>Ga0194117_10000038_pt1 | contig 172461 bp, 174 predicted proteins | sample TA2MahsurfametaG_FD_160579 | JGI IMG/M metagenome (GOLD analysis project Ga0194117, IMG submission 160579) | Freshwater microbial communities from Lake Tanganyika, Tanzania - TA2015009 Mahale N1 surface | ecosystem: Environmental > Aquatic > Freshwater > Lake | place: Tanzania: Lake... | reverse complement strand
ACGACGACGAACATCAGGACAAGAGATCGCGCGACGATACGCACGCGACGCGCAGTCCTCCGCGATGTCATCGACAAGTCCTCCAGCCCGAGACTCGTTGCAGACCTCTCCCACCGGGTAGTGGAAACTTGGTCCATTTTGACGGCCTACACCCCAAAACTGAATTCCGACATGTTTGGAAAATAGTCCTTATTTACTCCGAAAGGGTATCGCAACGGACCCTGCGTGTCTAAGCAGTGAAAACGCTCACTTTTTCATCGGCAGAAGCCCGATTCCATAGGCTGAGACCCGGTGCCTCAACAAAAACGTCGCCCGCGCACGACTCCTGACTTTGCGGCAATCGAAGCATTGACGGCCAACCTCCTCGCTACCCACGGCGAGAGCGGACTGCGCATCGAGGACTTGCAGCGCGCAACGGGTGTCTCCAAGAGCTCCCTCTACGGCAAGTACGGCGGTCGTGACGGCTTGGTGGCTGCAGGGCTGATGGTGCTCTACGAGCGTCATTACCGAGAGACCATCGGCGTCATCGACGAAATCGTTCGCACCTCGCAGTCACGCAAGGAAGTCATGGAGCGCTTTCGACAACTCACGCGTTACGTAGCCGACCTACGACGAACCACCGAACGTTTGCATCGTGCAGCAGTGTTGTCGGGAACGATTGCGCGACCCGAGTTGCGAGCCAAGGTGACGCTACTGCACGGCGAGATGATGAAGGATCTCGCTCGCAGTCTCGACCTGGCACGAGTTCGCGGATTTGCAAGGCAGAACTATTCGTCTCGCATGCTCGCCAACTTCATCTCTGCACTCACCTTCGGACGCCTCATCGTTGCCTTCGACAACGATCTGCCGGCCGACGAACTCGAACAATGGACCGATGCCACCATGGTGATGCTCGGCGCACTCTTCTTCGCCGACTAGGGATCGTCAGCGCGCTGCTTGTCGTGCGGCGACGAGATTCGCCATCACTTTGGCGGCTCGTTCAGCAAGACCTGCGGGTGGTGGGCCCATCGGCAGTCGTGCCTCACCAACGCCAATCTCGTCTATGCAGACCTCACCAGAACCAACGCGGAGTGTTAGTAAGGATTTGGTACGGCGGGTTGAGCGGCCAATAGTGGGGACGCAGGACTGATCGCCTAGGACTACCCGCGAACCCACTGAGCATGCGGGCAAGTAGGTGAGGTTGGGGTAGTGGGCTTCTGATTCGCCGTCGATTTGACGGCTGGACAGAATCGTGGGCTCGACAGAGCCTGCCTGCTTCATCGATCTCCGACATCTTGAAACTTGTCCACGATGGCGAGACTCAAGATGCTTCAGATAGTTGATCGGGGAACATCTGGTGAACATCCCGTGCCGTGTGCCTTCTCTCCAGGAGGTGTCGGGGTGTACCGATTGCTTTATTTTTCTGGATTTGTGTTGCGTCACGTTTCGCGTTGTTTCAACGCAAGGTATTCCCAAACCGCAGGTCGTAGGTTCGATTCCTACCGGGGGCGCCAGCGGCGGAACAGGTAAAAACAAAGGGGCAACCCCAGCCGAGAACGTGGAATGCGGTTCTCTGCTCCGCAGTCATGGTGCCTGGCGGCCGCGGAGGGCCCCACGCCCTCGGATGTCTTTGCGGGAACCTGTCTAGTGATGAGCTTGACGGGTGATGCGTAGGTCGGTGCGCACGAGCGAGGCGACCAGATAGATGAGCAAGAACATTGCCGTGCCGAGGACGGCGATGGTGGGCCCGGGGGCGACATCGAGATGATATGACACCACGAAACCGGTGAACACCTGGAACAGTGCCAGTCCGGTGCCGGCCAGTACTTGTTGCGCGATTGTCGAGGTGACGAGTCGAGCGGAAAGTGCTGGTCCGATCAACAACGAGACGGTGAGCACGATGCCAATCGCGCTGATGCAGACCACGACGCTCATCGCGATGAGGATAAGTATCACACTGGTCTGACGCGCGACTGCAATGCCCACTTGCCGGGCGTGCAACGGATCAAGGGTGACGAAGGTCAAATCCCGAAAGTTGCTCGTGACGTATAGGAGCACGATGACGACCAGAACCATGATGATTCTCAGGTCGCTCGCGGTGACCGTGAGTAGTTGACCAAATAGCAAATGATTGAGAGAGATGTTGGTATCGACGCGGCTCAAGGCGATGATCCCGCACGCGAAGAAGCCCGAGGCGACGACGGCGATGACAGCATCACGGGGCAACGCCGACTTTTGGGTGAAGTAGGCGATGATCAGGGTGACCGTCAGTCCGGCGGCGAGCGCACCGATCAGAATCGCTCCTCGTCCGAACAAAGCGAAAGACAGGGCGACTCCAACAAGGGTCGAATGAGACATCGCATCGGCCATGTAGGAGAGCTGACGGTGGATGATCCAGACCCCGATTGAAGGAGCCAAGACCGCGACGAGGAGGCAGACCAAAGCACCGCGTTGCGAAAAGCTCGAAGAAAACGGGTCTAGGAAGAAATCAATCATTTGCTCAACAGACTTGTGAGCGTGTCCGCATCCAGAACCTCACTCGGATTTCCATCGGTGAGAAGAGAGGTGTTGATTCCGATACAACGTTTGAAGCGCCGCTTGACGAAGGCAACGTTGTGGCTGGAGATCAGCACCGACTTTCCACGATCAGCCAACATGTCGAATGTGTCGATCAGGGCATCGGCACGCCGCTCATCGACGCCGGATGCAGCCTCATCGAGGAGCAAAATGTCCGTCTCCTGAGCCAGGGCACGGGCCAACATGACCCGCTGCTGTTGACCTCCGGACAAGTTCGACAGCGGCCGGTCGGCGAGGTCCGCCAGGCCAACCTGCTCGAGACAGGATTCGACGGCCGCGATGTCAGTATGGCCGGGTCTAAAGCCCAACCGACCGAAACGGCGGCGACCGCTCAGGACGACATCGCGGACCCGGATGGGAAACGAGTGGTCGGCCGACGAGACCTGCGGGATGTAACCAACGACGTGACGATCGAGATGGTGACAGTTACGGCCGCCAATGACGACATCACCGGTGTGTCGAATCTGGCCCGCGAGAGCTTTCAATAGGCTCGACTTACCCGCGCCATTGGCGCCGATGAGTGCGACCACCTCACCCACTCCGATGTCGAAATTGATGTCATCCAAGGCACGAATCGAGCCGTACGAGACGCTGAGGCGAGCGACGGAAAGAACGGGTCCCGAAGGGGAATTCAAGGCCGCATCATTCAGGAGCACTTCAACCCTTGACGCAGCCGCTCCAAATTGGAGCGCTGCGCCACGATGTATGAGGCTCCGGCATCAAGGTCTTCTTGGCTGAAACCCTCAATCGGGTCGAGGAGGTCGCTCGTGGCCCCGATCTCTTCTGCGATGGTGTTCGCCAGGTCGGCGGGCAACAGGGTCTCGAAGAAGATCGTCGAAACGCTGTTGGCGGCCGCGAATTCGGCGATCGCCTGGAGGGACTTGGCAGACGGTTCTTCTTCGGGGTTCACACCCGCAATCGCTACCTGTTGAAGATCGGCCCGCTGGGCGAGGTATTCGAACGCACGGTGCGACGTGACCAAAACACGGCTCTGGCAGTTGGCGAGGCCGGCATCGAACTCGGCCCCGAGCGTCTCGAGCTGGGCCACGTAGGCATCGGCCGCAGCGGCGATCGCCTCGGTGTCGAGCCCCTCGGTCGACGAGAGAACGGACGCAACCGAGCGCGTCATCTTCGCCATGTTTGCCGGATCGAGCCAGACATGGGGATCCTTGCCCGAGGCGAGGACTTCTCCGTCGGTTTCACCCTCAGTGCCCTCCAACTGGGCGACGACATCCAGGACGGTGAGGCCCTCCAGCAGATCCACCTGCACGATTGATGACGGCAGCGAGGACAGGACCTTTTCGACCCCGGGCTGGAACCCATCACCGATGTAGAAGACGATGTCGGCTGCCTCCAGACTCGTCACCTGGCTGGCGGTCAATTCGAGATCGTGGGCACCGTCGCCGGGTGGGGTGAGGCCCAGCACGTCGACCGATCCGCCAGCCACGGCACGGACGATTTCCTCGATCGGGTAGAAGGCCGCGGCGACAGAGAGTTTTGCGCCTTCGACCGTTGCGGCACCACCCGGGGACGAGTCGTCGGAACCCGAGCAGGAGGCGAGCACAACAGCGCCGACGAAGGAAAGAACGATGAGGGGGAACTTGGATCGCGGTTTCACGGCTTGTACCCTATCATGCAAATGAGAATCATTCTCAAACTACCGGTGGTCGTCATCTGGAGGTCCTCGTGTCGTTGACAGACAACAAGGTGCCCGTCACTGTTGTGACCGGCTTTTTGGGAAGCGGAAAGACCACGCTGGTCAACTACATCCTCAACGAGCAGCACGGGAAGCGAATTGCGGTCATCGAGAATGAGTTCGGTGAGGTGGGCGTCGATGACGCGTTGATCATCGACGCAGAGGAAGAAATTTTCGAGATGAACAACGGCTGCATTTGCTGTACCGTGCGCGGCGATCTCATCCGCATCCTCGGCACGCTCATGAAGCGTCGAGACAAGTTCGACTACATCCTCGTCGAGACCACCGGACTCGCGGATCCGGCGCCCGTAGCCCAGACGTTCTTCGTTGACGACGAGATACGTGCTCAGTTGCGTCTCGACGCGATTGTCACCGTTGTCGATGCCAAACATCTGTCTCTGCACCTCTTCGAAGAAAAGGCAGAGGGGGTGGAAAACGAGGCACTCGAGCAGATTGCTTTTGCGGATCGCATTCTTGTCAACAAGACCGATCTGGTCACGGAGGAGGAGCTTGTCGAGATCGAGGGGCATCTGCGGACAATCAACGCTTCGGCTTCCGTTGTTCGCACCCACATGAGCAAGGTCGACCTTGATTGGGTGCTGAACGTCGGGGCCTTCGATCTCCAACGTGTCCTCGAAGTGGAGCCGACGTTCCTCGAGGATTCGGAACACCTCCATGATCAGTCGATCACCTCAGTGGGCATCGAAGAGACGGGACAGGTCGATGTGGCCAAGATCAACAACTGGTTGGGGTGGCTCCTCGGTGAAAAGGGAGTCGACATCTTCCGAATGAAGGGAATCCTGAATGTGGCGGGCTCCGACAACCGTTTCGTTTTCCAGGGTGTTCACATGCTCTTTGACGGCCAGCCCGATCGGGCCTGGGGCGAGGGCGAGGATCGCGTGAACAAGATGATCTTTATCGGCCGCAATCTTGATCGCGATGAGATCACGCAGAGATTCCGTCAGTGTCTGATTCGCTGACGACACCGATCTCGGCGACCGAGCAGGTGTTGGCGGTCCTTCCCGACTACGTATCCGATGTCGACGTGTCACCCGATGGCCGACACACCGTTGCGGGATCAGTGTCCGGCCATGTCTGTATTGCGGGTGCCGGCGACGAGTCCCGGATCATCGAAGCGCACGACGGTGATGTTGTGCGCGCGAAGTGGAGCCCTTCGGGGCAACTCTTGGCGAGCTGTGGAATCGATGGAGCCCTGAGAATCTGGGACCGGTCCGGGTCAATGGTGGCCGAGGCCCGGCACAAAGGTTGGGCCACGGACCTGGCCTGGAGGACGAGTGGCGACGAGGTGGCTGCCGGCATTGGACGACACGTCGTGCGTCTTCTTGCGAACGGAATGAAGACGGTGCAGCACGAGGAATTACCGGCAACGGTCGAGTGCGTGACTTGGAGCAAGGACGGTCGTCGTCTCTTCGCCGGTCATTACGGGGGCGTCACAATGCTCCAGGGGTCTGCGAAGCCGGTCAAAACCTTCCGCTGGAAAGGGGCGCCGCTGGCTGTCGCCGCGTCGCCCGACGGTAAATGGGTGGTAACGGGTAATCAGGATGCATCTCTGCATGTCTGGAAGGTGGCCGACGGCTCGGAACTGCAGATGACCGGTTTCTCCACCAAGGTGCTGCTCATCGCCTGGAGTCACAACTCCCAACGTTTGGCCAATGCCGCAATGAACGAAATCTCCGAGTGGGATTTCTCGGGTAGAGGACCCAAGGGAAGCAAGCCGATCGGCATGCTTGGCCACTCTGAACGGATCACCGGACTCGGCTACTCGCCGACGGATCACACGATTCTCGGGTCGGTTGCCACCGACGGCTCGGTTTGTCTGTGGCGCCCCGCAAAGAGCGGGAATTCGATGCTTCACAGTCATCAGACTCGTCACGTGCTGAGCACGATGGTGTGGTCGCCGACATCACCTCGGATGATCTGCGGGACGTCCAACGGTGAGGTTGTCTCGTTGACGTTCGAGGAAAAAAGCGAGAAAGGGTCCTGATGCACGAGGATCGACCGACGCGGTCAACCCGCTTCTCCGTGCTTTTGTGTCGTGATTGTTGCTGCGGCACGGAGACGAAGCACCCGGACTTTGATCACCAGCGACAGGAACTCGAACTGCAAAAGGCGGCCATCGAGGCAGGGGGGAGCCTGCACCGAGTGAAGTGCCTCGATGCCTGTGGTCAGTCAAATGTCGTCGTTCTGCGCACACCCGAACGCGGCAGGGTGTGGTTGGGTGACTTGGCGGATGATGCGTCCCACGAGGCTCTGTGCGCGTACGTGCGAGCGGGCGCCCTCGGGCACCTCCCCCCGGCCCTCGAGGTTCGCCGCTTCGCACCGTCGACGGCATCTGAAGAGGTGGAGGGTCGCTGCAACCTGCGAGGGATACCGGTCCGTGAATCTTGACGATTTTCTCTCCAAGGCGTCGATCGTCGACTGTCATGGACAAATCGCTTTCGAGTTGGTGCTTCTTCTCAATGGTGAGGTCTTGGTGAAGAGCCGACATGGAAATTTTCAGGTCGATCCACGCACGAGGGTTGTGTCTCCTCCGGGACGGGTCGTGCCGCAGGAAGTGGTCGAACAGGCCATCGTGTTCGCGCGTTCCTGCTTGTAGCGAAGTCTCCGGCGGTGACGTCCTTTGATGGGTCGCCCCCGGGGTGTGATGCGCTCTCGATCCCGCGGCCTTGTGGCCGGGCGGATGGAGGGTGCCCGCGGGTGGGTTCAATCGGACAGACGTGGGTCACGGCCCAGCCGTGGTCGCAGGTCCAATCCCCGCCGGGGGCGCCAACAGAATCGCGGGGGACTGTTCATCGGCAGAACCACCTTGCTGCTCGTCGGGGCTTCAGAGGGCCGAGGCCCATGGTTTCGTCGGACGGAAGGCCCTGCTGAGATTCACGGGCTCAGGCCCGGCCGTCCTACTGTGTTGCCGATGGCACTGCATCTCAAACCAGGTTCGGCGTGGTCCGACTTCTACGCCCAAGCCCGACAAGCGGCGTCCGAGGCCTTCGATGCGGAGTCCTTGCGAAATCTGATCGGCGGTGAGTGGGTCGCAGGAGGAGTTTCGCGGCCGCACACGGTTCCGGTCGATGGCTCGCAGATCATAGGAGCGCCCGCGATCAGCGCAGCCGAGGCACAGGAGGCGATGGCGCTTGCGGTGAAACAGGACAAAGAGTGGTCGAAAGTAGCGCTCGACGAACGTATGTCGCGCGTGAAGCGGGCGTCGTCCCTGCTCCGTGAGCAACGCGACACGATCGCGGGTCTGTTGATGTGGGAGATCGGCAAACCCTGGAAGCTCGCCTGCGATGACGTCGACCGCTGCCTCGACGGTGTCGACTGGTATCTCACTCAAATCGAGCGGCAGATTGTCGGTCGTGTGCCGCTCGAGGGACCGGTTTCGAACATCGCATCCTGGAACTACCCGCTCAGCGTCCTCGTCCATGCGGAGTTGGTGCAACTCCTGGCCGGCAACGCGGTGGTGGCCAAGACACCGACCCAGGGAGGTTTCCACGCGCTCACGCTGGCCCACGCCATGATGGCGCGGGCCGGCCTCCCGGTGACCCTGGTTTCGGGGAGCGGCTCCGAATTGAGTGAGGCCCTGATCAGTTCCCCCGAACTCGGCGCCCTGGTGTTCGTCGGCGGTCGAACCAACGGACGCAAGGTTGCGACGCGACTCGCCGATCTGCGCAAACGGCACGTGTTGGAGCAGGAAGGTCTCAATGCCTGGGGTGTGTGGAACTTCTCGCAGTGGGAAGACCTGGCTGGTCACGTGAAGAAGGGTTTCGCCTACGCCAAGCAACGGTGCACTGCGTATCCCCGCTACGTGGTCCAGCGTCGACTGCTGCCCGAGTTTCTGGCGGTGTATTTCCCCGCGGTGGAGTCACTCCGATTCGGACATCCCTGCGCCGTGGAGAGCGACGACGAGGCTCTGCCCGACCTCGATTTCGGTCCCGTGATACAACAGCGAAAAGCAGAGAGCCTCGCCTCGCAATTCGACGAGGCGATCAGCACCGGAGGCATTCCGCTTCTCCACGCCGACTTGTCCGTCGGACGATTCATCGCCGGGCAGGACACCTCGGCCTACGCCGCCCCGGCCTGCGTGCTCGCGCCGCCCTCCGCCTGGTCGCTGCACCACGCGGAGCCCTTTGGTCCCCTCGACTCCATCGTGTTGGTCGACACCGAGGCTGAATTCCTCAGTGCGATGAATGTTTCAAACGGCGCGCTCGTGGCGTCCGTAGCGACCGACGACATGGATTTCGCCGAGCGAATGACCGAGGAGATTCTCGCCTTCAAGGTCGGGGTCAACAAACCACGTTCACGCGGTGACCGGGAGGAAGTCTTCGGCGGTCGCGGAGGCTCGTGGAAGGGAGCGTTCGTCGGTGGCGACTTGCTCGTGGACTCGATGACGAACGGTGATCGGCCGCTCTACGGCAACTTTCCCGACGGATCGCGTTACCCCAGGACCTGAGAAATTCCCCCGAGTCGGGTCCCGAGAACAGCGATGCCTCCCGCAGAACCGCCACGCGGGGGCGGAGATTCAGATGCGTTCGAACTTGACGACCTCGGCGTTGAAGGCCTCCACCATTTCGGGGGAAATCGAGGGTCGGGTTCTGCCGATGGCGCTCAGGAGGTCGTCCTCGGACACCACGGGTTCACCCCCCTCGATTTGGGCACGCGAGAACGCTGAAGCTGCGGCACGCTGCGCGGCCAGGTCGACGTCGCCGGGGGTGAAGCCGACGGATCGCTTGGCGAGAGACTCGGCGATTTTTGTGCCATCGAAATTCATGAAGGTGAGCGCCCGTGACCACAAAGCGGTGAGAGCGACCAGGTCCGGCGGGCCGATGCCGATGAGAAAATCGAATCTCCCCGGACGCAGCACGGCCGGATCGATGGTGTCCACGAAATTCGTCGCACAGATCAACAACTTTCCGGACTGTTGGCGAAGTTCGGGAATCGACTTCAAGAGTTCGTTGACGACCCCGGCCGCCGCCGGTCGTAGTTCACGCGCCGGAGCGATTTCGTCGAACTCGTCGATGAAGATCACAACGTGCTCGAGTCCGCTCAACTCGAAGAACGCCTCACGAAGTTCGTTTGCCAAGGTGCCGTCGCCACTGGCGAGTTTCGAGGGCAGCAACTCGATGAAAGGCCAACGCAATTTGCTCGCCAGAGCCTTGGCGAAGGTCGTCTTGCCGGTGCCGGGAGGACCAAACATGAGCACCGTACTCGGGAGCCGGAGACCCACCGATGACGCGAGGCCGGGATCGGACAGGGGCGCGACAATCCGCTGGTTGACCACCTCACGTTCTCTCGTCATCCCCGAGAGTTGATCCCACAGATGCCCGTCGAAGACCTCGCCACCCCACTTGTCGATGATGCGAACTTCACTTGGTTCCAATGACAGGCACTTCTCGTACAGTTTCAGGCCCTCAACGGGCACGAAGCCCCGGTTCAAAAGCGCCTGCTCCCCGACCTGACCCGGTCCCATGAGGGCGGAGACGCGACGCACCCCGAGATGTAGGAGTCGATTCTCGAGTCCCGCCGAAAGAGCAGAGCCGATTCCCAGATTTCGCCATTCGGGATGGATCGCCACGAGTTGGGTCCACGCGCGGTCTCCTGCGACACGAGCGCCGACCAGTCCCACGAGCAACCCTTTGGCGTGAGCCACCACGACCACGGCCCCGTCTTTCACGTCTGCAATGAACTGGGCGATTTCGACGGCACCGCTGTCGGGAACCGAGCGCAAGTCTTCGAGCAGCCGCACCGCGACCCCGAGCTCTCGGGGGGCAAGGTCGGAAATTTGAAATTCGATGCCCTCAGGCTACCCCAGAGCCACAGCAAAGGCACGGGTTCGATGGTCGTATGGCGGAGTTGCTCGCGGCACACAACGGCGCGTGGACGCGCGCCTGAGAGTCGATCACTCCACCGGCATCGGTGGTGGGGCAGGGCCGCAAGTCGATGGGGTCCCGCCATGGGCGCCGGTGACGGTTCAGCGCCCGTCGGGTGACCACTCGACCCGCCAGACGAAGGCCTGTCGCGTGTGGTGATGTCGCGTGGCTTCACTGTTATTTTCAACGTCGTGACTACGACCAGAGCATCGGTCTCGGACTCCGGCCCACTCGCGGTAGCACGTATCGGCATCGTGACCGTCAGCGATCGTGCGTCAGCCGGCCTATACGAAGACAAGGGCGGCCCGGCAATCAGGGAGTTTCTCTCCCGACACCTCACCAGCGAGTGGGAGGCGGTAACACGTGTCATCAACGACGATGTGGCCACGATTGCCCAGACCCTGGTCGATTTGGCAGATCAAGAACGCTGCGATGTGATCGTCACCACCGGCGGCACCGGCCCCGCACAGCGCGATGTGACACCCGAGGCAACCGAGCAGGTGTGCGACAAGATGATGCCGGGCTTCGGCGAGTTGATGCGTGCCGTCTCACTCAAGGTGGTGCCGACAGCGATTCTCTCGCGCCAGACCGCGGGCATTCGCGGCTCGTCGCTGATTGTGAACCTGCCCGGAAAGCCCTCGTCAATCGCCGACTGCTTGACGGCCGTGTTGCCGGCGATCCCATATTGCGTCGACTTGATCGGCGGTGCCCGATTGGAAATGAACGGCGAACTCGCCGCTTTTCGACCAAAGGGCGCCTAGCGCCGCGGTGTGGCTCCGCTACAACTTGGTCGGATTCGGTGCGTCACCATAGACGGCCTGGGGGTCGAAGACCTTCTCCGTCATCGTGAAGGTGAGGCCGAGCGGTTCATCGACGTCGGGGGAAATCGGCACGCTGCGGTAGAAGCACGAGCGATACCCGACGTGGCAACTCGCGCCACCCTGCACATCGACGCGCAGCCACACCGAGTCCTGGTCGTCGTCGATGAGAATCTCACGCACCCTTTGCACAAGACCGCTCGTCGCGCCCTTGTGCCACAACTCTTGGCGGCTGCGACTGAAATAGACCGCCTCACCTAGTTCAATCGTCTTTGCGAATGCTTCGGCGTTCATGTTTGCCAGCATCAGCACCTCACCGGTGTCGTAATCCGTGGTCACCACGGGAATCAGGCCGTCCCTGTCGAACTTCGGAGCCAGGACGCGACCTTCTTCGACTTGTTCCACACTCGTGCGTGGGGCATACCAACGGTGCGCAGGGGAAACCACGACGCTCAGGCTACGGCATCGTGCCCGTCCGCGACGGGCCTTCTCCGGGGGGATCCAAATCTCGGCGCTTGTGTCTCTCGGACCACGGCGAGTCTTCACGGGGGCCAGTCCACCTGTCGGTCAAAGGCCCTGAGCATGCAGACAGCGACTGCGATCGTCGAGCCGTGCGAGACAAGACAAACACTCGGGTCGGGGTGGTCCCCGAGCGCCGCAGGTCGCGTGTTTCGAAGGCCGTAACGTATTTGGTCATGCCACCGTCTGCCCGAAAAACGACGATTCGAGAGCGATGGTGAAACGACGTGATTGAGCCGCGCGAGATCGTCTTCGAGGCCGATGCGGTATCGGCGCTGTTCGAGATCTTGAACATCATGACCGACCAGTTGATGGAGGGAAACATGGTGGCGCGATGGGACGCGGAAGCAATAGTGGATCTGCAGATGCGCCTGAGTGGTCTGCCGGAGGGCGAGGCGGTGTGGATGGGAATCGACGACGCAGCCCTGCTGCTCGACGGAATGGCATTCACCGAGGTGATGTCGGTCGATTTTCCCTTCTTCGAAATGGTGCAGTGGACGAGCGATTTCGTGACCACCGAATTGCGTTCACACTGGTCGGAGGAATCGTGGCTGGCCTACGTCGGCCGTTGAGTTCGATGCGGCGGCTATTTCGCCATCTGGCCGCCATCAACGGGAATGATCGCCCCCGTGATGACGCGTGCGTTGTCGGACGCAAGAAACAGCGTCATGTCAGTGATGTCCTGTGACGTGCAGCGCCATTTTGAGCCCGCCATGTTGCCCTGCCCGGAGAACGTCTCGTAGGCCTCCATCGGCGGCATGTCCATGACGGCCGACAGGCCCTGCACCATGCCCGATCCGCGCCCCGGGCCGGGCTCGATCGTGCCGGGGCAGATCGCGTTCACGTTGATGTTGAACTCGCTCAACTCCATCGCCCACGCCGAGGTGAGACCGACTATGCCATGTTTAGACGCAACGTAGTGGGAGAGCATCGCATGACCCGAACCGACGACCGCCGAGGCGATGTTGATGATCTTCCCCGATTCCTCCCCGTTGAGGTGGCGCCCGATCATCGGCGCGACCGTGTACTTGGCAACGAACATCGCACCCTTCAAGTTCGAATCGATCACGGCGTGGAGCACGTCGGATCGCATGTCGTGGATCGTGTCGAGGGCGGCCACGCCGGCGTTGTTCACCACGATGTCGACGCGACCGAGACGTTCGATCACCTCTTCCACGGCTTTCTTGACCTGCATTTCATCACGGAGATCGGCCACAACACCGACGGCCTGCCGGCCGCAGGACTCGACCTCCTTTACCGTCTCGGCAATCATCTCGCGGGTTGACAGCGCGTAGATGTTGGCAATGTCGTGGTCGATGTCGAGCACGGCAACATCACAACCCGCGGCCGCAAAAGCGCGGGCATGGTTGGCGCCCTGACCCTTTCCACCACCGGTGATGAGGACACACTTGCCCTCCAGACCTCTCAACCGTTCTGACATGAACCCCCCTTGGTGTCGAGAGTTCCGAGCGTAGACTGGAAATCCAGTGGGTTTGGTCGGGCGGTCCGGGGGTTGCGGGCGGCGTGTTCCGTTTCGGTGGGGGACTTGCGCGTCGGCGCCGCTAGTTCCCCTTGGATGCGCGTGCCGCAACATTGAGCAGCTGCTTGCGCAACAAGATGCCGTCTCCGGGGGCGAGCAGGAACTTTTCGATGATTTTCCCACCCGGTGTGTCGATTCGTGCGCGCATACGTGTGACGAGGCGGGTCCCCGCAGGGCAGTCGCGCAATTCATAGGCAAGTGTGAAGTCGACGCGTCGTGATGCGGCGCCCCTTTGTACAAGACGCATCACAAGTGCGCGCGGCGGGTCGACGATGACGGCTTCGAAGTCGGCCACGCCACCCGGCAGAGTTTCTCCTGCGTTGAGCGTCTGCCAGTGCTCCTTGATCGTCGTCGCACTTTTGCGGCCAAGGTTGTCGATCCAGTCGTAGCTGTACCAACCCGCGCGACCAAAGCCCATCTGTCGCAGCCAGGGGAACACCTGCTCGGGTGGCGCGGGGATCGTGATGCAGCGCGTCGCAACGATGCGGGCGCTCGGACAGAGGTCGTCACCGACCACTCCGGATGCCTGCTCCTCGGGGGTCGAACCCCAACGTTCGAGGATCATCGCGCCGTTCCCTCGGGGTTGTTCCACAGGCGCACGAGAATCCACACGGCGGTGAAGCCGCACGCCGTCCAGGCGAAGGTGCGAACCAGGTCGGCGGTCATCAGACGGTCGTAGATCTCCTGGTCGAAGCCTTTCATCAAGTCACCGTGGGCGGGTGCCGACCAGAAACCGCTGATGGCGAGAACGACACCCATCGCGATCGCGTTGACAGCCGTGGGAATGCGAAGGTCGCGGCGCGAGCCGAGGAACGCAAGTGCGAGCAGGCCGAGCAGCGTGCCACCCTCGGTCAACCACGGCAGCAACAGCAGATTGCCGATGCGATCGACGTGGGCGTTTTCAAAGGCGACGAAGTCGTCGGAGCCCACCTTGGGGAAGAGCGCGTAGTGGATGAAGTGGATCGTCCACATCAGGCCGACGAGGAACCACGTCGATGCGAACTGTGCCACGGCAAGGGCGCGTTGTGCGCGGGGGGAGGCGAACACACTCGGAAACTACCGACGAATCGTCTTGCAGGCGTCACCGTGCTTGCGGTCCGGCGGGTCGAGGGCCGTCCTTGAATCGGCAAGAATGAGCCCCGGGATTCGTCGAATATCACGCAAGGCAGGGGCATCGTGGCAGATTCATCATTTCCGGTTCGTCCGGAACTTCTCACGGTCGAGTGGCTCGAAGGGCTGATTCGTGCGGGCGGCGATCTTGCCACCAGCGAACGCCTGATTTCCTTCGAGGTGAAGCCCGTTGGCGAGGTGATCGGCGTGTTGGGTGAGGTCGTACGGGTGTTCCTCACGTACAGCCACCCGGGTGCCGGGCCGCCGACGTTGGTGATCAAGTTCGCCCACAAGAACGCCGAGAATCGCCAGATCGCGAACAACACGAAGATGTATGAACGCGAGGTTGGCTTCTTCAACGAGATCGCTAACGAAGTCGACATGCCAAGGACGAAGTGCTACTTCGCCCGGATGGACCCGGTGACGGGTGGCAATGCCGTGGTCATCGAGGACCTTGTTGGGTACGACGTTGGAGACCAGGTGAAGGGTGTGACTCTCGACCAAGTGAAAATGGTGATCGATGCAATCTCGCCGTTGCACGCCCGCTTCTACGACAACTGGCGGGAAAAATTCGGTCACATGATGACTTTCGACTCCGACGAATACATCGAAGGGTTCAGTCCGGGGTTTTTCGGCACGTGGGAACAGGCCGTCAAGAACTTTCCCGAGTGTTTCCCGCCGGAACTTCTCGACGCGTTGCCGCGCTACGTGGCTTCGTTCAAGAAAATCATGAAAGAGATGGGCAACCGCAAGATGACCTTCATCCATGGCGACGTGAAGATGGACAACGCAATGTTCGGCAACGGCCGCCCCGAGTCGCTGCCCGTCATCATGATCGACTGGCAGAACGTCATGGTGTCGAATCCGCTGCAGGACCTCGCCTGGCTGGCAGCTACGAGCCTTGAGGTCGAAGTTCGTCGGGCGATCGAGAACGAGTATCTCGAGTACTACCGCCTGAAGATGGTGGAACACGGTGTGGAGGACTACACGATCGAACAGATCCGCGACGACTACGACGTCGGCCTGTTGTTCATCATGAGTTTCAACATCCTCATCGCGGGTGCGTTCGTGCCATCCAGTGAACGTGATCGTCGCATGGCGATCGTCGGCCTCGAGCGTGCGATTGCGGCGGTGATTGATCGCGGGTTGCTGGCACGCATCCCGAGTTGAAACCCTCGACACGGCGTCGTTTTCTCGCGGTCGTCACCGGGTGGAATCCCACGCCTGGTGGAACGGTGGGTCGAGATCACTGATGGAGCGGGCGAGTTGCTCGTCGATTCGCGCGGCAAAGGCCCTCGAATACGGAAACTCGCCCAGAACGTGCGCTCGCGGTCCGATATGCGGCACAACGCCCCGGCTTCGACTGCGGGTCCCAACCCTGACCAAAACGAGTCGCAAAAGTGCTGTATGTTCCCGTTTGAGGGAAATTCACGCCCGTCGACCGGACGGGGTGTTGAAGGGAGAAGTGATGTCATGAACAAGCGCAAATTACTGTTTGCCGTCGGCACAAGCGCGGCGGTTCTTCTCAGCGCCTGCGGAGGGACTGAATCCTCGACGGGCAGGGTGAAAAATGCCGCACTCGGCAAACGTGCGGCGGTCCTCGCAGAGGGAAGTTGCGACGACGGAGAAATGATCGAGGGAGTCGACGAAGACGACTGTGTGATTTCGGTCAAGCTTGGCAGGACCACACGCAAGGCTGCATTGCAGGTGTTGACCGACGATGGTAAGTGGTTCGATATCGATTCGATGGTCGCCAAGCGCGGCAGGGCCAATTTCGAAGTCCTTTCCACCGACGAGGACGGTTTATGGCTTGACGGCCCGTATCAATACCGAGTCTTTGCACCCCGCAGCGGGAAGTCGCCCGAAGTCATCTCAGCCGAGTTCGAGGTGGTGTACAGCACCGAATCCGCTGAAGACGACACCGATTTCGCTGACGACGATACCGAAGCGTTCGGCGGGGAAACAACCGACACTGTGAGCCCGGAGATGCAGTCGGCAATGTCGGACATCAAGCAGCCCCTAACGAAGTTCGACGACAGCTGCACGAAGATCTTCGACATGGCCGATTGTGTTTTGATGTTCCGTCCGGGTATGGGTCCCGACTTCTTGACGCTCGGAAAGTCAAAGTGGGTGAAGATGTGCTCGACACTTCTCAAGCGTTCCGAGGCAGAATGCGAGATGATGTTCGCGTATGACACGAGCGGCGGCAAGGAGGGTGGCCCGCAAGGTGGCCAGCCTGGTCAGGGCGGAATGCAACCTGGTCAGGGCGGAAAGCAACCTGGTCAGGGCGGAATGCAGCCTGGTCAGGGCGGAACGATGCAGCCTGGTCAGGGCGGAACGATGCAGCCTGGTCAGGGCGGAAAGCAGCCTGGTCAGGGCGGAACGATGCAGCCTGGTCAGGGCGGAACGATGCAGCCTGGTCAGGGCGGAACGATGCAGCCTGGTCAGCAACCGCCGAAGCCAGGCAAGGGCTGAGTCCAACGTCAACCTCAGTCGAGAAAAGGAAGAAGCCCGGCCTTGTGGCCGGGCTTCTTGCTTTCTGTAGTACCGGGGAAAGCGGAGCGAACTAGCGCTTGCCTTTTTTGGCCGGAGCCCTCTTTGCTGCGGGCTTCTTTGCTGCGGCCTTCTTTGCCGGAGCGGGAGCTGCCTTGCGCACCGTGTTCAACTTCGGAGCAGGGGACACGCCCAGGGCGATGTCCTTGAAGCCCTTGAGTGCGGTGATTTTGGCAACGGTCTTTGCCTTGACCTTGATCTGCTCGCCGGTCGCTGGGTTGCGAGCCATGCGGGCTGGACGCTTGATCTTGGCGAACTTTGCAAAGCCGGAGATGTTCACGATTTCACCCTTGGCGACATTCGCAAGGATGACGTCGATCGTTCCTTCGACAAGTTTGGCCGCCGTCTTGTTGTCGACGTCGGCGTGGATGGCTACTGCTTGGATGAGGTCACGCTTCTTCATGAACCTAAAACTATTAGATCGGCACGACCAAGTGGGTGATACCCGTGGCGAAAAGCCCGATTTTTTCGGGTCGTTCGCGGGGGGCCAGGTTCAGCGACCCTTCCACTGGGGTGGACGTTTTTCAGAAAATGCCTTGGGTCCCTCGACGAAGTCTTCGCTCCGCTGGAGCCGGCGCACCGAGTCGTAGGTGGCTTCCATCGACTCGCGCAGCGAGGCCGTGGACAGGCTGCGGTACACCAGGTCTTTGCTGGCCCGCACCGACAAAGGTGAGCAGGCGAGGATCTGGTCGACCCATTCCCGGGTCCGTTCCATCAATTCGTCGTGGGGCACGACGGCGGTCACGAAACCCAGTTCGTAGCCCTCTCGTGCCGAGACATGACGCCCCGTGAGGATCATCCCGAGCGCCCTCTTCGGGCCGATGTGGCGGGGTAGCCGGTTGAGCCCACCGGCAAGGGCGGCGAGGCCGACCTTGGGTTCGGGGAGGGCGAACACGGCCTTGTCGGAGGCGAGGATGATGTCGCAGGCAAGGGCGATTTCGAATCCGCCGCCCATGGCGACGCCGTTCACGGCTGCGATGACGGGCTTTTCCATGTCCCATCGCGACGTCAATCCGCCAAAGCCGCGGGGCATCGGATCGCGCTTGCCGCCCTCGGCTTGGTAGCGCAGGTCGTTACCCGCGCAGAAGCCCCGACCCTCACCGGTGATGACGGCGACCCACATGTCGTCGTCGGCTTCGAAGTCGTCGAAGACGAGGCCCAGTTCGATGTTCGCGGGAGGGTGCATTGCGTTGAGCCGTTCGGGACGGTTCAGGCGGACCGTCATGACGTGGTTCTTTTTCTCGACGAGGCAGTACTGGGTTTCCATGATCCGATTCTTGCCGCTTTCCGTGGACGCTGTTGCCCGGCAGTCAGGCGATGTCGAGGCCGGCATTTTCGGCCTCCGCGGCGAGTTCGAGCCAACGTGATTCGGCGCTGCCCAAGGCCTCGTTGGCTCGCCCTAGCTCCTCGCCGAGCCGAGCAAGCTTTTGGTGGTCGCTGCCCGCGCCGGCGAGTTCCGCTGTCAGGCGTTCGGCCTCGGCTTGGGCCTTCGTCATTGCGCGCTCGGCTTCACCGATCTGGCGGCGCAACGTGCTCGGAGCGACGTTCGGCTTCTGCGTCTTTGCGGGTTTTGTCGCGCCTGTTGTCGCGGCGGCCGTTGTCGTTGTTGCGGACTTCGTCTGGTTCGAACGTTCGGCGAGCCAACCGGCGACACCACCCCGGACTCTGCGCACGTTGCCATCGCCGCCGAGTGCAAGCACCTCGTCGACGGTGAGGTCGAGGAAGGTGCGGTCGTGGCTGACGACAACGACGATGCCCGGCCACGTCTCGAGGTGGTCTTCGAGGGCGCGCAGCGTGTCGAGGTCCAAGTCGTTGGTTGGTTCGTCGAGCAACAAGACGTTGGGTTGCTCGACGAGCGTGAGCAGTAGTTGCAGTCGACGGCGCTCGCCACCCGACAGCGTGCCGATGGGTGCGAACTGGGAATCCCCATCGAACCAGAAACTGCGCATCAAATTGAGGTCTTCGACCGAAGGGTCACCCTTGTCGCCGATGACCGCGTCGCGAACACGCCGCGTCGGGTCGAGGTCGCGACCAAGTTGGTCGTAGTAACCGATCTTGACTGTGGAACCGCGAGTGATGGTGCCCGTTGCGGGTTCGACACGACCCGCAACGAGGTCGAGAAGCGTGCTTTTGCCCGCACCGTTCGGCCCGACGATGCCGATGCGGTCGCCGGGTTCGAGGGTGAGGGTGCAGTCGGCGACGGTGGGTGAGGTGTGGCCGGGCCATGTGAAACACACGTTGGCGAGTTCGACACCCTTCGTACCGAGACGCGTCGTACCGAGATCGAGGCCGATGTCGCCCTGCCGTGCCGGGGCATCGGTGCGTCGCGCGATGAGATTCTTCGCGGCATCAACACGGGCCTTGGGTTTCGTCGAACGAGCGGGAGCGCCGCGCCGGAGCCATGCGAGTTCCCTACGGGCTGCGTTGCGCCGCACTTGTTCGGCGGCGGCCGCGTTTTCCTCGCGTTCGATGCGCGCGGCGAGATAGGCGGCATAGCCCGACCCTGCGTCGATGCCGCGTGGTTCGTGGATGTAGGCATGGCCGCGATCGAGCTCCAACACCTTTGTTGTGACGCGGTCGAGAACATGACGGTCGTGGGTAACGAGCAGCAGTCCGAAGGGCAACGCCGCGAGAGTGTCCTCGAGGTAGGCGATGGCATCGAGGTCGAGGTGGTTCGTCGGCTCGTCGAGCACGAGTGCGTCCCACTCGCGACACAGGAGCGAGGCGAGGGCGACTCGTTTGGCTTCGCCTCCCGACAACCGGTCGGTACGCGCATCGAGCATGTTGCCCATCCCGAGGCGTGAGAGCGCGGCCTCGGCGCGCCACGTCTCGACGTCGACGCTGGCGGCATCGCGCACCGTACCCAGGGGCAGCACGGGGTTCTGTGACAGAACCCCAATCCGGGCGTTGCGGCCCGTTCGCACCTGGCCCGCATCGGGCTGCATTTGCCCGGTGAGAATGCGCAGCAAGGTGCTTTTTCCGCAGCCGTTGAGGCCGACGATACCGATACGGTCACCGCTGGAGACTGTGATCGACAGGTTGCCGAACAGGGGCCGGTTCGGTCGCGCTGCGGCGAGGCCCTGTGCGTCGATGACGATCACCCCGTGGATGATACGAGGACACCGATTGCATACGCTCGGGTGGTGGGCTTCTTTGCAAAACGGCGTGAGCGCAAATTCATCGAAGAGCAACAAGCGGCCGAACGCGAGGCCGCAGCGTCGGCCGCCAAACGCGAGGAACAGATCGGCCTCCTCGACACCATGATCGACGCGGTCGAACGATCCGCACGGGGCGACCTCGACGGCTTGTTCGAGGGTGACGACGGTTCACTCGTGTTGAAGGCCGAAGAGTTCGCGATTGCGCGCATCCAGAACTCCGCTTTGATGGAAACGACTCGCGCACCGGCCACCTATCAGGGCGGGTACGGGGGTGTGTCGTTTCCGCTGTTCGCGGGCATCCGTCTCAACACGGGGGGCATTCGCGGTACCCGCGTGCCGGGTGAAGAATCGTTGTCGTTCATCGAGGAAGGCGACACTGTCATAACCAACCGTCGCGCGGTGTTCCTCGGCGCCAAGAACACCGTCGAATGGCCGTTTGCGAAGGTCATCGCGTGTGAGCACAATGAAGCGGGATACAGCACCTTTGGTGTGTCTGGTCGCAAGAAAAACTCGGGGTTCGCCTACGGCACCGACGTCGCCGACGAGGTGCAATTCCGCATCGAATGGGGCATCGCGCTGTGCAACGCAACAACCGACCGCTTGTTGGCGCAGCTGCACGCCGAACGGGGGCGCCTGAGGGGCCTTTAGTGGCCGGTTGTCAGCGGCTTGGCAAGACGCACACCCGCCAATTTCGCGGGTTCAGCGAGACCCGTCATCGCAACGTCGAAGTCGGGCAGAGCGAACACCCCGCCCTCGTCGGTGATCATGATGTAGCGATCGAACTGCGCAAGGAACTTGCGGTCGTGGCTGACAGCGATGACCGTCCCTTCGAAGCCGTCGAGCGCCCGCTCTAGTGCCTCGGACGAATCGATGTCGAGATTGTCGGTGGGCTCGTCGAGCAGCAGCACGTTGTGGCCGTCGAGCTCGAGGGAGAGAATCTCCAGGCGGGCCTTTTGTCCCCCCGACAGGGTCTGAAATTCCTGCCGTGCCTGGTTGCGCAGTCCGTAACGGGCGAGCGCACGCATCGACTTTTCCTCATCCGTCAGCCTGTCCCGGACGATCTCGATGCACGTGCGCCCGGCAAACTCGGGTCGGTCGTTGATCTGCGTGAACATGCCGACCGACGTGCGTGGCCCGAACGTGATGGTTCCCGACAGCGACTCGGTCTCCCCATTGAGTGCGTTGAGAATGTGGGTCTTGCCGCTGCCGTTGGGTCCGATGAGACCGACACGCTCTCCAAAGTGCACTTCTTCCGAGAACGGCGCGAAGAGGTCGCCGACGGCGACGTCTTCGAGCTTCACCACACGTCGCGCGGAGTCGCTGCCGCGGAAGCGCACATGAATCTGCTGGTCGGGGACGGGCGGCGGGGGAGGACCCGCAGCCACGAACTTCTCCCACCTGGTTTCGGCCGCGTTCGCCTTGGTTGCGTTCTTGAAGTTCTGCGCGGCGCGCGTCTTCATGATCTTCATGTGATGGAACAGCCGGCGTTCCTCTGTTTCCCACCGCTTGAGGTCGTCGCCCAGTTGCTCCTGACGCTTCGCGCGGGCCTCGGGGAAAGTGGTGTACGAGCTGCCATGCACCCAGCAGCCGGCACCTTCGATGACGATGATCTTTGTCGCGACGCGCTCGAGCAGCGCGCGGTCGTGGCTGACCATGAGGATCGTCGACTGGCACGAACGAATCTGATCCTCGAGCCACGCACGCGCGGGTATATCGAGGTAGTTGTCGGGTTCGTCGAGCAACAAAACGTCGGCACCGGAGGTGAGTAGAAGGTCGAGCACGAGGCGTTTGCGTTCGCCACCCGACAGTTCCGACACTCTGCGCCGCGAGAAGTCGTCGACGGGTGTCTTCACACTGCGCTGTGCGGCGGCGGCCCATCGCGCCTCGAGTTCGTAACCACCGAGGTCGCCCCACACACCCAGTGCCTCGGCGTATTTCATGCCGTCATCGATGCCGCCGGCAAGTGCAGCCTCGGCGGTGATCAGTGCGCGACCCGCATCGCGCAGAACTCCTGGTGCGACTTCGATGAGCATTTCGCGCAGCGAGTCGTCGGGGTGCGACATGCCGACGTCCTGTGTCATCGAGAGCATGTTCCCGCCGACGGTGAAGTCGCCCTCATCGGCCCTCGACACACCCGAGAGGATCTTGAGGATCGTGCTCTTGCCCGCACCGTTGGCACCGACGATCGCCGCGTGTTCGCCCGGTGAGACACCGAAGTTGACATCGAAGAAGATCTGGTCGGCGCCCGGTGGCGCGTAGGCGAGATCAGAGACGACGATGCTGCTCATCGCCGACAGTGTGGCGACTCGGGGGACGGCCTCCACCGCGGTCGTCACCCTCGCCGGTGCGCTGCCCGATCAATCGGCGCGGTACGCAACCTCGCCGGGGGTGAGTCCGTCGCGAAATCGCCGAACACGAAGACCGACGGGTTCAGCGCCGCGGGCGCAGGCGCGACGCCAACACGGTCAGCGTCGCAACGACGACCAGACCGATGATCACCCACAGCGTGGTGTCCCCATCACCGCCCGTTTCGCCCCGCACGGCCGCGCCGGTCGTTGCCGGTGAGGGTTGCGTCGTTGAAGCCGACGTCGTCGAGGTGCTCGGGGCCGCCACGCGCAGCGTTCGCTGCACCGCAACCTTCGCACCCACGATGCGCAGTTCAAGGCCAGCGTCGCCGGGGCCAATCGGCATCCATGTGACTGCCGACTCGCGCAGTGCAACCCAATCACCCAGGTTCAGTCGGGCGATCACGACACCTCCTGCGGCTTCGTTGGCGTCAAGGAAGGCCGTGACACTCTCTGGTTCGATGGCCACCTCGACTGCGCGTGGGTCGACGATCACCGACGTTTCCTCGGCGAGGGTTACAACCTGAAGCGGTGTCGAGGGGTCGGTTGTCGTTGGTGAGGGTTGCGTCGTGGTGGTGTCACCCGTGGGTGAGACCCGGTAGGTCACGACTCCGTGGCGCTTGTCGAGCGTCCCGCAATACGCGAGATATTCAACGGCACCCGGCCCCGCACGCGTCGGAATCACCGCCGCACGGGTGGCGCCTTGTGCGTCGACGACGATGTCGGTGATCACCCAGCGACCCGACGCGTCCTGTGAGTTGACGAGGAATGTCGTGTTCGCGCTCAGTCCGTCGCACGGCGTGCCGATGTCGGCGACGATGAACTCGCGGTCGACCTTCGGTGTACCGGTGATGGTGAGGACGACTTCGGTGATGCCGCCGGCGGTAAGACCCTTCGTGGTGCCGCCGGGGATGGTCGTTCGGATTGTGGGTGATGACGACTCGATCGCCTCCGATTCCCCGCACACGATGAATTTGCGCGTGGCCACATATGATCGGTAAGCAGCCTCAACATCAATGAGCTCTTTGTACGCGGCTGCGTTGAGGAGGTCACCGGCCGCGCCGCGCACGTTGCCGAGGTAGGTCTCGACGCGAATCAACTGATCACGTGCCGCCAACGCCTCGGCTTTCGAGGGCAGACACTCGGCCGGTGCATCGCGCCATGCCTGCAAGGCGCGCTGAGCCGTGGCAACCAGATCATCACCGCGCACGACGTCCCCGATTTGTGCGAGCGGAATCGTTCCCGATGCCGGAAGCATCGACGCGAGAGTGGTTTGCGGGGCCACCTTTGCCGTGGGGCCCAGGCCCGTCGGCGCAGGTCCCGTGCCGCTCGATGACCCGCACGCCCCGAGCGTGAGCAACAGCAGCGGGGGCACCACGCGCCACGCCCCCCATCTGCGTCCAGACATCACAGATGAGCGTAATGTCGGTCTACTTCGGCCGCGGGTTCACCGCGGATGGGGGAAACCCCGCCGTCCCGCAGCCCGGGGACATCCGAGCGGACTTTCCGACATTTTTTGCCTAATGTTGGGCGTTGTGAGGAGCGCCCGAAGACGTCTGTCCGCCGCCATCGTGGGTGGTCTGGTGGGCTCGCTCGTTCCCGTCGTCGTACCTCTTGCCTCGACGGTAAGTGCGACCCCCGTTGCAGGGGACTACGTCGTCACATTCGACTCCGACGTGGATGCTGGTGCAAAGGCCCGCAAAGAGCGCGCACTCGGCAACGACGTGTCCGATGTGTTCTCCGACGCCGTCGATGGCTTTGTCGCAACGCTCGACGCCGCCGATGTGCGCCGTTTGCGCAACGACGCCGATGTCGTCGCGATCGAACCCAACTCGACGGTCCGTGTTGCCGCATCCCCCGGTCGTTACATCGTGCAACTGCGTTCGGGTGCCAGTGCCCTCGCTGCGGCGTCGGCTGTCGGTGCGACCGACGTGCTGACGTACCGGCAGGCGCTCACGGGTTTCGCTGCAGACCTGACGGCCGAGGCGTATGTGGCCCTGTCCAGCGACCCGAATGTCATCTCGATCGAACCCGACGCACTCGTTCTGACATCGGGCACACAGTTGTCTCCCGTGTCGTGGGGCCTCGACCGCATCGACCAGCGCCGCCTACCACTCGATCGAACTTTCACCTACGACAATGGCGCCAACGGAGTGCGTGCCTATGTGGTCGACACCGGCGTACGTCCGACCCACGTCGAGTTCGGGGGTCGAGTTGTTGCCGGCTACGACGGCGTGCGTGACGGCAGGGGCACCGACGACTGCCACGGTCACGGTACCCATGTGGCCGGCACAATCGCGGGGGTCACTGCGGGTGTCGCAAAGTCGGCAACGGTTGTGCCCGTGCGTGTCCTGGGTTGCACCGGCAGAGGATGGATATCAGTTGTCATCGCAGGTATCGACTGGATCATTGCCGATCACGCGGCCGGCCAACCTGCGGTTGCGAATCTCAGTCTTGGTGGAACAAGGTCAGCCATGTTGAACGCCGCCGTCGCACGTGGAGTGGCCGACGGGGTCACTTTCACTGTGGCGGCGGGCAACTCCAACGCCAACGCCTGCAATACGTCTCCGGCCAGCGAGACCTCGGCCCTCACCGTCGGTGCATCGGATTCGCTCGATGTGCGTGCCCGGTTTTCCAACTGGGGAACCTGTCTCGACGTCTTCGCACCCGGTGTGAGCATCGCCTCCGCATCCAACAGGAGTGACACGCTCATGCGCACCCTCAGTGGCACCTCGATGGCGGCGCCGCACGTCGCCGGTGTTGCGGCACTGGTCCTCGGTGCAAACCCCACTTTCAGCCCAACGCAGGTCGCGTCGTGGATCGTCAATGACGCGACCACGAGCGTGCTTGGCTCGGTTGGCGTTGGTTCGCCCAACAAGTTGCTCTACACCGGTTCCACCAACACGCCGTCACCCACGACGGTCGCACCCACCACGACGGTCGCACCGACCACGACGGTCGCACCCACGACGACGGTCGCACCCACCACGACGGTCGCACCCACCACGACGGTCGCACCGACCACGACGGTCGCACCGACCACGACGGTCGCACCGACCACGACAGTCGCACCGACCACGACGACGACGGTCGCACCCACCACGACGACCACCGTGCCGCGACCCGCGAACGACGGTTTTGCAAACGCCGAGTCGATCAGCGGTGCGGGCGGACTCATCGAGGCATCGAACGTCCACGCCACCCGCGAGGCCTACGAGCCAACGCACGGCGGCTCGGGAGGGTCGGCATCGCTCTGGTATCGCTGGACCGCGCCGGCAGACGGAACACTCGTCGTCTCGACGGGCTCGACTAGAGGGGCCGCTTACTCCAGCAACTTTGACACTTTGCTCGGCGTGTACACGGGAACCGCGGTTGGTTCTTTGACGGCCCGCGCCACAAACGACGACCACTCTCCCGTCAACGGTCAACTCTGGAGCCGGGTCGAAATAGAGGTGCTCGGCGGAACCCGCTACAACATTGCAGTCGACGGATGGGGTGGCACGAAGGGGCAGGTGAAACTGTCGTGGGCATTCACCGCCGTCGACTACTCGACCAGGCCGACCGAGCCCCGGTCGGTCACCGTGAACGCACTTGATGGCTCGGGCCTCGTCAAATGGGAGGCGCCGTCGACGCTCGGCAGCGGAACAATCACCTACACCGCGACCGCACAACCGGGAGCGGCATCGTGCACCACGGCCGGTCTGCACTGTCTGATCAAAGGTCTCGAGAATGGAACGACGTATTCGGTCACGGTTGTTGCGCGCAACACCGCAGGTGAGGGCCCCGCTTCGAATCCGCCTGTCACGTTCACCCCGAACACCGCCACCAACCGGCCGGTACAAACCCGCGCTTGGGGCCTCGACCGCGTCGACCAGCGAACGCTTCCCCTCGACGGAATGATCACACGAACCTCGAGTGGTCGCGCCGTGTCGCTCTACGTCGTCGATACCGGCGTTCTTGCCTCGCACAACGAATTCGGCACTCGCGTCGTACAGGGCCGTAACACCCTCGAAAACGCGCCCAACCCGAACGACACGACTGACTGCAACGGTCACGGTACCCACGTTGCCGGCACGGCGGCGGGCCAGACCTTCGGCGTCGCCCCCGAGGCGACGATCATCCCGGTCAAGGTTCTGAACTGCTTCGGCTCGGGAACACTCGCTGGTGTCGTTGCCGGTCTGGATTGGATCGTCTCTCACCACCAGGCCGGTGTGCCTGCAGTGGCAAACTTGAGCCTCGGCGGATCGAGCTCAGTGGCCCTCAACCAGGCAGTCGCTCGGGCGGTGGCCGATGGGATCACCGTTGTCGTCGCAGCCGGCAACTCCGCCCTCGATGCGTGTCTTACCTCGCCGGGCAGTGAGCCGCTGGCAGTAACGGTCGGTGCAACCGACCGCTCCGATGCGCGCGCCTCTTATTCGAACTACGGCTCATGCGTCGACGTCTTCGCGCCGGGTAGCGGCATCCTCTCCGCAGGTATCGTCGATGCCCGCAGTGAGGCGACTCTCTCCGGCACTTCGATGGCGTCTCCGCACGTGGCAGGTGCCGCTGCCCTGATTCTCGATGCCGCCCCTCTGCTTAGCCCTGCGGAGGTCGCAGGAGTGCTCACGGCTCGGGCAACACGCAACGTCGTCGTCGGTCCCGGCACCGGCTCGCCGAACCTTCTTGTCTACGTCGGGTCTGGCACCAACGCATCGGGTGCCAGCACGCCGACGACGCCGGCACCAACAACCACCGTGACAACTGTGCCGGCGACGCCAGCACCAACAACGGTGCCCGCGACGACGGTGCCCGCGACGACGGTGCCCGCGACGACGGCGCCCGCGACGACGGTGCCCGCGACGACGGTGCCCGCAACAACGGCGCCCGCGACGACGGTTCCCGCTGCCGTCGAAACTTCGGCCCCGACAACGATCGCCCGCGCAAACGAAACGGTTCAACAGTCGCCCAACGAACAGTTGCGCTATCAAGCAAGTGACATCGGTATACTCGACGTCACGGGGCCGCAAGCTACGGTCGTGCGCTCGAGTGCCGATCAAGTGCTCGTGCGCATCTCGAATGCACGAGGGTCCGTCGACGTTTTCGTCGATGGAAAGAAGATTCTCCGGACAAAGAAGCGAGTGCTTCTGCTCAAGTCCAAGGGCATCGGCAAAAAGCGCGTCACCGTGCGTGCCTCATCGACCAAGTGACGTGTCTAGCATCGTCTAGTGGAGCCTTTTCACCCGCGTCGCGTCCGGTGTCTCTTTGGCGCGCTGCTCGCTGCCGGTGCGGTCAGCGTCGCGACGTCGGTCGAGGCCCGAGATGAGGTTCTTGCCTACATCGTCGTTGTGAATGGCGACCAGGCCGTCGACGTCGTGGCCGACCACCTCGAAGCGCGCGACGTGGAAATAAATATGGAATTGAAGGGAGCGGTCGACCTGGTGGTGGCCAACTTTGACGCCGACGGGCTCGCCGACATCCGCCGGCGACCCGGCGTGCGTTGGGTCGAGCCCGACAGCATCGTCAAGGTCGCCACGGAACAGTCGATAGCGATCTCGCAGTCGACAGACAACTGGGGCCTCGATCGCATCGACCAAATCTCCCCAATTTTGGATCGCAAGTTTCGGTACGCCGCCGACGGCTTCGGGGTGAACATCTACGTTCTCGACACCGGAATTCGCCGCAGTCACTCGCAGTTCACCGGACGAGTTGCGACGGGCCACTACGTCTCGCCGATCGTCATGGGTCCGAGTGGACCGACACACACGCTGTCATCGACCGACGACGACTGTGGTCATGGCACACACGTGTCCGGTGTTGCCGCGGGAACGACTTATGGGGTTGCCAAGCGTTCCACGATCGTTCCGGTGAAGATTTTCCCGGGCGGTTCGCAGGCCATTTGCGATGGTGGCACGGTGGTGTCAGCCTTCGTCGCGGGCATGCAGTGGGTCATCGCCGACCATGACCCAAACGAACCTGCGGTCGTGAACCTCAGCCTCGGCACCGCGATCCAGTCCGACGCACTCGATGCGCAAGTGCGCGCCGTGGTGGCTGATGGAATCGCAGTGGTGGCCGCCGCGGGGAACAGCGGCACTTTGACGACTACGAATGGCTACGTCGACTTTGCCACGACGCAAACGTCCTTGAGTCCCGCGTGTACATCCAAACGAACACCACAGACCGCCGGAATTCTCACCGTCGGGGCGACGGGTGGGGTGAGCAGCGGTGTCTTCACCCGAGAAGACGATGAGGCGACGTACTCGAACCACGGCCCGTGTGTGGACATCTTTGCGCCCGGAACCAACATCAGGTCGGCTTGGCCGGTCGATGGACTGACCGTGGAACAAGCCAAAAATCCTGATTCCTTCGTCGGAAAGTACGCAGACACCGGCAGCTACAACAAGTCGGGCACCTCGATGGCTGCTCCTTTCGTAGCGGGTGCAATCGCAATGTTGTTGCAGTCGACCCCGACGGCCACGCCCGCCGAGGTGACATCCCAGGTCCTTGCGACGGCAACGCCGAATGCCGTGACACTGATCGCCCGGGGTGCAAAGCCGTCACCAAATCTGCTCTTGTACACGTGCGCGTCGAACTGTCCGCCGAGCGCGCCGCGCAACGTCACCGTGACGCGTGCATCACGTACGGAGATCGACGTGACGTGGGAAGCACCCGAGTCGTCGAGTGGTTTGGCCATCACCAGCTACACGGCAACAGCCACGGTGACGGGCGGTACATCGGTGACGTGTGTGTCGGCGGCTTCGACGTGCCGATTGTCGGGTTTGGTGGCGGGCACGACGTATGCGATCACGGTTGCGGCGACGAACAGTGCGGGCTCGGGCGCATCGTCGGCGGCAAAGACGTTGTCGGCAGGTGCGCCGCCGCTGGCTCCCGGCACGCCGACGACGACCGCGGGCAACGGCGAAGTCGAGGTGTCGTGGACTGCACCCAGTGACAATGGTGGCCTCGCAATCACGACCTACACGGTGACGTCGACCCCGGAGTCGAGGACGTGTTCGACGACGGGTGAAGAATTTTCGTGTGTGGTGACGGGCTTGAGCGTGGGAACGAAGTACACGTTCAGCGTGTCGGCGACGAACGACGCCGGCACGACCGCATCGTTGGCATCGGCGCAGGTTGCGCCGAAGTTGCCGTGGGAGTACGAACCGGTTTTCTCCTCGGTTACTCCCGGCAACACGCGGGTCGACCTGCGCTGGACCGAGGCGCGTGTTCTCGGCGTCGCACCCGCGGGTTACTTCACGGGATACGTGGTGAAGGATGCGACCGGCGCGGTGGTGTGTACGACGACGGCGTTGAAGTGCAGGGTGTCGAAGTTGAAGAACGCCTCGAGGGCGTCGTACACGGTCGAGGCAACGACGCTTGCCGATTCGTCGGAAGCCGCGACATCGTCGACGGTCCTCGTCGGCGGCCTACGCCAGACCGCCAACGCGATGCGGCGGGGGACGAGTGCGTTGCTCGTCGAGATCGCGACGACCAACTCGAAGGGCAAGGTGACGTGGCGCGCGCTCTCGGGCGGATGTCGTGTCGTGGGTCGCACGGTGGTTGCGCCTGCAACGGGAAAGTCGTGCAAACTGCGCCTCTCGGTCGCCAAATCCGGCGCATTTCCGGCGCAAACGCTTTCGGTTGTGGTTCAGATCCTCTGATTTCTGCCCTCCCGGGTTTCTGCATTCTGCAAGCACCACTTGCGAGGCTGTGTAACGCCCCGTAACATAGGCCCCACTAGCAAACAAGCCGAACGTCCCGAGGGGATGTTTGATGAAGGGGAGAGACACATGAAGAAGACCCGTCTGGTGCGCGTTGCCGCACTTGCGGTGAGCCTCGCGGTTGTCGGTGTCGCCTGCGGCGACGACGACGATACGGGCTCGACCGAAGACACCACAGCCGCCGCCGAAGACACGGCGACCGCTGACACCACGGCTGCCGCCGGCGTAACCTGCGCCGAAGGGACCTCGATTGCGTTCTTTGGCGCACTCTCGGGTGACGCTGGCAACCTTGGCCAGAACATCAAGAAGGGTGCCGAGCTTGCTGTTGTGCAGTTCAACGCTGCCAACGCGGGTTGCCAGGTGACCCTGAAGGAGTTCGACTCGCAGGGTTCGCCCGACCAGGCACCTGCACTCGCCACCCAGGCGATCGAAGATGCCTCCATTCTCGGTATCGTCGGCCCGGCTTTCTCGGGTGAATCAAAGGCCGTCAACCCGCTGTTCGACGAGGCCGGTCTTTCGATCATCACCCCGTCGGCCACCAACGAGGCACTCAACGACAACGGTTGGAAGATCTTCCACCGTGCGCTCGCCGGTGACGACAAGCAGGGCCCCGGTGTCGTGGCCTACATCAAGAACAAGCTCGCTGCTGCGACCGTTGGCGTCATCGACGACGCGACCGAGTACGGCAAGGGCATCGCTGACATCGTTCGCGAGGGTCTGGGTGACGCGGTTGTGGCCTCCGATTCGATCGACCCGGCTGCCGCTGACTTCTCGGCTGCCGTGTCGAAGATGAAGGACGCTGCTCCGGCCGCGATCTTCTACGGCGGTTACTACGCAGAGGCAGGCAAGCTTGCCAAGCAGCTCCGTGACGCAGGTGTCGAAGCGACACTGGTGTTCGGCGACGGTGTGAAGGACAACGGCTTCATCGAGGCCGCCGGTCCGGCCGCTGAGGGTTCGATCATCACCTGCACCTGTTCGGATGGCGCCTCGAACGCCGAGTTTGCCGCCGCCTACGGCGAGCAGTTCCCCGGTGAGACGCCCCAGACCTACGCCGCTGAGGCGTACGACTCGGCCAACGCGTTCCTCGCAGCCATTGCTTCGGGTGCCGCCGACCGCGCCGCGGTCCTCGCGTTCCTGAAGAGCTACGACGTCGCAGGCGTTACCAAGCAGATCAAGTGGGACGAGACCGGTGAGGTCGCCGGCAACGCCGTCTACTCCTACAAGGTCGAGGGTGGCGCAATCGTCGTCGAGGGTCTGATCGAGTAACATCGATCACGCCACTGACGTGGCGGAACGTTTCCTGAAACGGTCGGGGACTTCGGTCCCCGACCGTTTTGCGTCTGTGGTTCTTTCCTAAGATGGCCGGGGCTGGAAGGTACTGATGAGTGATTGGTTGATTTATCGAACGTTCTGGGACCTCACGGTTACTGGCGTGGCCCTCGGGGCGATCTACGCCCTCGTGGCCCTCGGTTACACCCTGGTGTACGGCGTTTTGCGTCTCATCAACTTCGCCCACTCTGAAGTCTTCATGGTGGGCACGTTTGCGACCCTCATAACGGCAACGAACTTCATCGGAATCCCGTTGATCGAGGAGGGAAATTATCCGTACCGCACGGGTATCACCCTCGTCGCGGTCCTTCTCGCCTGCATCGTAGGCGGCATGGTCGTGTCGGGTGCCGGGGCGGTACTTTTGGAACGGGTCGCGTACCGACCGTTGCGCGGGTCGGGTGAGCACGTTGGTGCCGTGGTGCTGGCGTTTGCGAGCGCATTCACGGTGAGTCTCATCTTCACGGGCAGCACTCGAACGAACATCATCATCGGCCTCGTCGGAACGGCGCCTCTCGCGGTTCTCTACCTGCGGATCTTCCGTCGCGGCCGCTCTGCGCCTCGCCTTGCTTTTCTCATCTCTGCCATCGGCGCGTCCACCGCGGTTGCCGAAGCCGTGGCCATTTGGGGCCCTCGTGACCGTGAGCAATACCAGACCTCGCGTGTTCTCGAAAAAAGAGTGCTCTTTGAGTTTCTCGGTACCGATGTGCGCATCGACTACGTGTTGGTCATCGTTGGCGCGTTGTTGATGTTGACCGCACTCGTGCTTTTCGTGAACCGCACCCGCCTCGGTCGTGGTGTGCGTGCCGTTGCCCAAGACGTTGAAACGGCGAGGATTCTCGGTGTCAATGTCGACTTCGTAATTCTCGTCACCTTCCTTCTCGGGGGTGTGATGGCGGGTGCGGCCGCAATGATGTTCACCCTTGTCTACGACCAGACCCGCTTCAACATCGGCTTCCTTCTCGGGGTTAAGTCGTTCACGGCGGCGGTTCTGGGTGGTATCGGAAACCTGCGTGGTGCGCTACTCGGTGGATTGGTACTCGGACTGGGCGAGAACTACGGGGCGGCGTTGTTTGGCGGTCAATGGAAGGACGTCATCGCCTTTGTCTTGTTGCTCACCGTGCTCATGTTCCGACCCACGGGTATCCTCGGCGAGTCCCTGGCAAAGGCCCGCGTGTGAGTCTGTCGGACGCGTTCAAGGAGCTCACGTCAAGGCCTGCCCGGACGGTCTCGGGCGTCGGTGAGCGCGTCGGAGACATGCCGAGGGTCGCGCGTTGGTCGCTCATTGCGCTCTTTGTCGTCTCGTTGTATCTCATGCCGTGGTGGCCCGAGGTGCCGCTACTGGGCTGGTTGGTGGACACACCGGGAACGAGTTTCGAGGGTGTCATCACCGACAAGGTGGTGATCTACGTCCTCGTCGCGCTCGGCCTCAATGTCGTGGTCGGTCTCGCCGGCCTCCTCGACCTCGGATACGTCGGCTTCTACGCGGTCGGTGCGTACACGCTGGGCGTTCTGTCGAGCCAGCACGCCAACCTGCCATGGTTGTTGTGCGTACCCATCGCGGTCGCGGTATCGATGATTTCCGGCGTCGTCCTCGGCACGCCGACGTTGCGTCTGCGCGGAGACTATCTGGCGATTGTCACGCTCGGATTCGGCGAGATCATCCGGATCTCTGCGAACAACGCCGACTGGCTGGGTGGCAGCCGGGGCATCAGCAAGATTGCCAAGCCGCCGAACATCGGCCCGCTCAAATTCGGCATCCTCGATGCAAAGCCGTACTTTTTCCTCGGGCTCACGATCATCATCGTCGTGGTGTTCTTTCTGCGTCGGCTTGAGCACAGTCGTGTCGGTCGCGCATGGAACGCCGTGCGGGAGGACGAAGATGCAGCCGAACTGATGGGCGTCAACACTTTCAAGTTCAAGTTGTGGGCGTTCGCGATTGGTGCAGCCATTGGTGGTCTTGCTGGCACGCTCTATGCAGGCAAGGTGCGCTTCATCAACCCCAGCAACTTCCCCCTGCAGTTGTCGATCCTGTTTCTCGCAGCCGTTGTGCTGGGCGGGACCGGCAACATGTGGGGCGCCATCCTCGGTGGTGCTGTCGTTGCATGGATGCCCGAGCGCTTCCGTAATTTTGCCGACAAGCGCGTGTTCGTCTTTGGTGTGGCGCTCGTCCTCGTGATGGTGTTCCGTCCGCAGGGTCTGATCCCACGCAAAATCCGCAAGGAGCGCTGGTTGGCCAACTGGAAACCACCTCAACGAACGCCGCAATTCGGTGAAACGGGGACGGGCCGTGGCTGACAGTCTCCTCTCCGTCGACAACTTGACGATGCAGTTCGGTGGCGTCACCGCATTGAGTGAAGTCACGTTTGACATCGCGCGCGGCGAAATCCTCGGTCTGATCGGCCCCAACGGTGCCGGGAAGACCACGTGTTTCAACGTGATCACGGGGGTCTATGCGGCAACCCATGGCACCGTCACCTTCGACGGCAAGCCGCTGGCCGGCCTCAAGCGTTTCCAGATCACCAAGCGCGGCATCGCCCGCACCTTTCAGAACATACGACTCTTTCCCGACATGACCGCCATCGAGAACGTGATGGTCGGGGCCGACGCGAACCACAAGACGAGTGTGGGTGGGGCACTCATCGGCTCGCCCCGCCATCACCGCGAAGAGCGTGAGGGCCGTGACATGGCGATGGAGCTGCTCACGTTCATGGGTATTGCCGACCGCGCCGGGGAGGCCGCCCGCAATCTGCCCTATGGCTACCAGCGTCGCCTCGAAATCGCCCGTGCGCTTGCCACCAATCCGCGGTTGCTATGCCTCGACGAGCCGGCCGCGGGTTTCACCCCGGCCGAAAAGCAGGAACTGATGGAGCTCATCCGCAGGATCCGGGCGCAGGGCTACACCGTGCTTTTGATCGAGCATGACGTGAGCCTGGTCATGGGAGTCACCGATCGCATCGTGGTTCTCGACTTTGGCAAGATCATTGCCAACGGTTCACCTGCCGAGGTGCGAGACAACCCCGACGTCATTGCCGCCTATCTGGGAGTACCCGACGATGCTGCTTGAGGTAACCGACCTCCGTGTTGCCTACGGCAAAATCGAGGCGCTGAAGGGCGTTTCGTTCGGCGTCAATGAGGGTGAAATCGTCACGCTCGTCGGTGCGAACGGTGCGGGGAAAACCACCACGATGCGCACCATCTCGGGCCTGCGTACCGTGATCGGCGGTTCGATCAAGTTCAACGGCCAAGACATCACCACCATGCCCTCGCACCAGCGCGTCAAGCTCGGCATCTGCCAGGCACCCGAGGGCCGCGGCATCTTTCCCGGCATGACCGTGCGGGAGAACCTCGACATGGGTGCCTACGCCAGGGTGGATCAAAAGTCGGTGGCAGTGAACGAGGACATGGAGCGCGTTATGCAACTGTTCCCGCGTCTGCGCGAACGCACTTCACAATTAGGGGGCACCTTGTCGGGTGGCGAACAGCAGATGCTTGCGATCGGTCGCGCGCTCATGAGCCGTCCGCGCCTCTTGTTGCTCGACGAACCATCGATGGGTCTCGCCCCGAAACTGATCGCCCAGATTTTTTCGATCATCACCGAGATCAACCAGCAGGGGACAACGGTCCTCCTGGTCGAGCAGAATGCCGCCCAGGCACTGCGTCGTGCCGACCGTGCCTACGTGCTGGAAACGGGCAACGTTGTGAAAATGGGAAAGGGCATCGAGCTTCTCGATGACCCCGCCGTGCGGGCCGCTTACCTGGGCGGTCGCTAGGCTGAGTGCATGACCAGTCTCGAAACGCGTCCTTCCGACGCATTCACGAACGACCGAAAACACGTCTTTCACTCGTGGTCAGCGCAGAGCCTGATCAACCCGATCGTGGTGGCCGGGGGAGAGGGTGCATGGTTCTGGGACGATGCCGGACGTCGCTACCTCGATTTCTCGAGCCAGTTGGTCAACGTCAACATCGGCCACCAGCATCCGAAACTCGTCGCTGCAATCAAGGAACAAGCAGACCGGCTCTGCACCATTGCGCCGATTCATGCCAACGATGCACGTAGCGAAGCCGCACGCATGATCGCTGAGATCGCCCCCGGGGATCTCAACATGGTGTTCTTCACCAACGGCGGCGCCGAGGCGACCGAGAACGCGATGCGGATGGCACGTTTGCACACGGGCCGTCTCAAGATTCTCACCACGTACCGCAGCTATCACGGAGCGACTGCCGCTGCCATTCAGGCAACGGGCGACCCGCGTCGGTGGCCGAGCGAGCCCGCGATGCCGGGCATCGTCAAATTCTGGGGCCCGTATCCCTACCGCTCGCAGTTCCATTCGCAGAACGAGGCCGAAGAGTCGCAGCGTGCCTTGCAGCACCTCGAAGACGTCATCATGGTCGAAGGAGCGAACAACATCGCTGCGATCATGATCGAGTCGGTTGTCGGCACGAACGGCATCCTCGTCCCGCCACCCGGGTATTTGGCGGGCGTGCGTGAGATCTGCGATCGCACAGGCATCGTGATGATCTGCGACGAAGTAATGGCAGGGTTCGGTCGCTGCGGTGAATGGTTCGCCGTCGACCATTGGAGCGTCACCCCCGACCTGATCTGCTTCGCCAAGGGTGTCAACTCCGGCTATGTGCCCCTCGGAGGAGTGATCATCTCTGATCGCATCGCCGGCACCTTCCGCGAGCGCCAGTTCCCGGGTGGCCTGACCTACAGCGGACATCCGCTCGCCTGTGCGTCGGCAGTCGCCTCGATCAACATCTTCAAGGAAGAAGGAATCATCGAGCACGCCCGTCATCTTGGCAACGACATCGTTGGTCCGACCCTGCAAAAGTTGAAGGACAAGCACCCGTCGGTTGGCGACGTACGTGGTCTTGGTGTGTTCTGGGCCATCGAACTGGTGCGTGACCGCGCCACGCGTGAACCGCTGGTGCCGTTCAACGCGGGTGGAGCCGACAACAAGCCGATGGTCGACGTCATCACGGCTTGCAAGGCCCAGAACCTGTGGCCTTTCTCGCACTTCAACCGCATGCACGTGGTGCCGCCACTCGTCATCACCGACCAAGAGATGCGCGACGGCCTCGCCATCGTCGACGAGGCGCTCAACGTTGCCGACTCGTACTACACCGGCAAGTAGACGAACCCCGACATACGAAAAGGGCCCGGGTCGCACGACCCGGGCCCTTTGTCGTCATTCGATCGGGCTGATCAGTTGCCGCCCTCGTTGAGGGTGACCTCAACCGGCGCGTAGCTTCCGCCCTTGGTGTCGACGCCATCGGCTTCGAGGAGCGCGAGCGCCTCGGTGACGATGTCGCTCGTGTAGGCCGCTGCGTCAGGGGCCTTGGTGAGCACGGTCTTGCCCTCCAGGTTCTTCGTCTCCTGGGCAAGGGCCGCAGTGCGGTCCCAGGCTGCGGAGTCGAAAGCACCAACGCCACCCGCGGCGGGCCAGATGAGCTTGTTGACTTCGTTCATCTGCCACAGTTGATGGCTGGCACCGAGCTTGGAACCCTTGGCTACGACGATGTCGCGGCAGGATTCGGCGTTGTCGCGGCAGTAGGCCCAGCCCTTGAGCGAAGCAGCAACGAACTTGATGGCGGTGGCCTTGTAGGCCTCGTCGCTCGCCAACTTCGCACCGCTTGCCCAGATGGCGTCCTGCAACATGCCCACACCCTCAGCCTCGTACGAGACGACGTTTAGGTCTTCGGGCTTGTAGAGCTCGCCAGTGTCGGGGTTTTTCGCCTCGAGAACCTGTGCGTACTCGTTGTAGGTCATCGCTTCGGCAGCATCGATGTCACCGGCGAGAAGCGCGGCCATGTCGAACTGCTGCTGAACGAGCTCGACGTCCTTGGCGGGATCGAGACCGGCTTTGGTCAGAGCGGCGAAGATTTCGAACTCGTTGCCGAAGCCCCAGTTACCGATCTTCTTGCCGCTGAAGTCCGCGGCCGAGGTGATGGCCTTGTCCTTGAACGACACCTGCAGGGTGCCCGAGCGCTGGAACACCTGTGCGATGTTCACGATGTCCGCACCGGCCTCACGGCTGGCGAGGGCCTTCGGAACCCACGACAGTGCGAAGTCGACGGCGCCGTCGGCCAGCTGCTGCTGGGGAACGATGTCGACGCCACCCTCGACGATTTCGACGTCGAGGCACTGGTCGGCGTAGTAGCCCTGGTCCTGCGCGGCAAAGTAGCCGGCGAACTGTGCCTGGATGAACCACTGCAGTTGCAGTTTCACCTTGGTTGGCTCGGTGCACTCCTCGGCAGCGGCGGCGGTGGTGTCACTTGTCGCCGTGGTGTCGGCGGTTGCGGCCGTGGTGTCGGCGGTGGAGTCGCCCGAATCGCTGTCGTCACCACAAGCAGCGGCAACGAGCGACAGGGCCACGGCACCGACCGCGAGCCTCTTTAGTAGACGGTTCTTCATGTGTGTTGCATTCCTCCCCGCGGGGGTGTCCCGCTGTTTGTGTTGGTCGGAGCGCTCATCTTGAACGCCCCGAAATACGCTTTGCGCCGCCGGGTGTAGCGGTGCTCTCCACGATGATGGAGACCAGGTAGAACGCGAGGCCCAAAAGGCATGCACCGAGCACATAGGCCCAGGCAGCGGCGTTCTTCGAATTTGCGATGTTGCTGGTGATGCGACTGCCAAGACCGTTCTGTGCCCCACCGAAGTACTCCGAGACGAAAGCGGTGATGACGGCGGCCGGTGCAGAAATCTTGAGGGCGGTGAAGAGGTAGGGCACAGCGTTCGGGACGCGGACCTTTCGGAGGATCGCCGATTCGGGTGCGGCGTACGAGCGCATCAGTTCGATCTGTGTTGGACTGACCTGTGTGAGGCCCTTGGCGACGTTGACGAGCACGATGAAGTAGACGACGAGCGTGACCATCAGTCTTCGGGGAATCTCGCTTGTGATGCTGTACATGTTGTTCAACACCGCGACAAGGACGAAGATCGGGATCGCATTGAGGGCGATGGCGAGCGGCGTGACGATGTCACCAAGAATCCTGTAGCGACTGAGAAGGAAGCTCATCGCGACGCCGAGCACGGTCCCGGCGAGCAGGCCGACGAGCGCATTCGTACCCGACACGCGCGCGGCCTCCCAGATGAGGCTCTTGTTGTTGGCGAACTGATCCCAGATCTTCGAGGGAGCCGAGAGGAAATAGGGCTTCAGGTCGAAGATCTTGACGGCGGCCTCCCACAACGCGAAGAAGGCAACACCGAACACGACCGGCGGAAGAGCGGCACGCAGGCGCGACTTCATCAGCGGTCCTCGACCCCGACACCCGTGTGGCCATGGCTGCCACTGGCGCGTAGCGCTTCTCGGACCGCGGTGATCGCGGCGAAGAACTCCGGGCGTTCGCGGGTGGTTTCGTTGCAGTGTCCGTCGAGGTTGACATCGACGATCTTGGTGATGCGTCCGGGTCGGGGCGACATGACGACGACGCGGTTCGACAGATAGACGGCTTCGGGAATCGAGTGGGTGACGAAAACGACGGTGGTACCGGTCGCTGCGCAGATGCTGAGGAGTTCGGCCTGCATGTGTTCGCGGGTCATCTCGTCGAGGGCACCAAAGGGCTCGTCCATCAACAGGAGCGGCGGGTGGGCGGCGAGCGCACGGGCGATGGCAACGCGCTGCTGCATGCCACCCGACAGCTGCCACGGGAAGTGGTCGGCGAACTCGGGCAACTTGACGAGGTCGAGCATCTCGCGCGAGCGGGCTTCGCGCTTGGTTTTGTCCCAGCCCTTGAGTTCAAGGGGAAGTTCGATGTTCTTCGTGACGGTGCGCCAGTCGAAAAGGCCGGCCTGCTGGAAGGCCATGCCGTAGTCCTGGTCGAGGCGCGACTGTTTGGCCGACTTTCCGGCGACGACGATGTCGCCCGATGTCGGCTCGAGGAGGTTGGCGATGAGGCGCAGAAGGGTCGACTTGCCGCATCCCGAGGGCCCGATCAGCGAGACGAATTCACCCTTTTCGATGCTCAGCGACACGTCGACGAGGGCGCCGACCTGATTGGCCTTGCCCTCGTTGAAGATCTTGCTGAGGTTCGAGACGCTGACTGTCGACACTGTGTATCCCTCGCTCTACAGCGCTTCTTTGGGTCGGTTGCGCATGGCGCAGAGATCAAAGGCGGCGACGAGGCCGGCCATGGCGAGGCCGAGTAGTGCGGCGCCGAACACGGCGGTGAAAACCTTTGCGGGGTCGCCCGTGGCCTCCCGGGCGTACTCGATGATGAGTCGGCCGATGCCACCCCTGAGGCCGGTCGAGATTTCGGCGACGACGACACCTATGACGGACGACGATGCTGCGAGTTTCAGCGCCGGAACCATGAACGGCACCGCAGCGGGGAACCGCAAGCGAAACAGCGTCTGTGTCCACGACGCGGCGTAGGAGTCCATCAACTCGAGTGAGGCGGGGTTTGCCGAGGAGAGCCCGCGGAGCGTGCCGACGGCGACGGGAAAGAAAGCAAGGAACGCACCGAGCACCGAGGCGGACAGCCAGCGCGGCCATTCGTAACCGAACACTTCCAATTTACCGCCCCACGACACGACCAGCGGGGCGAGCGCAATGAGGGGCACCGTCTGTGAGACGACGAGATAGGGGAGAAGACCGCGTTCGACGACCTTGAATCGGGCCATCAGTATCGCGAGTGCGATGCCCACTGTGGTGCCGATGGCGAAGCCGACGAGCGACAGACGGAGGGAGAACCAGGCACCCGCCAGCACGACGCGCCAGATCTTGCGCTCCGATGAGCGCAATTCGGGTCGGCCGTAGCGCGACAGCATGTCCCACACGTGGGGCATTGCACGGCTGTTCGAGCGGGGGAGGATGTTGATTCCGAAGAGTGCGCCGCCGTCCTCGGGGCCGACCACCTTGTAGAACTCCCACAAGGCGGCGATGAACACGAGTGCGACGACGAACAGTGCCGAGCGACGAACGACGCGCCGCACGAGTGGATTCATCGCTTGGCCCGCACCGATTCCGCGAGCGCGGGCATGATGCGCTCTCCGTACGCCTCGAGTGTTTGGTCCTTGCCGTCGTGCTGCAGGTAGATCGAGAAGTGTTCGACACCCAGCGCCTCGAGTTCACGCAGTCGTGCAACGTGCTCCTCGGGAGTGCCGAGGATGCAGAAGCGGTCGACGATTTCGTCCGGCACGAATGTGGTGTGGCTGTTGCCCGCACGACCGTGCTGGTTGTAGTCGTAGCCCTCGCGGCCCTTGATGTAGTCGGTGAGGGCCTTTGGCACCGCGGAGTTCTCGCCGTAGCGGGCGACGATGTCGGCAACGTGGTTGCCCACCATTCCGCCGAACCAGCGGCACTGGTCGCGCATGTGCGCCATGTCGGTGCCGACGTACGCGGGGGCCGCGACGCAGATCTTGACCGACCTCGGGTCGCGGCCCGCGGCCACCGCCGCCGCACGCACGGCCTCGATCGTCCATGCGGTGATGCTGGGATCGGCGAGTTGCAGGATGAACCCGTCGCCTACCTCACCCGCCAACTGCAGCGCTTTTGGGCCGTAAGCAGCGACCCAGACCTCGGCACGGCTCTTGCCGGCCCAGGGAAAGCGGATTTCTGATCCGTTGTACTCGACACCCCGGCCGTTGGCGAGCTCGCGGATGACGTGGATGCTCTCGCGCAGTGTCGCGATCGTCGTCGGCTTGCCGTTGGTGACCCGCACGGCGGAGTCACCGCGGCCGATACCGATGACCGTGCGATTGCCGTACATCTCGTTGAGTGTCGCGAAGAGACTGGCCGTGACCGTCCAGTCGCGAGTGGCGGGGTTGGTGACCATCGGGCCGACCATGACATTGTTGGTCGAATCGAGAATCTTGGAGTAGATGGGGTAGGGCTCTTCCCAGAGTATGTGGCTGTCGAAGGTCCAGACGTGGGTGAAGCCGAAGGCCTCCGCGCGCTTGGCAAGTTCGATGATGCGTGCCGCGGGTGGTGTCGTTTGCAGCACGACTCCAAGATCCATGCTCGCTCCCCCTTTCGATGTGTGACTAGCGGTTTTGCGGAAAGCCGAGGTCGACTTTCGACGTGCGCGGGTCGGGCCAACGCGACGTGACCACCTTGCCGCGCGTGAAGAAATTGATGCCCTCCGGGCCGTACATGTGCTGGTCGCCGAAGAGCGAGGCCTTCCAGCCGCCGAACGAGTAGTACGACACGGGAACGGGAATTGGCACGTTGATGCCGACCATGCCGACGTTGATGTCGAACTGGAACTGGCGCGCGACACCGCCATCGCGGGTGAAGATTGCCGTGCCGTTGCCGTACTGGTTCGAGTTGATCAGGTCGACACCCTCGTCGTAACTGCCGACGCGAACCACCGACAGCACCGGTCCGAAGATCTCCTCGTCGTAGCAGGCCATCCCGGGCTTCACGTCGTCGATGAGGCTGGGTTTGAGGAAGAAGCCCCCGTTCGGTGCCCCGTCGCGACCATCGACGACGACCCTTGCACCTTCCTTGGTGGCTCCGGCGACGTACCCCGCGACCTTGTCGCGGTGTTCGCCGGTGATCAGCGGGCCCATTTCGTTGCCCGGTTCGTCACCGGGGCCGACCTTGATGTTCGGGATGCGCTCCTGGATCTTGCCGACCAGCGAGTCGGCGATCGTCTCGTGGGCCAGGAGCACCGAAACGGCCATGCAGCGTTCGCCGGCCGAGCCGTAGGCCGCACTCACCGCGGCATCAGCCGCCATGTCGAGGTCGGCATCGGGCAGAACCAGCATGTGGTTTTTTGCTCCACCGAGCGCCTGCACCCGTTTGCCGTTGCGGGTTCCGGTTTCGTAGATGTACTTCGCGATGGGGGTCGAGCCGACGAACGACACCGCCGCGATGTCGGGGTGGTCGAGCAGTCGATCGACCGCAACCTTGTCACCGTGGACGATGTTGTACACACCGTCGGGCAGACCGGCCTGCTTGAGCAACTCGGCGACGAACATCGTGACCGACGGGTCCTTTTCGCTGGGTTTCAGCACGAAGGTGTTGCCGCAGGCCACTGCGGTGGAGAACATCCACATCGGGACCATCGCCGGAAAGTTGAACGGCGTGATGCCGGCAACGACACCGAGGGGCTGGCGGATGTTGTACACATCGACACCCGACGAGGCTTGTTCGCTGTACGAACCCTTGAGCAGGTGCGGCACACCGCAGGCGAACTCGATGTTCTCCAGGCCACGTGACACTTCGCCGAGTGCGTCGGAGAGCACCTTGCCGTGCTCGAGGGACAAGAGCGCGGCGATCTCCTTGCGGTTGGCATCGATCAGCTCCCGCAGGTTGAACATGATCTCGGCACGGCGCGACAGGTTCGTGGCGCGCCACGCCGGCAGCGCCGCCTTTGCCGTTGCCACCGCACGGTCCACCTCTGAGATGTCGGCGAAGTCGACCTCGGCTTGCACCTCGCCGGTGGCGGGGTTGAAGACCGCACCGCAACGACCCGACGTGCCAGCGGCGACCTTGCCGTCGATCCAATGGGAAATACGCTTCATGTGGTTCTCTTTTCTGTCAGTGCAGGTACTGGCTCAGGCCCCGGCGGATGTACTTGCCGTGGCCCTTGCGTCCGGTGAATTTGTCGTTTTCCATGACGATCATGCCGCGTGACATGACTGAGTCCACCTTGCCGTCGATGACCATGCCCTCCCACGCGCTGTGGTCAGTGTTCATGTGATGCTTGTGATTGATGCCGATGTTCGTCTTGGCATTCGGGTCCCAGACGACGATGTCGGCGTCGGACCCCGGGGCGATGATGCCCTTCTTCGGGTACATGCCGAACATTCGCGCCGGAGTCGTCGAGCAGGTCTCGACCCAGCGTTCGAGGCTGATCTCACCCAGGACGACACCCTGGTAGATGAGTTCCATGCGGTGCTCGACACCGGCGATGCCGTTCGGAATCTTCGAGAAGTCGCCCATGCCGAGCGCCTTCTGGTCCTTCATGCAGAACGGGCAGTGGTCGGTCGACACGATGGCGAGCTCGTTCATACGCAGACCCTTCCACAGGTCGGCGTGGTGATGTCGGTGGTCGTGCTTCGAGCGAATGGGTGGGCTGCACACGTACTTTGCACCCTCGAAGCCGGGCAGGGCCAAGTGATCTTCGAGTGTCATGTAGAGGTACTGAGGGCAGGTTTCGGCGAACACGTTGAGACCCTCGTTCTGGGCCTGGGCCACTTCGTCGAGTGCTTCGGATGCCGACATGTGGACGATGTACAAGGGCACGTTGCCGGCAACCTTCGACAGCACGATCGCGCGGTGTGTGGCCTCACCCTCGAGCAGGCTCGGACGGCTGATTGAGTGGTACTTGGGATCGGTCTCGCGACGAGCGAGGTGTTGCGCGACGAGAACGTCGATCGCGATGCCGTTCTCGGCGTGCATCATGATCATCGCGCCGTTTTCGCTGGCGGCCTGCATGGCCTTGAGGATCTGGCCGTCATCGCTGTAGAAGACACCCGGATACGCCATGAACAACTTGAACGAGGTGACGCCCTCGTTTTCAACGAGATAGGTCATGTCCTTTAGTGACTGGTCGTCGATTCCGCCGATTATTTGGTGGAACGCGTAGTCGATGGAGCAGTTGCCTTCGGCCTTGCGGTGCCAGGTGGCGAGCCCGTCCTGCACGTTCTCGCCGTATCGCTGCAACGCCATGTCGACGATGGTCGTGACGCCACCCCATGCGGCCGCGTTGCTGCCGGTTTCGAAGGTGTCGGAGGCTTCCGTGCCGCCGAAGGGAAGCTCCATGTGCGTGTGGACGTCGATGCCACCCGGAATGATGTACTTGCCCTTGGCGTCGATGGTTCGGTCGGCCGAGACGCCCAGAGCAGCCACGTGACCGGGCTGGAAGATTGCCGCGATGGTTTCACCCTCGACGAGGACATCGCCGGTGCTGAGGCCGGTCGGGCTGATGATGGTTCCGTTGATGATGAGAGTGCGTGCCATGTTTCCCCCTGTTTTCAGCCGCCGAGGCGGTTTTCGGTGAGATCACCGTATGCATCGGGACGACGATCGCGGTAGAAAGCCCAGCGGTCACGGACCTGCTTGATCTTGTCCATGTCGAGATCACGGACGATCAGCTCGGGCTTGTACGGGTCGCCGACCTCACCCACGAACTTGCCCTCGGGATCGACGAAGTACGACTGGCCGTAGAAGTCATTTTCTCCGAGCGGTTCGATGCCGACGCGGTTGATCGCGCCGACGTAGTACATGTTCGCGACGGCCGACGCGGGCTGTTCGAGGCGCCACAGGTACTCGGAGAGACCGCGGTGCGTTGCCGACGGGTTGAAGACGATCTCGGCGCCGTTCACTCCGAGCGCACGCCAACCTTCGGGGAAGTGGCGGTCGTAGCAGATGTACACGCCGACCTTGCCGACCGCGGTTTCGAACACCGGGTAGCCACCGTTGCCGGGCTTGAAATAGAACTTCTCCCAGAAGCCCTTGACCTGTGGAATGTGCTGCTTGCGATACTTGCCGAGGTACGTACCGTCGGCATCGATCACCGCGGCGGTGTTGTAGTACACGCCGGGCTGTACGACTTCGTACATCGGCAGCACGAGCACCATGCCCAGTTCCTTGGCGACGGCCCGGAACCGCTGTGTCGTGGCACCGTCTGGGACGTACTCGGTGTAGGAGTAGTACTCGGTATCCTGCACCTGGCAGAAGTACGGCCCGTAGAAGAGTTCCTGGAAGCACATGACCTGTGCCCCCTGCTTCTTTGCCTCGTGCGCAGCAGCCTCGTGCTTGTCGATCATGGCCTCTTTGCTCCCCGGCCAATCGGTCTGCAGGAGAGCCGCGCGCACACTGTTTGCCATCTCGTCTAACCCCTCTTTGTCAGCGCTTTCCGGAGGGGTTTACGATTCTTTTGACCCCTCCGTTGCAATAGTAGTGACACCAAGGAGTGGTTCGGAAAGGGGGTCTTCCCTTGAAAGAAAACGCCGGGTTACCGAAACGGTTGCATTTGGCTGCAAATGCCGAGCGGATACTCGGTGAGCCGGTGACGGGCACGTTGTGCATCGTCGACGCCAAAGGTGATCCCAACGCGACCCCCGTCTGGTTCCTGTGGTCCAACGGAAAGATCCTCATCAGTACGCATGCTCGACGCCAAAAGCACGTCAACGCACTGCGTGCCGGCCGCGGCTCGTTCAGCGTGATCGACCCACAGAACCCGTCGCACTACGTGGAACTTCGGGGCTCTCTCGACGTGACAAGCGACCCCGAATTCATCACGCGCGACGCGGTGGTGCGCAAACACGGCCACCCCGATGGTGCGGCCTTTGATCCTGCTTCTGCAGAGCGGGTCGTGCTTGCCTTGACCCCCGACCGTGTGCTCGGTCGGCATTAGGTGCGACACCCCTTCTAGCGTTTCTTCGATTTCTCGGCGGCACGGCGGGCCTTGCGTGCCGCGCGCTTGGCGGCCTGGGCTCCTTCGTCGGGAACACGCAGTTGCGTCGCGGGGCTCTGCGACACGGGCAATGCGAAACGATCATCGTTGGCGATCAGTTTCTTGAAGCCCTGCAGTGAGAGCGAGTACTGCAGGACCATCAATCTCACGACATCGAGGCCGAACTTCTCGATTGCGTCGGGAATGATCGCCACGAGGTCGTCGAGCGACGGGTCGTCGGACGCCGACCCGAGAACCTCGATGCAATGGTTGGTGCACGGCTCGCAGAGAACCACACAGACATCGCCCGCACAGCGTCGACGCCCTGCCCCCTCACGAATGCGTCCGGCAAGCGTGCCCTCGTCGTCGAACGCTGCGGCCCCGAGGCCGGCAACCTGGGCGAGAACGTCGCGCAGGTCGTCGTCGAGGGCGAGTGCAGCGACGGTCAGGGAATCGTCACCGAGCGCCGCAAGTGCACTGACGAAGCGACGTTCGAGGATGATCGATTCACGCGATGTTGTCACGGCGCAAGTGTAGGCAGGCGGGGGAGTGACTGGTAGTTTCGCGACGTGAGCGTGCGAATCGACCCGACGCAAGTTGCGGGTGCGGTTGCACGACGCCCCTTCGCGTACGTGATCACCGTTTCATCAGATGACGGGCCGCACGTCCGCGCTGTCGTTGCGCAGTGGCTCGGCGAGTCGTTCGTTGCCCGTGTGGGCCGACGGACGACCAACAATGTCGAGGAAACCGGAACTGCGACCATCGTGTGGCCGCCGCTTTCCGTGGGTGAGCGCCGCCACGAATACGATGACCACACCGTGATCGCGGATTGTTCGGCGAAGTGCCGCGACAACGGCGACTCACATGAATTGACCGCCAAACCAAAAGGGGCGGTCTGGCACCGACCCGCGAAGTGAGAGCGCCCTAGAGCGGGCGGACGTTGTGGGCTTCGACGCCCTTGCGCCCCTCACCCAGATCGAACTCCACCGATTGACCCGACACGAGGGTCCGCCGACCGGTTCCCTGGATGTTGGAGAAGTGCACGAAGATGTCTTCGCCGTCTTCTCGGGAGATGAAGCCGTAGCCCTTCTCGTCATTGAAGAACTTCACGGTACCGATTGGCATCACATTTCTCGTTTCTCGATTACTTGGTTTCTGAGCATCTAACGGTATAACGGCAGTTGCAGAGTGAGAACCCCTGCTCGAATTTTTTTGCCTTTTGTCAATGGCTCACCAAGGCCTGAATTTCGCCCACTTTGACGCGTACCGTGCGGGTGGTTCTGCGGTTCGGGAGGCGCCCGGCCCCGCCCCTGTTGGACTTCCATGAAACGGCCCACTCGATCGTGACCCTGGCGCGGGCGGCGGGAAAAGCATGGTTGTAGGTGTGCATGCAGGGTCCGACGGCGTCGTCGCCCATCGACTTCCGCCACGCCAAGCCGGGTCCCACGCACGTCCGGCGACCGCCGCCCAACGCCCTCGGATCCGCCGGGTCGACGAGCAACCGCAGGGGTCTCGCAGTTGCGCGCACGGTGATCGGCCCGGCCGGTGTCGGAAGCCAGACACTGACACTCACCGTCCGCCATGACGCAGGAGAGACCCACCACCACATCGGCACCTTGACGATCCCGCGGTGGGCGGGTGGGGAGGTGCCGACAATCGGCACCGGGATGAGACCCACTGCGAGAGCCGACGCCTGTGTTGCCATCGTCTCCTGCGAGACCACAGGCACCCAGTGATAAGTCAGCTCGTAGCCACCTGCGGTCGTCGTCGAAGGGCAGATGCGGGCGTACCGGCGATAGGCGACCCCGTCGCGAACCATGCGATGGGTCGTTTCGTCGCCGTCGGCGACAACAGTTGTTCTCCAGCGGCAGGTGCTTGTCTCACGATGTCCGGGCTCGCCGACGTTGAGACCAACGATCAGCGTGCGACCGTCGCCGCCGATATCGATATCGGTTTCGGCACGCACGGGGGGCGCGACGGCGAGTGACGGCAACGCAAGGAGAAAGGCAATGACGATTTTCATGATGCGGTCCTTTCGATACTTGCCCCACCCCTATTGGGACCGCGTCGGAGAGCATGACACGGTCCCGACCCAATGTGTGCGCAGGAAAGGCCGAATTCCGCACGCCCCAGGTAGGCTCTGAAAACCCCGAAAAAAGACGTATGCAGCTCACAACATGACCGCGACGCACCCCGACATCCCCGAAGAGCAGTCCTTCATCGATCATGCCTATGCGTGTCTCGAACAAAGTCGTACTGATGCCTGGAAACTGCGCGACTTGTCCGAACCCGGACTCGGGGGCACGTTCCAGGCTCGTTACGAGCGCGACGTGTTCGATGAGGCGCTCATCAACCGACTGACGCAGCTCGACCTGGGCGACGCGGCCCTGGTGTTTGGCCGGATCGATCGTTACGCCGAGAGCCCCGATCGACTGGAGACCTTCCACATCGGGCGACTCGCGGTTGCCGACCAGCAGCGCGAACCGGTTGTCATCGACTGGCGCGCGCCCGTCGCCGAACCCTTCTACAGGGCAACGGGTCGTGAGTCGATGGGACTCGCGCGCCGGCGTCACTTCACCGTGCAGGGCCGCCAATTGCTCGGTATCGAAGACGAACTCTTCGGCGAAGGCCACACGGGCATCGGTCATGACGGTGGGCTCGGCGAATCGTCCACGGGGCTGCGCGGCTACAGCACGCTTCTCGCCGCGCTCGAGCGCGGGCGAACCGGCCAGATGGGCGACATTGTTGCAACCATTCAGTCCGAGCAGGACGAGATCATTCGTTCGCCACAGCCCGGCGTACTGGTCGTCCAGGGCGGGCCGGGTACGGGCAAGACCGTCGTCGCTCTGCACCGTGCCGCATACCTCCTCTACACGCACCGCTTTCCCCTCGAAGACCAGGGGGTGCTCGTCATCGGGCCCAACCGGGTGTTTCTGCGCTACATCGAGCGCGTGCTTCCCAGCCTCGGCGAGGCGGGGGTGGAGCAGGTCGTTCTGGCCGACCTGGTTCCCGATGTCACCTACGGCCTGCGCGATTCGTGGACCGCAGCGCAGGTGAAGGGCGACATTCGCATGGCCAAAGTCGTGGCCAAGGCCATCGGCGACCGCGAAAGACCGCTGACGGAGGAACTCCGACTGCCCTTCCGCTCGGGATACGTACGCATGAGTGCCGAGATGTCGGCCGACATCGTGCGTGGTGCCCGGCGCAGGTTCCGCCGCCACAACCCCGCACGCAAGTGGGTCGAAACCGAGGTACTCGCCATGCTCGCGACTTCCTGGCATGAACCCGGTGTGTCGATCAACGAGGTTCGTGATGCGCTGCGTGCGAATGCCGATTATCGGGTCGCCCTCGAACGCATGTGGCCGGTACTCACGCCCGCACAGTTGCTCAATGATCTCTACGGGTCGAAAGCGCTGCTACGCCTCGCCGGCGAACGTTGGCTGAGTGAAGCCGAGTATCTGTCGCTGTACCGGCCACGTGTGAGTCACATCGGTGAGGCGCGGTTCAGCGAACACGATGTCGCGGTGCTCGACGACGCCTTTGAAACCCTGGGGCCTCCTCCCAAGAAGGCGGGCAAGGCCGACGAAAGCGATGAAATACGTACCTACGGCCACATCGTCGTCGACGAGGTACAGGATCTCACGCCGATGCAGTTGCGCATGGTTGCCCGGCGTTCGCTGAACGGTTCGATGACATTGGTTGGCGACATCGCACAGGCCACGGGAGCGCTTGCCCCCGAGTCGTGGGGCGACGTGCTCGCGCACTTGCCCGACCGCAAGGAACCCCGCGTGATTGGTTTGTCGGTGGGCTACCGCATTCCTGGTTCGATCATGCAACTTGCCGATCGTGTGATGGAAGCTGCCTCGCCGGGGCTGCGTGCGCCACGTTCGGTGCGTGGGGGAGGCGAGACGCCCCACTTCGTGCGTGCCGACGACGTTGCCTCGGCCGTGGTTGATGCGACGTCGGGTCTCGTTGCCGGCCTTGCCGGTGGCAACGTGGCGGTGGTGTGTCCCGACGCGATGGTGGCGACTCTCTCGGCGCGCCTGTCGAAGGCAGGAATCGAACACGGACGGGCGGCGGCAACCGCACTCGACTCGGGTGTCACCGTCGTCCCCGTCAGTCTCGTCAAGGGTTTGGAACTCGATGGTGTCGTGGTCGTGGAACCCTCCGACATCGTCGATGACGAATCGATGGGGCTGCGAGGGCTGTACGTCGCCCTCACCCGTGCGACGCAGCGGCTCACCATCGTTCACGGCCGCGAACTACCGGCCTGCATGCGCTGAGGTGACGTCAGCCGGCGGCGATGATCGGCTCGATCGCCAGGTCAAGGAACCGGGTGGCCTTGTCGGCATCGGCCGGCCGCCTGCGCTCGACTGCCGAGGAATAGAGATTCACCAGGCGCTGCAGGTCGTCGTTGACGTCTTTGCCGAGGTCGGCAATCTGGGGTGTGATCGCCTGCCATGTTGCACGAATGTCGGCCAGCTTTGTGCGGGCGGTCTGCATCTCACCCGAAGCGATATCGTTTCCCAGTCCGCTGCCGAGCGTGAGGATCGCGCCGAAGAGTTCCGACACGGTTCCTCGTGGGATCGTCGTTGTCGTAGATGCGGGGGACGTGCTGCTCGTGGCCGAACCATCTTCGATCGTCGTTGCACAACCCGTCGGCAGCAAGAGACCCGCGGTGATAAGCACGCAAATGGTCAGACGCCGCATCAACGTGCCGCAAAGACGAGCAGACGGGCAGAGGCGTGCGAATCGACGGTCACACTGCGTCCGTCGACGCGCACGACGACACTGCCGTCGCTGTTCGTCGAGTCGACCGTGCCGGTGCTGCCCGGCAACAGGGCCGATGTTTCGAGAAAGTCGAGAAGACCCGGAGTGAACTCGAGCGTCTCGGGGATTCGTGCGACGGTGAAGTTGCCGCCCGCCGAAACACCCGAGAGAGGGAAGGCGGCGTCGGCGACGAAGCCGGTCCCGGGGATCGGGTTGCCGTGCGGACACGTGGTGGGGTTTCCGAGCACGGACACCATCGCGGTCTCGACCTCGTCGGACATCACGTGTTCCCACTTGCCTGCCTCGCGGTGGGCCGTCGCCCACGACAGGCCGAGGATGTCGGTGAGAAACCGTTCGGCAAGACGGTGCTTGCGCACGACGCTGACCGCAAGCTCGAGGCCCGTGTCGGTGAGGCCGATGACCGTTCCGTCGGTGCGCAGCAAGCCCTCGGCCTCCATCCGCTTGACCATCTCCGACACCGAGGGCCGTGACACCGACAGCCGTTCGGCGATGCGGGCCTGGATGACCGCAACGTTGTCCTCGAGCAATTCGTAGATGCACTCGCAGTATTCCTCGAAGGCGGGGTGGTGCTCTCCGGGGTTCGGCATGCCATAGAGCCTAATATCCGGGTCCCGGTGGATGTCTTGTCGCACCACTCAATTAGCGTCGCGGGCGGTGCTCGACTCTTTTCGTCCCGCAGTCGCCGAGTGGTTTGCGTCGTCGTTCCCGCAACCGACGCCGCCACAGTCGGCGGGTTGGCCGCGTATCGCCGCGCGCGAACACACCTTGATCTGCGCACCCACGGGTAGTGGCAAGACCCTCACCGCCTTCCTCTGGTCGATCAACGAACTCGTGTCGACACCACCACCGCCGGCCGCCGAACGCACGCGTGTGCTGTATGTCTCGCCGTTGCGGGCACTCGCGTTCGACGTCGAGAAGAATCTCCGTGCTCCGCTCATTGGTATCGCGCTCGCCGCCGAACGAAGGGGAGAAACGCCCAACGAAGTGACGGTCGGCTTACGCACGGGTGACACCCCCACCCGCGAGCGTCAGGCGATGCTGCGGCGGCCACCCGACCTTCTCATCACAACGCCCGAGAGCCTCTATCTCATGCTGACCTCGCAGGCCCGCAAGACACTGGTCAACGTCGACACCATCATCATCGATGAAATCCACGCGCTCGCGGGCACCAAGCGTGGTGCTCACCTCATGCTGAGTATCGAACGGCTGTGCGAGATCACGCGCACCGAGCCGCAGCGCATCGGTCTGTCGGCGACGCAGCGTCCGCTCGAAGAGACGGCTCGGTTCCTCGGTGGCTTCGCCTCGGGGCAGCCGCGTCCCGTCGCAATCGTCGATGTGGGCGTGCGCAAGCAACTCGAAATCGAGGTGTGCGTCCCCGTCGAGGACATGGGTGATCTCGGCCGTCGCAACACCGAACCCGAATTGGTCAGCGGTCCCGCCACTGCGGCGTTGACGCCGCGCCGTGCGAGCATTTGGCCGAGCCTCTACCCGCAGATCCTCCAACAGATCCTCGCGCACCGCAGCACGATCATCTTCTGCAATTCGCGCCGTCAGTCCGAGCGTCTCGCCACGAGTCTCAACGAGCTCGCCACGAACGAAGGACTGGCCGACGACCTCGTGCGTGCGCACCACGGGTCGCTCGCACGTGAACAGCGCGTCATCATCGAGGATCAATTGAAAAAGGGAAAGTTGCGCGGCCTCGTGGCGACTTCGAGCCTCGAGTTGGGTATCGACATGGGTGCGGTCGACCTCGTCATCCAGGTCGAGTCGCCCGGCGCGGTGAGTCGCGGCCTGCAACGTGTCGGGCGGGCGGGTCACAGCGTCGGAGAAGCCAGTCGCGGGCGGTTGTTCCCGAAGCACCGTGGCGATCTCGTCGAGTCCGCGGTGGTGGCGCGGCGCATGGTCGACGGCCAGATCGAGTCGACCCGCTACCTGCGCAATCCGCTCGATGTTCTCGCACAACAGATCGTCGCGCACGTGGCCATTTCCGGGGAAACGTCGGTCGACGAAGTGGCGGTTGTGGTGCGCCGCTGCGCCAACTTCGCCGAGGTCTCCGACGAGATCCTCCACAACGTGCTCGACCTTCTCGCGGGCCGTTACCCCAGTGCGGAATTCAACGAACTTCGACCCCGCATCGTGTGGGACCGAATCACCAACCGCCTCCGCGCGCGCGACGGTGCGCAGCGTCTTGCCGTCACGAACGGCGGCACCATTCCGGACCGTGGTCTCTATGGCGTCTTTCTTCCCGACGGCACCCGTGTCGGCGAACTCGACGAGGAAATGGTCTACGAATCACGGCCCGGCGAGACGTTCCTCCTCGGCGCCTCGACGTGGCGTATCGAGGACATCACCTTCCAAAAAGTGATCGTCAGCCCGGCCCCCGGGGAGCCGGCGAAGATGCCGTTCTGGCACGGTGACCTTCTTGGGCGGCCTCTCGAACTTGGTCGGGCAGTGGGCGAGTTCCAGCGCCGAGTGCGTGCGATGCCCGTCGACGATGCGCTCGGCGTTCTGGCCAGCGAGCACTTTCTCGATGCCTTTGCCGCGACGAACATCGTGAACTACTTCGCGGAACAAGCCGAGGCAACGGGTGCCTTGCCCGACGACACGACGATCGTCGTCGAGCGTTTCCGTGACGAACTTGGCGATTGGCGTGTGTGCATCCATTCGCCTTTCGGTGTACCGGTGCACGCGCCGTGGTCGATGGCGATTCAACGTCATCTCCGTGATCGACTCGACATGCCAGTTGAGACGATGTACGCCGACGACGGCATCGTGCTGCGGTTGCCCGAGGCGCTCGAATCGATACCGCTCGACGACCTGATGCTCGACCCCGACGGTATCGAGGAAGCGGTCGTCGCGGCCCTTCCCGAGACGGCGCTCTTCGCCGCGAGGTTCCGCGAGTGTGCCGGTCGCGCGTTGTTGTTGCCGCGTCGGCGTCCCGACCAGCGCACACCGCTGTGGCAACAGCGTCAGCGAGCGGCCGACCTGCTAGCAGTCGCGAGCAAGTACCCGTCGTTTCCAATGCTTCTCGAGGCCAGCCGGGAATGCCTGCAAGACGTGTTCGACGTTCCCGGGTTGCGTGACATCCTCACCCAGATTCGTTCGCGTCGCATCAAAGTCGTCGCAGTCGACACACCGAAGGCCTCGCCGTTCGCACAGAGCCTACTTTTCAACTGGATTGCCTCGTACATGTACGAGGGTGATGCACCACTCGCCGAGCGTCGTGCCGCGGCGTTGTCACTCGACCGCGATCTTTTGAACGAATTGCTCGGCACCGAGGAGCTGCGCGAACTACTCGACAGCGGTGCGATCGCCGACGTCGAAGTGTCGGCGCAGTGCCTCACCGAGGGCCGTCGCGCGCGCAGCGACGACGAACTACACGACGTGTTCCGGCGTGTCGGTGACCTGTCCCGCCTCGAAGCTTCGATGCGGTGTGAATCCGGCGTCGAAGGGGCGGTTGATCGTCTCGTCGGGGAGCGGCGCGTTGTCGCTGTCTCCATCGCAGGTGAGGAGCGATTCATCGCCGCGCAGGATGCGGCGCTCTACCGCGATGCTCTTGGTTGCGCGCTGCCGCTGGGCTTGCCGCGCGAGTTCACCGAACCCGTCGCGCGTCCGCTCGAGGCGATCGTCGCACGTTACGCACGCACGCACGCACCGTTTCTCGTCACGGCTGTCGCTGGTCGGTTCGGCGTTTCCCCCGATCGCATCGTCGGTGTGCTGCGCGCTCTGGAGACCGAGGGTCGTGTGGTGCTCGGTGCGTTCCGGCCCGACGGCATCGAACGCGAATGGTGCGACGTCGAAGTGCTGCGGCAAATCCGACGGCGCTCACTGGCGGTACTGCGACGGGAGGTCGAACCCGTCGAACAGGTGGTTTTCGCGCGATTCCTACCGGCGTGGCACGGTATCGCGGGTTCCGATCCCGCAGCCTCGGGCCGGTTGTCGGGCCAACGCGGCGGGCCGGATGCACTTGTCGACGTGATCCAGATGCTGCAGGGTGCGGCGATCGTCGCCTCGACCCTCGAATCCGACGTGTTGCCCCAGCGCGTGCGTGGCTACCGTGCGGCCGATCTCGACGCACTCTTTGCCAGCGGTGAAGTCGTGTGGATGGGGGCAGGTGCGATCGGGTCCAACGACGGCCGTATCCGCCTGTTCTTTGCCGATCAGGTGGACGATTTGTTGCCCGCACTCGAGCGTCCCGAGGCACCCGTGGGCGCATTGCACGACGCAATCCGAGCGGTGCTCGAGCAGCGGGGGGCGAGCTTCTGGAACGGCATCGTTGCCGCGTCGCCCGGAGCAACCGACACGGAACGACTCGCGGCACTGTGGGATCTGGTGTGGTCGGGTGAAGTCACGAACGACACCTTTGCCCCGCTACGTGCGTTGCTCGGTGGGGCCCGCAGCGGTGGTGGCCGCCGCAGCCAGCGTCCCACCAGTCGACCACGTTCGATGCGCTTGACGAGGGTTGGTCCGCCCGCCGGCTCGGGACGCTGGAGCACGCTGGTTGCCCCGGCCCCAAACGACCAGCGGGTCGGCACCGCCGAACTGCACGCGATCGCCCAACAACTCTTGCAGCGCCACGGTGTCCTGACGCGCGAGGCTGTTCTTGCCGAGTCGGTCAAGGGTGGTTTTGCAAGTGTGTACGGGGTGTTGAAGGTGCTCGAGGAGCGCGGTCATGTACGTCGCGGATACTTCATCGACGGCCTTGGTGCGGCGCAGTTCGCTCTGCCCGGTGCGGTCGACCGGCTGAGGGGTTTCCGCGAAACGGTGGACACCGAACTGCATCCCAACGAGGCCGTGCCGCCGATCGTTCTTGCGTCTTGTGATCCGGCCCAGCCCTTCGGCGCGGTTCTGCCGTGGCCCGACAATACGGGGCGTCCGGCACGCAGTGCTGCTTCGGTCGTGGTGCTCGATGCAGGTGTTGCGCTTGCTTGGTACGACACGCGTTCAGGAAACCTCGTGCCACTTGGCCAGATGACACAGCTCACATTGCGCAACGTCGCCGTCGCACTCGCCGCCCTCGGCAAGGATGGGCGAGTGCGCTCGGTCGAGGTGCGCAAACTCAACGGCCAGACCCCGACGGAATATGCGTTCTTCAACGAGCTGGCAGAGGAACTACGCGCCGTCGGTTTCGTGGAGGGGTATCGCGGCTACGTGCAGCGTTGAATCAAGACGGCTTGCGGCCGATGGAACGCAGGCCGGCCCAGGCGAGAGCGGCGAGTTCCTCACCGATGGCGCGTGGGTCGAACTTCGTTCCACGCTGGATGAGGTGGCGTGACGCACCCTCGCTCATGCCGATGAGGGCGTGGGCAATTACGCGCTGTTGTACGGCATCGACGTCGGCGTCGATGAGTGGAGCGATCATTTCGGCGGTGGTCTTTTCGATGCGCGCGGAAACTGCGGCGAACTCTTCGTCACGACGGGTGCCACTGCCGAACAGCAGCATGAAGGCGTGGGGGTCGTCCATCACCCATTGGAAGTAGGCAACCATTCCTGCCGTGGTCTTTTCGCGACCTGATGCAGCACCCTGCGTCGCGGCGCGGATCACACCGATCATTTTTTCACCGACCGCTTCGAGCACGGCGGCGAACAGCGCGCGCTTGGAGTCGAAGTGTTGGTACAGCACCGGCTTGGTGACACCCGCCGCATCGGCGACGTCGTTCATTGACGAGTGGTGGAAGCCGTTCCGCGCGAACACCTTCAAGGCCACGCCGAGGAGCTGCTCGCGCCGCTCACTTGCGGTGAGTCGGGCGGATGTCATGCTCATCTGCCGGCCGCCTGTTCGCGTTCGCGGTCTTCGCGTTCGGCGGCTTTCACGGCGTAGCCGAGCACGATCGAAGGTGCCAGAAGAATGGACCCGGCGACGAGACCGAAGGTCATGATGCCCACCATCGTCGGGTTGAAACCCAAGGCGAAAGCGAAGACGAAACAGGCGATGGTCCCCGCGTAGAGCAGGTAGCCGACGCGATTGGCGAGGAGGGTGTACTTGGCCACCTGCGCGCGACGCTCGCGAACCGGGTCAACCGGTGAAGAGGGGGGGAGGTTCCCGGAAGCCATACAGTCTCATTGATGGTAGGGCTGAACGCGGAAAAAGGTGCCAGCGGAGTCGGTGGTGGTCCGGTCACCCTCGATTGGCAGGGCCCGCACGTTGCGGTGATCACGATTCGACGTCCACACAGACGAAATGCCGTGGATCTCGAGACTCTGAGAACGATCGTGTCCCACCAACGTGCAGTCGAGGGTGAGGCGCGGGTGGTCGTCTTGACGGGTGAGCCGCCGGCGTTCTGCTCGGGGGCCGACCTGACGGGTGTCGAGGGTGACGACTTCGCCGATGCCCTCGATGCGGCGTTGCGTGGCTTCACGACGCTGCCGTGCATCACTGTTGCCGCAGTCGACGGGCCGGCGATGGGTGCGGGTACGCAGCTGGCTCTCGCTTGTGATCTGCGGATGGCGAGTGCCACCAGTCGTTTCGGAATTCCCGCCGCAAAACTGGGCCTCGCGGTCGACCAATGGACGATCGAACGTGCAAGCCACGAGTTCGGTTGGGGCGTGGCGCGACACATGCTGCTTGGCACCGGTGTGTACTCGGCCGAGCAGTTGTTCGCATACGGAGGCGTGCACCGTCTGGGTGGTCTCGCCGATGCCCTCGAGTGGGCCGAGGAACTTGCCGCGCTCGCACCGATCACGATCCGGGCCCACAAGCGTGGTCTGGAAGCCGTTGCCGAGCGCCTCGTCGTCGATGCGCGCTTCGACGAACTGCGCGCGCAGGCATGGGCCAGCGAAGACGCCCTGGAGGGCCCGAAGGCCTTCTTGGAGAAGCGACCGCCACGCTTCAACGGCCGCTGAAGTCTGCAATTCAGGTGCTCTCGGGCAGCAGCATGTTGATGAAGTGGTACCGGTAGAACAAAGCGACGAAAAATGGCACGGCAGCCGCTGCCCACGACACCAAACGTGCGACGCTGGCCGAAGGGATCTCGAGCAACGCGAGGGCCGAGTTGGGTCGCTACGGCGTGGTCGGAGTCGGGGGAAGAGCAATCAGTGTCGTGAACTCGTCGCGCAGGCCGCTCTGGGCGCGGCTTTGCTCGAGTCCGGTGCCCCACAGTTGGTAGGCGACGAAGCCGGGGAGCAACAGTCCCGCGGTGATGAAGGTGCGGCCAACGATGCCGAGAATGGCATCGACACGTCGGCGCACGTGTTCCACCATGGCAAAAGACGTTGGTGGGTTCCCGCGGCGTTGGGTCTGTAGCGTCTCACTGGTGAGCGAGACATCCGTCGTCGATGTGCGTGACGCGGTCGTTCTGCTCGGCTCGTTTCCGGCCCTCGCCGAAGCAACGCTTACCATCGAACGCGGCGAGCTGGTCGTGGTGCAGGGCGCGAACGGTGCGGGCAAGACGACGTTGTTGCGTTTGTGTGCGGGTCTCGTGCCTCTGGCACGCGGCACGGCGCGCGTGATGGGCCACGACGTCGGCAGCAATCGTGCCGCCGTACGTGCGAACGTGGGTTTCCTCGGGCACGCAAACGGTTTGTACGCCGACCTCACTGCGGGCGAGAACCTTTCGTTCTGGAGCGACGTCGTCGGGGCGAGCCGCACGGAGGTCGCGGCGGCAGCGCATCGAATGGGCCTGAGTGAACGATTGCTGTCGACCCAGGTGGGTCGACTCTCCGCAGGACAAAAACGCCGCACGGCGCTCGCCGTCATGGCGGTGCGCAGGGCGACGCTGTGGTTGCTCGATGAACCTCACGCGGGTCTCGACGCACCAGGTCGTGACGAAATCGACACGTTGTTGCGCGATGCGGTCGCAGCCGGTGCGACGGTCGTGGTCGCGTCGCACGAACTCGAACGCTCGGCTTCGCTTGCGACACGTCGGATCGAGGTCGTGGGTGGTCGCATCGTAGAATCGGGCGGACACTCATGAGCGCATCGCGAATCGTCGGTGTCGCCCGTGCCGTTGCGTCGAAGGATCTGCGCATCGAATGGCGCAGTCGCGTGATGACGAACCAGGTGCTTCCTTTTGCTGCGATCGTGATGGTGCTCTTTGCATTCGCACTCGACAACGACGGCATCCTCCAACGGGTGGCTCCCGGCCTCGTGTGGATGGCGACGCTATTCGCGTCGCTCGTGGTCGTGCAGCGATCATTCGCCGTCGAGTCGGCCGACTCTGCCATCGACGCCCTGCGACTCGCGGGTGTGCCGTCCCAGGGTGTCTACCTAGGCAAGGTTGCCGCACTGGTCGTGCAGTTGGTCGTGTGTGAGGCCGTGCTCGCTGCACTCGCCCTGATCTTGTACAGGGTGAATGTCGACCGTCACGGTGCTGTGCTGCTGGTCACAACCTGCATTCTCGGGTCTCTCGGTATCGCCGCGCTCGCTGCGGTTTACGGTGGACTCAGCGTCGCCGATCGCGGTCGCGAGACGCTGTTGCCGCTGTTGCTGCTGCCCGCGCTGGCACCGGTCTTGATCGGAGCCACGAGAGCGACGGAGTCAGCGTTCGGGTCCGATGGTGCGCGAGCCGCCGAGGGTTGGCCGTGGGTCGGTCTTCTGGCTGTGTTTGGCGCGATCTTCCTGTTTGGTGGAACACTGGGGTTCGGCCCCCTTACCGACGAGTAGCCAACTTCGATATGTCAAATGCACAGACGAGCGTCCCCCCTCCGACACGCACGGCCACGACGCGCAACCTCGGCCTGATCGCCATTCTTGGATCGGTCGTTCTTGCGCTCCTTGGTCTGTTCTTCACCGCTGAGGACGTCGTCCAGGGGAGCAGCGTTCGCATCATGTACGTCCATGTACCCACGGCCTGGGTTGCCTACCTCGCCTTCGTGTTCACCGCGGTGTGTTCAGCCGGCTACCTGCGCGGCAAGAAGCATTCGCTGAACCTCGACCGACTCGCCGGCGCATCGGCCGAGGTGGGTGTGATCTTCATGGGTTTGACACTCGTGACGGGCAGCCTCTGGGGTCGTCTGTCGTGGGGTACGTACTGGGACTGGGACCCGCGTCTCACCACGACGGTATTTCTCTTCGTGACGTACGTGGGGTATCTCGCGGTGCGCGGACTCGGTGGCACACAGCAACAGCGCGCCAAGCGATCCGCGATCGTCGCGCTTTTTGCCGTGATCGAGATTCCGCTCGTTCACTTCAGCGTCTTGTTGTGGCGCTCGCTGCACCAAGAGGCGACGGTGTTGCGGCCGAACGGCGACGTAAGGATGGATGGTCTGATGCTGTTCTCCCTCGTCTTTGGTGTCGCGGTGTTCACGGTTATTTTTGCCTGGCTGGTTCTGCACCGCAATCGCGTCCTGGCACTCGTCGACGCGGTGGAGATGCGCGGTATCGACGCCGCGTTGGCGGCGCGACACGCAGAAGGGGTGCCAACGTGAAGCACGCCGATTTCATCGTCATCAGTTGGGTGCTTTCCTTCCTCCCGATCGCGTTCTACGCGTGGCGCAACGCACGACGCGCCCGCCAGCTTGATCCCCTGGTCGAAAAGAGCGACAAGCCGTGGACCTGAGTCCACGCGAACCCGGTGTTGGCGCCGCGCCACCCGTGCGTTCGAGTACCGCGCGGCGACGCTGGGTGTCGATCGGAATCCTTGCTGCGGTCATCGTGGCCGGTGGAGTCGTCGTGACGCAGTTCCTCTCGTCGGCGATCGACTACTACTGCAACGTCGACGAGGTCGGTGAGCGTGACGGCTGCGAGGCTGATCGCCGACTGCGTGTGCAGGGCACGGTCGAGCAGGGCAGCATCAAACAGGCCGCCGGTACGACGACGTTTCTCATTTCGTTCAACGCGAAAAATCTCGACGTTCGCTACGACGGTGACCCCGGCGGTATTTTCCAGGAGTGCATTCCCGTCGTCGCGCACGGCCGCCTCGTCAATGACGTCTTTCTCAGCGATCGCATCGAGGTGAAGCACTCGAACACCTACGTCGCGAAGAACGAGGACCGAATGGACGAGGCTGAGGCTGCTGCCGATGCCTGCAGTCGTGTGGGCTAGCGGCATCGCGGGCCCCGTCGGCCGCGGTGCCCTTCTCGTGGGGGTGGTTGCCGCAGCCTTTGGTGCGCTCGCCGCGATCACCGCCGCGCGTGAATCCTCGCGCGGCGAGGCGGTACGCACGTCGCGGCTGGTCCCGCGCTTCGTCGGACTCGCTTTCCTGGCATCGTTCGGAGCCATCGTTGCGATGGAGTGGGCGATGGTCACCCGTGATTTCTCCCTGCAATACGTGCAGGACCACGGTTCACGCTCGACCCCGGCTCTCTACAACTTCACCGCGGTGTGGAGCGCGCTCGAAGGTTCGATTCTCCTGTGGATCTTTGCGCTCGCCCTGTCGGCGGCACTCGTCGCCTGGCGTTACCGCAGGCGTCTGGACGATGAATTGATTTCCTGGGCGATCGCTGTCATCTGCATCGTGTTGGTGTTCTTTTTCGTCCTCAGCTTCGGGCCGGCCAACCCGTTCGCCGCGGGGGCGCCGGGTGTCAACGACGGGCCGGGCCCGAACCCGCTGTTGCAGAACCACATCCTGGTGCTGTTCCATCCGCCGATCCTGTACCTCGGTTACGTCGGCTTCACCGTGCCGTTCGCATTTGCAATCGCGGCGTTGGTGACGGGCCGTGTCGGCGAAGGTTGGCTCATCGAGACGCGTCGCTGGACTCTCTTCGCCTGGGGCTTTCTCACGGTCGGCATCATCCTCGGTGGCTGGTGGAGCTACGAGGTGCTCGGTTGGTCGGGGGTGTGGGCCTGGGATCCCGTCGAAAACGCAAGCCTCTTACCGTGGCTGACGGGCACCGCCTACATCCATTCGGTGCTCGTGCAAGAGCGTCGGGGAATGTTGCGGGTGTGGAACCTCTCGTTGTTGCTCTCCACGTTCAGCCTCACCATTCTCGGCACGTTCCTCACACGGTCCGGGGTGTTGAACAGCGTGCATGCCTTCAGTGAAAGCGACATCGGGACGTACCTACTGGTCTTCTTCGGTCTCGTCGTCCTGGTCTCGCTCGTTCTCATCGGGTGGCGTGGCGACCAACTGCGTTCCCCCGGCTCGATCGACTCACCCGTGTCGCGGGAAGGTGCGTTCCTGGCCAACAACGTGCTCTTTACCGTGTTTGCCTTCGTCGTGCTTCTCGGCACGGTCTTTCCGCTCATCATCGAGGCCCTCCAGGACCGGCAGATTTCGGTCGCCGAACCGTTCTTCGACCGCTTGTCGGCACCGATCGGCATCGCGATGCTGGCGCTCATGTGCATCGCCCCCGTGCTGCCGTGGCGCAAGGCGTCCACGGAACTCTTGCGCGACCGTTTGTTCTGGCCTGCGTGGTGTGGCATCGCTGCTTTGGTCGTGGGCCTCCTTGCAGGTGCCCACGGCCTGGCCTCGTTGCTGGCCTTCACCCTGGGTGGCTTTTCGGGTGGAGCAGCCTTGCGACAGGTGGTTCTCGCAACGCGACGCCAGGGTTGGCGTGGTTTCGTCGGTCGTGCCAACGGGGGCATGATCGTGCATCTGGGCGTCATTCTCATCGCGGTTGCGCTTTCGGCGTCAAATGCCTACACACGCTCGCAGGAACTGCGTCTGTCGGAAGGTGTCCCCGCGTCGTTCGCCGGCCACACCTTCGAGCTCGTCGGCTTCAGCGAGGAAAAGGACGATCGCAGCACGGCGATCAAGGCACTCGTGTCAATCGACGGGGGTCAGGCCTACGCACCGGCAATCACGAAGTTTCTCAACATGGGAATGAACGTCGGCACGCCATCGGTGAAGACCACGTGGCGCTACGACATCTATCTCACCCTCGAACCCCCGGTAAAGAAAGATTCGGGTGAGGCCCGGGTCAAGGTGTTCGTCAAGCCGCTCATCATGTGGCTCTGGATCGGCGGTGGGCTGATGGCCCTCGGCACTGTTCTCGCGGCCTTCCCGGGGCGTCGTCGGCGACCAACCGACCCGACGTCGGCGCCCGTGCCGGCCCACGAGCGGGTCACTACGTGAGACCGCGCTTGTCACGCCGGCTCTCACCCGTGGTGGGGTTGGTGTTGGTCGCGTTCTTCGTCGTGCTCGCGGTTTCCAAGCCCCGCGAGGAGGCCGACGTGGCGTCGCCGTTGATAGGCAATCCGGCACCGTCGGTGCGCTCGACGCTCGTCGGCGAAGGCGACTTCGACCTCTCCCGACGCAAGGGTTCGTGGGTCGTGCTGAACTTCTTCAACTCGACCTGCGTGCCGTGTCGCAACGAGCATCCCGAACTCGTCGCCTTTGCCGACGAGCAGGCGGGCCTCGGGGATGGAGCGGAACTCTTCAGCGTTATAAACGACGACACCGACGAAGCCGTCTCGGCTTTTTTCGCTGAAAAAGGTGGCGACTGGGACAAGGTCCGCGACCCCGACGGCACGATTGCAGTTGCATTCGGCGTCGCCAAGGTGCCAGAAACCTGGGTCATCGACCCGTCGGGTTTCGTGCGGATGCGCGTTGTGGGCGAGGTCACCAATTCGTTTCTGTCGGGCCGCATCGACTCGATGCGGGCGATGATGAGTGGCTCAGGGTCGTGAGCAGACTCAAAGCAGGGTTGACGTGGGCGGTGATGGCCGTGCTGACGGTCGGCTTGTTGGCGTTCGGTGCCACTCGCTCGTCGGGCCCCTCGACGCAGGAGGAGCGCATTGATGCGATTTCCAAGCGCCTTGCGTGTCCGACGTGCAGTGGCGAAAGCATCTATGTCAGCCGCGCCTCGGCAGCCGAGTCGATTCGCAACGAGATCGCCCGACAGGTGGCGGCAGGCCAGCGCGGTGACAACGAAATCGTCGCCTTCATCGAGTCGCGTTTCCCGGGAAGCCTGTTGCTGCCGCCCACCGAAGGTGTCGATTCGCTCGTCTGGGTGTTGCCCGTCGTCGCCTTGGTCTGTGGTTTTGGCGGTCTCGTCGTGGTCTTCCGCAGGTGGCAGCGAGAGGGTCGAGCGCGGGCCAACCCCGACGATGCCGACATCGTCGCCGCGGCGCTGCGCGAGCACGATGACCCGACGGATGGCTTGTGACGGCTTGGCAGATGGACGACCTCGAGCGCCGCAACCTCGAAGAGCAGCGTGACTTTCTGCTCGCATCGTTGCGTGATCTCGAGCGTGAACGCAAGGCGGGTGACGTCGACGACGCCGACTACGAGGCGCTGCGAAGCAGTTACACCGCGCGTGCGGCCGACATCATCAGACGACTGGAGCAAAACGGCCAGGTCGGGGCCGAGACGGCACCCGACGCGAAGTCCGAGGTGGGGCCCGGGGGCAAGGTGGCGCGACGACTCGCCGGTGCCCTTGCCGTCGTTGCGTTCGCGCTGGGACTCGGTGTTTTCGTCGCGCGCCAAAGCGGCCAGCGTTTGCCGGGTGAAACCGCGTCGGGTGGTATTGCCGACAGCGCCGCGAACAAGCTCGCCCAGGCACGGCAACTGAACTTCAACGACCCGATCACCGCGATCAACATCTACAGTGAGGTGCTCAAGGTCGACCCCGACAACGTCGAGGCGTTGACGTACAGGTCGTGGCTGCTCGCCCTCACTGCGCGCGATGCCGAGCAGTCGGTGCGTGATGCAGCGGTGCAGACTGCGATCCTTGGTCTGGGCCGTGCAACGCTCCTCGACGACTCGTATCCCGACGCCCATTGTTTCCTCGGTATCGTCTCTTACCGGTTCGCAAACGATCTCGTGACGGCCAGGTCCGAGCTGGAAAAATGCGAGGCGAGCGATCCCCCGGCGCAGGTCAAGGATTTCGTCGACGCAGTAGTTGCCGAAGTCGAAGCCGCTGGGTGAGAATCGCCCCATGGGCTTTTTCGAACGCAACCGCGACGATGTCGTTGCGGCAGGCTACGACCCGTCCCGCCTGCCCCCTGGTCAGTATCTCACCGACCGGTTTCCGGTGCTCCACGTTGGTGACGTGCCGGAGTATGCGCCGGGGGAATGGAACATGCGGATCTTCGGTGAGGTTGAGCGGGACTTCAGTCTCACTTTCGAAGAACTCACGGCGCTTCCGAGCGTCGAGGTCACAACCGACATTCACTGCGTGACCAAATGGTCGAAGTTCGACACCACCTGGCGCGGTGTGCGCGTGCGCGACCTCTTCGAGCGTGCCGGATTGCGCCAAACGGCAACACACTTCGTGGGCCACGCCGAGTACGGCTATACCGCGAACCTTCCCCTCGCCGATGTCCTGGGCGATGACGCGCTGGTCGTGTGGGAATACGAGGGCGAAGCCATCGAACCGATCCACGGCGGCCCGGTGCGCCTTCTCGTTCCGCATCTTTATTTCTGGAAGTCACCCAAGTGGTTGCGCGGTATCGAGGCCCGCGTGGGTGATGTCGCTGGATTCTGGGAGCGCAACGGTTACCACATGTACGGCGATCCGTTCCGCGAGCAGCGCTTCTGGGGCGACTAGACGGTCGTTGCGCAGAAGGTGTCGCCCTGCGGCAATGACGCCTGCAATTCAGGACTCGTATCGCCGTAGAGCGCACCGAGCATGCCTTTCACCATTCCGCGGTCGACGGCACAGATGACGGGATGTTCGATCGCAACGTCGCCGAACGGACACCGGTTGTTCACGATGCGCAGTTGGTTGTTGCGCTGGTCGGCGTGTGCGGCGAAACCGTGTGCGGTGAGCGCATCGGCAACCGCCTGCATCGCCGTTCGCAACGAACGCCGACCCGATGCGAGATCGTCGCCCACGAGACCTGCGGCAAGTGCGCGACCGTATTGGGCGCCGACCTCTTCGGCCATCGCCTCGGCTCGATCACGTGGCAGGTTCTCGAGCGCTTTGCCCAGGAGGCTGAGCACGAGGTCGTCGCTGCGCACCTGTGACTCAAGGGGTGACGGACCGATCGACCGATAGTGCTTGGAGGGCCGGCCGGCCCCACCACCTTGGGGCTTTTCCACGCTGGCCTCGACATAACCGCCGGCCGCCAACTTGTCGAGGTGGTGTCGGGCGACATTCGGGTGCAGGTCGAATTTCTCGGCGACCCGCGATGCGGTCACGCCGGGGCTGTGCTCACCCGTCGAGTTCTCGCGCACAAAGAGATACACGGCGCGGCGCGTGGGGTCGCCAAAGGCCGAGGTGATTGCCGTCACCGTCGCGGTGAATGCACCCGACGACATGCTCATCTCAGCGGCCATGGGGCTATTCTACCTACGGCGATAGTGCAAATCAGTCGCACAGTTTCCCCGCAAAAAACAAGGACGACCATGGCCCTTTCAACCCAAGCCGTCATCGAGCTTCTGCGTCCCGTCGAGGACCCGGAGTTGCGCCGGTCGATCGTCGACCTCGGCATGGTGCGCGACGTCGAGATCGGCGTCAGGGGCGAGGTTTCGTTGACGGTGGTGCTCACCGTCGCGGGTTGTCCATTGCGCAACGAAATCCAGAACCGCGTGAATGCAGCCCTGAGGAGCCACCCCGAGGTGTCGTCGGTGAAGCTTGAGTTCGGCGTGATGAACGACGCAGAGCGCGAAAACGTGCGCCGAATGTTGCATGGTGACGCCGCGTCAACCGCCGGAAGTACGCAGGCACACGGCCACGCCGAGGGTCGAATGATCCCGTTTTCGCAGCCAGGTTCCAAGACGCGGCCCCTTCTCATCTCCTCAGGCAAGGGTGGCGTCGGCAAGAGCAGCGTGACGACGAATCTTGCCGTCGCACTGGCCGCACGCGGACACTCGGTCGGCATCGTCGACGCCGACATCTACGGGTATTCGATTCCCCGCATGCTGGGTGCGGACCGTGATCCCGTCGTCATCGACCAGATGCTCGTGCCACCGGAATCGTTCGGCGTGCGTTGCATCTCGATCGGCTATTTCGTGCCCGAAGGTCAGGCTGTGATCTGGCGGGGCCCGATGCTGCACAAGGCGCTCGAGCAGTTCCTCACCGATGTTTTCTGGGATGACCCCGACTTCCTTCTCGTCGACATGCCGCCGGGCACCGGTGACATCGCCCTGAGTCTCAGCCAATACCTGCCACGTGGCGAGGTGTACGTCGTCACGACACCGCAGCCGGCAGCACAAAAAGTCGCCAGACTCTCGGCGGCAATGGCAGAGAAGGTCAACCTGCCGGTGCGTGGAATCATCGAGAACATGTCGTGGTTCACCGGCGACGACGGCAAGCGCTACGAGATCTTCGGGTCGGGTGGTGGGGAGGAACTTGCCGGCGAACTCGACGTTCCGCTGTTGGCCCGCATTCCATTGGTGCCGACGTTGCGCCAAGGCGGTGACGACGGTCGCCCGATTGCGGCAGTCGACCCCGACAGCGAGGCTGGTCGCGCATTCCACGCACTTGCCGCCGAAATTGCGACGACGCTTCGCCCGAAGAAGATCTTCAACGCCGAGCTGAAGATCTCTTGATTCATGCGTCATGACTGCCCGTCTCCGGACACTGCCTTATAGGGTGAGGCCATGGAGATACGCATCGGTTTGAGCCAGGTCGGCCGCGAAGTGGTGGTCGAAGTGGCCGACGACGACGCCACGCGCGCGCAACTAAAGACGGCCGTGAGCGCCGCGTTGGCCGGTGCAAGCGACACCTTGTGGCTGACCGACAAAAAGGGTCGCGAGGTCGCGGTCCCGGGCTCGAAGATCGCCTTCGTCGAGTTCGGCTCACCCGACAGCGCACGCAAGATCGGCTTCGGAGACTAGAACTGCGCCGCATTTCCGACCGCCGTCTGCTGTTCGTGACGGGCAAGGGAGGCGTTGGAAAGTCGACCGTCGCCGCGGCCGTGGCCACGCTGGCGGCGCGTCGCGGCAAGAGGACATTGCTGGTCTCGATGGATGGCAAGGATCCCGCCTGTCCGTCTCACCCGAACCTCACGTCGTCGGTGTACCGCACCGAAGAGGCTCTGCGTGAATACATCCGCCTGTACGTGCGGATACCGCTCGTCTCGCGGGTCGGCGTTCTCGCCCAAACGCTCGATTTCGTTGCGGATGCGGCACCGGGCGTGAAGGAAATTCTCGCCGTCGGGAAGGTCTGCTACGAGGTGCGCGCCAATCACTTCGACCTTGTCGTCGTCGATGCCGAGAGTTCCGGCCATATCGCCAGCCAGCTGGCCACACCGCGCACGATCCGCTCGCTTGCCCAGGTGGGTATGTTGCGAGAGCAAACCGACTGGATGATCGAAATGCTCTCCGATCGCGACGTCACCGCGGCGTTGATCGTCACGACACCCGAAGAGAGCCCCGTCGACGAGACCCTCGAGCTCGCCGAACGAATTCGTTCCGAATCGCAGGTTGACGTGCCCCTCGTTGTCGTCAACCGCATGCCGCCCTCACCACCCCATGGCGCCGAATCAATTGCGCCACGAATCACCGCAACACTCACGGCGCGACACGTCGTCGCGACGACTCAGGTGGCGCGTCTGGCAGAAGTTGCCTCCGCTGAGCTCGTACTCGTGCCGCGTGCCTCGGGTGCCGACGAAGTAGGAGTCGTGGACGCCGTCGCGGGATTCCTCGACGACGAATTCGGTGAGTCGCTGTGACCGCGACGCGTGTCATCGTCGTCACCGGAGCGGGCGGAGTCGGAAAATCGACATTTGCTGCCGCGCTGGCCGCCCGCAGCGCGGCCAGCGTCGGTGTGCGTGTTCTGTTGATCACTGTCGACCCCGCGCGTCGACTGGCCTCGGCGATGGGTGTCGTCGCCCAGGGCAACGAGGTTGTCACCGTCGCCGACGGTGGTGCACCGTTCTCGGTGTCGATGCTCGATACCCGTCTCGGCTGGGATGCACTCATCCGCCGTGTCGCACCCAACGCGAGTGTCGCAGACCGTGTGTTGTCGAACGGGCTTTACCGCAACATCACCGGACGGTTCGTGAACAGTCACGATTACATCGCCGTCGAGCGTCTGTGGGAAGTGACCCGTTCGGGCCTCTACGACCTCGTCATTGTCGACACGCCCCCGTCACGCAGTGCACTCAGCGTCATCGATGCAGCGGAACGGATGCGCGAATTCTTCGCCAGCCGCCTCCTGCGTTGGCTCACCCTGCCTGCCTCGAACCGCCTCATCGCTGTGACGTCCCGGCCGTTCTTTGCGGTGGCTGATCGTGTCCTCGGGTCACGGTTTCTCTCCGATGTCTCGGAATTCTTCGCGCTGTTCCGACTCATGGAACCAACGTTCACCACGCACGCCCGCGAGGTCGAGGAATTGTTGCGTGACGAGTCGACCCGTTTCCTCGTCGTCACCACCGCCGAACCCGCACCCGCGGCCGAGGCCGAGTTCCTGGCCGGGGAGCTCGTGCGTCGTGGTCTGCATCTGTCGGAAGTGGTCGTCAACCGGATGATCGACGACGGGACGAAGCGGGAAGCAGCGACCCTCGCGGGTTCGGTGGTCAGCGGCGATCTGGCGGTGGCCGTCGATGAAATCCTGGCGACCGTCGAGCGTGAAGATGCCCTGTGCCGTCGGATTGCCGAGCGTCACGGATGTCGCGTACAGCGTGTCGCCGAGGCCCAGCGGCCGGTCAACGATGTTGCCGCCGTGCGCGCGCTCGCCGGCAACCTGATGCCCTAGTTCGGGTGCCCGTCTCGGGCAGACTTCCTGCATGGCCACCCTCGGCGACTTCGCGCGTCAGCACACCGACCTCGGCAAAGAGGGGATCGGCCACCTGCAGAACCTCGTTTCGGAATGGGGCATTCTCGCCGACTTTTGTTTTGCGGACCTGCTGCTCTACCTGCCGACCAAGACCGACGAGTGGCTGGTCGCGGCGCATGTCCGCGCCGCGACCGGTCAAACCCTCTACATCGCCGACTTCGTCGGGTCGACCGTCGTCGACGACCGTCGTCGCATCATCGAGTCGTCGTACCGCAGTGGCGAGATCGAAGAGGGCGAGATTCCGATCGATGGCACCGACGGTGCGGCACGGATGCTCGCGATTCCGGTGCGCCACGGAAACAGGCCGGTTGCCGTGCTTACGCGTGAGTGGTCGACGCGTTCGGGCCGCCAGCCCGGTGAACTCGAGCGCACTTATCTCGAGATCTTCGGCCGCTTCGCTGGGATGATCCGAGGCGGCCTGTTTCCGTTTCCGGGCCGTGCGGCCGACTCCAGTATCTCACCACGCGTCGGTGACGGCGTCCTCGTCATCGACGACGATGCGAAGGTGCGTTATGCGTCCCCGAACGCCGTGTCGGCGCTGCACCGCGTGGGAATCGGTGCGAACAGCGTCGGCCAAACCCTCTCCGAGCTCGGCTTCACCGACAGCGCGGTGCGGCAGGCATTTGAACGCGGTGAGCCCGTGGTCGAGGAGTTCGACCAAACAGCGGAGGTCACGCTGTTGGCGCGTTGCATACCCCTCTTCCACGATGACGAGAAGAGCGATGCCAGGGAAAGGCGGGTCACGGGGGCGGTGTTGTTGCTGCGCGACGTGTCAGAGCTGCGTCGCCGCGACAGGTTGATTCTCTCCAAAGATGCAACGATCCGTGAGATCCACCACCGGGTGAAGAACAACCTGCAGACCATTTCGTCGCTGTTACGACTGCAAGTTCGACGGCTCGACTCGGCCGAGGCGAAGGCCGCCGTCGACGAATCGGTGCGCCGGATCCGCACCATCGCACTCGTGCACGAGACTCTCTCGCGCGAGCCGGGAGACGACGTTGCGTTCATCGAAATCGTGCGGCCACTTCTGCGCCTCGTCGAAGACAGTCTCCAGTCGCCCGACCGCCCCGTCAGATTCGTCGTCCATGGTGACGGTGGCCGGGTGCCGGCGACCGTGGCAACACCGCTGTCGGTGGTCCTCACCGAGCTCTTGCAGAACGCCGTCGACCACGGTTTCCGCGAGGGTCTCACCGGCAGGGGGAGTGTGGCCGTGCAACTGCTCCAAGAGACCGACGCCGACAATCATGCGGTGCTGTGTGTCCGTGTGATCGACAACGGTGCCGGGCTTGCCCCCGACTTCGACATCGCCAATGCAACGGGCCTCGGGCTGTCGATCGTGCGCACGCTCGTGACGACCGAACTCGGTGGAACGATCGCGATGCGCCGCGCCACTCCCGCCGACTACGACAGCGACGCTGACATGCAGGCGGCGTTCGACACGACTGCGGGACCCGGCACCGTCATCGAACTGCGCGTGCCGCTGTCGGCCTAGCCGGCGTTCTGGGCTGTGCGGTTGTGGACCGCAATCTGGCGGCGCAGAACTCGGCGCTCTTCTTCGGAGGTTCCGCCCCAGACGCCCGAGTCCTGGTTCGTATCGATGGCGAAGCGCAGGCACTCGATCTTCACGGTGCACTGGTTGCAGGTTTCCTTGGCCTTGCTGAGTTGCAAAACGGCCTGACCCGTGGAGCCGACCGGGAAGAACAATTCGGGGTCGGTGTCTCGACACACTGCTTGCTGGCGCCACGTGTAGTCGGCGGCGCCGAGGGCGAGACTCGAAGCGAGAATCGTCACTTCATCTCCTGGGGGGTTCGGGGCGGTGGGCCGCCAACGGTTGCTGACATTTGACGTGGAGACGAACGCCCAAAGGCCGTCCGCCACGGCGTCGGTGAACCTACGCCCTTGGATGACGGATGACAAGGGCTACGGTGAGATTTGTGAGCGGAAATTCCGGCGCCGCGGCGATACCCACAATTCCCGCAGGTCCGGGTCGCGGTTGCGCGGTCCTGGCCCACCGTGGGGCCTCTCGTGCCGAGCCCGAGAACACCCTCGTGGCCTTTGCCCGGGCGGCCGACATGGGGGCCGACGCCGTGGAGCTGGACGTACGGCGAAGCGCTGACGGGCACCTCGTCGTTCATCACGACCCCCGTCTTGCCGATGGTCGTGTGATCGTGCGAACTTCACGGGTGGAGGTTCCAACGGAGGTTCCTTGGATCGGTCCGGCCCTCGATGCCTGCCTTGGAATGTGGGTCAACGTCGAAATCAAGAACGATCCGGGAGAACCCGATTTCGACCAAACCGATGAGATTGCCGTCATGGTCGCCGATGCCCTGCGGTGTCGCGGGGAACCGGCGCGTTTTCTCGTGTCGTCGTTCCGGCGCGAGACAATCGACCGGTTCCGGTCCGTTGCGCCCGAGATCGCCACCGCGTGGTTGACGCCGGGCATCGCCGACGACGACATGGTGGCAACCTTCGGTTCGTTGCGCGACGCAGGACATTGCGCGGTGCACCCCTGGTTCGGCCTCGTGACGCCCCGATTCGTCGACGGGGCCCACGCACACGGGCTGATGGTCAACGTGTGGACCTGCGACGACCCCCTGAAGATGTCCGAACTCCGCACCTTTGGAGTCGACGGCATCTGCACGAACGTGCCCGACGTTGCGATTGCGACGTTGTCCGCACGGGCGTGAGCGTCACGCCGGCATGACAAGCCGCAGGGCCTCGGGCACGTGGGTGAAACGCAACGCCGTGGTTTCACCCAGATAGTCGCCGTCGACCTGGTACGGGAAAGGGCGCTCGTGGTCGACGGACAGCGCCGCCACGTCATGGCGGACCACGAGATGTTTGTTGTCGTGGAGACCGCCGCGGGCGAGCGCGCGACCGAGGGACCCGAGGAGCCCGATTGCCGACAGGGACTTGAAGGCCACGACGGTGAGGCCGGCATCGAGGTTCGTCTGCGGTGACAGGTTGAGTGGCTTTTTGCCCAGGAACGTGTACGGGTTGGTGTTCATGACGATCGTGAAGAAGCCCTCGATGGGTGCGGTCTCACCGATGCGAACGTTGAAGTGCGGCTTCTTTCGGCCGTAACCGACCGCCCAGGTTTGCAGCGCAGCGCCAACGAAGAGTGGGTGGCCGAGATAGCGCTTGAGTGAGGCTCGTCGTTCCACGAGGCGCACGACTGCGGCGTCGTAGCCGACGCCCGTATGGAAACAGAAGAAGCGTCCGTTGCAGTTGCCGAGACCGATCGGTCGGATGGCTTGGTTGTCGAGCGCGGTGCAGAGTTGTTTCACCGCGGCAGCAGGGTCGTTGGGCATGCCCAGGGTGCGGGCAAAGACGTTCGTCGACCCCCCGGGTAACACGGCCAGTGCCGTCTCCGAGCCGGCCACGCCGGTGGCGGCCTCATTGAGGGTGCCGTCGCCACCGAAGGCCACGACGACATCCAGGCCGCGCCGGGCAGCATCCTGGGCAAAGCGGGTGGCGTGGCCGCGACGGTTCGTTTCGACGACTTGAACGTCGTGGCGGCGGGCAAGCTGCTGGTGGACGACGACGGTGTTGCGTGCTGTGACGGATGACGCAAACGAATTGACGACCAGGAGCAGCCTCACGGTTCCCAGACGTTACCAGTGGGCCTTCTCGGTTGGGCAGCAGACCGACCAAGCGGTAACAATGGAAGGCCTATGAACGTAATCGTCTGTGTCAAGCAGATTCCGGACCCCGCCACGCCCGGCGCCCTCGACGGCTCCACGAACACCCTCAAGCGTGACGGCAAGCTGATCCTCGATGACTCCGATGCCTACGGCGTCGAGATGGCACTGCAACTCGTTGCTGCCGCGGGCGGGGGAGAAGTGAACCTCGTGTCGATGGCACCGAACGGTGAGACCGCAGGAATGCGCACCGCCCTGGCGATGGGCGCGGCGAAAGGCGTGCTTGTTTCCGACCCCGCTCTGTTGGGCAGCGATGCGTTGACAACCGCCAAGGTGCTTGCCGCGGCGGTGCGCAAGTTGGGCGGTGCAGATCTCATCATTGCCGGCACGGAATCATCCGACGGTTACACGGGCACGGTGCCCGAACAAATGGCGGAGGTTCTCGGTCTCCCGTCGGTGACCTTCGCAAAGAAGGTCGCAGTCGAAGGCGGCAGGCTCCTGGTCAACCGCCAAACCGAATCTGGCTACGACGAGGTCGAGTGTGCGTTGCCCGCCCTCATCAGTGTCACCGCCGGTGTCGTCGAGCCGCGTTACCCGAGTTTCAAGGGGATCATGGCGGCCAAGAGCAAGCCCGTCGACACCGTCACCGCCACCGACCTCGGTGTGTCTCCCGCGGGTTGGGCCGGTGCGGGCCAAAAGATCTCGAACGTTGCGCAGGCCGAGGCCCGTCAGGCCGGCGAGATCATCGAGGACGATGGCGAGTCGTTCGGCAAGATCGTTGCATTCCTTGAAAATCTGAAACTGATCTGAGGTCAAAACATGTCTGTGAACAACGTCTGGGTATTCGCACAGGTCGCAAACGGGGCGCCGACGTCGGCCACCCTCGAACTCCTCACCAAGGCACGGTCCCTTGCGTCGAACGTCGCCGTGTTCATCGGTGACGACGCGACGTCGGTTGCCGGCGCACTCGGTGAGTACGGCGCGACGAAGGTGTACTCAACCGGCAATCTCGGGGGCAAGCTTCCCGGCGTGGCCGTCGCTTCGGCGATGAAGGCGGTCTTCGACGCTGGTGACAAGCCCGACCTCGTCCTGTTCCCGCAGAACTACGAAGGCCGTGACGTGATGTCGCGTCTGTCGGTGAAGCTCGACAAGACGGTTCTGACCAACAGCGTCGACGTCAGTGTCGATGGCGGCGCGGTCAGTGCAACGACACCGATATTCGGCGGCAACACGCTCGTCACCACCACCTTCACCGGTCAAGGCCCGTACCTCGTTGCTTTCCGCCCGAAGAGTTTCACCGCCGAATCCGCCGGAGGTGGCGCCCCCGAAGTCGTCACCGTCGCCGTGCCCGACCTCGGCGCGACGGGTGCCGCAAAGGTGACCGCGGTCCACGTCGAAGAGACGACGGGCCCGAAGCTCGACGAGGCTGACATCGTGGTGTCGGGGGGCCGTGGTTTGGGCGAATCCGACAAGTACGTGTTGGTCGAGGAGCTAGCCAAGCTGCTCAAGGGTGCCCCCGGCGCCTCGCGCGCGATCGTCGACGCGGGATGGGTTCCCTACTCGTACCAGGTCGGCCAGACCGGCAAGGTCGTCAAGCCGAGCGTCTACATCGCAGCGGGCATCTCGGGTGCGACGCAGCACATGGTCGGCATGAAGGGTTCGAAAAACATCATCGCCGTCAACAAGGACAAAGAGGCACCGATATTCGGTATCGCCGACCTCGGCATCATCGGGGACGTGCACAAAGTTCTGCCGAAACTGATCGAGGCCCTCAAGGGTCGCTGACGCGGGTCATCATGACATGTCGCGGGCGGAGAAAGCCCACGACATGTCGTTGAACGGGTCCCACACCGCGATTTGGAGTTGCCACCCGAGTGCCGGCTCGCCGGTGGACCACACGAACCACTGCAGCTCCTCCATCTCGGCACGCAGCGTGCCCTGCGTAAGAGGCCATTCGTCGAGTGCATCGGCCATCGCGGTCGCCAACCACCACGCGCCGAAGCGGCCCTGGGCACCGCCGCGACGCCGTCCGTGCGCCCCACCCGAGGCACCAGCCCACGCGACGAGAGCCAACACCTGTGACGGCTCGAGCGGTGAGACCCGCGCCCGTGACAAACCGAGCGCACCGAGAGCCGAGTCGATGCCACCCGACGTGGCAGCAAATGACACCCGACCGTTCGACTGCGTCGTCCATGCCTCGAAAACCGAGCGAACCGCAGATTCGATGTCGGGGTCAGCATCGGTCGTAGCGGGGGAACACTCCACTTCGTTCGTTGGCGCAATGTTCAACTGTGGCGTAGGGGCACTCACCCCGTTGTCGTCGTAGATCGCCGGCTCGTAGTTCGGTTCCCATGGGGCGGGATTGATCGGGATCTCGAGGACGGCGCGCAGAGCTGCGTCGTCGGGCACCCCCTCACCACGAAGCGCGCGTTCGTAGGCGACGAAGCCACGCACGGGGGCATCCTGGATGTGTCGTTCGAGTTCGGCCCACGTGTGGTTCTGGGCGATGACCTCGGTCAGGGGACCGACGCTAAAGGTGCTGGTGGGATGCTGCAGCGAGCCGGCAGCAATGTCGGCCGGACCGTGTAGTGCGAGGCGGTAGTTGGCGAGCGTCGCGCAAGGCCACGTCTGGCGGCCGGTTTGTACGGCCAAAGCAGCCTTGTCGCGCAACGAGGCGAGCAGTGTCCACTCGCGAGCCGAACACAGATCGTCGATGCGGCGGATGATTTCGTCGAGGTCTGCGCGGTCGACGAGTGCATCGAGGTCGCTGTGCATGGGGGCAGGTTAGGTCGGCTCAGACGAGCGGCCAGGGCACCCTGCGACCCGACGGGTCGTAGGGCAGCACACCCGCATCGAGCAGCCACCGCGCACGCTCGGCGATCGCCTGAACTTCCTCGTCGTTCAACAGGGCCGCGACGCGCATCGGAACCTGGTCGACGATGCGCATCAGCGCCTCGCGGTGCGACGGCGTGAGGTTCTCGGTAGCAAAGTCCCAGATGACGGTGCGTAATTTGAAATCGCCCGAGAAACAAACGCCGTGGTCGATGCCCCATACGTGGTCGTTCGTGTCGAGGAGTACGTGCCCACCCTTGCGGTCGGTGTTGTTCGCGATGATGTCGAACACCGCCATCGTCTTCAACTGGTCGTGGAGCTCGTCGCGACTTTCGAACACGGTGAAGTAGTGCACGTTCGGGTCGGCCTCGATGAACCACTGGAACGACCCCTCACCCATGGGTCCGTCCCGGAGAATCGTTGGTGGAACGAGGTCGAAACCCATCTCCTCGGACAGTTGATAAGCGGCCACCTCACGGCGATGCAGGCCGGGCTCGAAGTCCCACAGCGGCCGTTCACCGCGCAACGGCTTGTAGATGGCCTGCGTGCTGCCCGAATCATCGGCAATCTTGACGAGAAACGTCGCGTTGCTGCTCCAAGGCATGCGACCGACGACTTCGATTTCGCCCTCGGCAAGAAGGCGCATCGGGTCGTGGTGACCGACTAGTTCATTCGCGGACATGGATGTCCGTCCGGGTCGATGGGAAAACCGCACCAACGGCAATTCGGCCGACCCGCGGCAACGACGTCGTCGGCGTGGTCGCAGAAGGCGAGTGCCTGCCCCCGGGTGATGAGACCGCGCACACGGCCGGCGACGACGTCCGGGTCGGGCTCGCCGTTCTCGTCGAGGGGAACCATTTCGTCGAGTTGGACGACCACACGGTCGATGTCGCGGTCGTAGGCGACACCGATCGGCCCGACCACGAAGTCGAACGTGCCGGCGGATGCACTCGCACCCTGGGCGAGGGGAATGAGATCGAGGGCGTCGGGCAGGGGCACGTCACCGTCGGGCAGGTCGGCGAGAAGTTCACGCACGAAGTGCGCGATTGCCGCCACCTGCTGCTTCTCGCACTTCAGGGTGACGACCTCACCCTCGCCGCGCACCTGGATGAGAAAGATGCGCTGGCCCGGCCGGCCGAGGGCGGCGGTGGTGAAGGCATCGGGTGTGTCGAAGTCGCGGTACACCGTCATGAGGGCCGCAGGTCCGCCAGTGAGCCACCCGTCGAGTTGACGGTGAGAACGATCGGTGAACCCGTTCCGTAGGCGAGTGCGCTCACGGAGCAGGTGCTAACGACGATGCGTTGGAACAAGTCGAGGTGCGTTCCCATCGCATGGGCGAGCGCGGCTTTGATCGGGTCGGCATGGGAGAAGCACACAACGACACCACCAGGATGCCGCAGTCTGATCGAGTCGAGTGCAGTGGCCATACGCACCTGCATCTCGGTGAACGACTCGCCATTCGGGAACCGGAACGTGCTTGGCGCCCGTTGAACGGTCGCCCATTCGGGTTTCTTCATGAGGTCGGCGAGTTTTGCACCTGTCCAGTCGCCGAAGTCGCACTCGATGAGGCCCTTGTCGACGACGACGCGCTGCCGCAGTTTCTTCGCCAGTGGTGCTGCGGTTTCACGGGTGCGTTCGAGGGGTGAGGCGTAGATGGCATGGATCTTTGGGAATGTCGACAGTCGCTCGGCCACCTCGGCGGCCTGTTCCCGACCGATGTCGTTGAGGTGGAGACCCTTCGCGCGGCCCGGCAACGACTGACCCGTCGTTGGAGTACGACCGTGCCTGACGAGGAGAATGGTCGTGGCTGAGGGGTGCTTGGGTTTCGCGGCGCGTGCCATCGGTCCCGAAAATACTGGCTCTGTGTCTACTCTGTGCAGGTGGGCGCACGAAAAATGGATTCTCTTGCGCGTCTTGCGGTCGACGTTCACGAGTGCGTGGCATGTCCGCGACTCGTCGAGTGGCGAGAGCGCGTGGCGGTCGAAAAGCGTGCCGCATTCCGGTACGACGATTACTGGGGTCGTGGTGTGTCGGGTTTCGGGGATCCGGCTGCGCGATTGCTCGTCCTGGGTCTTGCCCCCGGCGCGCACGGGGCCAATCGCACGGGACGGGTGTTCACCGGCGACCGCAGCGGCGACTGGCTCTACCGCGCGCTGCACAGGGCGGGATTCGCCAACCAAGCGGCGTCGACACATCGCAGCGACGGACTCGAACTGCGTGGCGCCTGGGTGACGGCGGCAGTGAAATGTGCGCCACCGGGCAATGCACCGATGCCCGGTGAACGCGATGCGTGCAGGCCCTTTCTTGACCGTGAGATCGCCCTGCTCGGAGAACTGCGTGTCGCGGTGTGTCTCGGCAACTTCGCCTATCAGGTGGCAACCGACTACTTCGGGGTAAAACCACGCCCCAAGTTCGGCCACGCTGTCGAGGTACCCGCCGGCGGTCTCACCTTGTTGTGTTCTTTCCACCCGAGCCAGCAGAACACGTTCACCGGCAAACTCACCGAACCGATGATCGACGCGGTGTTCGCGCGAGCGAAGGCGATCTGCCGCTAACTCAACTGCGGTGGATTGAATGCGGCTCGCAACAAACTCGACGACATCGAAATTGCAGCCTTGCCATCGTCGACGAAGTCGGCGAGCGAAACGAAGCCGTGGAACTGCCCCGAAAAACGGATGTGCGAAACGGGCACGCCGAGGGCGGCGAGCCTCGCCGCATAGGCATCACCTTCGTCACGCAGTGGGTCGAACTCGGCCGTGATCACGCACGTCGGCGGTGCAGCGGCGAGATTCGCATCCGAGTCGAACAATGGTGAGAGGCGTGGGTCGTCGAGCGCCGTGTTGGTGTCGGACACGTAATGGTGCACGAACCACTTCATTCCTGCGTGCGTGAGAAATGGACCATCCTTGTTTTCCTGGTGACTCGGATGGCCGAGATTGCAGTCGGTGACCGGGTAGATCAGCAACTGGTACGCGGCGGGGATGACCTGCATGTTGGCGATGGCGGCAGCGATGTTGCCGCCCGCCGAGTCGCCACCGATTGCGATGCGGCCGGGGTCGCAGCCCAGCGAGGTGGCATTGAGGTGTGCCCAGCGTGTGGCGTTCACACAGTCCACGAGGGGCTCGGGGAAGGGATGCTCGGGTGCGAGTCGGTAGTCGACCGACAGCACGGCGCACGGCGTCTGCATACAGATCGCCCGGCACACACTGTCGTGCGACTCGACGCTACCGAGCACCCAACCACCGCCGTGGTAGTAGACGAGGAGTGGCAAATTCGGTTCCTCGTTGGGTTTGTAGAGGCGCGCGGGGACACCGCCCGCGTCGATGTCGGTCATCTTGTGGATCGGCACCGTCGAGGGGGCCTGCATTGCGGCCCGTGACTCACGGGCGTTCTGCGGGGTGTCTTCCTCGAACGGCTTGTTGCCGAGGCTCTCGACGAAGTCGGTGATGAACTTGGCCTGCGGATGAAGTGGCATGAGGCGAAACCTAGTTCGCCGGCGCGGCCCCTTCGGCCGCCGGCGCGGGCTCGGCCTTTTTCTTCGGCGGCGGTACGCCGACCGACGGCGCCTTGTCGGCCCAGTCGGGCCAGCGGCGGCGGCTGACGATAGAGAGCGTGCGCAACAACTTCATCGCCACTTCGTCCTCCTGCGCCGGACGGGCAACGATGACGCCGTCCCTGATCATGCGGTTGATGACCTCCTCACCGATTTCGGTCCGCACGATCGTGAGCGTCCAATCGTTGTCCTTGCCGATGCCACCCGTGGAGATGTCGGCATGTTCGGCGGCGAAGTCGGGGCAGAGCTTGCAGCCCGTGCGCGTCCACTGGTGGCATTCCTTGAGGTCTATCTCGTGGTACGAGCCGTCCTTCATCCAGATCTGGAAGACACCCTTGATGTTCATCTTCACCATGTCCTGTTTCTTCAGGCCGTACTTGGCCTCGAAGAGTTCGGAGAAGATCGCGTCGTCGAAGGTTTTCGAGCACAACAGACCGATGTTGAAGAGGAACGGCTTGCTCACCTTGCCCGCCTTGCGGTCCCACATCACGGGCGGTGACGAGGTCTGGCAGCCCATGCCGACGAGGGCGAGACGCGAGAGTCCCGCGTCCTTTGCATCGCGTAGAGCGAGCGGGTTGGCGCAGTACGTGTAACGGCTGCCGGCGGTGGCGAGTACTTCTTCCTTCGTTCGCACCAACTGGGGTCGGGCCTTCCACGCGTCGTCGTCTTCGACGCCGCTGACCAGGGCACCCTCGATGTAATCGTTGTCGAGCAACCACGACAGCATCGCCGTGACGAAGCCGCCGTCCTGGCCCTTTTCGTGTTGGGTGGTGTCGCTGGCGCGGGTGAGGAGGAGTTGGCGCCAGACGCCGGCCATTTCATCGGGGTTTCGCACGCGACCAAAGAGGTGCTTGTCGGCGGCCTCTTCCCACTGACGAAACCGCGGGCAGGCGCGGGTGCAGGTGGTGCAGCCGCCCTCTTCGCCGAAACCGTGGATGCAGTTGTCGAGGCCGAGCGATTCCTCGAGGTGGAACGGCTTGTACTTACCCTCGACGTGTTCGTAGCCGATGACGTCGTGCGGACAGGTGACGACGCACCCGGCGCAGCCGGTGCAGAGCCCAGTGTTGATGACTTCGTTGTAGAGCTCGCGCCACTGGGCAGTCCAGCGGGACGTGGCTGCGGGGGCCGAATCGGTCATGGTCATGTGTCCGACTCTAGTGATGTGACCCCCATGGTCGCCCTTCGAGCGACAGGGTGCGTTACAGCGCGTCGGGGCCCGTTTCGCCCGTGCGGATGCGGACGATCTTTTCGACGCTGGTCACCCAAATCTTGCCGTCACCGATCTTGCCGGTGTTGGCCGCCGACTGGATGGCCTGGATCGCACGGTCGACAACCGAATCGTCGACGACAATCTCGATGCGCACCTTCGGGACGAAGTCGATGTTGTACTCGGCTCCGCGGTATGTCTCGGTGTGTCCGCCCTGGCGTCCGAATCCACGAACCTCCGCGACTGTGATTCCTTGCGCGCCGGCTGCCCTGAGGGCGTCCTTCACGTTGTCGAGTTTGAAAGGCTTCACTACCGCAGTGATGAGCTTCACGATCTGATCATATTCGTCTCGTGCTCAGGCCCGAGAAGTCGTTGGGCTGAACACCCGCTGCACAACCGCCGAGTGGTTGATGATCGCCCCCCTCGTCGATCGAGATTGCATGGGCGCAGAACTTGATGTGGCCGGCGGAATCACCAACGCGCGGGAAAGAAGTCCCCACACGGTGGCCCCATTGTCAATGGGTTGATGGCTGTCAGGTCGGGTGCAAGCAGCGTTCGTTTGTCAACGGACTGGTTCAGCGCCGCCAAAGCACGAAGCGCCGCCGCTCACGCGACGGCGCTTCGTGCCCCGGTTGATTCGGCCACCTGGGCCGAATCGTCATTCGGTTACGTACCCCGGAACGCCGTGTTCGTGTATGTCGAGACCTTCACGTTCTGCTTGTTCGTCGATGCGCAGACCCACAGTGGCCTTCAGGATGCCGAAGAGGATCGCGGTCGTGATGAGTACGAAGACGGCGACCGCAACGACGCCGATCACCTGACTCACCAGCTGGTCGGCACCACCCCCGTAGAACAGACCTTTTTTGACGACGCCATCAGCCTCGGTTGCCGAGAAGAGGCCGACCGCGATCGCGCCAAACGCACCGCAGACGCCGTGCACGCTCACGGCACCGACCGGGTCGTCGATCCGCACACGGTCGAAGAAGGAGACCGAGTACACGACGATCGCCCCGGCAAGGGCGCCGATGATCGTCGCCCCAAGGCCGTTCACCACCCAGCAACCCGCTGTGACGCCGACTAGACCCGCGAGCAAACCGTTGCCCGTCATCGCCACGTCCGGCTTGCCCGACTTGAGCCAAGTAATCGTCATCGCAACACCAGCCCCGGCCGCAGCCGCAAGCGTCGTGTTCACTGCAATCTTGCCGATCACCGGATCGGCGCCCAGCCATGAGCCGGGGTTGAAGCCGTACCAGCCGACGAGGAGGATGAAACAGCCGAGGATTGCGAATGGAATCGAGTGACCGGGAATCGCCCGCGGTTTCCCATCGGGACCGTACTTACCGATGCGCGGTCCGAGGAATGCAGCACCCACGGCGGCTGCAACACCGCCGGTCATGTGAACGAGGGCCGACCCGGCGAAGTCGTGGAACGGAGTATCGAGCTGGAACAGCCACCCGCCGCCCCATTGCCAACGGACAACGACCGGATAAATCACTGCCGAAATGACGGCGCTGTACAGCACGTATGCCTTGAACTTCGTACGTTCGGCCATCGCACCCGAGACGATCGTTGCGGCCGTGGCAGCGAAGGCGACCTGGTAGGTGAAGAACACGAACTTGTCGAGGTTGCCGTAGGAAAAGATGCCGTCTCCTGCGAGGAACCATCCATCACCACCGAGGTACTTCCCGAACCCTGTGAGGTCACCGCCAAAAGCGATGGCGTAGCCGACTGCGAAGAACAGCAGTGCACCAACGCAGAAGTCCATCAGGTTTTTCATGAAGATGTTGGCGACGTTCTTGCCCCGTGTCAGGCCCGCTTCGACGAGCGCAAAACCCGCCTGCATGAAGATCACAAGGACCGCTGCAATCAGGATCCATACGTTGTCGAGGATCTTCTGCACGTCGGCGGCCGTCGGCCCCTCCTCTGCGGCAAACGTCGGGCCGGCGAAAGCCAGCCCCGCAAGGGTTGCCACAACCGCTCCCAGGCCCAACCTGCGGACCAATGATTTCTTGGAATCAGATTGCATCGCGACCCTCCTCGCCGGTTCGAATGCGCACGAGTCGCTCGATACTTGTAATCCAAATTTTTCCATCGCCGATCTTTTCTGTGTTTGCTGTGGTGCGGATTGCCGACACGACCTTGTCAACATCGGTATCGTCCACGACGAGTTCAATGCGAACCTTGGGCACGAATTCGATCGTGTATTCCGCCCCGCGATATGTCTCACTGTGTCCGCCCTGGCGACCAAAACCACGCACTTCAGAGACGGTCATCCCGAGGATGCCGATCCCCTTGAGAGCGTCCTTTACGTCATCCAGTTTGAACGGCTTGACGATTGCGGTGATGAGCTTCACTGCTGTCCTTCCTGTTCGAGTTTTGTTGCACAAGCAACCAAACGAGTCGCCGTTGACCCGAAGTTGCGACCCCAAGGGGATGAGCGAAAGATAGGGGAGCCAGGTTTCGTCGGTGTCGCCCGAGTGTTTCGGGAGCGTGGCGAATTTGTTGAGTTGTTAACGTTGTGTTTCGACACCCATCAGGTTTCGCTGCTCAATTTTGAAAGGTTCCTACGAACGCGCACGATGATGTCGTCGGTCAACTTCTGCCCCGCACGATTGGATACCTCAAAGGTGTCGTCGGCCATGCCGTCTTGGGTTTGGATCGTTGCATGATGAACGATGACGCCCGCGCGACTCAGGGCGGCGCTGACCGCCGCCAAGAGTCCGATACGGTCGAGGCCGGTGACGCGCAGGATCGTGTGCCATGGATGGATGGCGTTGTCGATCGTGAGACGCGGGGCAGGTCCCTGAATGCGCCGCGTACTTCGTCGACCACGAAGCGCCCGTGACAGGATCTTCGACAACACTTTGGGCTCCGGAGCTGGGTCGGCGGTCACGACGAACGTGTCGAGAACCGCGCCGTCGGGCCATGTGGCGAGACTTGCCGTCCTCACCGAGTAGCCCGCATCCGCCAGTGCACCCGCGAGACGCGACAAGAGGCCCCGCCGGTCGCGACACGCGACGGTGATTTCGAACTGCGACGGTTCGCTCGTCGCGCAAACCGTCGTACGAACCGACTTTCCCTGGGGAGCAGGTTCGACAAGGCGAATCTGTTGAAGGAGTCGCTCGGGTTCATGTGCCAGCACGTACGTCGTCGGCGCAAGATTGATGCGCTCGACAAGTGTGGGGTCGGGGGTGAGTTCGGCTGTTTGCCTGCGTCGCATGTCGGCGAGCGAGTCATCGACGCCACTCAATAGTTCTGGATGGGCGAGGAGGGCCTGTACTTTGACGGTGAAGTCGACCATCGCAGTGCGCTGCCACGTTTCGAGTCCTCCGATCGCATCGGCCAGCAGCCGACTGCGTTCGACGATGCCCGGCTGACGCAGACCATGGGCAATGTCTCGAAGGATTCTGTCGTCGATGTGATTGGGCATGTGTTCGACGGCGCCGCGCAGGAGTTTTGCACCGTTGAGCAGATCTTCCACCTCGCCCGCGGTGTTGAGGTCGAGGTCGAGATGATGGAGGATCGCGGGCACCCGGTCGGGAGATGCCACGATGTCGACCAGAAACGCCGCGAGCACAAGAGTGTCACTGTGCGACGACGCAACAGCAGTTTCTTCACGCAGTGCTTCGACCGTGGGAAAACGTACGAGTTGGGTCGTGCCAGTCTCCATGTTGTCCGCTGCGCGTGAGCGAAGCGCCGCGGCAATCTCAGGGATCGTGCGGTCGAACAGATTCGCTGCCTCGAGAAGATGCCAGGAGCGGGGCGATCCATGACGAAGAACCTCGAGCAGGATCGTCGTTGATTCGCGGTCCCATTCGAGTGAGGCGTCCCTGTGCGCGGTGACCCAATCGAGCAGCGTGTCACTTGGCTGGTTGTCGACCGAAAGGAGCGCGGCAGCCAGCAAAACGTCCGCTATCGCCGAAGTCGGCGGATTCGCGGCGAGGTCAATTCGACCGTCGACCACGCTCAACCAGCCGGATTCAGGCCTGATCTCCCCGTCCCCAGCGGTCCCAGCGCCCTCGATGCCGTTGCGTCTGATCCGCCAACGGAGAGCGGCAGGGCTGACCACCGTCGTCGCAAGGACGACGAGCACGAGAGCCGCGTAGAGGTCGTCGTCGAACACCCCGACACCGAGGCCGATCGTCGCGAAAATCAGACCCACTTCGCCGCGCGGCATCATGCCGAGGCCGACCAACAACCTGTCACCGCCGTTGCGGCCCACTCCGATGCCGGCCACGATCTTTGTCGCCGCGCCCACGACGAAGAGCAATCCTGCAATCGCCAGAACCTTTGGTCGCGCCATCGACGCGACGTCGGTCTCGATACCGATTTGGAGGAAGAAAACCGGGATGAACAGAGATGCGACGGCAGCCACGTCACGCTCGATTCGCTGATGGGCAACCGTGCGTCCGAGAGCGGTTCCCGCGACGAATGCACCGATAATCGGTGCAAGTTTCGCTGCGTCTGCGACACCCGAATACGCAAGGGCAATACCGACGGCAAGCACCGAAACCGCTGCGGGTGAAGAAGCCCTCTTCGCCGCGAGCGCAATGATTTTTGGCACCGCGGAGAGGCCTACGAGCGACGCGACGGCGAGAAATGCGAAGGCCGTCAGCGTTGTCGTTGCGATGGTACCGATACCGATGGTCCCCTCTTCGACCATGCGCGTGACAATGGTGAGGATGATGAGGCCAAGCACATCGTCGGCCACCGCGGCGCCAAGAACGATACGCGCTTCGCTTGTCGTCAATACCCTGAGATCGCCGAACACGCGGGCCGTGATGCCAACACTCGTGGCTGTGAGGGTCGCCCCCACGAACAGCGCAGTGTTTCCACTCTCGCCAAACGCCAGGCCCGTCACCGAACCGAAGATGAGCGGCAGGGCCACGCCGATGAGACCGACGCTGAGGGCTGCGCGACCCACGCGTCGCATTTCGTTTAGGTCGGTTTCCATTCCGACTTGCATCAGTAGAAGGATTGCTCCGAGTTCTGCGATCAAAAAGAGCGAGTCTGATGGTTCCACCAAGCCGAGCACCGATGGTCCGATGAGGACGCCGGCGAGGATTTCTCCCAGGACGGCGGGTGTGCCGATTTTTTCCGCCAGTTCACCGATCAACTTTGCGGCAGCGAGGATGAGGGCAAGTTCGAGGAGAACCCGACCCAAGTCGAGAGTGCCCGCTCCGCTGGCTGCAAATACAGTCGACGAAATCACCTCCGAGAGTCAAGCAGAAACCGCGCACTATCGACGCTTTGTTCGGAAAGCATCCAGCCACGTCGCCGAATGGTTTTGATCGAGCCCGGCCCAAGGAGACGCCGCAGCGTGACAAGCGCGGCATCGCACCGACGTTCGGAGCCGTCGAGGCCGGCAAGTCGGTTCAGGTCGGGGCGCCCCGTGACGCGTCCCACACGGTCGACGAGGACGCGCAGAACGGCGGTCTCGGCCGGCCCAAGGGGACTGTTCGCCATGGACGACCATCCTAGAAATTACCCGTCTGGGGAATGTGCGGCGGATGTTGCAGGAAGGTGAATTCGTCCTCCGGTTACCGGTGGGTAGATAATTGTCGAATGGAGTTGACCTACCCAGCCGATGCCGAGGAATTCCGCGAAGAGGTGCGTGCCTGGCTGCGCGCCAACTTGCCCAACGGTTGGTTCGACCCCGAGTTCGAGCTGTCGGCCGACGATCGCCGGAAATTCAACGAGTCGTGGCCCGCAAAGCTCTACGACGGTGGCTGGATCTGTGCGACATGGCCGAGAGAATACGGCGGCAAGGGCCTGTCCGTAATGCAGGGCGTCGTGCTCTCGGAGGAGTTTGCCGCTGCAAAGGCACCGATGCGTGCCGACTTCTTCGGTGACACGCTCGTCGGACCGACGATTCTGCAGTGGGGAACGGAGGAACAAAAAAAGGAATTCCTGCCAAAGATCCTGCGCGGAGAAACGCGCTGGTGCCAGGGTTTCAGCGAGCCGAACAGCGGCAGCGACCTCGCCAGTCTCAAGACGACGGCGGTGCTCGATGGTGACGAATGGGTGATCAACGGCCAGAAAGTGTGGACAACGGGCGGTCACCACGCGGACTACTGCTTCCTCCTCACCCGTACCGACCCGACAGTGCCCAAGCACAAGGGCATCTCGTACCTGCTGGTGCCGATGCGCCAGGCCGGCGTGGAAGTGCGCGGCATCGTGCAGCCCGACGGTACGGCTGAATTCTGTGAAGTGTTCTTCACTGATGCACGCTGCCCGAAGGACAACGTCGTTGGCGGTGTGAACAACGGTTGGCAGGTCGCCAACTCGACGCTCGCCTTCGAGCGCGGGATGAGTACGACCACCGGCTACCGACGTTTCGAAGAGGAATACAAAATGATGCGCACCCGCGCGCTGGCGAACGGCGCCATCGAGGATCCACTGATTCGTCAGCGCCTCGTGCGCTACTACACGAAGATCCAGATCCTCCGCATCAACGGTTTTCGCTCGCTGACGGCGACGTTGAACAAGTCGAAGGACCCGGGTGTCGCCGCGCTCGGTGCGTCGAACAAGATGTTCTGGTCGGAAATGCACAGAGAAGCAATGGAGCTGGCTCTCGACATCTTCGGCACCGATTCCGTGTTGGTGGATGTGGGTGCCGATTTGGCGTCGTGGCCCGGCACTGCGCGCGAAAAGCGTCGCGCGGGCTACCCCGTGAGTCCGATGATGTCGGCGTTCTTCTTCTCCCGCTCCGAAACAATCTGGGGCGGCACCAGCCAAATCCAGCGCAACATCGTCGCAGAACGCGTCCTTGGGCTTCCCAAGGAGCCGAAGGCGGCCGGTTCATAACACTCCTCGGGCGGCAGTTAAATGGCGCGGTTATTGCTAGTCGACGGACACCGCCGGTGCACCGGTGGTCTGTCGTAGCGGGCGCCCGGGGAGTTTGATCGCGATCAGGATCACGATGATCGCAACAGGAATGGCGACGATGTAGAGGAACTTGATGCCGTTCGCCAGAACGTCGAGTACCGAGTTGCGCACGTCGACGTCGGGAATCGACGTGATTTTGCGTGGTGCCTGCAGCAGCGCCTTGTCGACCTTGCCCGTGATCTGCGAATTGAGAATCGCGCCGAAAGCCGCAAGTCCGATCGCGCCGCCCAGCGAGCGGAAGAATGTGATCGCCGCACTGGCGACACCCAGGTCGTGCCAGTCGACAGCATTCTGCGTGGCAAGTGTGCAGGTGGGCATGATGCTGCCGATGCCCGAGCCGACAAAGAGCATGCCGACGAGCGCACTGGTCATTCCAAGGCCCGTATCGGACATCGCCGAGAGGAAAACCATGCCGAGCGTCAGCGAGACTGCGCCGAGTATCGGCCAATGTCGGTACGTGCCGCTTCGTGTGGTCAGCCGACCCGTCGTGATGCTTGCAAACGTTACGCCCACCATGATCGGAACAAGGAGCAGGCCCGAGTTTGTGGGCGACACGCCGGTGACCGCCTGGAGAAAGAGCGGAATGAAGGCATTTGCGCCGTAGATGATGGTTCCCGTGAATGCGACCAGGGGCACGGTCACGCGGATCACGTCGATCTTGAACAGGTGCAGGGGCATCACCGGTTCGGGGGCCTTCTTCTCCCACTGCACGAATGCGATACCCACGAGGGCCGCTGCCAGGCCGAGCGTGACCGAGAACGCAGATGTCCACCCGTACTCCTCGGACGACCACGACAACAGCAGGATGAGGCACGTCACCGATGACGTCAACAGTGCCGAGCCCAGCCAGTCGACCCTGTGGTCTCGCTTCTGGAGTGGAATCTTGAGGGCAGCCGATGTGATGATCAGCGCGACGATTCCGATGGGGATGTTGATGATGAAGATCCAACGCCACGACAACTGCTCGGTGAAGAAGCCACCGACGAGCGGCCCCAGGACGCTGCCGACGGCGAAGACGCTGGTGATCATTCCCACGTAACGACCACGCTCGCGCGGAGGAACCGTGTCGCCGATGATGACGAAGGCCAGCGACATGAGGCCACCCCCTCCGATCCCCTGTACGCCGCGCGAGATGACAAGTACCGACATTGACTGTGCGACCGCACAACCAATGGAGCCGATGATGAAGGTGAGGATCGCCAGCTGGAACATCGGCCGGCGTCCGTATATGTCACTCAACTTTCCGAAGAGCGCATTGGAGACCGTCGACGTGAGCAGGTAGGCAGTGCCGATCCACGCGTAGGCACTCAGGCCACCGAGGTCGGCGACCATCGTTGCGATCGCAGTATTGACTGCGGTGCTGTCCAGCGAGGCAAGGCTGAGTCCCGCCATCAGACCGATGAAGACGGTGAGGATTTCCCGACGGCTAAGGTCAGGGGCTGCGTGCGGGGGCTTCGCGGACATCTCTTTTGCACCATACAACTGACCACCGTGCGGGATGCGGTGACGGTGGCTGATAGGGAGGTCAGGTGGTCGAATTCACACATGTCGCGGATTCACCGCTTGGTCGGCTGTTGCTCGTGGCATCCGCGACCGGTCTGCGTCGCGTCGGTTTCAGCGCGGGTGAGCGAACTCGCTCGGGGTCCCCGGACAATGAGCATCTGGCCGCAGCGACAAGGCAGTTGGAGGAGTACTTCGCTGGGATCAGACAGGCCTTCGATCTTTCTCTCGAACCCGCAGGCACGCCTTTTCAACTCCTGTCGTGGAAGGTCTTGTGCAGGATTCCCTTCGGCTCGACGATCACCTACGCGGATCAGGCCAAGGCGATGGGAAAGCCACGGGCCGTGAGGGCCGTGGGCGGGGCGAACGGCCGCAACCCCCTGGCAATCATCGTTCCGTGCCATCGTGTCATCGGTGCCGGGGGCGAGTTGACCGGGTATGCGGGTGGGCTCGACCGCAAGTCGTGGCTTCTCGAGCACGAAAATAACTGAGAATGGTTCTCGTCCTCCTATGCTTGGGTCGTGCGGGCTCTGAGGCGTGCTTCATGGTTAGTCGCGATCGTCGCTCTCGGCGCGTGCTCCGGAGATTCTTCGAGCACCAACGACACTTCTGCGGCCTCCGAGTCCGTCGTCGATTCCCAGGTTTCATCTTCGACAAATGCGCCGGTCGGGGGAGTCGATGGACTACCCGTCGTTGCCGTCACGTACAGCGCTCTTGAGAGCGTGGTTGCCGGCATTGTCGGGGACTCGGCACGCGTCGAGGTGATCATTCCAAATGGGACAGACCCGCATGACTTCGAGCCGTCGGCAAAGGATGTCGAAATGATGTCATCGTCGGCGATCGTCGTTGCAAACGGCTTGGACTTGGAAGAAGGTCTTGAGGACGCACTGGCCGAGACGGAGAAGTCGGGAGTACCGGTGTTTCACGTCGCGGACCACGTCACGCTACGCAAAGGTTCGGACCACGCGCACGGCGACGAAGAACACGGCGACGAAGAACACGGCGACGAAGAACACGGCGACGAAGCGCACGGCGACGAAGCGCACGGCGACGAAGCGCACGGCGACGAAGAACACGGCGACAAAGAGCACGGCGACAAAGAGCACGGTCACGGCGCTGAGGACCCGCACATCTGGCTCGACCCACTCACGCTTGCCGAGGCAGTGCCAGAGATGGCCGAACAAATTGGTTCGGTGATCGGCGCCGATCTTTCAAGCGCAGGTGCAGCGCAGGTGTCGTTGCTGGAGAACCTCAACAAAGAGATCGAAACAAAAATGTCGGGCCTCGACCCGTGCGTCATGATTACCGGTCACGACTCGCTGGGTTATTTCGCGGCGCGTTACGGGTGTGAGATCCTCGGTTCGGTCGTCCCGAGCTTTTCGACGGCAGCTGAAGCGACAGCCAAGAATCTCGCCGAGTTGAAAGCTCTCGCTAAGGGCGAGGACGTGAAGGCCATCTTTACCGAGCTCGGCACGCCGGCCGACGTTGTCGAACAGTTGGCAAAAGAGGTCGGAGTCGAAGTCGTCGAACTTGCGACGCACCTCGTGCCCGAGGGTGGCGGATATCCCGAGATGATGTCGGCCCTCACCGATTCCGTCGTGGCGGGCCTGTCCTGACGGACTTTTTCCTCGGGCCCTTCATCGACAACGAGTTCTTGCGTTTGTCGCTCTTTGCGACCTGCATCGTCGCTGTGACCTGTGCAGTCGCCGGTGCCTTCGTCGTGCTCAGGGGACTCTCATTCGTCGGCGACGCCTTGGCCCACGGCGTGGTGCCCGGAGTTGCCGTCGCGCTGCTCGTCGGCTTCTCCGGTGTTCTCGGGGCTGCCATCGGTGCGGCGGTGATGATGGCGGGAGTCGGTGTGGTGAACCGTCGTTTCAGCCTGTCGAGAGACACTTCGATCGGGCTGTTGTTCGTCGGCATGCTGGCGCTCGGGGTGATCATCCAGTCACGCTCGGCTTCATTCGCGGGTGATCTCACCGCCGTGCTCTTCGGCGAGGTACTGGGTGTCTCGTGGTCAGACATTGTGTGGCAGGGAGTCGCGCTTGTCGCCGTCGTGGGCGTGGCGTGGGTGTGCCGGCGGCCGTTCCTGTTGTTGTCGGTTGACGAAGGACTCACCGCAACCTCGGGTTTCTCCCCCCGCAGGTACGGCAACATCATGCTGGCAATGGTGGCGCTGACGGTGGTCGCGAGTTTTCAGACCGTCGGAACGCTGCTGGTGCTGGGCATGTTGGTTGCTCCTGCGGCGACGGGTGCCCTGTTCGGCCGGCGTATCTCGACGGTCATCTGCGTCGCGGCGGCCGTCGGTGCCGTGTCGTCGTACGTCGGGCTGTTGGTCAGCTACCACGCCGACCTCGCCGCGGGTGCATCGATCGTTTTTGTGGCCGTGCTGATGTTCTGCCTCGCTGCCGTTGTCATCGAGGTGGGACGCTGGCTCGGCCGTCGCCGCGGCATCCGACACCCGCACGACCACCCCCACGTCCATGAGCATGTCCATGGCTGACGACACCAGGTCCATCGCTGCGGTTTCGCTGGCGGTTGGTCATGGCCACCGGCCGGTCGTCGATGGTGTCGGATTCGCACTGTTTCCGGGCCAGATGTTGGTACTGATCGGAACGAACGGTTCGGGCAAATCGACTCTCTTGAAGACACTCACGGGTTTGCTCAAACCGCAGGGGGGTGACGTGTTCGTGCTCGGTGAGCGCCCGGGTTCGCAGCCGGCCCGTGTGGCGTACCTGCCGCAGCATCCGGTGTCCACGTACACCCTGCCGTTGTGCGTCGAGGACATCGTGACGATGGGTCGGTTTGCGCGTCGTGGTCTGTTGGGCCGCATCGACTCGGACGACCGTCAGGTGGTGCGTGAGTCGATGCAACGAACGGGTGCCGACGAATACGCACAGCGCCCGCTGCGCGACTTGTCCGGTGGCCAGCAGCAACGCGCCCATCTTGCGCAGGTGTTGGCACGTCGCTCAGAGGTGTTGCTGCTCGACGAACCGACCGCGGGGCTCGATGTCGCGGGTCGACGATTGGTCGCCGATCTCATTGCACAAGAACGCGCACTGGGAGTCACCGTGGTGATGGCAACGCACGAAATCGGTGATGCCGACACCGCCGACACTGTGATGCTGCTTGCGCAGCGTGTGGTCGCACAGGGACCACCCGACTCGGCACTGACTGACGCGGCTCTGCGCGAGGTCTTCAGGTTCACCGAACGGCACTGAGCCCGCACCGTCAGCGCAGGCGCACGGGCAGTTTCCGTCGACCCCACAGAATTTCAGGCGCGAGACGTTCTGTCGGACCGTTCGCACGCATCATCGGAAAACGTGCCGCGAGTGTCTCGATTGCGATGCGCGCGGTCTGCCGCGCCAGCGGTGCGCCGAGGCAGTGATGAATGCCCCACCCGAAGCTGTAGTGGCGCTTCAACTGCATCTCGTCGCGATCAATGTCGAATACATCGGGGTCGGGGAAGGCTTCGGGGTCACGATTGGCCGACGCGTACAGTGTCATCACCTTCGACTTGGCGGGCACGTGAACACCGCGGATGGTCGTGTCCTCGACATTCGTACGGAACAAACCGAGGACCGGCGGATCGTACCGCAGACTTTCCTCGATGGCGTTCGGTATCAGCGAATGATCGGCGACGATGCGGTCCCAGCGTGACGTGTCGTCGAGCATGCGCCACATGAAGTTGGTGATGAGTGAGGTCGTCGTTTCGTGGCCGGCGACCAGCAACTGCAGAACCATCGATTCCATCTCGAAGAGGGGAATCCGCTCGCCCTCCAGCAATCGCAGCGAGTACTCGGTGAGAAGACCGGGTGGGGGGGTTCCACCTTCGTCGGCGATCCGTCGGCGCCGGCAAACCGCATCATTGATGTAGGCCTTGATTTCGGCGGTCGGCCTCACCGCCTGTTTCGGGTCCGAGAGACCGAGCACCAACTGGTCGGCCCAGGCCTTGATGTGGTGACGATCACCGGGGTCGACGCCCATCAGGTCGATGAAGCCGAGGATCGGAAGGGGACAGGCAAAGTCGTCGTGCAACTCGGCCTCGTCACCCGCCGACTCCATGTCGGCGGCGAGACCAACGGCGAGCGCACGCGTCGCGTCCCGGTGTTTCCGCACCTCGAGTGGATTGAACTCGTTGCGCATGAGGACACGTCGCCTGGTGTGCTCGGGCTGGTCGTAGTGCTGCAGGTTGCCGCGGCCGTCCTCGCCCGAATAGGCGATGCCGGCTCCGTGGCGGTTCACCCAGAAATTCGGCGCGGTGAGGATGGTGTGCACGTCATCGCGTCGGGCGATCGTGAGAAAATCGATGCCCGCCATCGTGGTGTGGTGCACGGGACATTCGTCGCGGAGTTGCCGGTAGGCCGGAAAAGGGTCCTCGACGGTGGCAGGGTCGGTGGGACTGTACGGGCACTGTGCGGCGTTCGTCGATGGTTCTCCCATGTGGGAAGTATCACACGGCTCGCCAGTGCCCTCGGCAGGATTCGAACCTGCGCATCCGGCTCCGGAGGCCGACGCTCTATCCCCTGAGCTACGAGGGCCGACCGGTGACCCGGGCGCTGATGCAGGTTATCCGTGCGCAAGGAACTAACACCGCAAAACGGCCCCCCGTCGGCAACAATTGGAAACGGCATGGCCGATCCCCTCCAACTTCTTTCGCAACGCTTCGCCGAAGCCTTCGCCGCACTCGCGGGCTCGGCCGTCGACCCTGCCGTGCGACCCAGCGAACACGCGGATGCGCAGGTGAACGGTGCACTCTCGGTTGCAAAGGCACTGAGTCGGCCGCCGCGTGACGTCGCGAACGACGTTCTCGGTCGTTTGGGTGATGTTTCCGACATGTGCGAGACGGTCGAAGTCGCCGGCCCGGGCTTCGTGAACGTCGTTTTCGCGGCTGATTTTCTCAATGACCAGCTTCGTATCGCGCTTTCGGACGAACGGCTTGGTGTGCAGGCAGCACCGACAAGTGAAACGGTCGTGGTTGATTTCTCGGCACCGAACGTCGCCAAGGAAATGCACGTCGGCCACCTCCGCTCAACTGTCATCGGGGACGCTCTCGTGAGGATGCACGAGTTCGTCGGCAATCGTGTCATCCGCGAAAACCACATCGGCGACTGGGGTACCCCGTTCGGCATGTTGATCGAGCACCTGCTCGACCTCGGCGAGGCCCGCGCCACCGAAGAGTTCTCCGTCGGAGACCTGGACGGCTTCTACAAAGAGGCACGCAAGAAGTTCGAGGCCGACGACATTTTCAAGGAGCGGTCACGAATGCGTGTCGTTGCACTGCAGGCGGGTGAAGAAGAAACACTGCGAATGTGGCGCGTCTTGGTGGCCGAGAGCACCAAGTACTTCAACCGTATCTATCGCCAACTCGACGTTTTGTTGACCGACGACGACCTCATGGGGGAAAGCACCTACAACGACCTTCTTCCCGTGGTGGTCGAGCGCCTGCGCTCGGGCGGTCACCTCCGGCAAAGCGACGGTGCAGACGTGATGTTCCTCAACGGCTTCACAAACCGCGAGAACGAGCCGCTACCTCTGATCATCCGCAAGGGTGACGGTGGCTACAACTACGCAACGACCGACCTCGCCTGTGTCATCGATCGGGTCGAGAGACTGGGAGTCGACCGCATGTGGTACGTCGTTGGTGCGCCGCAGGCCCAGCACCTGCAGATGGTCGAAGCCGCCACACGCGCGGCCGGCTGGCTTCCGGCGACCGTGGAGATGCGCCACGTCGCCTTCGGAAACGTGCTCGGGTCGGACCGCAAGATGTTGAAGAGTCGCAGTGGTGAGAGCGTGAAGTTGTCGGCTCTGCTCGACGAGGCCGTCGAGCGCGCGAGGGCGGCGGTGCGCGAAAAAAATCCCGACCTCGAGGCTGCCGCACAGGATGAGATCGCACGGATGGTGGGTATCGGTGCGGTGAAGTACGCCGACTTGTCGACCGACCGGGTGAAGGACTACATCTTCGACTGGGATCGGATGTTGTCCTTCGACGGCAACACGGCCCCTTACCTGCAGTACGCCCACGCCCGCATCTGTAGCATCTTCCGCCGCGCCGACGTGGCTCGCGACTCGCTTGCGGCAACCCTTCCGTCGATTTCGGCCAAGGAGGAGCGCACGCTCGTCCTTGGCCTGTTGCAGTTCGATTCGGCGGTCCGCGACACGATCGACAAGGCGAGCCCGCACCGTCTTTGCACCTACCTCTACGAGGTCGCGACGGCATTCACCGGTTTCTACGAGAATTGCCCCGTGCTGAAGTCCGCCGAGCCCGTGCGTTCGAGTCGCCTCGTGCTGTGCGATGCAACGGCGCGCGTGCTACGAACCGGACTCGGTCTGCTCGGCATTGACGCCCCGGAGGCGATGTGAGCCGCGCACCGGTCGAAATGCGTCTCCTGCCCGACACGGCGACCGTCGAGGCCGACGGTCACCTCTCGATCGGGGGGTGTCGCATCGACGACCTTGCGAGCCGGTTCGGGACACCCCTCTTCGTCTATGACGAAGCCCACCTTCGCAACCGCTGCCGTGAGGCCGTGTCCTCGTTCGGTACGGGCAACGTCATCTACGCAACGAAGGCGTTTCTCTGCAAGGCAATGGCCCGCCTCGCCCATGAGGAGAGTCTCATGCTCGACGTCGCCACGGGGGGTGAGTTGTACGTCGCCCGCGCCGCCGGTGTTCCCGCCGACCGGTGCGTGATGCACGGCAACAACAAATCCGAAGAGGAACTGCGTTACGCGATCATCGAGAGGGTGCGCCACATCGTCATCGACAACTTCGACGAGATCGACCGAGTTGAAAGGATCGTGACAGGCGGTTCGCGTGTGCGGGTCCAGGTTCGCGTGACCCCTGGTATCCATGCCGACACGCACGAATACATCTCGACCGGCCAGGATGATTCGAAGTTCGGTTTCAACCTCGCCAACGGTGACGCGTCGAGGGCCATCGAGCGCTGCCGTGCGGCGAAATCCATCGATCTCGTGGGCGTTCACTTCCACATCGGCTCGAACGTTCTCGACGCCGACCTGCTCGGCCGCGCAGCCGGGGTGATGGTGGATTTCTCCTCGTCCCTCGGCCTACCCGAACTCACCGTTGGAGGTGGGCTGGGCGTCGCCCACACGGCCGGCGAACATGCACCGACGATGGGCCAGTGGGCGGCAGTCGTGCGTACGGCGACGGCCGGGCTGCCGCCCGGTGTCGAGGTGATGGTCGAGCCGGGACGTTCGATAGTGGCGTCTGCCGCGGTCACCGTCTACCGGGTCGGGTCGATGAAGAACATTCCGAACGTGCGCGACTACGTCGCCGTTGACGGCGGCATGAGCGACAACCTGCGCCCCATGCTCTACGACGCGCAGTATGAAGCATTCATGCCCGCCCGCCCGACGGCGGTGCGCGATCGTCCCGTGCGCTTGGTCGGCAAGCACTGCGAAAGCGGTGACATCCTCATCGACGACGCGCACGTTCCGGTCGATCTCGCGGTGGGCGATCTGCTTGCGGTGCCCGTCACCGGGGCCTACGGGTATTCGATGGCGTCGAACTACAACATGGTCACGCGACCGGCGGTCATCTTCGTGGCCGATGGTTCTGTGCGCGTGGTGCGACGCCGCGAGTCGTTTGCCGACCTGACCCTCTTGGACTAGACGGCGAAGCGCTTCAGGTCGTCGAAGTCGACGAACTCGAGGGTGCGCATGTGGGTAGCCGACAAATCGATGCGCGGTGCCTTGCCATGGTCGAGTGCTTCCTGCCAGCGCATTGCACACAGACACCACTTGTCGCCCGCCTTGAGACCCGGAAAGTTGTACTGGGGCATCGGGGTCGAGAGATCGTTGCCCATCGACTTCGAGAACTCGAGGAACTCATCGGTCATGACCGCGCAGACGGTGTGCACTCCGTGATCGTCACCACCCGTTTCACAGCACCCGTTGCGGTACCAGCCCGTCATCGGACTGGTGCAACACGTCGTGACCGGTTCCCCAAAGACGTTCGGTTGATTCTGCATGGTTCTCTCCGTCTGTAGCCTTGGGCCGTCATGTCGAACGGTCCCCGGTATCGATTCGCCCCGTCGCCGACGGGCTTCTTCCATGTTGGTGGAGCGCGCACCGCTTTGTACAACTGGGCGCTGACCCTGCGCGAGGGCGGCACGTTCGTGTTGCGCATCGAGGACACCGACGAGTCCCGCAACCAGCCACAGTGGACGCAAGGCATCATCGACGCCCTGGCGTGGTTGGGAATCAACAATGGCCATCCACAGTTCGAAGGTCCCTACTTCCAGTCCGACAATGCTGCAGAGCAGGTCGAGGCGGCGATGCGTCTGTATGCCCAGGGCAAGGCGTATTTCTGTGATCTCACCCCCGACCAGGTCCAGGAGCGGGCAAAGGCGTCGGGTAGGCCCGGGTACGACGGGTTCAGCCGCGAGCGGGGCCTGGGGCCCGGACCCGGGCGCGTCCTGCGGTTCCGTGTCCCCGAGGGCGAGACCGTTACCCACGACCTCGTGCGCGGTGTGGTGCGCTTCGACAACGCAACAATCGAGGATTTCGTCCTGTTGCGCGGCAATGGTTCGCCGATGTTTCTTCTCGCAAACGTCGTCGACGACCAGATCATGCGCATCACCCACGTGGTGCGTGCAGAAGAGCACCTGCCCAACACTCCCAAGCAGCAGATGCTGTGGCACGCGCTTGGTGCGGTCGTCCCGACGTGGGCCCACGTTCCGGTGCTCGTCAACGAGCAGCGCAAAAAGTTGTCGAAGCGCCGCGACAAGGTAGCCGTCGAGCAATACCGACAAGAGGGCATCCTTGCCGATGCGATGGTGAACTACCTCATGACCCTCGGCTGGGCGCCGCACGGTGACACCGAAATCGTCTCGTGGCAGCGCATTGTCGACGAATTCCGCCTCCAAGACGTGAACCACTCACCGGCTTTTTTCGACATTCAGAAACTCACCGCCTTCAACGGCGAGTACATCAGGGCGATGTCGGTCGCCGACTTCATCGCGGTGTGTCAGCCCGTGCTCGCAAGCCCATCCGTCCCGTGGCCCGCCGCGAAATACGACGCGGCAAAGTTCGCCGCGATCGCCGAACTGGTGCAGACGCGGGTGCAGGTGCTCGCCGACGTGCCATCGATGGTCGACTTCCTCTTCCTCGATCAACCTGCCATCGACGACGCCTCGTGGATGAAGGCAACCAAGGAGGCGTGGGCGCGCGATGTTCTCGTCGAGATGGCGGCCGTATGTGAATCGTGCAGCGAATGGAGTGCGGTGAACCTGAAGGTCGCGTTCGAGGCCATCACCGAAAGACACGAACTCAAACTCGGCAAGACGCAGGCACCCGTGCGGGTCGCCGTCACCGGCCGCTCGGTTGGTCCGCCGCTCTTTGAGTCACTCCAGGTGCTGGGTCGGGATTCCACAGTCGGTCGTTTGCGTGCGGCGATCGCCCGACTCTGATCGGTCGCTGAACGTGCTCGGCAAATCCCTGCGTTTCGTTGCGCTCCTCGTGTGCGTCGCAGGGCTCTGTATTGCACTCACGACATTCGAAGTGTGGCGGGTTGGACGTTCGTCAACCACGACCGAGGTCGATGCAATCGTCGTGATGGGCGCCGCACAATACGACGGCCGTCCATCACCACAACTGGCCGCGCGCCTTGATCACGTCGTGGAACTGTGGAAGCTCGGTGTCGCGTCGCGCGTGATCGTCACCGGTGGAAACCAACCGGGGGACAGGTTCACCGAATCGTCCGCGTCGAGGGACTACCTCGTCGAGCGTGGCGTGACCGATGCTGCGGTGGCAGAGGAATCAAAATCTCGTTCGACGTGGGAGGCATTCGCCAATCTCCGCTCGCTCGTCGAAAGTTCCGTGCTCGACACGAAAACACGCTCGATTCTCGTCGTCACCGACCCGTTCCATTCGTTGCGCTCGCGACTCATCGCCGAAGAAAACGGATTTGATGCGGCAACGTCGGCAACGTCGACCAGCCCGGTCGATGGAAGCTCGGCTCTGACCAAGCACGTGAAGGAGGGCATCGGCGTCGCCGTCGGCAGAATCATCGGCTTCCGGTGGCTGTGGAAGGTGACGGGGTAGAGGGTTAGTATTTGTGCACCCGCGGGGCTCCGCCTCCGATGGGGAGTGGTGTAACTGGCAACACAGCAGATTCTGGTTCTGTTATTCAGGGTTCGATTCCTTGCTCCCCAGCAATTTGACACTCGAGGTGCAGGCCGAAGTTTTTGGTCCGCTGATAGTCTCTCGACTCCCAGGCTCCCATCGTCTAGTGGCCTAGGACACCACCCTCTCAAGGTGGCGGCACGGGTTCGAATCCCGTTGGGAGTGCCAATTCGTGGTAGCACTCGTCGCATTAGTGTCGGTCGCATGGCGACGACAAAAGACGTGAACGGTCCTCTCGGTTCTGTCGAGGCCGCTGATGCCGAGCGGGCGATTCGGCGCGCGATTCTGCTCTACTGCAAAGGCATCGACACATGCGACGCCGACACGGTGATGGAGGCATTCCACGCCGATGCGACGACCGACTATGGCGTGGTGCAGGGAAAGGCATCCGACTTCGCCAAGGCCGCGACGTCGAAGTTGCGCGAATACGCGATCGCAACCAAGCACTTTCCGTCCGATTCGTTGGTCACGTTCACGTCGGCGACGTGTGCGGAAGTCGAGACACAGATCATCGCATGGCACCGCTGCAGCAACGAACGGGGTGAGTACCTCGAAAATTTCGCCGGCCGCTACTGGGATTCATTCGAGTGTCGCGACGGTGACTGGCGCATTTCGCACCGTCGCCTGACTCACGACTGGGATATCCTGCACACGGTCGAGCCCGCGTTTCCGGCCGGGCGCTATCACCCGTCACCGCGGAAGTAATCGTCTCTTGTGTCGGGGAGTCTCAGCACGCTCGACTCGGTGATTCTCGGCGTCGTCGAGGGCATCACCGAGTATTTGCCCGTCTCGTCCACGGGGCATCTGCTTGTCGTCCAGCGCTGGCTCGGACTCGGCGACTCGGTCGGCCGCGATGCCGCCGACACCTATGCAATCGCCATTCAGATCGGGGCGATTCTCGCGGTGTTTCTGGTGTACCGCGCACGTATTGCATCAATGATCAAGGGGGTCGCCGGTCGTGACGACGAAGGCAGGCGGGTACTTGGTTTGCTCGTAACGTCGTTCGTCCCCGCGGCCGTCGTTGGTGCCGTGTTCGGCGACGTCATCAAGGACGAACTGTTCTCTCCCGGGCCGGTCGTCATCGCATGGGTCGTGGGTGGCGTGTTCCTGATTCTCTGGAAGCCGCGGCGCGACGGTGCATCCCTGAGTCAACTCACCATGGCGCACGCGGTGATCATTGGTTGTGCACAGACCCTGGCTTTGTGGCCGGGGGTGAGCCGCAGTCTCGTCACGATCACGGCCGCGGCGATGGTGGGATTGTCGCTGTCGGCGGCGCTCGAGTACAGCTTCCTTCTCGGTCTTGCCACGTTGTCGGCGGCGACGGTGTTCGACCTGGCGAAGAACGGCGGGCAACTGCTCGACGACTTCGGCCTCGCCCGGCCGCTACTGGGCGGCGCGACCGCTTTCGTCACGGCAATGCTGGCCGTGCGCTGGCTGGTTGCTTATCTCGCCGAGCGACCGTTGGCGCACTTCGGTTGGTACCGGCTTGTGGCGGCGGCGGTCACCCTTGCGTTGTGGCCGACTCTTTCGTAGCGAGGGTTCGCTTCAGGTATCTGCCGAGCCGACGTGCGAGATTGACCGTGCCGCCGCGTGAGAGGTGCACCTTGTCACCCGAAAACCACGAGGGTCGGTTTCTCGAGAGTCGGTTCCAGTCGAAGATGTCGAACACGACGTTACGTCTCTCTGCCCGACGAAGCTCACGGTTGAACCGGGTCGCCTTTTCCTTCACGTTTCCGGCGATGCGGTACGTGGCCCAGATCAACCTCACATCTTGGCGTTTGGCTTCGCGTCGAAACTCGGCGAGGGATTCTCGCAGCACGTCGAGCCCACCCTCGTTGTAGCCGGTGGCCACGAGGACTGCGTCGGTGAATTCGCCCCGTGCGGTGCGGAATTGTTGCAACGCGCTCAACTTGACCCCGGGGACGCAGCCGCGCGTCAACAACTTCTGGCATGGCTCGCCGCGGTAGATGACCGGAATGATGGCATTCAAGTCCTCAAGCGCGTCGTCGGCGACGAGCAACATCGAGAACACCGAGTCACCAAGGACGAGAACGCGGGGTCTGCGGGCTTTCTTCTCGGGTGTCGCCGCGTGGGCCGGTGCGACCAGCACGGACAGCACCAAGGTCGTTGCGAGCATCGTCGCGCCGATGCGGCGGAGGGTGTCAGGTCTGCAACGGAATGACGACATCGGCGGCCTCTTCAAGATGCCTGATCCAGGCATCCGATCCCGCTGGTTCCACGAGGGGCAGAACGACAAACTTGCTCGCTCCGACCGCGATGAACTCCTTGATGCGTAGCACAAGTTCGTCCCAGCCGTTCGGAACGAGAACCCCGGGGTCGGCGAGATCGGGTCGGCGCGCACCGAGGCCCGCGGCGAGTGCAGCGGGAAGCGGACCGAATCGATAGGGGATCAGGACACCGAAGTGTTCGTCCTCGATGCTGCGACCCAGTTCCCGGGCGTGGGTGTTGATGGTCTCCCACCCGGTCGCGGCCTCGTCGGGCATGACGAAGCTCGGCAGCCAACCATCGCTCATGCGCGCCACACGCTTTAGTTCACTCGGTGCGATGCCGCCGAGCCACACGTCGGGTGGCTGTTGTTTGGGCTTCGGCTCGACACGCAGGTCGCGTAGCGTGAACCACCTGCCCTCGTGGTTCACCACGTCGTCGAGCCAGCACTTGCGCATCACGTCGAGGGCTTCGTCGAACATCTTCGCCCGTTCGACGCGTTCGACGCCGAAAGCCTGTTGTTCGGCGCTGTCCGCGACTCCGAGGCCGAATGCGGGCAGGAGTCGCCCGTTCGACATGCGGTCGAGGGTGGCGAGTTGTTTGGCCAGAAGGACGGGGTTGCGGCCGGGCAGCACCATCACACTCATGCCGAACTTCAACTTCTTGGTGCGCGCGGCTGCCACCGACATCGCCACCACGGGGTCGGGACACTCCGATCCGATGCGCTCACTCACCCACAGGCTGTCGTAGCGCAGATCTTCGAGAGCATCGACGACATCGAAGAATGAGGTGTCGTTGAGTTGTGTGCGCACACCAAACCCGTAACCGACACGCACCTTCACCGGGCCGCGCTCGCAATCAGGTCGGCCGTTTCCCTTGTCTTGGAGAGAAACGGTGAGTGGTCGGTGTCGAGTCGCACCACGTTGCCGCAACGAGTCGCCATGTACTCCTGGTGTCCCGGATGAACCGAGCGGTCACGGGTGCAGACGACGTACGTGCCGGGGATCCGGCGCCATGCAGCATCCGTGACGGGCTGAATCAACGTCGCGAGGGGCTGCGGGCACAAACGTCTTGATGCCGCCTCCACCGCTCGCGCCCCAGTGTTGCCGTAGAGAGCCGGTGCAGCCTTCGTGGGGTCGAGGACGAAAAGCCCACCATCGACGGGAACCATCGCATCACCGAGATCGACGGGTCCACCGGATTCATGTCGGGCCAGATCCATCACCGACTCGCCCTCATCGGGGCAAAAAGCGGCGAGGTAAACGAGCTGCGTGACGCGGGTCCGCCCGCCGTGTTCGATGCGGTGGACGGCCTCGGTGATGACCGCCCCGCCGTAGGAGTGTCCGACGAGCACGACGGGGCCAGAGAGTCCTGTGACCACGTCTGCGACGTGCTGGGCATCGCCATGCAGGTCGCAGAAAGGGAGCGTCGAGGCGCCGTGACCCGGTAGGTCGATCGCGATCGAGGCGACACCGCGGTTGTCGAGTTCCGACTGCAGGGCTGCCCAACACCACGCCCCATGCCAAGCACCGTGTACGAGAACGATCAGAGGCTGGCTTTCCGACCCCGCGGCTGTTTCTGGCATGGTGGAGATCGTGCCACAGAACCTCGATCCCCTCGCGCAGTTTCGCCTCGATGGTCGTGTTGCCATCGTCACGGGTGCCTCGTCGGGCCTCGGTTTGCGCTTCGCGCGCGTTCTTCATGCCGTTGGTGCGAGGGTTGTCATCGCCGCACGGCGCGCCGACCGTCTCGAGGCACTCGCTGCCGAACTGCCGGGCAGTCTGGCGGTGGCTACCGACGGAACCAAGGCCACCGATCGGGAAAACCTGGTGAAGCGAACCGAAGAACAGTTCGGTCGGATTGACATTCTCGTGAACAATGCAGGGATCACGCGCAGTGTTGGCATCGAGGTCGAGACTCTCGAGACGTTCGAAGAAGTTCTGCAGATCAACACAGTGGCGGTATGGCACCTCACCAAATTGGTCGGCGAGGGGATGGTCGCACGAAAGTCGGGTGTGGTCGTCAATATTGCATCGATGCTCGGCCTTGTCGGCGCATCACCCGTGAAGCAGGCGAACTATGCCGCAAGCAAGGGTGGTGTCATCAACATGACGCGTGAAATCGCGCTGCAGTGGGCGCGCAAGGGTGTGCGGGTGAATGCGCTGTGTCCCGGATGGTTCGAGACGGAGATGACCGCCGGCATGGAGTCCGACGAGGGAAGCCAGCGCTACATCAACCTGAACTCGCCGATCCCGCGCATGGGCAAGGCCGATGAACTGGATGGTGCGCTGCTGTTCCTCGCCAGCGATGCATCCTCGTTCATGACGGGCCAGATCGTCGTCGTCGACGGTGGCTGGACCGCCCGCTGATCAGGGATTTGGGTGACGTTGCGCCCACGGCGCGGCCGACTCGAGTTGCGACGCGACGCGGATGAGCACGTCTTCGCGTGCGTAGGCCGCAACGAGTTGGACACCGATCGGCAAACCCTCGTCGCTCCAGTGCATCGGCAGGCTGATGGCGGGTTGCCCCGTGGTGTTGAACTGTGCCGTGAACGGAGCCCAGTCGATTGCGATGCGTCCTGTCTCGCCGGGGTCGGCGGGGTTGTTGCGCGACGTACCGACGGGAAGCGGCGGCGCCGAGAGAGTCGGTGTCAGCAACAGATCCCAGCCCTCGGTCCACCAGCGCGCGACCTCGCGGCGGAACGCGCCAGCGGCACTGATCGTGTTCGAGTAATCGAGCGCAGAAAGCCTCGTCGCGTACTCGGCCATCGACCAGTTCATCAACTCAACGTCGTCGATCGTGACCGGACGACCGAGCAGGTCGGCCAGACCGACGCGATTTGCCGCCATGTTCGTGGCCCAGAGGGCCGAGAAGCGTGCCGTCGCACGGGGGTCGTCCAATGCTGCAGGAACCGCGGGCTCGACGTGGTGGCCGAGTGAGTCCAGCAGTGCTGCCGTGCGCGTTACCGCTTCGACGCAGTCGGGGTGGATCGGCTCGCCCGTGAATCTCGTCGTGGCAAAGCCGATCCGCAGCCGGCCGGTGGGTGCCCCAAGTTCTTGCACGTAGGGCCGCGTGGGGGGAGGCGCAATGACGAGATCCCCCACGCCCGGGCCGTGCACTGCGTCGAGTATCGCTGCGGTGTCGCGCACACTGCGCGACACGCACAGTTCGACACCGAGGTTCGTCTCCAGGCGGGTGGGCCCGACGGTGATACGTCCCTGTGACACCTTCAAGCCGACGAGTCCGCAACATGATGCCGGGATGCGAACGGAACCGCCGCCGTCACTTGCGTGTGCGATAGGCACCATGCCCGTGGCCACCGCCGCCGCTGAACCTCCGCTTGAACCGCCACACGTACGGTCCAGGTTCCATGGATTGCGCGAGATGCCCCAGGCCTCGGGTTCGGTGACCGGAACGCTGCCCCACTCGGGTGATGTCGTGCGTCCGAGGAACACCAGGCGCTGTGCGGCAAAACGTTCGACGAGCGTCGTCGAAAAGTTCGGCGTGTAGTTCGCTGCCTTCATCGCCTTGTTGCCATTCGAGATGGGGAATCCGGCGTAGAAGGTGTGGAGGTCCTTCAAGAGAAACGGCACGCCTGCGAATGCCGTCGAGGCCTTGTCGCGATCGACTGCGGTGGCCAGTTCGCGGCCGTGGTCGAACCATTCGTAATTCACCGCGTTGAGTTGCGGGTTCCCCGCCGTGATGCGGTTGATCGCAGCCTCGGCCAATTCGCGTGCGGACACCTTGCCCTCGCGCACGAGCCGCGCCTGGTCGGTGGCGTCGAGCCAGCGTGTGTCGTCTTCAATCGATGTCAACCGGACCTCCAGACTATAAGTCTAGCGTTCTTTGCGGCGGACTAGGGTCCCCTCAGTGTCCGCAGACCCCCATCACTCTAGGTTTCCCGAGACCCCTGCGCAGTTGACCTCACGCGAGGTGCTGCGTTCCCGCGACGTGCGGGCAATGCTCGTCTACGGCACGTGTCTCTACACGGGGCTCATGCTGCAGGCGGCGGTCCTGGGCAAGCAGGTGTACGACATCACCGGACGCGAAATCGACATCGGGTGGATCGGCCTCGTCGAGTTTCTCCCCGCAGCGGTGTTGGTTCTCGTCACGGGTGTCGTGGCCGATCGTTTCTATCGACGCAACGTCGTTCTGATCGCGGTCACGGGTGAACTCGTCAGCGCGGTTGCACTGATGTTCTATGCGCGCACGAACCCGACGGCGGTCGCGCCGATTTTTCTGATCACACTGCTCTACGGGGTATCCCGTGCCTTTGTTGCGCCAGCCGCACGGTCCATCTGGCCGTCGATTGCACCGCCGGGTGGGCTTCCCGCGGTCGTCGCATTGTCGTCGGCCACATGGACGGGCGCGGCGATCGCCGGGCCGGCAATGTCGGGTTTTCTCTACAGCATCGATCCGTGGGTCGCGTACTTCGTGGCGTCCGTTCTGATCGCCATGGGCATGGCCGCAATCCTGCGGGTCAATGTGCCGCGCAACATCGCTGCTTCACCGGATAGGCCGACCTTTCGTCATGCGATCGAAGGTCTGGTGTTCATCAGGCGTACGCCGATTCTTCTCGCTGCGATTTCGCTCGATCTCTTTGCGGTTCTCTTCGGTGGTGCAGTCGCCTTGTTGCCCGTCATCGCCGAGGAACGTCTGGGTGTCGGTGACGTTGCGTACGGCTGGTTGCGGGCCGCCGTCGGAATAGGTGCCGCAGCCATGGCAGTCTTCCTCGCGTGGCGACCCGTACGGCGGCGAGTCGGCCAGAAGTTGTTCGTCGTGGTCGCAACGTTCGGTGTCATGACCGTGGTGTTGGGCCTCACGCACAGTTACGTCGTGGCCTTCATCGCGATTCTCGTGTTGAGTGCCGCCGACATGGTCAGTGTCTTCATCCGCTCTTCGATCGTCCCTCTCGTGACTCCCGACGAGAAACGCGGACGAGTTCTTGCCGTCGAGAACGTATTCATCGGCGCATCGAACGAACTCGGCGCCTTCGAGTCGGGTGTCGCGTCGCAGGCCGTCGGCACCGCCGGCGCCGTCGTCGGTGGCGGCATCGCAACGGTGGGTATCGCCGGTCTGTGGTGGCTCTTGTTTCCGGCGTTGCGACGAGTCGATCGATTCTCCGACCTCGAGGAGCGCGACGGAAAATAGCCGCCACACCCCGTAAAATGGCCCGATGCCCCTCCTCTCCAGCGAGAAAATCAGGGAAAAGAAGCGTCTCGTTCGCGAATTCCGTGAGTTCGTGGACCGCGGCAACGTGGTCGAACTTGGCGTCGCCTTCGTCATCGGTGCAACTTTCAAGACGATCATCGACTCCTTCGCTGGCAACGGCGGTGACAACCCCGGCATTCTCGGCGGTCTGATGGGTGCGATTTTCGGTGGCAAGACGCCGAACTTCAACGACAAGGGCGTAACGCTGAACGGCAGTTTCCTTCCGCTGGGTTCGCTGTTGACGGCGACGATCAACTTTCTCCTCGTCTCGCTCGCCATGTTCGTCGTCATTCGTCTCTACAACCGGTTCCGCTCGGGTGAGGCCAATGCAAAGCCGGCGCCGACCACGAACGAAATCCTCACGGACATCCGCGACGAACTTCGTCGTCGTCCATGACCGCCCGTCGTTCGATCTCGGCCGGGGTCTGCGCACTCACAGCCGTCGCACTGTTGGTTCCGTCATGCGGTGGCGGCGTCGGTGACACCAGTGGCACCCTCGGTGGCGTCGGTCGCATTCCGGGCAACGACTTCGTCGGAGTCGCAACCCTCCCACCCGACATCGCCGCGGAAGTCGAGATACCCGAAATCGACGGCGCCCTGCTCGGTGCGGTTGCGAAGGGCAACCGGCTTCTCATGATCGGCGACTCGATTCTGTCGTCGATCGCCAAGCGCTACGGCAACGAGGCATGCGGGCTTCTCGTTCCGCAAGGTTGGAACGTCGCGCTCGAGGCCGAGGCGGGCCAGTTCGTCGATTTCGGTCTCGATGTCCTCGACAAGCGATGGAACGAGGGATGGGATGCCGTGCTCATCGAACTCGGCACGAATTACGCCGGCAGCAAGAAGCTTTACCGCGAGTCGATGGAAAAGATTCTCGACCGCATCGGTGACACACCCGTCATCCTCGTGAACACGACCGTCTTCCGCGCACGACAAAAGGCAGTCAACTCGGTCATAGGCGACCTCGTCGAGCGCTATCCGAACACAACCCTTCTCGACTGGGCGGTCATCTCGAAGTCGCCCTCGGTCTTGGGTCGTGACCGCGTCCACCCGACACCAGAAGGTCGAGTCGTGCTTGCCACTGCCATTGCGCGCGCCGCAGGAGTTGCACCGTCTTCGCCCGGTGACTGCATGAAGGTCTACTTCCGGGACGACAGCCGCGTGCTGCCCGACGTCTTGCCGGCCTTCGATGAAACAACGGTCCCGCCCCCGAGTGTCCAGGACCCGTCAGCGACGACCGCTGTCGTGGCGGCCACGCTGGCCGAGGCGACGACGACAACACCCGCAACCACGACCGCCCCCCAACCCGCTGCCGCCGCGTCGACCCTCGCACCGGCGCCGATCGTCGCTGGGCCCCAAACCACCGTCGTAGCAGCACCCACTTCGTCGGCCGGCTGATGCTGCAAGTTGACGCACTCACCGTCGAGGTGGGAGGCAAGAGGATCCTGGAGGGCGCATCGTTCACGATCATGCCCAAGCACAAGGTCGGCCTGGTCGGCCGCAACGGTGCCGGCAAGACCACGTTCTTCAAAACGCTCGGGGGCGACCTCGAACCAGCCGCAGGAAAAATCCTCTGCAAGGGCGGGCTCGGCTACCTGTCCCAGGACCCGCGGCAGGCGGGCGAATTCGACGGTCGCACGGCAATCGGACACATCATCACGGGACGTGACATCGACGAGCAGCTCACCCGCATCGAAAAGTTGCGCATCGCGATGGAGGAAAACGCGAGCAGGGCCAATATCAACCGGTACACCAAGGCGCACGATCTCTTCACGTCGCAGGGTGGTTACGCAGCCGAAAGTGAAGCGCGTTCGATCGCGGCCGGACTCGGCCTGCGCGCAGATCGTCTTGATCTGCAACTCGGTGTCCTCTCGGGCGGCGAACGCCGCCGTGTGGAGCTGGCAAAGATCCTCTTTGCGGGCAGCGATGTGCTGTTGCTCGACGAACCGACCAACCATCTCGACGTCGACGCAAAGACATGGTTGCTCAATTTCCTTCGCCAATACCGTGGAGCGCTGTTGGTGATCAGCCATGACCTGGAACTGCTCGACGAGGCGATCACCCGCGTCTTGCACCTCGACCGGCCGGGCGAAGACGACATAGGCAGGCTCATCGAATACAAGGGCACCTATACCCAGTACAAAACAGCCCGCGCGCAGGACGAGGGGCGGCAAGCCCGCAAGGCGGTCCTCGAGTCGAGGGAAATTGATCGTCTACAGACCCTCGTTGATCGATTCGGCGCCAAGGCCACCAAGGCATCGATGGCGCACAGCATCGAAAAGCGCATCGACCGCATGGAAGCCAACCGCACCAGAGTCGTGACCAAAGACAGCGTGCTCAAGGTCAAGTTTCCCGACCCTCCGGCAGCAGGCGAAACCGTCATTCGTGTCGACCATTTGTCGAAGGCCTACGGCGGTCCGGCCATCTTCCAAGACGTCTCGTTCGACCTCGGCAGGGGAGAGCGCATGCTCGTACTCGGACTGAACGGCGCGGGGAAGACGAGCATGTTGCGCATCCTCGCCGGTGAAGTGCCGGCCAGCAACGGTGACTTTGCATTCGGCCACCAGGTGCAGATGGGTTACTACGCGCAGGAGCATGACAACCTCGACCCGTACACGAACCTGATCGATCACATGCGCAATGAAGCGCCGGCACACCTCAACCTGACGGAGACCCAGTTGCGCGGATACCTCGGAATGTTCGGCCTTTCGTCGGGCAAGGTTTTTCAGGAATCGGGAACGCTGTCGGGGGGCGAAAAGACGAAACTTGCGCTGGCGATGCTGATGGTCGGACGCAACAATCTGCTGCTGCTCGACGAACCGACGAACAACCTCGACCCCGCGAGCCGCGAAGCCATCGCCGGTGCCCTGAGCAACTGGAGGGGCGCAATCATCTTCGTCAGCCACGACACCGAATTCGTGGAGCGTCTCGAACCCACGAAGGTGCTCCTGCTTCCCGACGGCCAGGTCGACTATTTCAACCAATCGTGGCTCGATTTGGTGAGCCTGTCGTAGGTACCGGGGCCCGGGCTCCGACGGGACATCGCTGCTAGTTTCAGCCCATGAAATTCGGGTTGTTCGGCGGTGCCGCCCAGTCGGGCACGGTTGATCAGGTCGTCGCCGAGGCCAAACAGGCCGAGCGGGACGGGTTCGCCAGTTACTGGATGCCGCAGATCTTCGCCCACGATGCACTGACGCTGTTGGCCCTGATCGGTCGCGAGGTTCCGCGTATCGAACTCGGCACCGCTGTCGTGCCGACGTACCCGCGTCATCCGATGATGCTCGCGCAGCAGTGTCTCACCGTCAACGCGGCAGTCGGTGGTCGTCTGTGCTTGGGTATCGGGCTGAGCCATCAAATCGTGATCGAAAGCATGATGGGTATGTCATTCGAAAAGCCGGTGCGCCACATGCGTGAGTACCTCACGGTTCTGCAGTCGCTGAACAAGACGAACAATGTCTCGTTTTCGGGTGACGTGTACTCGACGCACGCCGGTGTCTCGGTTGCCGGCTCTCAACCGTTCGGTGTGGTCGTTGCCGCACTCGGGGAGCAGATGCTGCGCGTCACGGCGGCGTTGGCCGATGGAACCCTGACATGGTGCACGGGTCCGTCGACGTTGGCGAACCACACGATTCCGGTTCTCGACCGGGCTTCGGATTCCCTCGGCAAGCCGAAACAGCGGGTCATCGCGGCTCTCCCGGTGTGTGTGACGACCAAGGTGGCCGAGGCGCGTGAACGTGCGGCGCAGGTCTTTGCGATCTACGGCCAGCTGCCCAGCTACCGCGCCATGCTCGACAAGGAGGGTGCTGCCGGCCCGGCCGACATTGCGATCATCGGGACGGCGGCGGAAGTGACCGACCGAATTTCCGCCCTTGCCGACATCGGTGTCACCGACTTTGCCGCCGTCGAGTTCGGTGGCGACGCAGATGAATCGGCCAACACCCGCGCTGCACTGCGGGCACTGTTCTCGTGACCTACGAGGGCTACTCCGTGATCCGCGTGTCGGTCGACGAGGGAGTCGCCCGCGTCGTGATCGACAACCCACCCGTCAACCTCTTCGACCTGGCTCTCTACGCCGACATGGTTCGCGTGTCGTACGAGATGGCCACCGATCCCAACGTGCGGGTCGTGGTGTTGTCATCGGCGGTCCCCGGTTTCTTCATCGCTCACTTCGACGTGTCATTGATACTGCAGATGCCCCACGACATGCCCGTACCGAGGGAACTGCACGACTTCGACCGCATGTGCGAGAACTTCCGTACGATGCCCAAGGCGACAATCGCCGTCATCGAAGGGCGTTGCGGTGGGGGCGGCAACGAGCTCGCGCTCGCGTGCGATGTGCGCATCGCCCTTCGTGGCGGGGCGGTCTTCAACCAGCCCGAGGTTGCACTCGGCATCGTGCCCGGGGCGGGTGGCACCGTCCGGTTGCCACGCTTGATTGGCCGCAATCGCGCGATGGAGGTCATCCTCGGGTCCGATGACGTCGATGCCGACACCGCCGCCGACTGGGGAATGGTCAATCGCTCACTCGGAGCGGATGAACTGTGGCCCTTCGTGGATCGCTTGGCTGGACGGATTGCCAAGTTTCCACCCGAGGCGGTTGCATCGGCGAAGGCCGCGGTCCTGCGGTCGGATGGAGATCTGAAACCGGATCTCCTCACCGAATCGGGTGAGTTCAACCGGCTTCTCGGCACGCCGCGAGCACAGGAGGCCATGCGCAACTTCATGGAACGTGGAGGACAAACCGTCGCAGGTGAGTCACGTCTCGGTGAACTCGCCGCGGAAATCTGAGGCGTTCGCTATTTCTTCAGGTTGACGACGGTTGCGCCCGGCATCGGTTTGTCGACGAGCTCGAAAAAGTCGTTGCCCTTGTCATCGACGACGATGAATGCGGGGAAATTTTGAACCTCGATTTTCCACACTGCTTCCATGCCCAACTCGGGATACTCGAGAACTTCGACCTTGGTGATGCAGTCGAGCGCGAGGCGTGCGGCGGGTCCGCCGATCGATCCGAGGTAGAAGCCGCCGTGCTTCTTGCACGCGTCGGTGACCTGGCGTGAGCGGTTGCCCTTGGCGAGCATCACCAGGCTGCCGCCGGCCGCCTGGAACTCCCCGACGTAACCGTCCATGCGACCGGCGGTGGTGGGACCGAACGAACCCGACGCCATGCCGTCGGGGGTCTTGGCAGGCCCTGCGTAGTAGACGCAGTAGTCCTTCAGGTACTGCGGCATGCCGCCGCCCGAGTCGAGACGCTCCTTGATCTTTGCGTGTGCGATGTCGCGGGCAACCACCATCGGGCCCGTGAGCATGACGCGCGTCCTGACGGGGTGCTTCGAGAGTGTTCCGAGGATTTCGGCCATCGGACGCGTGAGGTCGATCTCGACGACTTCACCGTCGAGGTTGGCTTCGGTGACCTCGGGGAGGAAGCGGGCGGGGTCGGTTTCCAGTTCCTCGACGAAGACGCCCTTTGTGGTGATCTTCCCGAGGGCCTGACGATCGGCGCTGCAACTGACCGCGAATGCGACGGGACAACTCGCACCGTGACGCGGCAGTCGAATGATGCGCACGTCGTGGCAGAAGTACTTGCCACCGAACTGCGCACCGATGCCGGTGTCCTGTGCGAGTTTGAGAACCTTGGCCTCGAGGTCGAGATCGCGGAACGCGTGGCCGGTCTTGCTGCCGGTTGTGGGCAGCGCGTCGAGGTAGCGGGCGCTGGCGAGCTTGGCCGTTTCGACTGCAAGTTCGGCCGACGTGCCTCCGACGACCACGGCAAGGTGGTACGGCGGGCATGCGGCGGTGCCGAGGGTTTTCATCTTCTCGAAAAGCCAGGGGAGGAGGGTCTTTTCGTTGAGAAGGGCCTTGGTTTCCTGGAACAGGTAGCTCTTGTTGGCCGAACCACCACCCTTTGCCATGAAAAGAAACTTGTACTCGTCGCCGTCGGTGGCAGCGATCTTGATCTCCGCGGGCAGGTTATTGCCGGTGTTGACTTCGTCGTACATGTTGAGCGCCGCCATCTGGCTGTAACGCAGGTGGCTCGTGAGATAGGTGTCGTAGACGCCCCTGGCGATCGCCTCTTCGTCGCCGCCGCCGGTGAAGACGAACTGGCCCTTCTTGGCTTTCACGATGGCTGTGCCGGTGTCCTGGCACATTGGCAGGATTCCGCCGGCCGCGATGCCGGCGTTTTTCAGCAAGTCGAGTGCGACGAAACGGTCGTTGTCGCTGGCCTCGGGGTCGTCGAGGATGTTGCGCAGTTGTTGGAGGTGACCCGACCGCATGAGGTGGGCGATGTCCCGCATCGCCGTGCTGGTGAGAAGCGTGATCGCCGAGGGGTCGACCTTGAGGAACGTGCCTTGGGGGGTGTTAAAGGTGGACACGCCTTGGGTGCTGATGAGGCGGTAGTTGGTGGTGTCGGGCCCGAGGGGGAAGAGTTCGGTGAAATCGAAGTCGGCCATCACCCCACGGTAGGGGTTGGTCGACGGTCGATGCACGTTTGCGCGTGGATGACGGGCGCTACCGGGCGGGATTCAACGGCCAGTCGTGTTTTGGATACCGCCCCGCCATGTCCTTGCGAACTTCCGCCCAAGAACCCGCCCAGAAAGCCGGCAGATCCGCGGTGACTTGAATCGGTCGCTCTGCGGGAGACAGAAGTTCGACGACGAGGGGCACGGCGCCGTTCATGATCGACGGATGGGTCGCCGTGCCGTAGAAGTGCTGCGCGCGCGACGAGAGCACGGGAGTGTCGTCGCCGCGGTAGGTGATGCGCATGTTGCGGCCGTTTTCGAGCGTGATGGTTCTGGGAGCCATTTCGTCGAGGTGAGGACCGACCTCGTGGGGGAGACCACTGCGCAGGACGATCGACAAGTCGAGGTTGTCGAGATCCGCGCGCGATGAACATCCGGCGAGATACGGCGCCAGCCACCGGTCGAGGGTGGCGATGAGCACCTTGTTGCTCCAGTCGGGCCAACGCGCATCTCGTGAGTGGAGGAACCGAACCCGTTCGACCAGCGACTCAGCCGCCGGGTTCCACGGCAGGCACTGCAAGCTCGTCGATCGCACGCGGTCGATGAGTGCCGCCGTCGTATCGGGGCCGGGCGCCGGTTTGTGGCGCACCTCACGCAGCTTCATGCCGTCGAGCCGCCACTCGATCACCTCAATGAGGTCGTTGCGCTCGCGATCCCACGTGAGGGTGTTCCTGACCGTCACGCGCTCGGCGAGAAGGTCGGTGATTTCGTCCGCCGTGATCGCCGCGGCAAGTCGTATCCGCGTGTTCTTGCGGTCGCCGTCGACGTCGGCGGCGACGACAAATGGCTCGTTGGCAAGGTCCGATTCCTTGGGGACCCAAGCGGCGTTTCCCGTGCGCAGTTGGAACTGTCCGGCACCGGTCTTTCGCACCGCGAGTCGGTCGGGGTAGGCGCGCAGCAGCAGCGCTCCGACGCGGTTGGAACGCGCCGAGCCGGATGTGGCGGTGCGTCCCGAACGACGGAGAATGTCGCGGGCCTGTTCGCGTACGCGGGCAGCGGCGCGGCGGTCGATGCGATCGTCGGAGGCAAGTTCGTCGATGCATTCGATGCGCCAGCCGAGGTCCTCGGGAACCCCGTCCAGACGGCCAACTTGTCTTCGTGCGACGTCGCGGTCCTCGAGAAGTGCGGCAAGCAGACACGCAGTCCAGACGTCGGAGTCGTGTGCGCCTACGACCATCGCTGCGAGTCGCGGATGAAGCGGTACGTCGAGCATCGCGCGGCCGCGTTCGGTGACTTGACCGTTGCCGTCGAGAGCATCCAGAAGCGATAGGAGTTCGCGGGCCTGTTCGAATGTTGCGCGCGGTGGCTGGTCGAGAAATCGCAGTTCGTCGACGCCCACACCCCAGGCGGCAAGTTCCAGAGTCAACCCAGCAAGGTCGACCTGCAGGATTTCCGGCTCGATCTGCGAACGGCGCGAACCGTGTTCGGCCTGCGGCCAGAGGCGATAGGCGCGGCCGGGGCCGAGGCGGCCCGCACGGCCGGCGCGCTGGTCTGCCGAAGCACGACTGACGTTGCCGAGAACAAGTTTCGACATTCCCGTGTTGGGGTCGAACCGCGGTGAACGGGCGAGGCCCGAGTCGATGACGACACGAACGCCCTCGACGGTCAGGGAGCTTTCCGCAATGTCGGTGGAGAACACGATGCGTCGCCGCCCCGTTCTGCCGGGTGCGAGCGCGGCGTCTTGTTCGTCCTGGCTGAGTGCACCGGCGAGCGGGAGCAGATCGACGTTCGCATCGACGACGCGTGAGGCGGCCTCGATGGCCCGACGTATCTCACCGATTCCCGGGAGGAACACGAGGATGTCTCCCTCGGTTTCGCGCAGTGCGCGAAACACCGTGTCGGCAACCTTGTTCTCCAATCGGTCGGAGTCGCGGCGCTGGCCCTTCTTGATCGTCGGTGCCCGCCACCAATCGATTTCGACGGGAAACAGCTTCCCGTCACTCGACACCACCGGCACTGCGCCAACATCATCGGACAGGTACGCGCGCCAGCGATCGGTGTCGGGTGTGGCCGACATGAGAACGATCCGCTGTGACGTGCCGAGCGATCTTTGGGCATGCAACAACAAAGCAAGGCCCAGGTCACCGGGAAGATTGCGTTCGTGAACTTCGTCGAAGATGACGAGGCCGACACCGGTCAAGTCGGGATGGTGCTGCAGACGACGGGTGAGCACACCCTCGGTGAGCACCTCGATACGCGTCGCCGGCCCGATGATGCGTTCGTCGCGGGTCTGGTAGCCGACCGTCTCACCGACGCGTTCACCGAGAAGTTGTGCCATACGGCGCGCCGCAGCACGTGCAGCAAGTTTGCGCGGCTCGAGCATGATGATTCGCTCGCCGTTGGACAGGAACGTGCTCTCCAGCAACCTCAACGGAGCGAGGGTGGTCTTGCCCGACCCCGGTGGCGCGACGAGAACACAGCGACGTCGCACCGACAGCGCCTCGATGAGGTCGGCGATGCACGCCTCGACCGGTAGCCCAGTCGGCGGGGGGGTCACACGAGGGCCGGTGTGCCGGCGTAGGGGCTCGGGTCTTTTGGCCCCGGAATCGTGGGTGCCAACCATGCAGTGGTCGTGGCAATCAACTGGGCGACCTTGCGCCACTCAACCGGACGCCAACCTTCGGCGGCGGCGGGCACGGTGAGGTCGGACTGGATGAAGACGAAAGCCGGCAACTTCTCCAGGCCGAGGCCGCGTACCGTGGTGCGGTCGGGGTCGACGAACACGAGAAACTCCTCGGCGAGCAATCCAAGGAACTGCTTGGCCTCCTTGGGCGTGGCGGTGACGATGAAGTTCACGCGCACGGCGGCACCCGAAAAGGCGCGCAAAACCCGCGCGGCGGTGTCGAGGATCCACGAACTTTCGTTCGTGAACGGATCAACGACGATCGAAGCCATGTGGAACGTGGTGAGCCATTCACGCAGCGGACGGGCATCTCCGGCCAGCGGGGTGAGAACGAGACCGGCAGAGGGGGTGGTTGCCACGGCTGAAACGGTAGCAAGCCGGCACTACGTTGGATGATGTGCACCCCATCGAGCGCCTGCGCTATCTGGCACGTGCGGGATATGCCGATGCCCCCGAACTGGTGTGCGAGACCGCCTCGGCACTCCGCCATCTCGGAGCTGACCCTGCGAATCTCTTGGTCACGTGTCGCCGTATCGTCGAGAGGTATTCCACCTGTGGTCCGCTGTGGTGGCTGTGTGCCGAACTACTCACCTCACTCGAACCACGCGACACTCTGCGTCGTTGTGTCGATGCGGTGCGGGAGGATTCCACACCGACACACCTTTTGGGCCATCTGCAAACGCGTTTCCCCGACGGCGGAACCGTGGTCGTCAACGGATGGTCGTGGGAGATCGCGGTTGCGCTCGTGCAGAGCGTCGCCTTCGAGGTGTGCGTGGTCGGCGATGACAACGGGGCCGAGCACATGAGGCGGGCGCTCGAGCGCAACGAGGTGGTCGTGCACCTCGTCGATCCCCGGCGTGCCGCCGCGGCGGTGGGGGAGAGCAGAGCAGTCGTGGTCTCGACCGCCTTCGCGGCGCCCGACGGTTTGTGGTCACCCATCGGGTCGGGACAACTTGCGGCGACGGCCTACTGCGCGGGTATCGACGTCGTGGCAACCACACCGGTCGGTACGCGGCTGCCGAAGGTGTTCGCCGATGCGATAGTGCGACTCGTCGATGAGGACACGCAGGGCGAAGCGTGGCACCGCGACATCGAGATGATTTCGCTCGGGCTCGTGAGCGCTGTCGTTGGTGGCGAGGGTGTCCAAGACGCAGCCGCACTGCAGGCAGGTGGTCTGGCACCCGAGGCGCCGGCGGCGACGGAACTCACCGTTCGCTCCGCGATGTAGGTTTCTCGCATGGGTGAAATGGTCTCTTTCAAGAGCAACGGAACGATGGGCCAGGGCTATCTCGCCGACGGCGGGGGCCCGGGTGTCATCGTGATCCAGGAATGGTGGGGTCTGGTTCCCCACATCAAGGCCGTTGCCGACAGGTTTGCGAGCGAAGGCTTCACCGCCCTTGCCCCCGACCTCTACCGCGGGCAGGCCGCGAGCGAACCCGACGAAGCCGGCAAGTTGATGATGGGTCTGGCTCTCGAGCGCGCCGGTAAAGACCTCAGCGGTGGGGTCGATTTCCTCCAAGAGCGAACCGGGAGCAAGAAGGTCGGCGTCGTGGGCTACTGCATGGGTGGAGGACTGACCCTCACGCTCGCGTGCCAGCGCCCCGACGCGGTTCGCGCCGCCGCACCTTTCTACGGGGTGATTCCGTGGGCCGAGGCGCAGCCCGACTGGAACGCGCTCGGCGCCGTGGTCGAAGGCCACTACGCGGAAAACGACGCATTCGCCTCACCCGAAGCCGCCCTCGCCCTCGAGGCCGACCTGAAGGGCCGTGGCAAGAATGCCACGTTCCACATCTATCCGGGAACGCACCACGCGTTCTTCAACGACGACCGCCCCGACGTCTACGACGCGAACGCGGCGAGAGCCGCATGGGTGCGCGTACTCGCCTTGTTCCGCGCAAATCTCTGATACGAATCAAGCAAGTTCGGCGATTGCCGAGGCGATCGCGATCAGCCTCTCGGCGTTGGCCACGTGGAGGTTCTCGATCATCCTTCCGTCGAGTTGCACCACACCCTTGCCCTCCGCGCGTGCGGCGTTGAATGCCTCGATGACCCGGTGGGCGTGTTCGACCTCCGACCCACCCGGTGCCCACACCTCGTTGGCGATCGCGACTTGATCAGGGTGGATGAGCGTCTTGCCGTCGAATCCCATCTGCATTCCCTGCACGCACTCGGCACGGAAGCCCTCGGCGTTCTTGATCTCGTTGTAGACGCCATCGAGTATCGGCTTGCCGGCTTCTCGCGCGGCGAGAAGTGCGGCGGCCAGGTGTGGGACGAGCGGCGCGCGACCGGGCACTTGGACCGCGTGCAGTTCCTTGACGAGGTCGTTCGTCCCCATCACCAGAACCGCGACGCGCGGGTGCGCCGCGATCTCGCGTGAATCAAAAATCGCGGACGGCGTTTCGACCATCGCCCAAATCGTCATCTCCGCCGGTGCGCCCGCGGCATCGAGATGACGCGATACCTCGTCGACTTCGGCTGCACTGCTGACCTTGGGGATGACGATCGACGACGCACACGACTTTGCCGCGGCCGCAATGTCGGCTGCGCCCCACGGGGTGTCCAGGCCGTTGCAGCGGATGGTGATTTCACGCTTGGCGTAGTCGCCCGACGACGCGGCCCTCACGGCGTTCTCACGCGCGACATCCTTCGACTCGGGTGACACCGCGTCTTCAAGATCGAAGATCAATGCGTCGGTCGGGATCGTCTTGGCCTTTTCCAACGCGCGCTCGTTGGCGGCGGGCATGTAGAGAACCGAGCGGCGGGGGCGGAGGCTTGACATGGAATTTCGTTTCCGTGCCCGGTCAGAATCCGTAGAGGTCGGTGAGATGCGGATCACGTGCCGCAAGCTGGCGTGCCAATTCGACGACGACCTTGCACTGCTTCACCGATGCGTCGTCTTCCATCTTGCCGTCGAGCATGATCGCACCCGTACCGTCACCCATCGCGTCGATGACACGCTGAGCCTGCCGCACGTCTTGTGGTCGCGGGCTAAAGACGCGCTTGGCGATGTCGATCTGCACGGGATGGAGGCTCCATGCGCCGACACAGCCGAGCAGGTAGGCGTTGCGGAACTGGTCTTCGCAGGCGACGACGTCCTTGATGTCGCCGAACGGGCCGTAGAACGCATAGATGCCGTTGGCGACACAAGCGTCGACCATGCGAGCCATCGTGTAGTGCCACAGGTCTTGTTGGTACGTACCGCGGGGTCCCTCGGGGTCGTCGGGGTTCGGGTCTTGGCGCACGAGGTAGTCCGGGTGTCCGCCACCGACACGCGTGGTCTTCATGCGGCGGTTGGCCGCAAGGTCGGCCGGTCCGAGTGAGAGGCCTTGCATGCGCGGAGACGCGGCGCAGATCTCCTCCACGTTGGCCACACCACGCGCGGTTTCAAGAAGGGCGTGAACGAGGATCGGGCGCTTGAGCCCGGCCTTTGCCTCGAGTTGGGCGAGCAGGCGATCCACGTAGTGGATGTCCTCGGGGCCCTCGACCTTGGGGATCATGATGACATCGACGTTGCTGCCGGCTTCGGTGACGATCGCATTCATGTCGTCGAGGAACCAGGGTGAATCGAGGCTATTCACGCGCGTCCACAATTGCGTATCACCCATCGGGATCGTCTTGGCGACGTTGATGAAGCCACGACGGGCGGCTTCCTTGTCGGCCATCGGAATCGCGTCTTCGAGGTTGCCGAGGAGGATGTCGACGGTCGGGATCACCTCGGGCAACTTGACCACGACTTTTTCCAACTGTGGTGGGAAGAAGTGGATGACGCGGCTCGGGCGCAAGGGGATCTCCCGCAGGGGCTCGGGGGCGCCGATGGCGAGGGGTTTGAAGAAGTCTTTTGCGCTGCGCACGCTCCAAAGCGTAGGGCTTCGGGGTTTGGGCCATGAAACCCGCCTGCGAGACTGAACGACGTGGCGGCCAGGTTCGATGGGGTTCTTCTCGATGCAGGTGGCGTGCTGGTGTTGCCAGACCCAAATGTGCTCGCGCCCCTGATCGCCTATTACGGCGGCGACGACCGACACGAGACCTACGTCAGGGCTCATTACGCCGGCATGGCCGCGAAGTCGGCGGTCAGCGTGGGCGAGTCGGACTGGACTCACTACAACGCGACGTATCTTGCCCACCTCTCCGTTCCCGACGAACACAGGGAAGCCGCGCTCGAAGTTCTCACGCACGTAAAGGGAAATGCGCGGCTGTGGCGATACCCGATTCCGGGTTCGGCAGCCGCGCTTCGTGAACTGACAACGCGTGGTGTTGCTGTTGGCATCGTCAGCAATGCGAGTGGCCAGATCGAGTCAACACTGCAGGTCAGCGGTATCTGTCAGGTCGGCCCCGGGCCGCTTGCTTCCGTGCGCTGCGTCATCGACAGCCATGTCGTCGGTGTCGAGAAGCCCGATCCGCGGATCTTCGATCACGCTCTCGTCCACTTCGAGGGGATCGAGCGTTCGCGCATCGCCTATGTCGGAGACTCACTCGTCATGGACGTGGGCGGCGCGCGTACCGCAGGGCTTCATCCTGTTCTCGTGGACCCGTACGATGACGCCCAGGGACACGACGTCGAGCGCATCCGCTCACTTGGTGACTTGTTGTCGGCGCTCTGAGATCTATTTGCCCGCGGCGTCGACCAGCTGGCGGGCGATGACCTTGAGGCACAACGTTTCGTCGGCACCCTCGAAGATAGACAGCACGCGTGCATCCACGAAGAGGCGGCTGACCGAGTATTCCTCTGCGTAGCCGTAGCCGCCGTGGATCTGCATGGCCTCGCGGGCAACCCACTCGGCGGCCTTGCAGACGTAGGCCTTCACCATGCTGGCTTCCATCGCGCCCTCGCCCTTGGCCATCAACTTGGCTACTTCGTAGGAGAACTGACGGCTGGCTTGGATGATCGTGGCCATGCGACCGAGCTTGGCCTTGGTGAGTTGGTAGTCGTAGACGTTCTTGCCGAAGACCGAACGGTTGTTGGAGTAATCGAGCGCAGCCTCGTAGGCGGCCTGCATGACACCAACGGCGCGCGCGGCGGTTTGCAAGCGCCCGTTTTCGAAGCCGGCCATCTGGAGGTAGAAGCCCTTGCCAAGACCCGACTCGAGACCGATCAGATTTTCCGCCGGCACCCACCAGTCCTCGAGCGCGATTTCATAGGAGTGCATACCCCGGTAACCGATGGTGTCGATCGGGCGACCCTCCATCTTGCCGCCCTCGGTCTGGTTGAACACGAAACCGTGCGCATCGCCGTGCGCCTTGGGCACGATGAAGAGGCTGAGGCCCTTGTGGCCGAGGCTGCGATCGGGATTCGTGCGTGCGAGGAGCATCAATACGTCAGCGCGCGCACCGAAGGTGCACCACGTTTTCACGCCGTTGATGCGCCAGCCCTTGCGACCGTCGGCAAGATCGGAGGGTGTAGCCGTGGCCTTGAGGTTTGCGACGTCGCTGCCGTAGTCGGGTTCGGTCACCGCGACGGCAGCCAGAACCTCTGCCGTTGCGAGCTTCGGCAGCCATTCGTGTTTCTGTTCTTCGGTGCCACCCTTCATCAGGGCCCGGGCGAGGATTTCGGGACGCGTGATGAGCGATCCGCCGATGCCGAGCGAACCACGCGAGAGTTCCTCGGTGGCGATGACGTTACCCATGTATTCGCCGTCGCCGCCCTCGCTGTAGCCGCCGTACTCCGATGGAATCGAGAGGCCGAAGGCACCCATCTCGGCGAGACCCGAGATCAACTCTTCGGGAACGTCGGCGTTGTGACGGTGCACATGCTCGGCGCGTGGCGCGACCTCCTTGTTCGCATAAGAACGGAAGGTGTCCTGCACCATTTCGAAGTCGTCGTCGAGGTGGCGCGGGCCCTCTTTGTCGGCGAGGGACGCCAAGAAGTCGGGTAGACGGAACGCCGAGACGAAGTCGTTGCCGAAGGACAGGTCAGCCACGCTCACCCCCCAGAGTTGCTCGCGCCCGACGAGACGCGTGACGAGGTCGTGCACCATGTCGGCGGTGAAGGCACAGGTGAGACGCGCCTCGGTGTCGCCCTTGGCGCCGTAGTCGAGCATCGAACGTGCGGTCTCAACCGCGGCGGCCGCGTGCGCGATGTCGTAGGCAAGAACCTGTTCGACGTCGGGACCGCCGCTGGCGGCGAGTTTGCGGACGGCCTTGCCGACCATTGCGCGCGCGGTTTCGATGATCGTCGCAGCGGTCTGCAGGTCGGGCGACGGGAGGGATGCGGTGCTGGCCATGACGCAAAACGCTAGTCCTGTCCAGCGCTGCGATGCCCATCGGTACGATCAGAAAATGAGCCAAGTCATCGACTCATACCGCTCGAGCATGCCGCCGACCGCCACCCACGGCGAGACGTTTGCGGTCGTTGCGTGGCGCGGAGGGGAGGAGGTGTTTGCCTTCCACGGGTCGGACTACGCCACCCCGTGCGGGCCGGGTGTGACACACATCTCGTGGTCGATGGCCAAGAGCATGACCCATGCGCTCGTCGGTTTGCTCGTCGACGACGGCCGCCTCGACCTCGATGCACCGGCAGCCGTGCCGGAGTGGGCCGGAGACGGCCGGAGGCGAATCACGCTGCGTCACCTGCTGGAAATGCGGCCCGGTCTCGAATGGGTGGAGAACTACGTCGAGGGTGAAAACTCGCACGTGATCGACATGTTGTTCGGCTCGGGCAAAGACGACCATGCCGCCTATGCCGCGTCGCGTCCCTTGACACACGAACCCGGCACCCACTGGGTCTATTCGTCGGGGACAACCAACATCATCTGTCGGATCTGCGGTGATGTCATCGGTGGTGATGGTCCGGTGGAGCGACGCGAACGGACGAAGACCTTCATCGCCAGGCGATTGTTCGAGCCGCTCGGCATGAGATCTGCGGTCGCAAAGTTCGATGCGGCCGGCAACTTCGTCGGGTCATCCTACGTCTATGCAACCGCCGCGGACTTCGCGCGGTTCGGTCGTCTGTACCTGCATGGCCTCTCACCGACCGGTGAAAAAATTCTTCCGTATGGTTGGGTCGAGGCGGCGCGCAAACCGATCGCCACCGACCCCGAAACCGGTAACGGTTACGGTCACCACTGGTGGACGTGGCCGCGCCTGCCCGGCGCGCTCGTCGCCACGGGATACGAGGGCCAGTACACGATCGTGGTCCCCGAAGACGACCTTGTCGTGGTACGCCTCGGCAAGACACCGGCGGAGATCAGGACGAACGTCGTTGCCGATCTCGTCGCCGTGGTCGATGAACTGCGCCACCAAAACGTTTGAATCGCCTACGGTGGGAACATGGCGAGAGAAGTCGAGCCCAACGACGCGGCGTCGAGCCGGCGCAAGGTGTGGGTCAGAACCCTGAAAACGGCCGGCACCGCGGCGGTCGTTTATCTCTTCGTTCTGCCCCTGATTCCCGGTTTCCGCCGCGCGCTCGACGACCTGCTCGAGGTCAACCGGTCGATGTTGCTCCTCGGCGTCGGCCTCGAAGCTGCAGCACTCGTGTGCTACTCGCTACTCACACGAGCCGCGCTCGGGCCCGAGGGCGAGCGGGTCCCTGTATTGAGGCTTTTCCGGATTCAGCTCAGCACGAAAGCACTCGGCAGCATCATGCCCGCCGGCAGTGCCGCATCTTCGGCGCTGGGTTACCGGTTGCTCACCCTCTCGGGTGTGCACGGCCCTGATGCGGGGTTCGCACTCGCCACCGCCGGTATCGGCTCGGCCGTCGTTTTGAACTTCATTCTCTGGTTCGGCCTCATCATCTCGATTCCGTTCCGCGGTGTGAACGCCCTCTACGGCTTTGCGGCGATCGTCGGCATCGTCCTCATGCTGGTTGCCTCGGTGTTGATCCTTGGTTTGGTGGAGGGCCAGGGTCGAGCCGAGCGGGCCGTGCGCTGGTTGGCCCGCCATGTGCGTCTCGATGCCGACCAGGTGAGCGAAGTGATTCGCCACCTCGGTAACCGTCTCGAGGGTCTCATCGCCGATCGACAGTTGCTGATCCGGGTCGTTCTTTGGGCGTCGGCGAACTGGCTCTTCGACATGGCCGCCCTCTACGTGTTCCTGCGTGCTTTCGGGGGAGACCTTGCAATCGACGGACTCATCGTCGCTTTCGGTCTGGCGAATGTGATGGCGGTCGTGCCGATCACACCCGGTGGTCTGGGAATAATCGAGGGCATCTACATCCCGACGCTCGTGGGTTTCGGTCTCGCGCGGTCGACTGCCACGGTCGGCATCCTCGCCTACCGACTTGCGCAGTTCTGGTTGCCGATCGTCGTCGGCGCGGGCTGTTATCTCAGCCTGCGCGTCGGGCCGTGGTCCCTCGAGCGAAGGGACCGCCTCAAACCGTTGCGCGTGGTTGCCGAAGAAGCGGTGACGAAGAGCGAGAGCAAGATCGCCTTCTTCGAAAAGCGCGCCCCGCGTGACCGAACGGGTCAATATCCACTGCCACCCGTCAATGATGACGACACCGGACCCGTGGGTTAGCGTTCGGTTTCATGTCAGAGCACGACCGTCCCTTTGGGCGCCACCTCGAGGATTTCACGATCGGCGACGTCTACCGCCACTGGCCGGGCAAGACGATCACCGAGTATGACGACCACCTCTTCTGCATGATCACGATGAACCACCACCCGTTGCACACAAACGATTGGTTCGCGGGGCAAAGCGTGCAGGGTCGCAACGTAGTCGTCGGCAACCTCGTCTATTCGCTGGTTCTCGGCATGAGTGTCGCCGATGTCAGCGGTGCGGCGATCGCCAACCTCGAAGTCGAAACGCTGCAGCACAAGTTCCCCACGTTCCACGGTGACACGATCCACGCCGAGACGCGTGTGGTCGATGTCAGCGAGTCGAAATCGAAGCCCGATCGCGGCATCGTGACGGTGGAAACCAAGGGTTTCAACCAGGACGGCAAGGAAGTGTGTTACTTCCGTCGCCGGGTGATGGTGTGGAAACGGGCCAACGCCCCCGCGCGCACGCGCCCGTACGATGTCAGCGCCGCTTGGGACGTCTAGATCCTTTCACCAGTGACCTGCTCGCCTGGGGCATGCCCCGCGTGCGCGAGTTCCCCTGGCGCGCCACGCGTGATCCATGGCGAATTCTCGTCTCGGAGGTGATGTTGCAACAGACCAACGTGGGTCGGGTTTATCCGCGGTTCGAGAGATTCATGGCCCTTGCCCCGACGCCTGCAGCGTGTGTCGCGGTTCCGCTCGCCGACCTACTCGTGGAGTGGCAGGGGATGGGATACCCGCGCCGCTGTCGCAACATCCAGGACTCGGCACGCGAGATCGTCGACCGACACGACGGAGTCGTGCCGCGTGACCTTGCGACCCTGATGGAGTTACCGGGTGTCGGCCCGTACACGGCACGGGCGGTCCTGGCCTTTGCGTTTGGTGACGATGCCGCCGTCGTCGACACGAACGTGGCGCGCGTCATCGCACGGGTGCACGGCCGCGCCTTGAAGCCGCGGGAAACGCAAGAGATCGCCGACGAGATGTTGCCGAGTGGCCTCGCCCGCGACTGGAACCAAGTGATCATGGACTTCGGTGCGACCGTGTGCGACGCACGAACACCCGACTGCGCATCGTGTCCCGTCGCAGGGCACTGTGCCTGGCGCGGTGATGGCCAGGATCCGGCCCGTACCACGGCCTTCACGAGCCGAGCCCAGGCTCGGTTCGAGGGTTCTGATCGTCAGGCGCGCGGAAGATTGATGAAGCGACTCACGGAGGGTGGCGTCGATGTTGCCGCGGTGGCGGGGGCGATGCGATTGGACGACGTCGTTCGTGCCCAACGGCTGGCCGCCTCGCTCGTCACCGACGGCCTCGTCGAGCTCGTGGACGGTAGTTACAGGCTCAGTTCGAAGCGCAGATAGCAGCCAGGATCCCCGGGAAAGCAGCCTCGGCAATCGCGACCATCTCCGCGTCCGTACGATCCTGGATCGGATGCTCGACAAAGACGCGGGCGACGTCGGGGAAGCCGATCCCCTCGGACTGCGAGATGGCGGCGGTCATGAACTCACTCGAGGCGACGAACATCGACGGCACGCCACGGAGTTCCAGATCCGCGATGTCGTGCACACTGCACGACGTGCAGCTGCCTCAATCAGCGAGAGCCTCGATCACGAGGTTGCACTGTGATGCGATCTCGTGGCGCAGATCGGCCGGAGCGGGCTTTGTGAACGTTGGCTTCGCGTAGCGAAGCACCCGTGCGCCGCGCTCGGTCAGCAATTCTTCGATGCGATCGAGGAACACATCTCCGCGTGGTTTGCGAATGTCAAGCAGACCAATCGTCATGCCGTCGACCGACGACGGCCGTGACAGCAGCGCACGTCGAGCAGGCCGGGACTCACTCGTCGGATCGAGGATGGTCAGGCGTGGAGTCGTCACATTTCCCATCCTGTCACGAATTCAACTCTTCACCGCGACGGTGACGGGCTGGCTGCCCATGTCACCGTTCGCCCAACCCGCGATGATCGACGAGAACAGTCCCGCACCGCCGCCGGCGTGGGCCAAGAGAATCCCGTCGGGTCGGAACTTCGGCACCGTGCGATCACGGAAGCGATCGGGCAGACCCTCGGCCATGCCGTCGACGCCGCGAAGGATCAAGTTCGCCTCGATCTCAAGCCGCGCATGCAACTCCCTCAGGATCCGCCCGCGAGCCCAACCGGCCTCGGCGTAGATGCGTGAGTGGTCGGGGCTCACGACGAGCAACACGTCGAAGGCCAGCGCCGACTTCGGGTGCATCACGCTGCGCAGGCAGGCAGCGAACGAGTTCGTGAGTTCGTCGGGCGTTCGAGCGAGTTGGTCGACGGCACAACGCGGACCCTCACCGGCGAAGACGGTGAGGGCATCGGTGCCCGGGGGGATTCCGCGCTCGGATGCGAGCGAGCCGAAGGGGGAGCCGTCCTCGTCCTCGGCGAAACAAAAGCTCAGCTTGCCCGGATTGCCGTGCGTCGCGCGGTCGACCTCGCCCGGTCGGCCACCACCGACGTTGCGAATCGCCAGTTGCACCGCACGTCCGATCGTCATGTTCGCGCGGTTGCCCTGGCCGAACACATTTATTCCGCTGTTCATACCGATGCGCTTGGTGCCGGGGCCGTTGCACACGATCACCGGACCGACGGGCATCGTCGTGGCGAGCACACCGTGCATGTTGAACCTGTCGTTGCACACTGCTTCGAGCGCGGCGATGACCCACGGCATGTACTCGGGCAGACAGCCGGCCATGACCGCATTGATGGCGATCTTCTCGACGCTGAGGGGCACGAGGTCGGGTGGTGCAACCGCAACGATCTCGTCGGGCGCGCGCGTGGTGCCGGCGAGCATTCGCAACACACGTTCGGCCGTGGGTGGAATCACGGGTAGGCCGTCGGTCCAGCCACGATTGAACATCGACTCGAACTCGTCCTCGGCGGATGCCATGTCGATGTGTCGTGCCGTGAGAACCGAACCGGTGAAGCGCGCACGCAGTTTGTCGACGAGGTCGGGGTCGACGCTGAGCGAGCCGCAGCCCGGTCGCATGACGGGGAGTTCTTCGCCGAGATCACCGATACCGGTGATGGCTCGCCATGCAACGCGGCTCCAGCCGACGGTGCGGTCGACTTCGACGCCGTTCTCGACGCGGATGAGGGTGGGTACCGTCTCGATGTCGTGGTGCCACGAGATCGACAGGTCCGAATCGTGGGAATGGGGAACCGATTCGGGGAAGGCCGCGTCGTCCTGGGTGAAGACGCTCAGGGTCGTCGATGCGGCGATGGTGGCGAGTACCGGCTCGGTCATCACGCAGGTTGCGCATTCGCGTTTGACGACGGCCACCAGACCGTCGGGGAGCACGGGCTTTGTCACGAGATCCAGCCCAGCACGTGTTGGGCCACGGTGTCCGATTGTTCGAGTTGCAGGAAGTGGCCCGCACCACCGACGATGCGAACCTCGACGTTGGCGGGCGCGAGACCGGCGGCGAATTCGGCCACCTCGCGGCCGATACAGCCGTCGTTCGCACCGTGCAGGTAGAGCAGTGGCTGCGTGGGCACTTCCGAGCCCATGCGCGCCTGCAAGTCGGCAAGCGCGGGGTCCTTCTTGCCGACGCCGAGAGTGGCGCGGTAGTAGCCGAGTGCGGCTGCAAGATTGGCCGGGTCGCGCAGGGCATCTTTCGTGGCGGCGACCGCCGCCGCGCCGTCGAACCCGGGCGACCAGTCGGCCCACAACATGTCGATGTAGGCCAGGTCGTTCGCCCCAACGACGAGATCCGAGAGGGGGTGCTGAAAGAAGAACATGTACCAACTGCGCTTCAACTGCTCGAGGTTGCCGACGAGCGCCGCACCCACGGCGGGCCCCGGTGGCACGGCCATGCCCACGACGCGGCGCCACCTTTCGGGTGCCAGAACAGCCGCGCCGTAGGCGGCCGGTGCCCCCCAGTCGTGGCCGATGATCACCGCGTCACCGCCCCCGCCGAGGGCCTCGTGGAGTGCGACGGCATCGGCGGCGAGTGCCGCCGTCTGGAAGCACCCGTCGGGGGGAACCGCACTCGGGGCGTAGCCGCGCATGTAGGGGGCGACCGCACTCCAGCCACGGTCGGCGAGTCGTTGCATCAACGGGATCCACGAACTCGCCGAGTCGGGAAAACCGTGCAGCAAGAGGGCGAGTGGACCGCTGCCCATCGTCAGGCAGTGGAAGTCCATGCCGCGGGCGCTGACCCGCATGGATCCGACCGATGACGTGGACATGAACGAAAAACTAGTCGTTGCGACGAAGGTCACGTGTCCCGACCGTTTGCTCCCGCTCACTTCGGGTTTACCTTTCGATTGCGATGGGGGTCTTTCGTGAATCGAATCGTGGCGCCGCGTTCAGCGTCACATTCCACGGGGTGCGTGGTTCGACCCCGTGTCACGGCAGCGACATCGTCCGCTACGGGGGCAACACGTCGTGTGTGTCGGTCCTGTCACCGGACAGTCAGCCGATTCTCTTCGACTTGGGAACCGGACTCCGTTCCTTTGGCAGTGAGTGCCTGACACGCGACTCCAAGTTCGTCGGCACGTGCCTTCTCACCCACTCGCACTTCGACCACACCCAGGGTCTCCCGTTCTTCGCACCGCTTTTGAATCCCGACACCACCTTCAGAGTGCACGGTCCCCGGCAGGAGGACGGCATGAGCGTGAGGCAAATGTTCGACAAGCTGGTGAGTCCGCCACTGTTCCCGGTGGACCTCGATCGGATTCCCGGCACGATCGACTTTGTCGACACCGACGAGGGCGAGTTTTTCGTCGATCACGTGAAGGTCACCGCGAAGTACGTCCCACACGTCGGCCCAACCTTCGGCTACCGACTCGACTTCAACGGCCGCTCGATCGCGTACCTTCCCGATCATCAACAACCCGTGGACGGTTCGTACGGCATCAGCGACGCTTCCCGCGAGCTCGTCGACGGCGTCGACCTCTTGATCCACGATTCGCAGTACACGCCCGAAGAGTTCGTCCAGAAAGCCGACTGGGGCCACTGCACGGCCGAGTACGCGGTGTGGGTCGCCACGACCCACGGCGTCAAGAACCTTGCACTCTTCCACCACGACCCCTCGCGCTCCGACGACGCACTCGATGCCCGGTTGTCGTGCCTGCGCGGCGCCGCGGCCTCCGCCGGCTGTGAGGTCTTTGCGGCGCACGAAGGCCAGACCGTTTTGGTCTGACCTGTCGATCAAGTCGGACCGTTCTGGTCTAGTTTTCTTTCGTGGTGGGCTTCGATTCACAACTCTTTCGCCAGGTGCTGGGCCAGGTGCCAACGAGTGTCGTCGTGGTGACGGGATTCGACCCCGATGGCGCGCCCCAGGGCGTCACCATCGGGTCGTTCGTTTCGGTTTCCCTCGACCCACCACTGGTGGGCTTCTTGCCCGGGGTCTCTTCGCGCACGTGGTCGGGCATCGCTGCTGCGAAGAAGTTCACGGTCAATGTTCTTGCCGCCAATCAGGATGAACTGTGCTGGCGCTTCGCGAAGGAATCAGACGACCGATTCGCTGGTGTCGACTGGTCGCCATCGCGGAACGGTTGTCCGCGGCTTGCCGGTTCGATCGTGGTGATCGATTGTGACCTGGAGTCCAACGACGTGCACGGTGACCATCATTTTGCGGTCGGTCACGTCACGTATCTCGACTCTGCGGGCGACGAGAACGCGTTGGCGTTCTACCGCGGCAAGGTCGTGCCGGTCACCCCGGCCGGGTGATCGCGCCGTGACGACCTGGGGTTCGCTGGCCGCCGTCGTACTGGGCCTCGTCTTTGAATGGTCGGGTGTCGCAAAGATCGCGAGTCGTGCGGCTTGGCAGGTTGCGGGGACGCCTTTTTCGACCGGGAACGCTGCCGTTGATTCCGTCCTGCGGATTGCCCTGCCGTGGCTTGAAGTCCTTGTCGGCACACTGCTCATCTTGAGACTGGCCCCGGTTGCCTCCGCGGCCGCCGCGGCCGTGATGCTCGTTGCGTTCACGGCTGCGTTGGTGCGCGTCCTGGCCACGGGCCAGCGACCCCGCTGCATGTGTTTCGGCGCGGTGCGCGCAACGCCCATCTCGTGGGCGAGCGTCGTGCGCAACGCGCTGCTGGTCGCCGCGGCGGGCCTCGTCATCGCCGGGGCGTGAGCATTCGCAGCATGAAGACGAGGTTGTGGGCCTCGTCGCGCCAGAGTTCGTAGCGACCCGACGGCCCGCCGTGGCCCGACCCCATCTCGCAACGGAAGTAGACGACGGGGGGTGAGTCCAGTGCGCGCAGCTTTGCGACCCACTTCGCCGGTTCGTGGTACCCCACACGCGGGTCGTTGAGGCCAGCGGTGACGTACAGAGGTGGGTAGTCACGCTGCTTCACGTTGTCGTACGGCGAGTACGACAGCATGTACGACGCCCAAGGCTCGACGCGCGGGTCGCCCCATTCCTCCCATTCGGTGACCGTGAGGGGAAGTGATGGATCACTCATCGTCGACACCACGTCGACGAACGGAACCGCTGCGACGGCAGCACCGAACGATTCGGGTGCGATGTTCAAGCACGCCCCGACGAGAAGCCCTCCGGCACTTCCGCCGTACAAGGCAAGGCGGCGACGGCCGACGAGGGCACGTTCCTCGAGGTGTCGCGCGCAGGCGATCGTGTCGGTGAACGTGTTGCGCTTGTTGAGGAGTCGGCCCTCGAGGTACCAACGGCGGCCGAGTTCACCACCCCCGCGCGGATGGGCGATCGCCCAAAGCCAGCCCCGGTCGAGCATCGAAAAATGTGAGACCGAAAAACGGGGCGCAATCGAGTATTCGTAACTGCCGTACGCGTAGAGAACGCCGGGTGAGGTGCCGTCGGTCGGTGTGTCGCGACGCACCATCACGTCGAGTGGAATGCGCGTGCCGTCATCGGCAGTTGCCCATTCACGGAACGAGACGTAATCGATGGGGTTGACGTTCGGCGTATCCACACGCTTCAAGACGTTCACATTGGCGCTCTCGACGTCGAATTCGGCGACGGTCGGGGGAGTGAGCATCGACTGGTACGAAAAGCGAAGCACCCCCGTCACCCACTGTGGGTTCGAGTCCACCTCGACATCGTGGGGTTCGTCGATGACGGGCACCACGCAGCGCCCACCGTCCCGGTGAAGCAATCGAATACGGGGTTGCGCATCTTTCCATTCGGTGATGGCGAGGAAACTCTCGAAAGCATCGACATCGGTGATGCGGCACCCCGCCTCGTGCGGCTCGAGTTCGGTCCAATCACCCGGGTTGTCGTGCGGTGCCGTCACGATGCGGAAGTCCATCGCATCGAGGTTCGTGAGAATGACGAATCGGTCACCCCAGTCATCGACCGAGTACTCGAGGTCGGCGCTGCGAGCGCGAACCAGTCGCGGATGTTCGAGTGGTTTCGTCGCGTCGATGATCATGCACTCGCTGCTCGTACGTGACGCCGCTTCGATGATGATGAAGCGCCCTGACCGCGTGACTCTGACACCGACGTAGAAGCGTTCGTCGGATTCGTTGAAGACCTCGACGTCGGCCGATTGTGGGTCGCCGATGCGGTGGCGCATCACCCGACAGGGGCGCATCGCCTCGTCATTCAACACATAGAACAGGTACGCCGAATCGCTGCTGAAGGCGGCACCGGCGTACGACGTGCCCGTGAGGCGATCGTCGAGGTCGACGCCGGTGGTGAGGTTGCGGATCAGCATTTCGTACTGCTCGCTGCCGTCGAGGTCGCGCGACCACGCAACCAAGGAGTGCATGCGGTCGATTTCGAAAATACCGAGGCCGAAATACTCGTTGTCGCCCGCCTCGACGTTCTCGTCGAGCAGAACGGTCTCGGTTGCGGCGGTTGCGCTGCGACCCCTGCAATGCACCGGATAGGCAAGACCCTCGCGGGTCTGGGAGACGTACCACCAGTCACCGTGCCGTACCGGCACCGACATGTCGGTCTCCACGACACGGGACTTGATCTCGCCGAACACGTCGTCAATCGACGGTGTTCCCGCACCGAACCATGAATCGGCGAAAGCGTTCTCTGATTCGAGATAGGCGATCGTTTCCGCGTCGTTTCGGTTCTGCAACCATGCCCACGGATCGTCGACGTCACCCGTGACCCGCCGGCGCACATGTCCGCGCCGCGCGGCGCGGGGTGTCACGGCGTCGGTCACGGCGTCAGGGTAGGGCAGAAGCACGATCGCGCGGGTAGATTTTGGTCGATGCGCGTGTGGATCGACCAAGACCTGTGCACGGGTGACGGTTTGTGCGTGGATCACTGCCCCGACGTTTTCGTGCAGTTGGAAGACGGCATCGCCTACGTCGCCGAGGAAGGTTCGCCGTTGAACGACCCGGGTGGAGCGCGGAGCCTCGCGTGGGTCCCGTCGCGTCACCACGGGTCGGTGGTCAAAGCGGCCGATGTGTGCCCGGGCGAGTGCATCTTCATCGAGATGGACCTGGCGATTGGTGCCTGACTGCGATGAAGCGATGGCTCGTGGTCGCATGCGGCGCCACGCTCGTCGTCTCTGATCCCAACCTGGCGCGTGCCGTCGAACCTGTCAGCGGTCTCGAAGTCCGCGCCGAAGTCCGCACCGGTTTCTCACCCGCCCGCTTTGCGGGGGCGGGCTCGTCGCGCGTGCCCTTCGTCGTGCCGCTGCGCGAAGCGTGGGAGTCCGGGGCAAACTCGTGGTCGGCGGCTCGGCGCTCGTCGTTCGCGCGAAGTGCGGGCGCGCGCTCGGCCGGCATCGGCCTGTCGGTCGAAACGAATGCCGAACGCGGCGACCGTGATCCTGCGCAGTGGTTGCCCACTCCGGCAAAACGTTGTGTCTACGTAGCCAAGTGGATAGCGGTGAAAAAGACGTGGAGCCTGACGGTCGACCCGGCCGAGGCGGCGCTCCTCGGCCGCCTTGTCGCCACGTGCGGGGCGTTGGCCGTTCCGACGACGACGACGACGACGACGACGACCACCTCAACCGTTGGTGCGACGGTACCGATGCCCTCGACGACGGTCGCCGCCGCACCGACCACGTCGTCAAAAGTGGCCGTTCCGGTGGCAGGGTCGTCGGCCCTCGAGGTGCTGGCCACCATCCGCATCGTTCCCGAGTACACCGTGGGTTACGACCGCGAACTGTTTCCGCATTGGAAAGATCTCGACGCTGACGGCTGCGATACCCGCAGAGAGGTTCTCAAACGTGACAGTCAAACGAAGGTGGTCGTTGGATCGTCGTGCACCGTTTCGAGTGGAACGTGGTACTCGCCCTACGACGGCGCGACATGGACGAACCCGTCCGATGTCGACATCGACCATGTCGTTGCGTTGAACGAGGCGTGGCAGTCGGGTGGCTATGCCTGGTCGACCCAGCAGCGGACCAACTACGCCAACGACCTCACCGACGACCGCACGCTCTTGGCCGTCACCGACTCGGTCAACCAATCCAAGTCCGACAAGGACCCGACCGAATGGTTGCCGCCGCTTGCTTCCTATAGGTGCACCTACCTTGCGAATTGGGTGTCGATCAAGGCGCGGTGGTCGCTGTCGATGGACGAGGGCGAACACGCTGCGGTCAAGTCGGCACTGGCGGGTTGTGCGACACGGACGAGTCCTGCGGCTCCGGCCGTGCCACCGGCCGCGTCGGCGGGTGGCGCACCTGCGACGAGCACGGTGAGCCCCGGCGCGTTCTGCGCGCCGCTCGGTGCGACAGGCGTGTCGGACAAGGGCGTGAGCTACACCTGCAAACCCTCAGAGACGGAGTCCCGCAACCGGTGGCGTCGATGACACCCCGCGATAGCGTTGCGGATCTATGTCGAAAAAGACGAAAAAGCGCAAGGCCCGCCTCCGCCGCTCGAAGGCCAACCACGGCAAGCGTCCGAACATGGGTCGCGGCTGAGCCGCAGACCCACGTTCCTGCAATGACATCCATCGCCGCCTTGACGGTGGGTGGCGCTCCCGAGCCGTGGGAGTCACTGGGGTTCGCGAAACTCTCCACCGAGGGGACGCGAACCCTTTTTTCTTTGTCCGACGTGTTGCTGATCGTCGACACGTCTCGTCGAGTCGGCTCGGTCGGCTGGCAACTCGCCGACCAGCCCTTTGCGGGCCCACCGGGGACCATCGGCTGTTTGGGTGTCGACCACGTGGTGTGGCGTACGAACGACCTCGAGTCCACCTGTGCCGAAGTCACGCGTCTCACCGGCGCACCGTGCAAGCGTGTGCGCGATGCGGGCAACGGTGTGTCCCAGGGCTTCCACCGGGTCGACAACGTCATCGTCGAAGTCGTCGCTGGGGGAGGCGTGGTCGACCAGCCGCATCTGTGGGGATTCGTCGTCAACGTCACCGACCTCGACGCCGTGTGTGGGCTCGCCGGGCCCGAGCTCATCGGAGCCCCGAAACCGGCCACACAGAGGGGACGCCGCATCGCAACGGCACGGTCGGGCGCCGGGCTCGGCGTTCCCTTCGCGCTGATGGACGTTCAGTAGGCGTCGGAGTTGTCGCTGTCGGTTTCGAGGAACGTGCGGCCATCGTCGCACGAGGACAGCAATGAACACCAGCGACAGGTGAAGCCGGGCGATTTTGTGGCGGGACGCCTCCGGCGGTCGAGTTCGTCGAGAAGTTGCGCACCCTCCACGAGACGGCGGACGGCGGAACGCAAGGTGTCGGTCGTGACTGGTTCGGCGTCGATGCGCTGCGTGTCGACGTTGAATGTGGCGGCGAGACGCGGGGCCTGGCGTGATTTGAGAATTTCAACGAGTGAGTAGAACCGCAGGTCCTCGCGGTGGGTGGCGCTGGGGCGTCCGGTTTTCAGGTCGATGATGACCTTGCTCCCCGGTGGGCCGATGGTGAGGTCGGTGCGCGACGTGAGGAAGATCGAACCGCCGCAGAGTTCGGCCTTGGCGTTCGATTCGACGACGGGTCGCCACTCCGGCTTGAGCGGCGGGAACGAGTCTTCGTATTTCGTGACGAGGTCGACGACGGTGGCACGTAGTTCGGCTTGCTCGGCGGGCGACAACGAGGCGATGAAGTCGGAGGCCGTTCCACGTTCGGATTCGACGATGCGGTCGAGCGCGTCGTCGACAATGTCCGAAGGTGTTCGGGGCCCCCGAACATTGATGAGAAGCTCTATGGCTTTGTGCAGCACGGTGCCACGAACCAGCGGAACGGACCATGCGAAAGTGTCGCGGTTGGCGACGTACCGGGCCTCGCATCCGTGGACCGTGTTCAGCACGTGCTTGCTGATTTTGAGCGGATGAGCAGGTGTGTAGTTGACGGCGATTGGTTCGAGCGCCTCGGACACGTGGGCTTCGATTTCGTCCGCCAGCCCGGGGGCGGACGGCACGAAATCGGGGCGTTTGGCGAGTGAATCAAGCACCATTTGCTGGATTGGGTTGAGGGGTTCGGCGCTCATCCCGACAAATTTAGGACGGCCGTGTCACACCCCGATGTCACTATGTTGGCGTGACGACAGCGGGCATGAACAACACCACCTTTGTGAGTGCCGCGAACCTCTTGGGCACCGTCGCGGGGCGTTTCGGCCTTGTTGCCCCCGGTTTTCGCATGCCCCCGCGCATCGTCGGCGCCCAGCGCACCGTACGTCGCCGGCCGGGTGGCGGCGTCGTTGCCGTCGCGGTCAAGAACCGTCCGGTTGCCGCGGTTCTCGCCGACATGATCGACGGTGTCATCGTCGTCAACAACATCGCGCCTCCCGAGTCCGACACCGTGCGCGCCGCGTTGTGGTCGGCCGTCACGCCCCTTTTGGTCTCGGCCGTTGCCGCGGGCCAAAGGGTTGGCAATGTTTCACGCGTAGCCTGACGTTCGCGTCCGGGTGGCGGAATTGGCAGACGCGGGGGGCTTAAACCCCCCTGGTCCGAAAGGACCGTGTGGGTTCGATCCCCACCCCGGGCACCGACCTTCCGCCACGAATTCGGGGACGATCCACCGCTGCCGCGACTCGACTGCTCGCGGGTCGTCACGACGCTCTGATCAAAACAGCTCCCTGGCGAGTGCCGCAAAGCTCGCCTCGGTGAACGGGCTGACCTCGATGCGGTCCACGCCTGCGTCGGCAAGCCGCACCATCGCCGCCGCCACCTTTCCTGGTGCGCCGAAGAACTCACCGAGGAACGAGTCACCGAGCATGGACTCGACACTCTTGGAGCGTTCGTCATCGCCCGCCGAACAGAGAATGAACACGCTGAGCGGAACCGTGGGATTGACGTCGCGAATCTGTTTCACCAGATCATGAAGATGCGATTCGGGCACGCTTGCCATTGCGGACAGATTCACAGCACCGTCGCGGGTGATGTTCGAGATCAACTTCACCTCGACACGGTCGGCAATCGGGGCGATGTTCCTGATCGTGCGCGGTCCGCCGAGCGAGCACACGAGGGGAGGTGCACCCCCGGCCGGGACGGGCCCGAGGCGCGGCACGTCGATGTCGTAGTGCTTGCCCTCGAACCTGCAGGCGCCGGTGTCGAAGAACTGGCGCACGATCTTGGCCGCTTCGATGAACCGCTCGGCGCGAACCGCCGCCTCGGGATAGTCGATGTCGGCTCCGATGGCTTCGGCCCGCTCCCAACCCGCTCCGAGACCCGCCTCGAATCGGCCGTGTGAAATGCGTTGCATCTGCAGCGATGCCTGTGCGAATTCGACGGGTGAACGGAAGAGATTGTTGGCAAAGGACGTCGTGAGGTTCACCTTCGTGGTCGCCGACGCCATGGCGGCGAGCGTCACCCACACGTGGGGATAGGTCTTGGTGGCGCTAAAGAAGTGATCGGCGCAACCCAGGACGTGCCAGCCCTCGTCTTCGCGCACGCGTGCCCACTCGACGGGATCGAGTTCGGCATCCATCAAATTGGCGATGAAATCCATCGATTCACCCTATTCTTTTCCCGTGCACCCTTTCCTTGTCGCAGCGACCGAGTCGCTCGCAGCCGCCGTCGCAGACATCGGTCGACTCGTCTCGGTGGAATCACCGTCGCGTGACGCCGAACGCGTGGCGGTCGGTGCACGTTGCGTCGCCGAACTCATCGAGCGCGAAACGGGGATGGTGGCAGAAGTGATGGAATCACCCGTCGGCCCGCACGTGGTCGTGCGGCCATCGGCGCGCCCGGCGGTGCTGTTCCTCGGCCATCACGACACGGTGCACCAGGTGGGTTCGCTCGAGCAGCGACCGTTCACCAACGAGGCCGGTGTGCTGCGCGGGCCGGGTGTCTTTGACATGAAGGCAGGCATCGTGCAGGCCGTGTACGCGACACGAATCCTCCGCGACTCGGGTTTCGACCTCTCCCGCGTGGCGATGTTGTTCACCGCGGATGAAGAGGTTGGATCCAAAGCCAGTCGAGGCCTCGTGGAAGAAATGGCGCGCAGCGTCGACGCGGTCCTCGTGCTCGAGCCGAGTGCCGACGGCGGCGCGTTGAAAGTGGCACGCAAGGGCACCGGAACGTTCGACGTGTCGATTGAGGGTCGTGCATCACACGCCGGACTCGAACCCGAAAAGGGAATCAATGCGCTGGTCGAGTTGGCCCACCAGGTGGGGGTGATCAACGGTTTCGGAAAACCCGAGCTTGGTACGACCGTGACACCGACCTTGGCCAGTGCAGGCACGACTGACAACACCGTGCCCGATCGTGCCTCGATAGTCGTCGATGCACGCGTCGTGGTGCCCGAGGAAAAAGCCCGTGTCGAGTCCTTGATGAACTCGCTGCAGCCCGTCGTCAACGGGGCGAAGATCACCGTGTCGGGCAGCCTCCACCGTCCGCCACTGCACGAATCGATGTCGGCGGAACTCTTCGCATTGGCCCGAGAGGTGGCGGGCGAGATCGACGGCCGCGACATCGCTGGCGTGGCGGTGGGCGGCGGATCCGACGGCAATTTCACCGCGGCAATCGGCGTCAAGACCCTCGATGGTCTCGGCGCGGTGGGCGGCGGTGCGCACGGGGTGAGCGAGCACGTGATCGTCGAGACGATTCCGTTCCGTACGGCACTCGTTGCGGGCATCGCTGCCCGTGTCATTGCCGGCTGATCAGTCGTTGTCGGGGCTGCCCAGCGCCAGCACCCCACCCGCGCCGAGCGTGCCGGTCTTGCGGTAGATGTCGAGTTTCTCGCGGCTGTCGTCGATGTCCAGGTTGCGCATTGTCAGCTGGCCTATGCGGTCGAGTGGGCCGAACGCAGCACCCTCGACGCGCTCCATGCTGAGTCTCTCGGGTGCGTAGGTGAGGTGCGGTCCGGCCGTGTCGACGATCGTGTAGTCGTCACCACGGCGCAGACGCACCGTGACCGTGCCGGTGACCGCGCTTCCGACCCAGCGCATGAGGGGTTCACGCAGCATCAGTGCCTGCGGGTCGAACCAGCGTCCCTCGTAGAGAAGACGTCCGAGGCGGCGGCCCATCGTGCGGTAGTTCTCGATCGTGTTCTCGTTGTGAATGCCGCTCACCAGGCGTTCGTAGGCGATGTGCAGCAGAGCAAGTGCGGGCGCTTCATAGATGCCACGGCTCTTGGCCTCGATGATGCGGTTCTCGATTTGGTCGGACATACCAAGGCCATGCCGACCACCGATCGTGTTCGCTTCGTCGACCAGCTCGACCCGTGAGGCGAACTGCCTGCCGTTGATCGCAATCGGCCAGCCCTCGAGGAATTCAATGCTGACCGTCTCCTCGGCGATTGCGACGTCGGACTTCCAGTGTGCGACACCCATGATCGGCTCGACGAGGTCCATGCCGTTGTCCAATTCCTCGAGCGACTTCGCCTCGTGCGTGGCGCCCCAGATGTTCGCATCGGTGGAGTAGGCCTTTTCCCTGCTGGCGCGGTACGGGAGTTTGCGGGACGACAGGAACTCGCTCATCTCGCTGCGACCACCGAGTTCGTCGACGAAGGTCGGGTCGAGCCACGGCTTGTAGATGCGCAGCGACGGGTTGACCATCAGCCCGTAGCGGTAGAAGCGCTCGATGTCGTTGCCCTTGTAGGTGCTGCCGTCACCCCAGATGTCGACCTCGTCGGACTGCATGGCACGTACGAGCAACGTTCCGGTGACCGCGCGGCCCAGCGGTGTGGTGTTGAAGTAGGTCTTGCCGGCGGTGGTGATGTGGAAGGCGCCGCACTGCAGGGCGATGAGGCCCTCACGGACGAGCTCCTCGCGGCAATCCACCAGGCGTGCTGTCTGGGCTCCGTACTGCAGCGCGCGGCCGGGAATCTGGTCGAGTTCGGGTTCGTCGGGCTGGCCAAGGTCGGCGGTGTAACAGTAGGGAAGTGCGCCGCGCTCGCGCATCCAGGCAACGGCCGCCGACGTGTCGAGTCCGCCCGAGAAAGCGATGCCCACTCTCTCGCCCGAGGGCAGAGACGTGAGGACCTTGCTGCGAGACGACTCGGACATGGTGCATACCGTACCGACCGCGCGCGCCCGCTGAGGGCTTCAATTTGCCCGTCAGGGCTTTTGGAACCACCGGTTCATGAGCATGTGCACGTGGCGAATTTTCGTTTCCTGATAGTTCGCCAAGGTGACGCCGGGCTTCGTCATTGCCCGCAGGCCGCGTTGCACCTTCGGAAGATTGAACGTGTCCTGGTTGAAGACGCGGGCGAGGTTGCCCAGTTCGGGTGCCTCGGCCCAGTCGTCGTCGACACCCAGCCAGTGGATCGGTGCCGCCGGCGGTTTGGGCTTCGACTCGTCGTACGGCTCGAGGTACATGCACTCCATGATCGACATGTCGTGGCGGTCCTCATACGGACGGAAGCGGTAGCAAATGCGGTTGAACGCGCCCCACGGATGGAAGTTCGGAAACAGCGTGTAATAGATGCTGTCGCTGAACTCGGCATCACAGAAGTCGTCGGCTTTGTCGCCCAAGACGTCGTGCATGGTCGCACGACCACCGTTGCCGAACATCTCTCGCGCAGTGACCCCGGGCGGCAGAACGACCGACGGTTCCTCGTCGAGACGCTTGTCGGCCACCGCGTCGAACATCTCTTGCTGCGTGGGCACGTATTTGATGTGCGGGCTCGGAGTGCCGTTCGGCGTGATCGCGCGCGAGTAGTTGCCCTTCCAGTCGTACTGCGAATTGGCGTCACCGATGCTCGACAGCAACTGTGGGTGGGTGGCCACGACGTGGAAGGCCTCGCTGAAGGCATCCTGCACGACCTTCCAGTTCGTCGGGAAGATCTTGGCGACGTGCACGCTCTTGTAGCGCTTCTCGAGCGGCCAACGCTCGAAGTGCCACGGAAAGTCACCGAGGAAGGATTCGAGCGACTCGGCGTTCGGGTCCATGTTGATGAACACGAACCCGCCCCATGTGCCGACCCTCACCTCGGGCAGGTTCCATTCGTCCTTTTCGACGTGCGGGAAGTCCCATTCGCACGGCACCTGCTTGAGTGAGCCGTCGAGGTTCCAGCAAAAACCATGGAATGGGCAGCGCAGTTCGTTGGCTGGGCCGTCGAACTCGCGCAGCAGGCGCCCACGGTGCAGACACACGTTGTGGAACGCCTTCACGGTGTCGGGCGCTGTACGCACCACGAGAATCGAGTTTTCGCAGATGTCGTAGCGCAGCGTGTCGCCGACGTTCGGTACGTCTTCTTCGCGACAGGCCATCTGCCAGACGCGCTTCCAGATTTTCTCCTTCTCGAGTTCGTGCCATTCACGGTTGGTGTAGGCGGCGACCGGAATGTCGGTATCGCCCATGAATTCCCAGTTGACCCAACGCAGAACCTCGGGCACCGGCCGCGAGTCGTTCTTGTGCAGGTCCTGGTAGGAGAGGCCCGGTGAGCGGGCCTCGCCGGGTGCAGGTGAAGTCATTGTCATTTCGTTGCCCCTTGATTCGCCAGCCGTTGCGCTGCGACGGCCCGTTGGTTTCTTGCCATGTTCGGGTCGACCGTGATCTGCCGCCCACCGATCCACACGCACAGGTGTGGATCGCACTGCTTGATGTCCCCGTTGAGGTAAATGCCGTCCTTGGTGAACTCGCCGGCCTTGCCGTCTTTGCGGACGAGGATGGTTCCCGCTTCGGTGAGGTCGTATGTCGCCCCCGACAGCGGATGTTTGATTCCGCGCATTTTCGCTCCCCTGAGTCTCGAACGCGTTGCCCCACGAGAGATTAGCGTCGCGCGGTGCGCCCCGCCACTGCCGCGACCGACGCGACGAGTGCTGATGCCACCGCGGCAAGGGCGACGAGCGCCGAGCCCGGAGCCGCGGCGAGGTCGGCCACCGCATTCGCGCCGAGTGCGATGGCGACGCCTGCGGAGATGAATGGTGACCGCGGTGCGCGCCGCAGCGCGACGACAAAAGCCGCGAGCATCGCGAGATAGACGACCGCCGCACCGATGACGGGTGTCGCATCTCCGGCGATGCCGTGGTTGTCGACCCACCAGAGTGGTTTACCCGTGCGCCTGCTTGCGACCGAGATGAAACCATGTGCCACCGCCACCAAAACCCACGTGGCCGCGAGAATACGGGACCAAGGTGCGGACATTTGCCCGAATACTACGCCGAATGTGACCGCTGTAGCCTGACGAAGGGATGGCGAACTTCGAGAAAATGACGGTCTTTTTCCCGATGTGGAACGAAGAGGACTACATCGGGCGCGCCCTGGCCGCGGGTCGCGAGCTCTGCGAGGAACTCGTGCGCACGGGTGAGATCGAGACGTACGAATTGTTGATCATCGACGACGCATCGACCGACTCCACGCCCGAGCTCGCCGACAAGTACGCAGTGGAAGACCCTCGTGTGCGGGTCGTGCACCACCCCGTGAACCGCAAACTCGGTGGGTCGATGAAAACGGGCTTTGCCAACGCGACCGGCGACCTCGTTCTCTACACCGACGCCGACCTGCCCTTCGACATGCTCGAAGCCCGCAAGGCAGTGCGTCTGATGCGCTATTACGAGGCCGATATCGTCAGTGCGTACCGTTTCGACCGCACGGGTGAGGGCTACGTCCGCACCGTCTATTCGGCCGTCTACAACGGTCTCGTGCGCCTGCTCTTCGGCGTGAAGGTGCGCGACATCAATTTCGCCTTCAAATTGTGCCGAGGGTCGCTCCTGCGCGCAATGGAACTCAAGAGCGAAGGCTCGTTCATCGATGCGGAACTCGTGATACGGGCCCGAAAGACGGGCAAGAGCGTCATCCAGTTCGGGGTCGACTACTTCCCCCGCACACGAGGCATCTCCACGCTCAGTTCACCCTCGGTCATCCGCAAGATCCTGCGCGAGATGTTCTCACTGCGCAGGGAACTTCGTAGCCTTCGGGGTTGATCTCGGGGTCCACCACCCCGACGGTCCAGCCCTCATGGACACCCACACCGACCACCCCAACCAAGCCCCCCATCAGCGGGGTTCTCATTTGCGTCGCTGGCGGCCGGCATACCTCGCGCTGGTGGTGTTGTCGGCGGTTGTCGGGGTTGCCCTGGCGGGCCGTGATGGGTCGCCGCCGGCGGTCTCTGCCACGACGACGACGAAAGCCGTCGCGACCACGCAACCCGACGTTGCGTTGTCGCGAACCCTCGCGCTCGGCGACACGGGCGACGATGTGATGCAAATGCAGCGCCGCCTGAAGGACATCGGTTTCGACCCGAACCTGATCGACGGCGACTTCGGCTACCAGACCCTGCAGGCCGTGTGGGCTTTTCAGAAGTTGGTCATGCGCATTCCCATCAGCGGTGTGAAGGATGAGTTCACCAACGAGATGTGGAAAGTCGCGCAACGCGATGGCCTCGTGCGTCCGCGCCGGCCGAATGCGCAAACCGACACACATGTCGAGGTATACCTGCCCGAGCAGGTGCTGATCGTCTTCAAGCAGGACCAACCCGTCGTGATCACGCATATGTCCTCGGGTGACAACAAGCCGTGGTGTGAGGAGGTAACGATCGACCCGGGTGAGGACGGAAACCTCAACGGAACCGAAGCCATCAAAAAGGGAATCTGCGGCGAGTCGATCACACCCGCAGGTCTCTACTATTTCTACAACCGTCGCACCGGCACGCGCGAGAGCAAGCTCGGCACCATGTGGAACCCCATCTACTTCAACGGCGGTATTGCCGTGCATGGTGCGGCGCAGGTGCCGATCCGCCCCGCGTCGCACGGATGCATTCGAATTCCGATGTTCATCTCCGAGTACCTTCAGGACCTCGTGGCATACGGTGATCGCATCTACGTCTTTGACGGTGTGCAGGAACCCGAGAAGTATGGAGCTCCGTTGCCGCCTGCAGACAAGCCCGACCCGAACTACACGACCACGACATCCGAGCCGAAGGCGCAGACGTCGACGACGACGACGAACACCGGTGAAAACACGACGACGTCGGTCGCGCCGACAACGGCGGCCAAGCGGCCGAAGCAAGCGACGACCATCCCCGAGATGCTCGACCCCACGACCACAACCGGGGCCCCCGTGCCCACGACCGGAGGCTGAATCGATGGGTGAGCGCATTGATTACGACGAGTTCGGTCTCTTCCACGAGAACATCGCCGAGTACGCGCTCGGGGTGTCGCCGAAGCCGCGCGTCGACCGTGTCACGCACGTGCTCGCCGACGGTCGCGCGATGAGTTTCCTGAGGTGGGGCACCGGTGAGCCGCGTCTGGTTCTCGTGCACGGCGGCTCGCAGAATGCGCACACGTGGGACACTGTGTGCCTCGGTCTCGGTGAGTCGCTGATCGCAGTCGACCTGCCCGGCCACGGCCATTCCCAGTGGCGCGAGGATGCCGCGTATACGCCTGCTTCGATGGCGGCGGATCTCGCCGATCTGATGTCCGCGCACGGTCCCTCGGCCGAGGTTGTGGTCGGCATGTCCCTTGGTGGTCTCACGTCGCTCGCGCTGGCGGGTCATGCCCCGCATCTGGTGCGCACGCTGGCACTCGTCGACATCACGCCGGGTGTCACCGGGGCGAAGGCCAAAGCGGTGCTCGACTTCGTCAACGGCCCGCAATCCTTTGCCTCCTTCGACGACCTGTTGGCGCGCACCATCGAACACAATCCGACGCGCACCGTTTCGTCGTTGCGCCGCGGCATTCTCCACAATGCGAAGCAACTCGAGGATGGCTCATGGCAGTGGCGCTACGACCGTCGTGGTCATGTGCGTGATGCAGCGGTGGCGGCCGAACCTGCGCCCGTGGCAGCCCTCTCGGGGTTGTGGGACATCGTGTCCGGCCTGGGCTGTCCGCTCACTCTCTTCCGGGGGTCGCTGTCGCCCGTCGTCGACGATGCCGATGTTGACGAACTCCTGCGACGACGTCCCGATGCCGAGGTGGTCGAAATCGAGGGAGCCGGCCACAGCATTCAGGGCGACAGGCCGGTCGAACTCGCCGGCCTGCTGCGCGGGCTTCTCGATCGCTAGGACCCGCCCGACCCCCTGCGCTGTGAACGATTTCTGATAGGAAAGGGTCCCTATGGCAACCACGAACCGCCCTGATGCACCGGATCGCGAGACGCTCCTCCGGATGTTTGAAATCCAGCAGAAGATCAAGACTGCCGACGAGAGATTCCGTTCGATGTTGACGAGCGGTCAGGTTCAGTTGATCTACTACTCGCCCCGCGGCCAGGAATGCATCAGTGCGGGTTACGCGGTGCACCTGCGTCCCGACGACTATGTCGTGACGATCTACCGGGGTCTCCACGACCACATCGCAAAGGGTGTACCGATGCGTGAACTGTGGGCCGAGTTCCTCGGCCGCGGCACGGGCACCTGCAAAGGCAAGGGTGGTCCGATGCACGTCACCCACCCTGCTTCGGGACTCATGGTGACCACGGGCATCGTCGGCGCGGGCATCCCGATCGCCAACGGTTTCGGCCTTGCGGCGCAACTGTCGGGAACCGACCAGGTGACCGTGGTGAACTTCGGTGACGGTGCAGCGAACATCGGTGCCTTCCACGAGGGCCTGAACATGGCGGCCGTATGGAAGCTGCCCGTCGTCTTCGTGTGCCAGAACAACCTCTACGGCGAGCACACCCCGATGGCGATGTCGACGGGAGTGGAGTACATCTCCGAGCGCGCCGCCTCCTACGGCATGCCCGGAGTGACTGTGAACGGCAACGATCCCGTCGCAATGTGGAAGGTGGCCGGCGAGGCAGTCGCCCGAGCCCGCTCAGGCGAGGGCCCGACGCTCATCGAGGCCCGCACCTACCGCTTCTGGGGCCATCTCATGGGTGACGCGATGGAGTACATGCCCAAAGAAGAGCGCAAGGCCGCCATGGCGGCCGACCCACTGCCGGCATTCCGCGCGTGGCTCATCGAGAACGGCCACGCAAACGAATCGCAACTCGCCGAGATCGAGGACCGGATCAAGGCCCTCGTCGACGACGCCGTCGACTTCGCAACGAACAGCCCCGAACCGCCGATGGACGAGCTCTACACCGACGTCTACGAAGAAATCATCAAGTGAGGAACGCGCGATGACAACGACCGAACCCCGCATCATGCCGATGGGTATGGCCATCAACGAGGCGATGGATGTCGCCATGGGACTCGACGAAAAGGTGTTCCTCCTCGGTGAGGACATCGCCGAACCGTCGGGTGGCGTCTACAAGATCACCAAGGGCCTCTCGACCAAGTACGGCACCCAGCGCGTTCGCAAGACGCCGATTTCCGAAGCGGCGATCATCGGTGCCGCCGTCGGTGCGGCGATCGCCGGGTACAAGCCCGTCGCCGAAATCATGATCATGGATTTCATAGGCGTGTGCCTCGACCAGATCACGAACCACGCCGCGAAGATCCGATACATGTCGGGTGGTCAGACCACCGTGCCGATGGTCATCCGCACCAGCGCGGGTGCCGGTCGCGGTTTCGGCGCGCAGCACTCCGAGCTTCTCGAGGCTTTTGCGGTGCACTCGCCGGGCATGAAGGTGGCCATCCCTTCGAACCCCGCCGATGCAAAGGGCCTCCTCATCAGTTCGATCTTCGACGCCGACCCGGTGCTCTTCGTCGAGCCGATGCTCATGTACTGGGATCCGGCGTATGCGGGTGAAGTTCCTGCAGGTGACCACCGTGTTCCGCTCGGCAAGGCAAACACCGTCGTCGAGGGCAAGGACGTCTCGATCGTCTCCTACGGCCGACAGGTGCACACCTGCAAGCAGGCCGCCGAGGCACTCGCCGCCGAGGGCATCAGCGCAGAGGTCATCGACCTGCGCTCGATCGTTCCCTACGACGAGGCCGCGGTGATGGCGTCGGTGACCAAAACCAAGCGCGCCGTCGTGGTGCACGAAGCGGTGACGCGCTGCGGTTTCGGCGCCGAATTGTCGAGTCGCATCCACGAGGAGCTCTTCGGCACCCTTGCCGCACCCGTTCAGCGCGTCGGCGGCAAGAACATTCCGATCCCGTACGCCAGCAACCTCGAAAAGGCATTCCTTCCGCAGGTCGACGACGTCGTCGCCGCAGTCAAGCGCACGAACAAATAGAAGCCTCAGTCGGCGGCGGCGAGGAGTTTCTTCATCTCGGCGATTTCGCTGTTCTGAGCCTTGACCATCGAGTCCGCCATGGCGCGAACCTCATCGCTCGAGCCGTGCATCCCCGCGTGTTCGGCCATGTGGACCCCGCCCTTGTGGTGGGCGATCATCAGTTTCGCAAAGAGGCGGTCGGCTTCGGCGCCACGTGACTGCTGCAGCGTCCGCATCTCCTCGTCGGTGGCGTAACCGGGCATTCGGGCGAGGGGAACGGGCTCACCCATCCATCCCATCACCTCGTCGGTTTCGTTCGTTTCGGCAGCGTCGAACTGGCGCAGTATTTGCACCATTCGCCCCGACTCGTTCGACTGGTTGACGATGATCTCGCGCGCGATCAGGCGCAGGATGCCCCGCGAGTCGGACCCATCGCCCATGCCGGACGCCGACACATCGAGGTAGATGAGGCCCATATTCACAGCCTGCTCGTGGTGGATCCGCATGTCCTGAAGGAAGCCGATATCGGATTCATTTTTCGCACCCTTGCCGCGGGATTCCCCGAACACGAAGCCGATGGCAGCCGCGAGAACCGCGGCCGCGACAACCATGACGACGATATTGACGGGGTTCATCCACCATGGCAGAACCTTCTCATCGGTCCCGGCGGGGCCGCTTTGCGGTGGGTAATCGACCACTGTGCGCATTATGCCAGCCAAAAGAGGGTAGAAAGAAGTCCATGTCAACCCCGATCAGCATCCCCAAACTCGGCGTCTCGATGACCGAGGGAACACTCGTGGAGTGGCTCGTCGAAGATGGTCAAGAGGTTCAGCCGGGTGACGTGCTGTATCGCTTGGAGACCGACAAGGTGGAAAACGACATCGAAGCACCGATTGCCGGCGTCGTGCGGCTCAGCGGCGAAGAGGGCGAAACCTACGAGGTCGGCACCCAAATCGGTTCGATCGACTGATCCCGCCCCGCGGACATATCGCAGCCGACGACTAGGCCTTGCGGGTCTGGCGTTGCGCCTCTGAGAACGGGAGGTCCTTGTCGACACGCGGTTCTGCGGGAAGGCCGAGCACGCGCTCGCCGATGATGTTGCGCTGGATTTCGTCGCTGCCACCCGCGATGCGGTAGCCGGGCGCACCGAGGATGTGTTCGCTCCACGCGTAGGTACCCCACTCACCACCGTCGACCACGACCTTTGCACCGAGGACCCGTGCGATCACTTCACCGGTTTTCGTCATGCCAGCGGTCCACATCAACTTGCCGAGCGAACCTTCGGGGCCGGGCGTCTGGCCGGCGCGCATGCCCGCAGCAACGCGCCGATTCGTGTACTGCGCGGTGCGCAACATCGAATAGAGCGCGGCGATCTCCTGACGGATGATCGGGTCCTCGAGCACCCCGGCCCAGGCCGCTGCCGCAACGACCTGCTTGAAAGATCCACCGGTGTGGCTACTCGATGAACTGCTCGAATGGTCGCGCTCGAATCCGAGACACGTGAGCGCAACGCGCCAGCCCTCACCCACGGGCCCGAGGCGGTACTCGTCGGGGATACGCGCGTCGGTGAAGAACACCTCGTTGAAATTCGCGCCACCCGACATTTGCTTGATGGGGCGAACCTCGACGCCCTTGCAGTCGAAGGGCACCATGAAAGCGGTGAGACCCTTGTGCTTGGGCACGTCAAAGTCACTGCGCGTGATCGCGAGTCCCCACTCCGAGAAGCGTGCGCCCGAGGTCCACACCTTCTGGCCGTTCAGCACCCATTCGTCGCCGTCGCGCACGGCGCGGGTGGTCAGCGACGCAAGGTCGGAACCGGCGCTCGGCTCGGAAAACAACTGGCAGCCGCAGATGTCCATGCGCATGATCGCCTTGCACCACCTGTCCTTCTGCTCGGGCGTACCGAAAGCAGCAACGGTCGGTGCGATGAGGCCCATCGAGGTGGGCGGCAATTCGCCCGCAGAGGGAACCACGAACTTGCGCTCTTCGGCCATGTAGGCGCGCACGTAGCTCGCGGACAGTCCACGTCCACCCAGTTCCTCGGGCCAGTTGATCATTGCGTAGCCGGCATCGAACTTTTTTGCCTGCCACGCCTTCACGGCGTTCAAACGGGCGAGCTCCTCCTCGTCGGTGAAGTTGTGGAAGATCGCAACGTTGTCGGAGCCCTCGCCCCAGACGACCTCTTGGTCTTCTTCCTCGGCCTCGTTGATTTCAGGCAGTGGCTCGGCATTCTGCTCGAGCCAGACTCGGGCTTCTTTGCGGAACTGGTCGATGTCGGGAAGCTCGCTCACCCCCAAAACGCTAGTAGCAGAGGTTCGCAAGCGTCCGCTCCGGCGGGCAATTGGCTGGTCGCGCGGCGGGCACCCGGCCACCCGGCCGGGGTTCGTGACATCGGTCTCTGGCTCACTACGATTCGCCGAATGACCGCCAACGCAGTTTCCCCGTCGAGCCCCGTCGTTCTTGCCGACCTTGTGCCGGGTCTGCGCGCCCGCGCGGCCGCGCCCAGCGCGGTTCTCGTCGTCGCCTTCGCGCTCCTCACCGCCGCACTCGCACAGGTCGAGATCTCGCTTGGATTCACGCCGGTGCCGATCACGGGCCAGACACTCGCCGTGCTCCTCGCGGGCACGTCACTGGGCATGAGCCGCGGCGCAGCCAGCCAACTTCTCTACTGGGTGATGGGCCTCGTGGGTCTTCCCTTCTATTCGGGTGGCGAGAGTGGCTGGCAGTCGGGTACCGGTGCGACCCTTGGTTATCTCATGGGCTTCATCGTTGCGGCGGCCGTCGTTGGCCACCTCGCCGAGCGCCGCCACGACCGCCGGGTGCTGTCGTCACTCTCGGCGATGGCTCTCGGCACGGTCGTCATCTACACGATGGGTGCGCTGTGGCTGGCGCATGACCTCGGCGTTCCGATTGCCAACGGCGAGCAGAACGCGATCACGATGGGTGTCACCCCGTTCCTGGTCGGTGACCTCATCAAGATGGCCATCGCCGGTCTGGCCGCGCCCGCGGTCTGGGCAACCGTTTCGAGGAAGTAGCCGTGGCGGTCGTTTTGACTGATGCCGCGCGGGCGAAGTCGAACGAGGTCGCGATCCGCGACTCATCGACAACCTTGACGTGGCCCGAGTTGAACTCTGCGATCAACCGTCTCGTCAACAACCTCCGGGCGCGCGACCTCGGGCCCGACAGGCGCGTCGCGGTGTACGCCGAGAACAGCGTCGAGACCGCGCTCGCCCACATGGGCGCTTTGCATGCCGGGCTGAGCAGTGTGCCCGTGAACTTTCACCTCAACGCCGAAGAGGCCGCCTACATCCTCGAGGACTCGGGCACCCGACTTCTCTTCACCGGCCCCGAAAACCTCGAACGCAGCGTCGAAGCAGTGTCACACTTGCCCACGCCGATTCCCGTGGTCGCCTGGCGCATCGCGGGGTCAGTGCCCGCCGGGGTCGAGTCGTTCGAGGTGTTGCTCGCCTCGTCGAGTGACGGCGAGCCGCCCGACGACGTGCCCCCGCGGCCGAACATGCTCTACACGAGCGGCACGACGGGCTTTCCCAAGGGTGTCGACCTGCCGCCCACGATGTTCGCCGGTGGCAGGAACATTGCCGAACACATCGCGGTGTTGGCAACGAACCGTTTTGCTTCGCTCGGCGTGCACCTCGTCGTCGGGCCGATGTACCACACGGGTCCGTTGTCGGGTGTGCGCATTCTCGCCACCGGCACACCGGTCGTCATCATCGAAAAGTTCGATCCCGAGCGCACGCTCGCAAGGATCCAGGAGTTCAAGGCTGCCAGCAGCGTGATGGTGCCGACGCACTTCAAGCGCATGCTCGACCTTCCCGCCGATGTGCGCGCGAAGTACGACGTGTCGTCGATGAAGATGCTGTCCCACACGGGTGCGAAGTGTCCGGTCGACGTGAAGAAGCGGATGATCGAGTGGTTCGGCCCGGTGTTCGTCGATGCATACGGCGCCACAGAAGTGGGAACCGTGTGTTCCATCACCAGCGAGGACTGGCTCTTGCATCCGGGCTCGGTCGGCAAGGTGATGAACCCACCCTTTGCCCGTTGCGTCGTCGTCGACGATGACGGCAACGAGTTACCGGCCAACACCGAGGGCCGGCTCTTCTTCGAGGACTCCACCGGCCGCGGTGTCGTCTATCCGAACGACCCCGAAAAGTCCGCCAAGGCCCATCTGCGTCCGGGTGTCTTTACGCTCGGTGAAATTGGCTACGTCGACGAGGACGGATTCGTCTACATCACCGACCGCTTCAGCGACATGATCGTGTCGGGTGGCGTGAACATCTACCCGGCCGAGGCCGAGAAGGTGATCATCGAGCACCCACTCGTCGCCGATGTCGCCGTGATCGGGGTTCCCGATGCCGACATGGGCGAGGCCGTCAAGGCTCTCGTCGTGCCGATCGACAGGGCAAAGGCTCCAACGCCCGAGGAGATCATCGCGCTGTGCCGTGGGCAGCTGGCGGGTTACAAGTGTCCCAAGACCGTCGAGATCGTGACGACGGTCGGACGCACCGCGATGGGCAAGATCAACAAGCGCGAACTGCGTGCGCCCTACTGGGAGAAGCAGGCGAAGTGAGCATCGAGGACAACGACACCGTTCTCGCCGACGAGCCCGCACCCCACGTGCGCCGCCTGACGCTGAATCGTCCCGACAAGCGCAATGCGCTGTCGCACGCACTGCGTACACGACTCTTCGAGTTGATGCGCGAGGCCGACGCCGATCCCGAAGTGCGCGTCGTCATCATCCGCGGTGCCGGCAAGAGTTTCTGTGCGGGTTACGACCTCGCCCAGGACAAAAGCGAGGTGCCGCCGTGGCCGATCAGCACCGCCGACGGTGCGTGGGCGCGGCACGTGCTAGCAGGCTGGTTCGAGATGATGGACATGGCGACGCCGATCATCGCCCAGGTGCACGGTTACTGTCTCGCCGGTGGCACGGAACTCGCGGCGGCGTGCGACCTCGTCTACGTCGCCGATGATGCCCAGGTCGGCTACCCGCCGGTACGGTCGATGTCGTCACCCGACATGGCATGGCAGCCGTGGTTGCTCGGCATGCGGCGGGCCATGGAGGCGATGCTCACGGGCGACTCGATGACGGGTGTCGAGGCCGCCGAAAACGGATTCGCAAACCGGGCCTTTGCCGCCGACACCCTCGATGCGGAGGTTCTCTCGATTGCCGAGCGCGTGGCAAAAGTCCCGCCCGACCTGCAGGCTCTCAACAAGCGGGTCGTCCAGCGGGCCATGGACGCGATGGGCATGCGTGACGGCATGCGTGCCACGGCCGACATCAATGCGCTCGGCTTCCACCAGCGCTCGAGCCGTGAATATTTCGCCAAGTTCGCCCAGGGTGTCACCAAGGCCCTGGATGCGAGAGACTCTGGTTTCGGGGATTACCGAACGGGTGAAAAGGGGGCCAACAAGTGAGCATCAGCGAGAACGCGCGTGAGGATCTCGGAGCAGACATCACGAAAGTCAACATGGTGACGCCCGACGTTTTGGATTGTCCTTACCACTACTACGCACGCGTCCGTGACGAGGCACCTGTGCACCAGACGCCGATGGGTTTTTGGGCCGTGTCGCGTTACGAGGACATCATGACCATGGTCCGCGACCACGACACCTTCTCCTCGCAGTCGATGACCAATGGTGCATTCTCGCAACTGCCCGAAGAGGCCGTCGAGATCTCCAGGCGCGACTACAAGCGCGTCGACACGTTGCTGACGAACGACCCGCCGTCGCACACGCAGTTCCGTTCGTTGGTGAACAAGGCGTTCCTCCCCAAGCGCGTGGCTCAGTTGGAGGAGTCGATCAGGCAGATCACGAACGATCTCATCGACAAGTTCGCCGACAAGGGTCGGGTCGACCTGGTTGCCGAGTTCGCGATCTGGGTGCCGCTGACCGTGATCGCCGATGCACTGGGCGTCGACCGCACGGACATGCCCAAGTTCAAGAAGTGGAGCGACGACGCGGTGGCGCCGCTGTCGGGCATGCTCTCGGCCGAGCGTCAGATCGAGTGTGCACAGAGCCGCTACGACCTGCACCGGTACATGGCTGCGTGCGTGCGCGAGCGCGAAACCGACCCGCGCGACGACTTGCTCACCGACCTCGTGCAGGCACGTTTCGACTCGGGTCCGCGTCAGGGTGAGGGCCTCGAAATCGACGAGATGCTCAGCATCGTCGACCAGGTGTTGGTGGCGGGCAACGAAACCACCACGAACCTCATCGCGATGGCGATGCAGCACCTCATCGAGAACCCCGACCAGATGGCCAAGGTTCGCGCCAATCGGGCGCTGATCCCGAACATGGTCGAAGAGGCCTTGCGTCATGAGGCACCGGTGCAGATGCTCCCGCGCTTTTGCACCAAGGACGCCGTCGTCGGCGGCGTGAGCGTTCCCAAGGGTTCGGTGATCATGGCGATGTACGGCAGTTCCGGACGTGACGAGCGCAAGTTCCCGAACCCCGAGAAGTTCGATGTCGAGCGCGACAATGCCAGAACCCACATGGCATTCGGCCAGGGGCCGCACTTCTGTGTCGGCGCCGCGCTGGCGCGCAGCGAGGCGCGCATCGCCTTCGAACTGCTCTTTGAGCGTCTCGACAACTTCGCCTTTGCGCCGGTCGAAGAAGTGATGCACCGCGAACTGTCGATGACCCTGCGCGGCCTGACCAAGCTCGAGCTGACCTTCACAAAGATCAAATAGGGATCACGCAGGCCGAACGGAGGGCCCCACATGGCAGTCGATCTGACCGACCTCAAGACGATCCACTACGAGGTCGAAACGCCCGGTGAAAACGGCATCGCTGTCGTCACCCTCGATCGTCCCGAGGCCCGCAATGCCCAGAACAAGCGCATGACCTACGAACTCGAGGCGGCGTTCACGGATGCGGCGCGCCGCAGCGACGTGAAGGTCATCGTGTTTCGCGCCGAGGGTCCGCACTTTTGCTCGGGCCACGACATGCGCGACACCGAGAGCCACAAGGAGTTTTCGCTCGTTTTTCCCTACGGTGGCTTCGGTCGTGAGGGCCAGGAGGGCCACATGGCGTGGGAAGAAGAGGTCTACTTCAACATGTGCTGGCGCTGGCGCAACCTGCCCAAGCCGGTGATCGCCGCCGCGCAGGGCAAGACCATCGCGGGCGGCCTGATGCTGCTGTGGATCGCCGACGTGATCATCGCCTCCGAGGATGCGATGTTCTCCGACCCCGTCGTAGGGATGGGGGTCAACGGTGTCGAGTACTTCGCACACCCGTGGGAAGTCGGCCCGCGCAAGGCCAAGGAGATGCTCTTCACCGGTGAGTGGCTAAGTGCCCACGAAGCGATGCAGTGGGGCATGGTCAACAAGGTCGTAGCGAACGACAAGCTGCGTGACGCCGCCATGGAGATGGCGCGCACGATCGCCAAGCGTCCCTCGTTCGCCTTGAAGCTCGCGAAAGAGAGCGTGAACCAAACCCTCGAGGCGCAGGGACAGTGGAACGCTCTTCGTACCGCCTTCGTGCACCAGCACCTCGCCCACTCACACAACAGGGTGAAGTTCGGAATGCCCGTCGACCCGGGTCCCTCTCAACGCGAGAAGACCTGACGCGCCAAGTACCCTTGCCCGAGGGCAACGAGGGGCAACGGCATGACGCAAAAGACAGCGGTGCGAAGGTTGGGTCGCCCGCGCGACGCCGATTCGGCGGAAACGCGGACCCGTCTCTTGGCAGCGGCCCGCAGGTGTTTCGGTGAGAGCGGTTTCGAGCGCACTACGAACGCCCAGATCGCCGATGTCGCCGGGCTCACCCCGGCCGCGATCTATCACTACTTCCCCTCGAAGATCGACCTCTACGCCGCCGTCTTTGACGAGGTTCAGGAGTACATCTACGCCGAGATCGAAAAAGGCATCGGGCCACACCACACCCTGGTCGACCGCTTCTCGGCGGCACTCGATGTATCGGTGCGCATCCACCGTGACGACCCATCCATCGCGGGCTTCGTCGTTGACGTCAACTACGAGGTTCAACACCACCCCGAACTCCTCTCCTTCGTCGAGCCTGGGCGCCGGCGCAGTGCGAACCTCGTCAGGCGACTCTGCCAGGACGCGGTGGCCAAGGGCGAGGTTCACGAAGGCGTGTCCCGGGCCGCGCTCGAGGATCTGCTCTCGGTTTTGCTGTCGGGCCTCCTGCGGTTTTCCACGTCCGTCGACGACTCACCCCGCCAGGCGGCCGCGGTCGAGGTCTTGAAGGCGATGTTGCGGTCGACCGATGTGTTCGCCACACCCGCCGACCCGCCAGGCCCCGCGCACGGTGGGGCAGCGCAGGGACTCGCAGCCCGGTCGACCAGCCTGCGAGACTGGTGAGATGACGACCCAAGTACCCGTCGCGCCGGATCTCTTCACGTGGCCCGCCGACGAGCCCCAACTGATCGGTACCTTCTTTCGGGAAAGTGGTGTCACCGTGTTCCCCGAGGCCAAGGCCTGTCCGCGCTCTGCATCGCAGGATGGCGAGCGAGTGTTGCTGCCGCGCCGGGGAACGCTGTGGAGCTGGACGATCCAAGGCTTCCTGCCGAAGTCGCCGCCCTACGCGGGGCCTGAGACCCAGGCGACGTTCAAACCTTACGGTGTTGGTTACATACAATTGGGAAACCAAGTGATCGTCGAGTCGCGTCTCACGACGTCCGACCCCGACGTTTTGAAGATCGGCATGGAAATGGAACTCGTCATCATCCCGTTCAACAAGGACGCCGATGGCAACGAAGTCGTCACCTACGCGTTCGCTCCGGTGAAGAACTAAAAAGGGGAGTCACATGGCACAAGACGTTGCGATCATCGGTATCGGCATCCACCCGTTCGGTCGCCACGACTCGACGGGAATGGAGCAGGGAGCACACGCCGCGCGCGAAGCACTGCGTGATGCGGGCTGTGAATGGTCCGACGTGCAGTACGCCTTCGGCGGTTCGTCTGCGGCGGGTAACGCCGACACGATGGTGTCCACGCTCGGTCTGACGGGCCTTCCGTTCATCAACGTGGCCAACGGTTGCGCGACGGGTGGCAGCAGCCTGATCAGCGCCTACAACGCCTTGAATGCCGGGGCGGCCGACATCGTCATGGCGATCGGCTTCGACAAGCACCCAAAGGGCGCATTCGACCCCGACCCTGCATCGTTTGGTCTCGGTCAGTGGTACGGCGACACGGGTCTCATGCTCACGACGCAGTTCTTCGGCCTGAAGATCCAGCGCTACATGCACCAGTACGGCATCAGTCCCTCGACACTCGCCAAGGTCGCGGTGAAAAACTTCGAGAACGGCTCGAAGAACCCGAACGCGTGGCGTCGTAAGCCGATGACCGAAGAGGAAGTGCTCAATTCGCTGATGCTGTCGAACCCCTTGACCCAGTACATGTTCTGCTCGCCCGGCGAAGGTGGTGTGGCCCTCGTTCTCGCGCGTGGTGAAGTCGCCAAGAAGTTCACGAAAAAGCCCGTGTATCTGCGTTCGGCGGTTCTGCGCAGCCGCCCCTTCGGCAGTTTCGAGGTGTTCAACTCGTGGTTGTCACCCGACCGCGGTGACAGCCCGTCGGTGGGTGCGGCAGCTGCCGCATTCAAGATGGCCGGCATGGGTCCCCAGGACATCGACATCGCGCAGTTGCAGGACACCGAGAGCGGCGCGGAGATCATGCACATGGCCGAGACGGGCTTTTGCAAGGACGGTGAACAAGAGGACATGATCCAGTCGGGTGAGACCCGCGTGGATGGTCGTCTTCCCATCAACACCGACGGTGGGTGTCTCGCCAACGGTGAGCCCATCGGTGCATCGGGTCTGCGCCAGGTGTTCGAGAGCGCCCTGCAGTTGCGCGGAGACGCGGGCGACCACCAGGTTCCGAAAAAGATCCGCACCGCGTTCACGCACGTGTACGGTGCGCCGGGAATCAGCGCCTGTACGGTGCTGTCGAACTGACGCTGCGACGCACACCTCGTCGATACGTATCGACGCCGAGCACCACGAGGGCAACCCACACGAATCCGAAGCCGATGATCTTCGTCGTGTCGAGGTCCTCGCCGTAGGCGAGCCAGCCCAGCAGGAAGTTGATCGTCGGTACCGAGTACTGCAGAGGGCCGAGCACGGTCAACGGCACTCGCTTGGCCGCGCGGCCGAACATCCACAGCGGAACCACGGTGACGGGGCCGGCGAGGACAACGAGGGTCAGGTGCAGCCCGTCGGCCATGGCCGTGACGCTGTTGGCGCGTGAGGACTGGGCGACGGCGAGGCCGATGGCGGGCGCCACGAGCCACAACATCTCGGCCGTCAGGCTCTCGAGCGACGACATCGGCACCTGTCGCTTGAAGAGTCCGTAGAGCGCCCAGGAGGCCGCGATGAGAAGGGCGAGGAAGGGCACCCTGCCGTAACCGGCGCTGAGCGTGATGACGGCGATTCCGGCGAGGCCGATCGTTGTGCGCTGCGCGCTGTTCAACCGCTCCTTCAACACGGCGACCCCGAGCCACATCGTGAGAAGCGGCGCCATGAAATAGCCGAGTGCGGTTTCGATGACATGGTCGTTGGAGACGGCCCAGACGTAGGAGCTCCAGTTCACCGCGACGAGCAGCGCCGCCGCGGCGATGCGCGGTGCCAGCGGAGGCGAAAACGCCGCACGTGCGATCGACCGCACGCGCCCGTTGAGAACCGCCAACACCCCGAGAATGAGGAAACTCGAGACGATACGCCAGCCGATGAGCTCGAAGGGTGGAAATGCCTGGAGGGTCTTCCAGTAGATGGTCAACAGACCCCAGAGGATGTAGGCCAGAACTCCGGCGGCGAGGCCGTCGCGGAGTTCGTTGCGGTCGTTCAGAGCGTGTTCTTCCAGCCGTTGAAGTAGGTGACCTTCTCGACGGGAAGGCGCTTGGCGGGCTTGAAGTCGTCACCGGTGTAGTAGGCGACGGGGATGAGGGCCAACTGCGTGACGGTGTCGGGGATGCCCAACAGTTCGGCGGCATCTTTTTCATAGTTGAGATGCAGCGTCGTATAGGCGGTGCCGAGTTCACGCGACCGACAGGCGAGCATGAAACTCCACACGGCAGGCAGCAGCGAACCGTAGTAACCGGCGAAGTTCGCGGGAATGGCGTCGGTCGAGATGCGGTCAAGACCACACGGGATGACGAGCGTCGGCACGTCCTGGAGGACGTTGGCGAGATGGTCGGAGGATTCCATGATGCCGCTGGCATCGGTGCGGCCGACCTTGTCGACCATTTTCTTCTGGTAGTCGATGTAGGGCTGATACGCCCTGCGGTAGATGTCGGCCAGGCCCTGTTTCAACTGCGGATCGTCGACGACGAGCCAACGCCATTTTTGGATGTTCTGGCCGGCCGGGGCCTGAGTGGCGAGGCGGATGCAGTCGCTGATCAGGTCACGGGGGACCGGACGGGTCAGGTCGAGGCGCTTGCGGACGGCACGGGTGGTCGAGAGAAGGTGGTCCACCTGGCCCAAATCGAAGTTGAAGCCCATGGGTTCCTACACTAATGGTCAGTCCTGCCCCGTTAGTCCCTGAGCCTGTGAGGTTTACCCGTGAGTGCAGCCGAGTCCCCCCGCAAGCAGTGGAGCGACGCGTTTGCGTCGTCGAAGAAACGCGAGGCCGACTTCACCACGATGTCGGGCATTCCGCTCGCACCCGTCTATGGCCCCGATGACGCCGAACAACCCGGTGTGTACCCCTACACCCGCGGGCCGTACGCGTCGATGTACCGCTCGAAGTTGTGGACCATGCGCATGTTCGCCGGCTTCGGGACGGCCGAAGACACCAACTGGCGCTTCAAGGAAATCGTCAAGTCGGGTGGCGACGGTCTGTCGACGGCGTTCGACATGCCGACCCTCCTCGGCCTCGACTCCGACGACCCGATGGCGGACGGTGAGGTTGGCCGTTGCGGCGTTGCCGTCGACACGTTGTCCGACATGGAGGATCTCTACGCCGGAATCGACCTAGGTGAAATCACCACGTCGATGACAATCAACTCGCCGGCCGCGGTCATCTTTGCGATGTTCATCGCGCAGGCTGAAAAGGCCGGTGTGCACCGCAGCCGCCTGGGCGGCACGCTCCAGAACGACATCTTGAAGGAGTACCAGGCGCAGAAGGAATTCGTCTTCCCTCCACGCCAGAGCATGCGTCTCGTGCGCGACACGATCGTCTTCACCGCGGCCGAGATGCCGAAATGGCACTCGATTTCGATTTCGGGCTACCACATCCGCGAAGCCGGAGCGACGGCAGCCGAGGAGCTTGCCTTCACCGTGGCGAACGGATTCGCCTACGTCGAGCTCGCGCTGCAGGCGGGTCTGTCCATCGACTCGTTCGCACCGCGTCTGTCGTTCTTCTTCAACGCGCACATCGACTTCTTCGAGGAGATCGCCAAGTATCGCGCCGCGCGCCGCATCTGGGCCCGCTGGTTGAAAGAGCGCTACGGGGCGAAGCAGGACCGTTCGATGCAGTTGCGTTTCCACACCCAGACGGCCGGTGTGTCGTTGACGGCCCAGCAGCCCGAAATCAACATTGCGCGTACCGCCATTGAAGCGCTCGCCGGCGTTCTCGGCGGAACGCAGAGCCTGCATACAAACTCGATGGACGAGGCACTCGCGCTGCCCACCGAAAAGGCCGCGCGCATCGCCCTGCGCACGCAGCAGATCATCGCCTACGAGACCAACGTTGCACACGTGGCCGACCCGTTGGGTGGCTCGTGGTACGTGGAGGAACTCACCGACGAGATGGAACGCCGCGCCGAGGAAATTTTCGCCCATCTCGACGAACTTGGTGGCGGGTCGATCCTCGAGGGCTGCATCCGTGGCATCGAGGAAAACTGGTTCCAGGGTCGTATCGCCGACTCGGCCTACGAACTCGAGCGCGCCTTCAACCAGGGCCGACGCACCATCGTGGGTGTCAACAAGTTCACCGAGGGCAACGAGGAAGACAACATCGAGATCCTCCAGATCACGAACGAGGACGAGGCCCGTCAGTTGAAGCGCCTCGACCTCGTCAAGGGCAGGCGCAGCCAGGCCGCGGTGGAGGCCGTTCTGGCGAAGTTGGCCGAGGAGGCCGCCGATCCCGAGATCAATCTCATGCCAACCCTCATCGAAGCCGTCGGCCGGTACGCCACGCTCGGCGAGATCATGAACACACTGGCCGACGTCTTCGGGCGTCACGTCGAGGTGCCCACGATCTAGGGCGCGTCACACGATCGGGGGCATCGTGCACAACGTCAACGAAATGCCTGCACGGGTCGCCACCTTTCTCGCGAAGGCCGAACCGAGTTGGAAGAACGTCACCGTCGACTCGTACGAGGTGATGACCGGTGGCTACAGCCGCTTGCTTGCGCGCGCCGAGGTGAGTCATTCGCTGGGTCACGAAACGCTCGTGTTGCGTGGCGATCCGCCCAAGGACAGGCAGTTGATCGAGACGAGTCGCCAGCAGGAGTACGAACTCCTACTGGTCGTCGCCGACCATGGTGTGCGCACCCCGCGCGCCCTGCACTTCGACCCGACCGGCGCCGACCTGGGAACCGCAACGATCGTGCTCGAGTATTCGAAGTGCACGTCGTTCGTGCCTTGGTTCAATGCCGGCGGTTCACTCGACGGTTTGCACCTGCGGCTCGCAGAGGCGATCGCCTCGTACCAGGCGATACCGCTCGAGTCCTTGCCCGCTTGCATGGAGCGCCCCGCGAGTTGGGAGGCCTACATGACAAAACGAATCGACGCGTGGCGACAGGCGAGCCACAACCACGTCGAGTCGTTGCCCATTTTCCACTACGTGGCTGAATGGCTCGATGCGCATCGTCCGCCCGCGGCACCGCTCGTTCTGCGTCATGGCGACTTCCAAAGCTCGAACGTCATGATCTCCGCCGAAGGCCAGTTCGAAATGATCGACTGGGAACTCGCCGGTATCGGCGACCCCCGCGAGGACATGGGCTACTTCAAGGCGGTCGCGCAGGCGATGCCGCCCGATCTGCTCGATGACACGCGCATCGAGGAGTTCTGCGCGCGTTACCGCGAACTGACGGGTATGACCGAGTTGCAGATCAACCCCGCAACCGTGGCCTATTTCCTCATTCTCGGTGTCGTGGGCACGGTCGAGCAGTTGATGCAGGGCGGTGCCAAGTGGGCAACGGGGGAGAACCACCTCTTCACATCCGTGTTCAACATGTCGTCGGTTCTCTTCGGCCAGAGCATGTGGCTCGCCGCCGCATCCCAGTTGGCGGAGCCGATGAAGCAAATCGCCGCTGCGGCGAGAGGGGGCAAATGATGTTTTCCAAGCCGACCACCGAGCAACTGCTCGCAGGTATCGCCGAGCAATTGCGCACGACCGTCATGGCGGAGATCCAAACCGAACCAACGAAGATTCTTCTGCAGCAGATCGACCAGATTCTGATGGGTTGTTCGCGCCGCGCCGCACACGAGATTGCCTTCGTCCACGAAGAAGCACTGCGTGTCGCCACCCTCACCGGCAAGGACCTGGGCATACCGGCGAGCCTGCACCTCGACGACGTCGTCGCGTGGTACCAACGCGTCAGCACGGCACTGTCCGATGAAGTCGAAGCAGCCTTCGCTTCGGGCGACCAGGCACGCATCGACGCCGCCCGCGCCGCACTCGACGCCCGATCCGCGGTCGAAATGCAGATTCTCGGGGCCCTCGACCTTGTCGGTCGTGGGTAGGGTCGGTCCTAGTCGAGTCCGCCCATGGCCGACACACCGCCGGGATGGCACCTCGTCGACGGCGCATTCGTGCGCGAATTCCGGTTTCCGTCGTACGCACAGGCTGCAGAGTTTGTCGCGCGGATCGGTCGCATTGCCGATGAGGTCGACCATCACCCCGAGGTGTCGCTGCAGTACCCCGGCGTGGTCAGCGTGCACACGACCTCGCACGACGCGGGGGGCGTCACCTCACGCGACGTGCGCCTCACCGCACTCGTCGACGCACTGGCCGTCTAACGGCCGAGGGGCGTGGCGTTGCCGCGGTCGGTGTGGCCCTGGCGGAAGAGCGATGAGTCGATGGCCATGTGCAAGCCGATGGTCTCGGCACGGGTCTGCTCGTGCACGCAGACGCGGGTCCGAATGCGCCATTCACCGCCGCGACGTTCGTAGGTGTCGAGGTAACGACCCCACCAGGTCTCGGCGATCTCGCGTCCGTCCTCCTCGCGGAAAACGTAGGTGACGTTGTAGATCTCACCGTGAGCGGTACCCGCCTGTTCGTCGACCTCGATGGCATGGTTCATGACGCAGTGCATGGTCGAGGTGAAACGTCGGTGTGTCGACACGACGCGATCGCAGAAGTCCATCGCGTTGCCGACGAAGACTCCGTGGTCGTCGGTGGCGTCGGGCCAGTAGGCCGACTTCATGAGGTCGCCATCGAGACGGTCGACACCGCGTGCATAACGCGCCGCAACCTGCCTGATCTGGTCGTGTGTCGAGAGATCCGTCACCTTTTGCGTTGCCATCGCCTGCCCCCATCCGATTGCTGTCTGCAGTGTAAATCGTCGGGTTAGCGTGACACCCATGGAAGAGTCGGTGCGCAGAGTGTGGGCGGCTCTCGACCGCGAGGCAGCCAGACTTTCGGGCATCACGATCGCCGATCTCTTCGCCGTTGATCCCGACCGTGTCACCGCGATGGTGGTGGATGCCGGCGATCTGCGGGTCGATTTCTCGCGTCAGCGTCTCGACGCCGGGGCGCTCAAGGTCCTGTTGGCCCTCGCCGAGGCAACCGAACTTGCCGACAAACGCACGGCGATGTTCGCGGGCCTGCCCATCAATGCAACGGAACAACGCGCCGTGCTGCACACCGCTCTGCGTGCTCCGGCGGGTACGCGCATCGAGGTTGACGGGGTCGACGTGGTGGCCGATGTGCACCGCACGCTCGACCGCATGGCACGACTCGTCGAAGAGGTGAGGGCATCGGGTATTCGCACCGTGGTGAACATCGGTATCGGGGGAAGCAACCTCGGGCCTGCAATGGCTGCGCTCGCCCTCGCCCCTTTCGCCACCACGGGCATCGATGCACGCTTCGTCTCGAACGTCGACCCGGCCGACCTGGCGGCGTGTCTCGCCGACCTCGACCCCCGCACCACCGCGATCGTGGTGTCGTCGAAGACCTTCACCACCCAGGAAACGATGGCCAATGCACGCAGCGCAATCAACTGGCTTTCGGCGGGTCTCGGTCTCGATCCCGAGGCGACTGCCGCCGCACGGGTGTATGCAGTGTCGTCGAACGTTGCAGCCGCCGGTGCGTTCGGTGTGCCGGCCGAGCATGTGTTGCCGATGTGGGATTGGGTCGGCGGGCGGTTCTCGCTCGCCTCGGCCATCGGGTTCTCGTTGATGTGTTCGATCGGTGCGGACAACTTCCGCGAAATGCTCGCGGGCATGCACGCCATCGACCGGCACTTCGTCGAAGCGCCACTTGAAGGCAACGTCCCGGTGTTGATGGGCCTCGTCGGCATCCTCAACCGGAACGGCTATGGCTACGGCTCGCGGGCAGTCATTCCGTACTTGCAGCAACTCGGCCGTTTCCCCGCCTACTTGCAGCAGTTGGAAATGGAAAGCAACGGCAAACGATCCGACATCGAGGGCAACTCGGTCGAGCGGCACACCTCGCCCGTGGTCTGGGGCGAACCCGGCACGAACGGCCAACATGCGTTCTTTCAGTTGCTGCACCAGGGCACCGACATCATTCCCGTCGACTTCATCGGCGCACGCAGGTCGACAGCGGTTGGTCTGGCCGATGACGACATCGCGTCACAGCACCAAAAGTTGATGTCGAATCTCTTCGCGCAGGCCGCGGCCCTTGCCTTTGGTGCACCCACCGCGACCGACAACCCCAACGCATTGGGCGAACACCGCGCGTTCCCCGGCAACAGGCCATCGACGACGATTCTGTTCGATGCCCTGACACCCTCGACACTGGGTCAGTTGATCGCGTTGTACGAACACGCGACGTTCGTCCAGGGTGTGGTGTGGGGCATCAATAGCTTCGACCAATGGGGAGTGGAGCTGGGCAAGGTGCTTGCCAACTCAGTCCTCGCCCACATCGCCGACACAGCGGCACCCACCACGCTCGACCCCGCAACGCTCGCGGCTGTCTCCTGGCTCAACGCCTAGGCGCGCCGCCGACGGTCATCAGGAGTTGCCCTTATTGGGCGACGACCATCTTCACATCGTTCCAGATGGAAGCCATGCCTGCTCCGGTGGTGATGCCGGCATCAACGGTGATGTTCTGGCCTGTGATGTAACTTCCGCCATCGCTCCAGAGGAACATGACGGTTTCGGCGATGTCGCTGGCGTGCGGCGCACGCTTGAGCGGTGAGGTTGTGGCCATGCGCTCCGCGGCCTTGTCGACCGCGTCGGGGTCACCTGTCAGGACATGTGCCGTCATGCGGGTCGGAATCGAGCCGGGAGCGATCGAGTTTGAACGAATCCGGTGTGCGGCAAGTTCGGACGCGGCACTGCGGGCGAGACCGATCACGCCGGCCTTGGCCATTGCGTAGGCATGGGGTCCAAGGCCGCCCGTCACGCCGGCCACCGATGAGGTTCCGACGATGCAGCCGCCGTTCCCGGCGTTGATCATGACCCGGGCCGCATGCTTGTACGTGGTGAACACACCCCGTACGAGGACGGCAATTGTTCTATCGAAATCTTCGAGAGGTGTCGCTGCAATGGGACCGGCGATTCCCACGATGCCTGCGTTGGCGAAGCAGCCGTCGAGACGACCCCACTTGGCGATTGCCGCATCGGCGGCAGCCGCGACATCGCCTTCAATGGTGACGTCGCACTTGACGAAGATCGCCTTGTCGCCGAGTGACTTGGCTACGGCTTCGCCGCGCTCGACGCCATAGTCGGCGATGACGACCTTGCCGCCCTCGGCGACCGCAAGACGTGCGGTTTCCTCACCGAGACCGCTCGCACCTCCCGTGACGAGTGCAACCTTTCCCTCGAAACGACCAGCCACGATTTCCCCCTTCGTCGTTGTCTCCGCGGCAACTGTAGTGTCGGGCGCACATCGGGCCGAATCGAAGGGAAGGGATGCGATGTCGAAGCCGCCGTACGGGGTCGGAGCCGGCCGTATCGAGGGGACCGGAACGCGACAGACGATCATCGCCTATTTCTCGATGCGTGGGGTCGGTTTCGAAGAGCGCTGCTCGGCTGCAGCCACCGCGGGGTTCGATGGCATCGGTTACGGCGGTGCGGAGTATCTCAAGCTGCGCTCGGCAGGATGGACCGACGATGGTTTCCGATCGGTTCTCGACAAGTGCGGCGTGCGGATCCTCGAGCTCGAGGCGCTGCGACTGCTCGACGACGACGCATCGCGCGACTTCGAGCACATTGCCCGTACGTTCGGCGCCGAACGCGTGCAGGTCATTGCGCCGTTTGCCGGCAACGTCGACATCGACCTGAATGTGGCGGGCAAATGGATCGGTGACCTGGCGCGCCGTACCGAAGATGCCGACGTGCACTACGCAATCGAGTTTCTGCCACCGACGCGAATCCCCGACATCGCAACCGCGCAGAAGGTGTGCGACATCGCCGGACATCCGAACGTGGGTCTGTGCGTCGACACCTGGCACGTCTACCGGGGCGGTGGGGCGGCATCGCTCGCCGACCTCGACTTCGCGCGGGTCAAGAACGTGCAGGTCGACGACGGGACGATGAAGCCCGTCGACCCCGACTACATCCCCGACTGCATACACAACCGCGAGTTGTTGGGTGAGGGCGAATTCCCACTTGTCGACTTTTTCCGCTCGACCCCGCCGAACGCGCCGATCTCGGTCGAGATCATCGACGACGACCTCGACCTGATCCCGGCGGTGGAACGAGCGCTACGCATGGCCCGTGCCCTCGAGCGCACGCTCGCAAAGGTATGACCTGCAGCATCGGCGATCCCGGACTCACCGGAATCCGGGTCTCAGAGGGGGAATAGAATAGGGAAATGGGTATCCAGCCACCGCAGATCGGACCAAAGAGTCCGGAAGAAGCCGATATCAAGGGCATCAACCCCTTCCGCGACTCGGTCATGCACCAGTGCCCGCACATGTACTTCCGTCGCATGCAGCAAGAAACGCCGCTCTACGACGTCGAGGGAACCGACGTCCACATCGTGACACGCCACGAGTTGATCGTGCCGATCGTCCGCGACATCGAAACCTTCTCGAACCAGTTCGGTAGCGCCGGCGAGCCCGCCAAGGGTGACGTCATGCAGACGATCAAGGAGATCTTTGCAACCGGTTGGCCCCCGGTGCCGACGATGTTGACCATGGACCCACCGTGGCACACGCGTTACCGCAACACGGTGGCTGCGTACTTCACGCCGCGCAAGATCGCCGAACTGCGTCCGGTCATCGAGCAGTACGTCGACACCCTTCTCGACAAGATTCTCGCGAACCCGAACCGTACCATTGAGTGGGTTGCCGAGTTCGCGGTTCCACTGCCGGTCATCGCAATAGCGACGATCCTCGGCGTGTCGCCCGACAACATGGCCGACTTCAAGCGCTGGAGCGACGACAACATCTCGACCATCGGTTCGTCGGTGACCGACGAACGCCGTATCTCCGCAACCAAGGGCATCGTCGAGATGCAGCATTACTTTGCCGAGCGGCTCGAGGCGCGCCGCAACAATCCGCAGGGTGACTTCCTGTCCGATCTCGTCAACAGCCAGGTCGACGACGGCGAGGGCGGCAAGCGCACGTTGCACATGCCCGAAATGTTGTCGATCATTTCCCAGTTGCTCGTGGCGGGCAACGAGACGACCACCAACACGTTCGCCGAAGGCATGCTGTATTTCGGCCAGGACATGTCCGTTTGGGACAAGGTACGCGCCGATCGTTCGCTCATCGCGCCTGCCGTCGAGGAAATGTTGCGCCTCGCATCGCCCTCGGGTGGCATGTTCCGTGTCGTCACGAAAGACGGCGTCGAAATCGACGGCTGTCCCGTGAACAAGGGCGAGCGCGTGATGGTGATGTACTCGGCCGCCAACCGCGACCCGAAGGTGTGGGGAGAGGATCCCGATCGCTTCGACCCGACACGGCCGAACCTGAAGGAGCATCTCGCCTTCGGGAAGGGGATCCATTTCTGCATCGGTGCACCGCTGGCGCGTCTGGAACTGCAGATTGCCTTCGAAAAGCTCGCCGACAGGGTTGCCTCGTGGGAGTTCGCCGAGACGAACGATTTCCACTATCACCCGTCGTTCATGCTCCGTGGACTACAGAAACTCGATCTTCACCTGACGCTCGCCTGAGCACCAGCCGTAGACTCTGGCGACATGGCAGGCGAACGAGTACTCGTAGCCAAGGTCGGCCTCGATGGTCACGACCGGGGTGTCAAGGTGGTCGCGCGGATACTTCGCGACGCAGGCTTCGAGGTCATCTACACGGGTCTGTTCCAGACGCCGGAGAAAGTGGCCGCCGCGGCCGTCGACGAAGACGTCGATGCCGTCGGTTTGTCGATGCTGTCGGGTGCGCACATGACCCTCGCGCCCAAGGTCGTCGACAAATTGCGTGAACGCGGCGTCGACGTGCCGGTGATCGTCGGGGGCATCATCCCCGACCAGGATGCGCCGAAGTTGAAGGCCGCGGGTGTGGCCGGGGTGCTCAGCCCCGGATCCACCGCCGACCAGGTCGTTGCGCTCGTCCGCGAAATCATCGACGCCGCAAAAGCAGGGTCCTCGGGCATGGCAGAGTAGCCCCGTGGCCGCGAAAAAGACACCAAAGGAACCGGCCAAGCGATCGGCCACGAAAGCAGCGGCCAAGAAAGCCGACAAGCCGAAGGACCAGGCCGAGCGCCTGTTGAACCTGCTGGCATTGTTGACCCACGACAGCAACTACCGCACACTCGAAGAAATCCATTTCGCGACGAACATGTACGGCGATCGGTCGCTTTTTGAACGCGACAAGGCGATCCTGCGCGACATGGGCGTCCCCATCGATTCAAAGGTGCTGGGCGGCAGCAAGGCGGGGGTTTCCAGTTACCGCATCGACAGGCGTGAAATGGAGCTCGCGAACATCAACTTCACCGAGGCCGAACGTCGTGCGCTGCAGTTGGCGCTTGCCGCAGTGCACGTCGACTCGGCGTGGGCGGAGCGGGCCCGCATGAAGCTGGATCTCACCGAGGCACAGATGCCCTCGGTTGCACAGGTAAACCTGCCCGTCAACAGCGAATTGTTGCCGACACTCGCCGATGCGGCGGCAAAAACGGTGTGTGTCCGGTTCGACTATGTGGGCGGTACGCATCGCTCGCTGAACGCATACGGCCTGCTCAGCCGCGGCGGATACTGGTACGTCGTCGGGTACGACCTGGACCGCAAGGCAATTCGCAGTTTTCGTGTCGATCGCATCGTCGGCGGTGTCGAGTTGACCAGCGACAAGTTCGAGCGCCCCGCCGACTTCGATGTCGAGGCCGCAGTCGCCACCGACGTCGAAATGCTCGGTGATGCGGGCGGGTCGATTGCCCACGTTCTCGTCAGCGAAAAGCTCAGGCCGAGCATCGTGCGTGACTTCGGTGAGGGCTGTGTGGTTGAAACACGCGACGACGCGGTCGTTGTCGCGGTTCCCTGTGCGAACCGATCGGCGTTCCGTTCGTGGGTGCTGGGTCTCGTCGCCGGCGCCGAGGTCTTGTCGCCCCCCGAGGTGCGCCAGGACCTCATTGATTGGCTCGACACGATGGTGGGCACACGGTGAAGCGGCGCAAGTCCTCCGACCGCGTACAGGGTCTGCTCGTCATGCTGCCCTGGCTCTTCGAACGCAAGTCCGCGTCGATCGATGAAATGGCCGAGACGTTCGGCCTCGACAGGGAAACCCTGCTGCGGGACCTGCACCTGTCGACATTTTGTGGAACGCCTCCCTACACCCCCGACGAGCTGGTCGAGATTTTCATCGACGAGGACGAGGTCTGGATTCGCGAACCACGTATCTTCACCCGGCCGCTGCGTCTCACCGTCGAGGAGGCATTCACACTCAAGGCGGTCGGCGAGGCCGCTCTCGGCGTGATGGGAGCCGGTACGTCGTCGGCCCTCGCGTCGGCATTGGCCAAGCTACCCAACCTTGCCGACGAGGCCCCCGTCGTCGTGCGCCAACCCAGCGACCCCAAACTCCTCGAGCTCGAGGATTGCGCAGCGTCGAACGAAATCGTGACGATCGACTACTTCTCACCGGTCAGCACCAAGACGACCAAACGTGACATCGTGCCGATGCGACTGTGGGTCGACGGCGAACACTGGTACTGCGATTCACATGACTTCCTGTCGGGCGAGCATCGTCTGTTCCGCCTCGATCGCATGACCGCAATGAGCCGTACGGGTCGCTTCGCCGAGCCGAGTGCATTGCCTGCGATCCCCGACGAACCGGGCTTCAACTGGTCGGCCGACTCCGAGGTCGTGACCCTGCACTTGGCGGCCGGCGCGCAGTGGGTGGCCGAGCGTTACCCGACGCTGAGGGTAAAAAAACTCTCCACCGGCGCGATGGAGGTCAAACTCTACGTCGCCAACGAAGCATGGCTGGGACGTCTGCTCGTCCGAGCGGGCAACGATGCCAAGGTCGTGGCACCATCGAAATACGCGACGCTCGCAGCACGCACCGCACGCGAGATTCGCGCACGCTACGCCTGAGTCCCCTCAGGCCGCCGTTTGGGCGGTGATTCGGCGCAAGTCGCCCAGCGTGTTTGCGCCATGGTTCTTGATCAGTATGGACAACAGTTGCGCGGTCGCAGTGGCGTCGCAGAGTGCGTCGTGGGCGTCGTCGAGGGGGATGCCGTATCTCTCGCACAACGTTGCCAGACGGTGCGATTCGGCGCGCTGTGGGTCGAGTTTTCTCGAAAGTTCGAGCGTGCAGACGGGGCGGTCGACCTCCAAGTCGATCGAGTGGCGCTGCGATTCGGAGGCGATGAAGCCGTAGTCAAACTTGGCGTTGTGCGCCACGAGCACTCGTCGTTTGGCGAGGCGGCGCAACCGCCGCAGCACGCGCCGTGTCGAGAGGCCACGGTTCACGTCGTCGTTGGTGATGCCGTGGACTTCGTGTGCAGGCGGGTTCGGCGTGTCCCAGGGCAGTCGGCCGTCGCCCGGCCGGACGTAGGTTGAAAAGCGGCGCTTGATGCGACCTTCGGCATCGGTGATCACCGCACCCACCTGCAGGATGACGTCGCTGGCAGTGGACAAACCGGTTGTTTCGACGTCCACTACCAGGAACTCAACGTGGCCGAGTGGACGCGCATCGGCGTCCCCGATGTTTTTGCTTCGCATGGGGCCCACGTTAGGCAAGCGGTGTGAGGGTGGTCGGGGAGAGGCGCGGCGTCAGCCCGCCATGGCCTTCTGGAAGGTGGTCAGATCGAAGTAATCCCGCCACAAGGCGATCTTTCCGTCCCTGACCTCAAACACGCCCGCGAGGGGCAGTTCGACCCAGCGTTCACCCATCTTGAAACGGTCGACACGCTCGTTGAGAACGACACCCCAGGTCATGTCGCCGGAGGCCGCCTGGCGCACGACAACCCAGTCGATTTCGCTGCAGGCGGCCGTGAAGGGTGAAAGGAGCTCTTTGACCGCATCGGGGCCGAAGACCTTCGACATCGGGACGTTGTCGTATTCGCAGTCGGGGGTCAACAGGGCACAAGCCGAATCGAGGTCTTTGGCTTCGATGTGCTTGATGAATGTGCGCACGAGCTGATCAGGTGTCATGGCGCAATTGTGGTCCATGAGGTTGTGCTGCGCGGCATCCGCGCCTTGGGGGCCTGACTAGGCGCTGCGCGGCATGCGAGCCCGAATACCGATCGGCGCGGCCACGGTGAAGCCCGCCAGGTGGCGATCTTCTTCGCTTTCGCCGGCCCAGAACCCGTATTCATGGTTTTGCCGAGCGAACTCGCGACACGGGGCGACCACGGGACATTGGCTGCACAATTGGCGGGCACGCGCCTCACGTCGTGCACGTGCCTGGGGGCGCTCGGCCTTCGGGGGGAAGAACAAGGCCGTGCGCCCCTTGCACATTGCGAAGTCGGTCCAGTGGCTGGCCGACGGCGCAGAAGTCAAAGTCACGCTTGTGGGGGACTCAAGGAGTGTCATTTGCAATCCTTTTCAGTTCATTTTCCGACAATGCCTAGCGAAGGTGGCGGTGGGCCAGGGAGGGGGCGGCCCTACCGCACGTATTTAATACTAAATAAGTCGAAGCCGAATGTCAAGCATTTAGTGCTAAAGATTCCAAGCCTTGTACGGCAAGGGTTTGGTGGCCTTTGAAGGTCCGCGGGCCTAGAGAAGCTCGGCGGCGAGGCTGGCGACCTCGCTGCGCTCGCAGGCGGCCAGCGTCACGTGTCCGAAGCATTCCTGGCCACCGAAGGCCTGGATGAGCACCGCAAGTGCATTGTTCGACTCACCCATGTAGGGGGCGTCGATCTGGCTGGTGTCGCCCGTGAAGACGACCTTTGTTCCTTCGCCAACGCGGGTGAGGATCGTCTTCAAGGTGGTGGGTTCGAGGTTCTGGGCCTCGTCAACAACGACGAACTGACGCTGCAGGGAGCGCCCACGCAGGAACGTCACCGATTCGAGCGAGAGTTGGCCTCGCGCAGTGAGGTCGTCGATCAATCGACGCGCATCACGGCTCGAACGCTGGTCGGTCAGCGCAACGACCGAGTCGTGGATCGCCGACATCCAGGGATCGAGTTTTTCGTCGAGTCCACCGGGCAGGAACCCGACCTCGGCGCGACCCACGGGGACCAGCGGTCGGTAGACCGCGAGGCGCTCGTAGAGGCGACGCTCGACGACTTGTTCGAGGCCCGCGGCAATCGCCATCACCGTCTTGCCGGTGCCGGCGCGACCGTCGAGTGCGAGCACCGTGACTTCCGGGTCGAGCAACAGTTCCAGCGCGAAGCGCTGCTCCTTGCTGCGGCCACGCAAGCCCCAGGCTTCGGCCGGATTGTTGGGCAAGAGCACCCACTCGTCGAAGCGGCGGCGGGCGAGCGCGGAATGCGAACCGTCGCGCAGAACCGCGAATGAGTTCTCGGGTTGATGCTCGCCATGCTCCACGGCATCGCACGGAATCGCGCCGGCGGCATAGAGATCGTCGATGACCTGGAACGGTGCCGCAAGCGACACCCATCCGATCGGCCGCGTCGAGGCGGACCGTCCGGCGGGCTGGTGCTCGTCAGCCTCGATACCCAGGTGCGCGGCCTTGATACGCAGGGCCGCGTCGTTGGATACGAGGCAGGTGCGGCCGTGTTGGGCCTGGCCGAGGGCCGCGCCGATGATCCGGTTGTCGGGAACCTCGGGGTCAAGGCCGTGCTCCACGAGAAGGTGCCGTTGAATTCCGTTCACTTCGATGTGCACGCTGCCGCCTTCGGCACCCGAATGCACCTCGAGCGGTGTGTCGAGCACGCCGCCTGCCCGCCGCCGCAGGTCTTCGAGTGTTCGCAGTGCCGTGCGTGCTGCACGACCGACATCGTCGAGTCGTGTCTTTAAGCCGTCGAGTTCCTCCACAACGGTGAGTGGTACGACGACCTCGCTCCCGGGAAATGACGTGAGGCTCGAGGGATCACCGATCAGGACCGACGTGTCGAGCACGACGCGCGTGCGTTGCCTCGTCGTACTTGCCCCTCCGAGGGGAGGTGAATTGAAACCGGCCACACGGCGCGTCTCGGTCATTACCACCTCTTCTTGACGGAGCGTTTATCCGACGCGATGTGCAAAGTGTTGCCGATCATGCCGCGCGACTGGTGGACGGTCGCCGAGCGCCACGCCCGTGCCCGAGCCGATTTTTCGGGATTTTGAGTCCCCCTCCGTGGATTTTTCAGGAAATTTTTTGTAAGGGGTCTGGGCACCTGCGCCGCCCGCGCAACCGTCCTTGGACGTGTTGGCTCGCGACGTTCCTCAAAGGAGGCCTCCGAGAGAGTGAAATCGTTGTCGTGAGGTGTCGCGACGCACCCCACAGTGGGCTGCGGAGACCCCGCAAACCCATGCAATACAAGCGTTTCATCCGATCCTGCCGCACCCGACTGACCGTCATCGAGCCTGAGCGGACGGTTCACCAAGGGGTCGTTGATGATCACGCACGCGTGTCGTGAGGAGTCACGACGACCCCGATTCGTGGGTGGTGTCGCAGGCCGCCCGGGACGCGCGCGAGCGCACCCCGGGGTGCGGAAATGCTTGAAATCACCGTTGCGACGTATTCAGATATGTGTTGCACAACGCTCCGATTCCGAGGAGGAAGTAACAGCATGACCAAGGCAGAGCTGATTGATGCGGTGTCACAGAAAGCGAATGTCTCGAAGGCAGATGCCGAAAGGACCGTCGCAGCGTTCTTTGACGTGGTCATTGAGATCACCAAGAACGGTGACAAGGTCGCGTGGCCGGGCTTTGGCTCGTTCAGCACCACGAAGCGCAAGGCACGTACTGGTCGCAACCCGCAAACGGGTGCAGCAGTGACGGTCCCGGCTTCGACCGCAATGAAGTTCTCCGCGAGCTCAACGCTCAAGGCAGAGTTGAATCCAAACCGTAAGTAAACAAACAGA
>Ga0194117_10000036_pt1 | contig 173387 bp, 145 predicted proteins | sample TA2MahsurfametaG_FD_160579 | JGI IMG/M metagenome (GOLD analysis project Ga0194117, IMG submission 160579) | Freshwater microbial communities from Lake Tanganyika, Tanzania - TA2015009 Mahale N1 surface | ecosystem: Environmental > Aquatic > Freshwater > Lake | place: Tanzania: Lake... | reverse complement strand
AGCGGCGGGGAAATACCGGATCCCATTCCGAACTCCGAAGTCAAGCCCGCCTGCGGCAATGGTACTGCAGTTTTAACTGTGGGAGAGTAGCTCGGTGCAGCCTTTTTATTCTGAATCCCCGAGGGAGAAATCCTTCGGGGATTTTTTTTGTTCGCTGTTTCCAGGAAATCAATTCGGGTCTGAAATGACACATAGATTGGCTCAAGCAAGAGCGATAATATGATGTTCGATAATTGAACCCACTCGTAGTATTCTACTCTAGGATTTTATTTTAGGTCATCCGTGCGTCTGACTTCATCCGCCGTTGGATCCAAGTTTAGATTCGCCCATCCTTCACTGAGCTTCTTCAACTGTTCAGCGGATGCGCCGCTGATGTACACTGTGCTTCTCCTGTACGCCTTTGCACCTGTTTTGCTCAGCGACTGAGAGCCTGTTTGCGGAGCTGGGCAGCCATTCTTCAAGCTTAACTCGGCAGAAGCGACCATATCATTGTTTTTGCAACTTCCGCCTCCCATATCATCGATGAGGAAAGCCCGCTCTTGGTCCCCTGAACTCGCATAATACTCAGCGCAGATCTTAACGCCATTTTTCTGTGAGAGCTCAGCGAGCAGAATTGCAGCATCTATTCCGGAAGAACTGCTCGCGTTTATCGGATTTCCTACGGTTGGTATTTTGATTGTTTTTGAACAACTCACGACAAAAGAGTTTCCCGCTGGAATAGAAAGTAAATGTGCCTCTTTTGAATCAGGTTGAGACGGTTGCGCTGATGACTTCGAATCTTTTTGGTCGGAGCTCGACTTGCGCGGAGTTGCTGATTCACCGGAAGGATTGTTACAGCCAAAACTGAGTGCAGGGAAAATAACAACACAAGCGATCCATAAGCACAGTTTCATGAATTCTCCTTATATCACTCATTGAATAGCTTCCGCCAAAACTGGCTCGCATAACGGTCACGAAACCGGACTAGTTTAGAGAATTCTCAACCGATGCAATTCTCAACCGAAAATGACCGTGGTTATCTCTCAAGCTGACTGAGAGGCAGGCCAACCGACTGGTCGCGTGACCCCACCCGACATAATCGCTTGGGAACTGCCGGTGCCCCTCGTTTAGCCTCTACTTCAGCGGCCGATGTTGGCATTGCTGCTACTATGCTTGATTTAGCACTGACTTTTGGCACAGCTCAGGGCAAATCGTAGCGATCCTGGACGAATCCAAACGACCAGCTTCTGGATGTTTTAAGTAAAAGTTTTTTGTCAGAATCGAGTTTGCCGAAGACACTTTTTCCTTGTCCCAACAAAATTGGAATACGCGTCATTGTAATTGATTGAATCAAATTGAGTTGCAGAAATGATTGGATGAGTTCACCACCGTCAACATACACGTTCTTGAAGCCGTCATCCTCGAGCCGTGTGAGAAGTTCAGCCGGAGTTTTGGATGAAAACGTGACGCCCTGTGGCTGAGCTAACATTTGCTCTTTGGCACTTCGGCTCATGACAATCACCGGCTTGCCTGAGTATGGCCATTGAGAGAAAGATAGAACCTTCTCGAAGCTTTTTCGGCCCAGAACAACACAGTCCATCGACTCATAAAAACTTGCGTAACCACAGTCCTCTCCCTTTGGTAGGAGAGCATTGTACTGCTCGAGCCAGTCAATTTGCCCATCTTCACGAGCAATGTAGCCATCAAGACTTATGGCGACGAATACATGACACTGAATCACAGTATTAAGCCTTCTTGTGTATTTCTCTGGTTTAGTAAGATGCAACTTGGAGCGGAAAATACCACGTCGAGTTCAAGGAGAGCAAAAAAAAGAAGCTTCGAGAGTGAAAAAAATCCGAGGTACGAGTACCCCGGAAATTTGTTAAGTTGAATAATGCTCTCTCACACACCCAAGGAATTCAGTGCTCTCTCTCCAAATGCAATACCCTGAAGTTTTGCATAGATCTTAATTTCAGCATCCGAGAGTCCCGCAGCGCGAGCTCTATCGACTGCTGCGAGTCCCATTGCAAGCACCCCTTCCACCACTGCTGTGCCGTAGTTACTGAGTACATATTTGTTCAGCCCAAGAGAGACCAGAGCGCGGTCACCAAAAAAGATTCCCTGAAGCTTAGCGTAGGTTATGATTTCAGAATCTTTGAGACCTGCAGCGCGAGCTTTGTCAACTGCAGGCAAACCCATCGCCTTAACGCCTTCGACGATACCACTGCCATAACGGCTCAGAACGTACTTGCTCAGCCCTAGAGAGTTGAGTGCATTTTCTCCAAAAAAGATTCCTTGAAGTTTGGCGTAAGTGATGATCTCAGAATCTTTGACTCCCGCAGCGCGCGCACGTTCAACAGATGCTAGCCCCATGGCATTCACACCCTCAACAGCAGATGTTCCGTATTGCTTCAAAACGAATTTGGAAATGCCAAGAAACGAGAGAGCTTCCTCGCTCATTGCAAAACTGGAACTCAGCGCTTGTGCAACAATCGCATCGGTTGAATGTCCAGCTCGTCGTGCTTCCTGAACCGCCTCGAGTCCTACGGTTTGTAATCCTTCGATGTCGATAGTTCTTAGGCTAACTTTCAGATTTTTTTCTTGAGTTCGAGTGCCGACTGCTGAACTAGAATTTCCTTCGCTATCAGCTGATTTTGTCGTGCTAGATTCGCTTTGAGCAAGTTTTTTTTGCTCCAATGAGAGCGCATTGAGCGCACTTCCGTCTGAACATGCCGTAGCAACAACACTGAGTACAACGAGCGGGAGAATTGACTTGTGCGCAAAAATTCTTTTCATAGAAGCCTCCAAAGGCGTAAAAGTGAAGTTCTAATTTTGATAAAGTCCAGCATCGAAATCGGAATATTTGCTTCAAAGATTGAGCAGCGCGCGTATTGTGCTAAGAGTCTTCGAGAATTTTTGGGTCAAAAACTCTGGAATACAATGAGTAGGGCATAGAGAATGAAGCAGAGCAGTATCAAGGGTGGTTCCAAGGAAGAGAGTCAGGTGCGCTACACCAAGTCAAACCTGCCCAGTAAGCCCTGTGCTGCGTGTGGGCGTCCCTTCAACTGGCGCAAAAAGTGGGAACGGTGTTGGGATGAGGTACGGTATTGTTCTGATAGGTGTCGTGGCTCAAAAGGAGTTCAGCGTCCGTAAATCAGCCTTCGTCTCATTTTTAAAAACGCGTTGATTCTTTATGGGCTCCTTTGAGTCAGAAGCCCCTGAGCCTGCATCTTGGCCATGAATTCAGTCAGGAGAGCCAGACAATTTTCGGCGTCAGCAGCAGCACTTTGCTCGAAGGCGTCAGTAGCATATTCAATTGAAAGTCCGGCGACGAGTGCCCGGACAAATTCATTGAGTTTGGTGGGGACTCTCACGAAAGTGAGATCTGTGGGAGAGGACTTCACCAATAGAAGACCAGCAGAGTCATTAAAGAGTGAGTCGGGCAGGTGCTCAGAAGTCTTTTCTGACCCAGCCTCCCAGGCAGCGGCGAGGTCATGCTTCCCGCTTGGGGCAATGTATTCGCTCGGGCTCAAGAGATGAACTGCATCGAGTGGGGTATCTCCGCGCGGAGAAACTCCATGCGGATCCTCGGCAGTCAATATTCTCCAACGCATCATGCACACATCGGCTACGTCGGCGAAAAGGAGAGCCTCTTTTGTGTCGGCAGTTGCCCGAAGGTGTTCTGGAAGTTGTATCGGAGCATCGGTGATAGAATCCGCTGTGGGCGGATGAAATTTGAAGAACCCAGCCAATACTTTTGCCACAACTTCAGCGCCAAAGAGATTCTCGCATGTTTCGAAGATGGTCTCAGAGAGATTGCTCGAAATACGGCTCAAGAAGCTACTCTGGTAGGTTTCCAGCCTGTACAGTGATTCCGATGTGACTACGTCGCACAGTTCAGACTCTAAAGGCGTGCGTGCATCGAGCGAGGTCATCCACTCGACAAACGACCACTGATATATAAAGGGAAGTGTTGTTTCTATGTTCTTTTCAGACATGCGATTCACCGGAGCTGTGCGGAGGTTGACCTATTGAAATACCTTCACCGCAGAATTGAGAGCCATTCTTGAGCTCATCCAGAAGTGTTTTCAGGCTCGTGTTGCGTTCATCGTTCTCGAGGATAATGGGCAAAATTTTGTTTTCTGAGAAACGCAACGAACCGAGGGTCTTTTTCAAAAGCTCCCAAACCTCGGCACACACAGCACTGTCATGTGTGTCAAAGAGAAAATCATCCCGCGTGCTGTGGCCAGCAACGTGAATCTGCGTGACCGCATTCAGGTCGAAACGTTTGATTTCGTCCTCAGGGTTGAGATTAAAATTCATGGCGCTGACGTAAACGTTGTTTACATCGAGCAAAATTCCACAGCCACTGCGCTGGGCAATTTCACTCACGAATTCGCCCTCCGGGAACGCATCATCTTTGTAGTTGACGTAGGCTGATACGTTCTCAATGGAAAAGCGGACACCAAGGGCTTGTTGTATGCGGTCGATGCGAGCTGAGGCATGTTCGATCGCTTTTTTCGTACGCATCAGCGGAAGGAGCTCATAACTCTGTATTCCTCGAGCCTGTGTGAAGCAGAGATGGTCAGAAACAACTCTGGGCTTGAAAATTTGAATGAGGTCTTTGAGACCGCCGAGATATTTTGTTGAAAGCGGCGAGAGACCGCCAATGTTTATTCCCACCCCATGCAAGACACAGAGCGCAGCGCGATCCACAATGCGTTTGGTGTGCCAGAGTGCGGGGCCGCCGCGGTGGTGTAAAAGGTTGTCGGCCATGATTTCGAGTGCAGGAATTTTTGTCTGCGTATGCCAGTCGGAGTAGTGTGCTGGTCTCAGACCAACTCCCCATATGATGTTCTGTGTGTTCATGACGGCCACCTGCCTCGCCGGATAGATGCACCACAGCCTAAAAAAATTCAATATTTCCCGTTATGTCTGCTGTTGTTTGTAAAAATGTCTAATATTTTTAGTAACTTTGACGATATAATTATTGAATGGGCGGAGGTTTGTTTGAATCTATGGGCACTGATTTTGGTGATGCTGGTTGTGTTCTTGAATCCGGCCGGGAAGCGCGATGAGCGCTTCTTCAATACGGAGTCAGCTGAACAGCATTTGAAGACGACGAAGGAGTGCCGGATGTGCTGGCTGAGACGCTCGGAGCTTTCAGGTCTCGATCTGCGCAGTGCCATTCTTGAAGGCGCGGAACTCAGCGGTACGGATCTTAATGCTGCCAATCTTGCGGATGCGAATCTTCGCTTCGCGAGAATGCGTCGAGCCGACCTCGCGACAGTTGTCAGCCTACAGGGAGCAGATTTGAGTTATGCGGATTTGCGTGAGTCGAACGTTCTCTCTGCAGTTCTGAAGACGGCTGTGTTGTGCAATACGATTTTGCCCAGTGGCGAAGTGAGTCCATGTCGCTGATTTTAGCCAACAAGAGGCTTTTCTCATGATGCGTTTGGTTTTGATGATGTTCTTCGGTTGTGTTTCACTGTTCGCCATTTCCAGCGCGCAGGGGCATGCCCGCTGGAAAGCGGGCAGTGCAGTTTCGCCGCCACGAGATTTGTCTTCGGGGCTTAAGACTCCGCCTTGTGGCGGTGCTTCCCGCACAACAACACCCAAGAGCTACCGACCGGGTCAAGCCATTGCTGTCGAATTTGAGGAGACAATCAATCACCCAGGTTATTTTGAAGTCTATCTTCTGGGTGAAAATGAAACTCCTCTGAGTGGGTTTACGAGCCCTTTGGTGACAGTAAATGACACCCAGAATAATCCGATTGTCGAAGGGCGGAATCACTTGTACACGGCCAACATCAACCTGCCGAATGTTTACTGTGAGAAATGCTCACTCCAACTTGTGCAGGTCATGACCGAGAATCCTGATTTTCCATCTCGGTACTATTCTTGCAGTGACATAAGGTTGAGTGACGCCGTTAGTGTTGAGCCCAAAGTAGGCGCCAAACCACCCAAGCCCATGAATCTCAAGATTCAGCCTAGCCCTTAGGAGAGTGTATGCAGTCTGCTTTAATGCGGACGCTTATGATCTGCACTCTGGTTTTTTCTTGCAGCACGCAGGAGAAAAATGTTCTTCAGTGGCCTGAAAAGCCGGTGCGTTCGGATTCAGGTGGCGGTGGCGCATCGGTTGGAATTGGTAAATTGACCCTGGTTTGGGAGCAGACGATTGGAACTGCGGATTCCTTCGACATTTATTTCGTTGCCGACAAGCTCAAATTGAAAGGTTCAGCAAAAGTTGCGTCGATAACTGCAGGCACAGAGTCAAAGCAGAGCTACACCGTGACGCCTCAGCAGATTCGTGCTGCTGAGGCCGCTGCGGTCGTCGGTAACCAGAAATGCTTCTACATTGTCGCTCTGTCGGGCGGCACGCCCTCAGATCCTTCTGAGGCTATCTGCGTTGCACTGGGAGACCAGTGATCGAGGTGGCCTGCTTGTTTACTTGTCTTTCATCTCCGTCGCAGCTTCATCAATTTTAAGCGGCAACAGCATGATTCCACCAATTGCAAAGAAGGCGACCAGAAGCAGCAGAGCTTCCTGGCGTCCCACTGCATCCGAGAGGAATCCGAACATCACGCCCAAAAGCGTTCCCAAGCGCGAAAAGAATCCCCAGAAACCGAACATCTCTGCACTGTGCTTGGCAGGAGCCAGAAGTCCGACCACGGCGCGGCTCGAGCTCTGTGTTGCACCAATTCCTGAGCCGGCAATCAGCGAGATGCCAAAGAAGAGCTCTTTTCGTCCCCAGCCGGTTGCACCTGAGAGTCTATCAATGAAGTAGATTCCAAGAATTCCGCAGATCCACCAAACGAGTGTTGCTAGAACTGTTTTTTTCGCACCGAATTTTGATTCGAGAAATCCGAATCCCACTGCGCCAGCGGCGGCGCTCAACTGGAGGATGAGAAACATTTTTGTGATGTCTGACATCTCAAAGGCAAGCTCTTTTTTGGCGTAAATACCAACGAACTTGACCACGGCATCGAGCCCGGCCATGTAAACCATGAAGGCGAGCAGAAACCGGAATAGAGTTTTGTGTTCGCGTGCAGTTTTTGCTGTTTCTTTGAAGCGAGCCAGTCCTGCGGCAACAAGCTGCGCGAATGATGCGCTTTCGAATCCGACGGCAGGTCGGCTTCTGTTTTTCACAAACAAAAGAGTTGGAAGAGCTGCACAGAGGAAAAACGCGCCGGTGGCAACCATAGCAAGCTGATGCCGTGCAACAATTTCTCCGGATTCCACACCCTCAGTTTTTCCCAAAATGACCATGACAGCTGCGAGGCTCGCGAGTCCTCCGAAGTAGCCTAGCCCCCATCCAATGCCTGAAATGAGTCCCATGTTCTCTTTGTTGGCCAAATCGGGGAGGAAACTTCCACAGAAAGTCTCACTGAGCATGAACGCGGCATTACTTATCGTGATGAGCAGAATGGTTTGCCACACGTCTCCTGCACCCACAAAATACAGCAGTGCAGTGGTTATTGCACACAAAATGGTACTGTAGGTTAGGTAACGCTTTTTGCGTCCGCTCAGATCGCAAACAGCTCCGGCAAAGGGAGACAGAACGAGCGCCAAAATCGTTGAGGTGGCAATCGCTATCGACCACGAGCTGTCTTTCATGGTTGAGTCTTTGGGAACGATATAATCGACAAAATAAGCCGAGAAAACCGCTGTTATGACAACAGTTGTGTAGCTTGAGTTTGCAAAGTCAAACATTGCCCACGAAAAGATCTCTCGCTTCTTAGCCGGACCTATTTGGTTTTGAATTTCAGAACCGGAGACCTCTCCGGCTGCAGACTTTTGCTTTTTGCTCTTGAGAAACATGCGCCGCTGCCTTTCGGTGGTGATCAATTGGAACATCAAAATGACCACCAGATGATACCATTTGCCGATGTGTGGCGCGGTCGAGCAGCATTGTAAAATTGGCGTTACTTGAGAAAAGCCTTATTTGTCTTTCTCAAGAGCTTTTTGAAATACGACACAGAGTTCATCGGAAGTGCGCACTTTTTGACCTTTGTAGCGTTGGGGCGGCAAGGAAGCCCACACATAACTCAGTGATGACGTGGCAGCGTTGAAACGAGTTCTATCCTGCGCATCCTTTACATTTTCATACGCGTATGTGCCCTTGCGCTGCATCAAATACACCGCTGCTCTGTCTTGGCTGATAGGTGAGAAATCTTTGAGTCCTAGTTTTTGGCGCGCTTCGTCCCAGCTTGTCGATTTGAATTGGTAGCGGCCGGCAGCGTCCGAACCCATTCCCGGTGTTCCCCAGGGTGAAGCTCGCCTGGATTTCGGCTTCGCCCTCGATGCCCGCCGAATCGCCTTTGTCGGCTCGGCACCCAGACGCACAGACTCCAATGAAAGATAACAAAATAAGCATCTTGAAGAGCTTCAACTGAAACCTCCGCTAGAGAACAGCAATCCATTGGTAGAGCTTCTCGAACCAGTTAAAACTGCTGAAACAAGTGCGAATTATTCTCATTGCGAATTGAGAAATGGTTATTTGTCTTGTGATTGTAATTATTTACATTCGCTTGGGCGGGGTGACTTCAAATTACGGCCTCCCGTCCTGAGAATTATGAGGCGCCTAGCTTGAATCCTGTGCGAGCTCTTGTTATGCCACCCATCCTCGCGAAAGCACCCGAGCCCGAGGCTTGGGGCACAAAAAAGCGAACGAAGGGGGGTGAATACAATGCCAGTCGTCAAACTGAAAGAAGGCGAAGCCTTCGAAAGCGCAATGCGCCGCTTTAAAAAGCAGTGCGAAAAAGCAGGCATCCTCTCTGAAGTCCGTAAGCGTGAGCATTACGAAAAGCCTTCCGTGAAGATCAAGCGTAAGCGCATGGCAGCTCGTAAGCGCGCCCTCAAGAAGCTGAAGAAGCTCGGAGCCTAATGCTTATTCTGCACAGCCCCCATTTGAAGGGCTGAAGAGTTGGGGAGGAACTTGCGTCCTCCCCTTTCTTTTTCTACGACCATTCTTATGACGCGCAGAATCCGCCGCAGCTCCATCGATGCCCTCCTCGAGCGAATCAATCTGATTGATGTCGTTTCGCTCACTGTGCAATTACGGCGGAGCGGAGCCCGCGCAATGGGCAAATGCCCTTTCCACGAGGATTCTTCACCCTCTTTTCTTGTCGATGAAAAGCACTACCATTGCTTCGGCTGTAAAGCGCACGGCAACGCGATAGATTTTGAGATGAACCGAACCGGCAGTGGTTTTCTGGATGCCGTCGAAACCCTTGCAAACCGCTTCAATTTTAATCTCGATTACGAAAACAACAGCAAAGAGAGCGAGCAAGACAAAGCTGCCAGTGAAGAGCGACGCAACCTCTCGCATGTGATGACTGAAGTCACTCGGGCTTATGCCAAGTACCTCTGGACGAAGGATGGCGCCTCTGCGCTTGACTATCTTCACGCACGAGGCTTCACCGAAGAAAACATCAAGGATTGGGAAATTGGGCTTTCGCCAGCAAATAATGTGCTTTTAAAAATGGCAGAAAAGCGCGGTTGGTCAAACCAGCAATTGGAGTTAGCCGGGCTTCTGAAAAAGCGAGAGAGCGCCGAGGAGTGGTACGATTTTTTCCGCGATCGCATCATGATTCCTATTCGTGATGACAAGGGCAACCCTATTGCCTTGGGGGGGCGAGTTTTTAAGCCGCCTCCTCCAGGTCGAAACACGCCCCCAAAATATTTGAACTCTCCCGAAACCCCGTTGTTTCAAAAGTCAAAGACATTGTTCAATTTGCATCGGGCGCGCACTGCAATCGTGCAGGCTGGCTGCGTTGTTGTCGTCGAAGGCTACATGGATTGTTTGGCACTTGCGCGTGCTGGTTTTTTGAATGTCGTTGCCGTTCTCGGAACCGCACTGACTCCCGATCACCTAAAAAAGCTTGCACGCCTAACCAAGCGCGTTGTGATTTGCTTCGATAGCGACAGCGCTGGCCGAGATGCGGCGCGCAGGACTTTTGAGATCGGATTTCCTTTGAATTTGGTCGAGCTGCAGTATGTGAACGTGCCCTCGGGAAAAGACCCCGACGAATTCATTCGCGACAAAGGGGTTGAGGCGTTCAAACAGCTTCTTGATCGGGCTCAGCCACTCTCGCAGTGGGTTTGCGATTTTCATCTGGCACAGGGCAATAGCCGTGAAGCTCAGGTGAGAAAGATAAAATCTGAGTTTGTTCCCATTGTCATGCGAAACCCAGATGCTGCAGTGCGCGAAATTACCTTGGAATCCGTCGCGGTGGTGCTTGGTTTGTCATCGGTGGCCACATTGACCTCGGGTGTGTCGCTCCAGCCACAGCGCGGGTCTGCCCCCTCTGCACCCGAGGCGCGCAGCACGACAACTGGTGTAACTAACGCAGCAACTGGCTCTGGTAGTTTAAGCTCTGCTCAGTCGTTCCCTTCAGTGCAGACAGAAACTGTTGGAGAGAACGGAGGTGTGAAAGCTCTGGCAGTGCGATCTGCTGATGAAGCCTGCTTTCTCATTGCTTTTGCGCATTCCTTCTTCTCCATGTTGCCCGCGCGGCTACAGAATGTGCTGCAGGGTCGGCAGAGCGATGAGCCGATGGATGAAGTCGTGCTTGCTCAGCTCCTCTCCCATGGAATGAGTCCTGATGTCGCAACTGCCTGTCTTGCCTGGAGCGAAGTACAATTGCAAAGTGAGCGTGAGCTGGCTTTGATCGATAGCACCCAGGCTTCGCCCGGTGTGAGGGGCACCCTGCCTCTTATAAAGGCGATTGCATCTCTCGACCCGGAAGCGCTGCTTGAGGCGGGCCTCGACGCATGGGTGCGCGGGGTGCTGGAGCCAGGTCAGGGAGGTTTTGTGAAGCCGCAGCTGCGCAACCCCGACGACCTGTTTGATCCCGTGAATTTGCCCTTTGTGCGCATGACTGTGCGGGATGTTGGGGTGTCTAGAGCCCGCAATGGTTTGGGAGCGCTGATGAGCCGAACCCTTGCACAGCTCGAATTGGCTTATCTTGATTCAGAAATTGATCAAACAAACCGTGAGATTAAGTTACTTACTGAGGATTCTGAAGACGAGGTTCGGGAGCGTGACGGTCTCTCACAGAGGCTCCGCAAGCTGGCGGCCGAGCGGGTGCGTCGGTATCAGAAGTTCGTTCAGAGAGTCCCGGGGTAAGTGTCTTTAGGGGCTTGCATTATTTCTTTCTCATGAATATGTGTAAGTGTTTCGGACATTGTTTCTGGTTTCTAAAACGCGGGTCTCAAGTTGAGCCCTTCGGCTTCTGTGTCGAGTGTGGGGGAGTTATACATGGCTTCAAACAAGGGAAAGTCGTCTTCAAAATCCTCTAAGAAAGGCCGTGAATCCGGTAAAAGTTTAGGCTCTTCTGCGAAGAAGTCGGGCAATAAATTTACGCCTGCAAAAGCCAAGGCTGCCGCATCGAAAGTCAACGCGGCAAAAGCGCGTAATGCTAAACCGATGCCAAAAAAGCCAGCCGCTAAAGTATCGGTGCCTGTGCGTCAGACAGCTGCGAAGAAAGCCGTAGCGCCCTCGAAAAGCTCGGCAGCTGCGCGTGCAACAGCAAAACCTATGAGCAAAGTGGCTGCCAAACAGCAACCGAAAGTTCAGGCGCATCCTGCGCACAAAAAGCCAGTGAGCAAGCCGCTGAGCAAGAGAGTTGCCTCTGCAAACCTCAAAAAGCAGCCTGCGAAGTTTGTGCCTGTATCCAAAGCTAAACCAGTTGTGGCTAGGCCAGCGGTGCCCGCGAAGAAGACGCCGGCTCGTGTTGCGACCAAGCCAATGCCCGTAGCCAAAGCAAAGGCATCTACGGCTGCGGTCATTCAACCGAAGAAGGTTGCCAATGCAGCAGCAGCAGCACCTGAGCAAAAGCCAATCAGCAAAGCTGTGAAACCCGTTGCTGCACCGCAGCCTTCTAAAACAGCGACTGTGGCACGGGCTGCACCTGCAGCACCAGCTAAAGCTACCAAAGCAAATTTGAAGGCTGTTCCACCAGTTGCGGATAAGAAAAAAACGTCTGCCGACAGCGAGAAGGTCAATGCAAAGACCACTCCCAAGGCTGTTCCCACGAAAACTGAGACAACCAAATCTGCAGCAGCAAAGCCGGCAGCAGGAAAGAATCAGTCGAGTGCAGGCAAGGCCGAGGCTGTTCCTGCTGCCGCCGGCAAGGAGAAATCTGCGCCGAAGAAGGGAGCTGCGGCTGGTCGCAGCGTGGATGGAGCCAGCGCATCTGATAAAAATCAAAAGGCGAAGAAAAAGGGCGCAGGCCTGGGTGGTGAAGAGGGTTCACAAGAAGGTGATATGGAGGACGTCGAGCCTTCAGCAGACTTCGATGCGGATCTTGAAGATATTGGCCCAGATCTCGATGCCGAGCCAGAAGAAGGCGCAGCTCTCTCCGATGACGACATCTTCTCCAACGACGATTTCGGTGCTGAGCCAGCTGAAGAAGAAGACCTTGATTCCTCACTTGGTCGCAGCAACGACCCTGTGCGTATCTACCTGAGAAAGATGGGTCAGGTTGCGCTGCTCTCGCGCGATGGCGAAGTTGAAATCGCTAAGAAAATTGAAAACGAAGAAAACAAGCTTTTGCAGCACCTCGTGAATCTTCGTCTGGGTGTGCGACACATCACTGATATCGGTCAGAAATTCCTCGACGGAGCCATTAAGGCGAAGAACCTTGTGAAGGGCTTTGACGACGAGCAAGATCAAGCAACCGATGAAGGACAAACGGCGCGTGTGCGTGCATTGGTCGAGGGATTTTTGCAGCAGGCAAAGGTCGCGCTAGCAATCGAAGATAAGTACGGATTCGAGCACATCGAAAATGCAACTCCCGCAGACAAGGCGTCGCTTTCTGACGCGCGCGTGCAGATGTTTGAGCTCGTGAAAGAAATCAATATCAACCGCCGCATCATCCAACAGATCACTTCTGAGCTGGATATGCATGCGAAGGCTGTTGCCGATGTCGAGAAGGAGCTCAACAAGCTTCGCTACCGCACCCGCATGGATGAAACCAAACTCAGAGCATACGCCGATGCCGATGCGCCTCGTCCGCTTGAAGTGAATTTCCTCTCCGAGCGCGAGTGGGAGACCTGTAAGCGCTCCTACGTCAACACACAAAATACCATTCGTGGCAGCGAAGACGCCTGTTTCCTCCAAAGGAAGGAAATTCCGCGGATGTATCAGGTCGTCAGCACGGCTAACCGCCAGGCTGAAGATGCCAAGCGCGAGCTGATTGAAGCCAACCTCCGTTTGGTGGTTTCGATCGCTAAGAAGTACATGAACCGCGGTCTGCAGTTCCTCGACCTCATTCAAGAGGGCAACATTGGCCTCATGAAAGCGGTTGAGAAGTTCGAATACCGGCGTGGATATAAATTCAGTACCTATGCGACCTGGTGGATCCGCCAGGCCATAACCCGTGCGATTGCCGACCAGGCGCGCACAATTCGTATTCCGGTGCACATGATCGAAACCATCAACAAAATGGTGCGCACAAGCCGTTATCTCGTTCAGGAAATGGGTCGTGAACCCACTCCTGAGGAAATTGCACAGCGCATGGATATGAGCCTCGAGAAGGTTCGTAAGGTCATGAAAATTGCGCGTGAGCCTATCTCGCTTGAAGCTCCGATCGGTGAAGAGGAAGACAACCATTATGGTGACTTCCTCGAGGACAAAACGCGTGGTGCGCCTGTGGACATCGTTGCGAACCAAAGCCTCTCCGATCAAACCAAAAAGGTGCTTGCGACCCTCACCCCGCGTGAGGAGAAGGTTTTGCGGATGCGCTTTGGAATCGGCGAGAAAACGGATCATACTCTTGAGGAAGTTGGACAAAGCTTCGACGTTACGCGCGAGCGTATTCGTCAGATCGAAGCCAAGGCATTGCGCAAGTTGCGTCACCCTTGTCGTTCGAAGAAGCTCAAGGCGTTCATCGAGAGCTGATTTCGGTTTGCTTTACGGTCGCTGAAAAGCCCGGGTTTCCTTGAGCAATCATGGAGCCCGGGCTTTTTCTGTGTGTTGTGCTTTGGTGATGCTGTAGGCGCCGGCTCAGCTCGGCCATCAGTGAAAGCTGCGTTCTACCTCAATGGCTACTGAACCGGTGAAGTGACTCAATGGAACAAATGCTTTGTAAAGAGTGAGGCGAGCTGCGCGTACACCTTTGAATTCAGCCTGAATGACGTCGAGTACTTGTTCTGCGAGATACTCGAGAAGGTTGACCCGCCCGAAGCCTTCAATAGAGGTCTGCACGCGTTCAATAATCTTGCTGTAATCTATAACGTTCTCGAGATTGTCTTGGGTGTCTCTGTAGGGAACCTGGACACTCAAATCCACTTTCAGGTTCTGCCCTACCTTTTGTTCGTGCGGATTCGCCCCAAGATACAGAAACGTGTAAACATCCCGGATATGAATCCAGCAATAATCGGAGTTGCCATTTTTTGAGATCATGCTCTGGTTCCTTGCAAAGAAACGTCGGACACACTTTTCTTCACCCATATGCTCCGGTATTGATGTGTTGACAAGATCCAACAGCAAAACGTTGAACAGGCCAAAACAGGAAGAACACAATGGCAGACATGAATCTCCCTCTTTCTAGCGTGGGACGTAATCATATCAAGCTCAATGACATGCACGGAGCTCATAACTATCATCCATTGCCGGTGGTTCTGGCTCGCGGGCAGGGCGAGTGGGTCTGGGATGTGGATGGTCGCAGATACCTAGACATGTTGAGCGCCTATAGCGCAGTCAATCAGGGGCATGTTCACCCGCGCATGGTGGAAACCCTCATGGAGCAGGCCGGACGCATTACCCTGACTTCCCGAGCCTTCTACAACGATCAAATCGGCCCTTGGTTGAAAGAGTTGACTGAGTTCTGCGGGATGGAACGTGCGCTACCCATGAACTCTGGAGCTGAAGCGGTTGAAACAGCAGTAAAGCTAGCCCGCAAGTGGGGCTACCGGACAAAGAAAGTGGCTCCCGAACAGGCCGAAATCATTGTCTGTGATTCTAACTTTCACGGTCGAACGACAATGATTGTGGGTTTCTCCTCTGACCCTCAATACCGCGCCGATTTTGGCCCATTCACGGGTGGTTTTAAAATTGTTCCTTACGGTGATGCGCAGGCATTGCGGCAGGCTATTACGCCGAATACGGTTGGATTTCTTGTTGAGCCTATCCAAGGTGAAGCTGGTGTAATTGTTCCTCCCGCGGGCTACCTCGCAGAGTGCGACCGGATCTGCAAAGAGCACAATTTTTTATTCATTGCCGATGAAATCCAAACGGGGCTCTGCCGCACGGGCAAGACCTTCTGCTTTCAACATGAAAACTGCGCGCCGGAGCTTCTGATTCTCGGAAAAGCTCTGGGTGGTGGCTTCTATCCTATCTCTGCAGTGGTCGGCACAGATGCCGTCCTTGGTTTGTTGAAGCCCGGCGATCACGGTTCCACATTCGGAGGTAACCCGCTTGCTTGTGCGCTGTCGCGCACGGCACTGCGTATTCTTCAAGATGAAAATCTTGCTGGCCGTGCCGAAACTCTCGGCCAGCGCTTCAGAAGCCGCCTCACAGCCGCACTTCCAAAGTCCGTAGTAAAAGAGGTTCGCGGAAAAGGCCTTCTCAATGCAATTGAACTCCAGTCTTCTGCTGGGCCTGCGCGTAATTATTCTGAGCAGCTTGCTTTGCGAGGTGTCTTGGCCAAAGAAACCCGCTCAACCACAATCCGCTTCGCGCCACCGCTTGTTATTGGCGACGACGCAATGGAATGGGCGCTCGAGCAGATCACTGAGGTTTTTTCAGTGGTGCGCGGCGCCTGAATTTCGCTAAAGAGTTTTATTCAGGCGCTGAAAACCCACAATAGACTGAACTTATATTGCGAGGTCGTACGGATCTTTTTCTTGGTCTGTATTTTCCTCGATGTTCTCTTCGTCAGACAGCTTGAATTCGGCTCGCTCGATTTCATATGTGTTTGCGGCATCGAGGGTCTTGCGCACCGCCTGTTCGCAACTTGGATCATCAATTTTAAGCCAGGGCACCGCAGCAATACCTTGGCGACTCTCCGCTGCTGATGTCTCGAATGCATTTTGAGGCTCGCCGAAAACCAGACAGGGAATGCCTTTTAGGCTGACCTGAATACGCCGTTGCAGACCAGTAGTTAGATCTTCGGGGCAAATCACATACTCGTAATTGCCTTTGTGAAGAAGCTCGAAGAAACTGTGAACTGTGCTGGCTTCGGAAATAGTGAAGCCAATTGTCTGCAGAGTTTTCTGTAACATGGAACCAGTGTTGAGATGATCTTTGGATATGTTCCCCAGTAGAACCTTTCCAAGAGAGGGAATGATATCTCTTACGGTATGTTTGGTGAGCAGCCCAAGCTTGCCAACACTTTCACGAACGGATTTGTTCATGGTTAGAATCAGCAGTTTGAGGAACTCCTCTTGCTGCATCGGGAGTGTGAGATAGGTCACAAATCCGAGGCGCAATGCCGTAATAGATTCTCCGCGTCGAGGCTGTTGGCTCAGAAGTATTGCTGGTATTTTAGAGCTCCTGCCGTGGTTAATCACTTTCTGAATCTGCTTGTCCTTAAGTTTTTGGCTGTTGGTGATAAACAGCAACAAGCAAGAATTGTGTGCATCTGGATTGCGCTCAATAAATTCCGATGGTGTGAGCAATTCACATTCCACCTGATTTAGGTCAGCAATGACGTTGTGTACGTTCTCGGGAATTAGTTCATCGCTCACCATGTAGAGCGTTGCAGGCAATTGTCGGTTTGAGAGGTCAAGCGCGAGATTCTCAACGCGGTTGGCACCCGCCGGAGCAGCAATCGAAACGCGGAGAAATTCATAGGATTGAAGTTCTTCCTCAGAAATATTCCGAAGCCCAAGGAATGGAAAGTAATGTTGTACAAATAGGGCTAAAGAAGGGTCACGCAAAATGGGTGAGCCATCGCTTGAGCAGATTGAAATAAGAAGATTTCGGTCGGAGTTGCTGTAGCTCACGTCCAGCATCAAGCTTTCGCACGAGTTTGATTCCTGGCAGGATTGGAACACTCCCTTTAAAAACTGGCGTAAATGAGTTGGGTCACCCACCACGAAGTTTGGTATTCCCTGGGAATAATCGAGCTGAATTTTCAGCAGGCCTTCCATCGAGCTCTGAACTTCCCGGAAGAAGTGTCTGAGATTGAATTCGACCTTGTGGGATGCAAGTGAAGGATTAATTGAATTTGAAAACTCGAGAAGGTTGTGAATGTTGTCGATCAATGATTCACAAAAGTGGGCGATGCTCTCATCACGACCTCGTGTTTGATGACGCAAGCTGTGCTGAATGCGATGGATGGTTTTGAGTTGGTTGTTGCATTGCTCTAGAATTACATCTTCAATAGAGTTTCCGCGTGCAGAGGCCTGTTCCCGAACAAGTGAGAAAACTGCAAATCGCTCGCCATGATTTGCGATTGTGGCAATCGAATACCGGAATGCCCGGTTACCCTCGGGTGTTTCGACTGAACAGGGCTGTGAACAAATACGCGGGTAAGCCTGGTTCACGACTTGCTCAATTTTTTGCGCAATTTCTTCGTCCATCTGCAGGAATGCTACCACGAATCCGTGCGCTGTCATGCTTTCTACGAGATCCGCTGAGAGTCCAAGCTCATCGAGAAACTCTTCCATGGATGCGTTGATGTGGCGGAGTCGTCCTGAGCTGTTGAAAACTGCGATGGGCTCGTTGATTGTGTTAAAGCTTTTGAGCCAGTGTTGTCTCAGAGCTTTTTGTCTGCGGTCTTGATCTTCGAGAATCAGGGCTATTTGGCCGAACTCGTCACTGTCGAATTGTTCAAGTGGGAAACGAGATTTTTCCTCGAGACGCTCGATTCGGATCTTTGACTTCTGTTGTTTGATGCTCGCGACTTCGGTCATCCTTCGATTAAGAAGAGCTTCGCGCAGAATTTTCAATGGTCGGAAAACGAAATGTTTATTAAAGAAAAAGAAAGCCGTGCAGGCTCCGAGCAGAACAAGCAGAAGAGCGCCGACAAGCCACCGCTGAAACTGAAAGGTTTCTCGAGCAATTCTGAGCTCTGGATAATCGCGCTCACCGAGTACGAGCGAAGTGCCATTTTCGATAAGCGGGTGTTGGTTTATAATCCAAAGGGGTTCGCCGTTGAGCTGCTTTGCATATGCGATTTCTCCTCGAGTCATCTGCTCTGGCAGCATTTGTTGAGGCACTACCCGATTAGACTCCAAAAGAGCGGGGGCAACATCATCAGCAGATGAGTTAAAGCTCGGATTGAAGACTTGTCCGTAGCCACCCGAGATATTTGTATGCCATCGGGAGACGGCTACATCGGCTGCCTCAAGACTAAATTGGTATGCTTGTCGGCTAGTCATTTGGAAGAGAAGCCCCGAACCTAGCAGCCCCAATACAATAAATGCGACCACCAATGTGAATCGAAACCTGTCTTCGACGGACACGGCCAGCTGTCCCGCGCTGCGCCAGATACTGCGTTCGTTTCCGCGCTTTTCAGCCTTGGCCATTTTATCTCCCATACACGGCTTCAAACGGTGCTCAGAGGAGGCAGAGTCCGGTTTTCGCCGTTCGGAGAGGGATCGGAGTCTGCCGAATAAATTTGAGGCAGATTTAATTTCGCGGTTGCAACTTACTGAGGTGTGTTCTAGGACTATTGAGGTGTTCGCCATCTCGAACGCAAGAAAATCGCTCCAAAGACGCTCGTGCTTTGGCCGCTTCTATTAACCCCCCAAAATTTTTCGGAATACTACATGGCTGACGATACCAAGCCTCTCGATGACTCGAACGTTGATGAATCAACTTCCGGACGCAAGCGCTCCACCCGTCGGTTTGTAAGAAAAGAAGAGGCATCTTCGGAATCTACGGGTTCAGAGGGCGATTCCGCGGGTTCATCCGCAGGGGCAGGCGAAGCTGATGCGGATCCTGGTGTAACAACCTTTGTTCCCCAGAAGCGGGACGATCGTCGAGGGTTCATGCCCCGGCGCGAGAGCCAGGGGCAGGGTCTGGGCGGTATGCCTCCGATGAAAGAGCCGGGATTTGCACCGGTCGCTGCCCGTGAGCCTGGAGCCCTCGCTCCACAGCCAGCTGCCGCACCGCAGGCGCAACCTCAAACACAACCACAGCCTCAACCTCAAGTTCAGGCTCCCCAAGCGGGCTCTCAGCCTCAACCTCAACCGACCCCGCAACAGGGTGCGGGTGAGCCTCGGCAAAACCACGGCGGTCCGCAGCAGCATGGCCAAGGCGGAGGCGGTCAGCAGCAATTTAGACGACCAGGTCATGGCCACGGTCATGGCGGTGGGCATATGGGTCGCCCGCAAGGCCAAGGTGGGTTTCAGCAGCGTCAGGGTGGGGGGAATTTCAACCCCAATTTCAAGCGCAGCGACAAACAGCAGCAGCAGATGGCGATGGTCGAAGAAAAGGAGCCTGAGTTCAACGCCAACGTTCCGGTGATGAACCTCAAGGAGCTGAAAGAAAAACACATCAGCGACCTCGTACACATGGCGCGTGAAATGGGCGTTGAAGGCGCAGCAAACCTGCGTAAGCAGGATCTTGTTTTTGCGCTTCTTGGTGCACAGGCTGCGCGCAACGGAGTTGTTTACTCGGAAGGTGTTCTCGAGACTTTGCCCGATGGCTTTGGTTTCTTGCGCGCACCTGACTACAACTATCTGCCAGGTCCAGATGACATTTATGTTTCTCCTTCGCAGATTCGCCGTTTCAACCTGCGCACGGGTGACACCGTCTCGGGTCAGATTCGTCCGCCGAAAGACAACGAGCGCTACTTTGCGCTGTTGAAAGTTGAGTCTGTTAATATGGAACCGCCAGATCTCACCGGCGAGAAAATCCTGTTCGACAACTTGACCACGATTCACCCGAATGAGCGGCTCAAGCTTGAATATCATCCTGAAATTCTCAGCACACGAACTATTGACCTTATGTCACCTATCGGCAAGGGGCAGCGTTCACTCATTGTTGCGCCTCCCCGTACGGGTAAGACAGTGCTGTTGCAGAACATCGCAACAGCCATTGCGCACAACCACCCCGAAGTGGTTTTGATTGTGCTGCTCATCGATGAGCGTCCCGAGGAAGTGACCGAAATGGAACGCACCGTGAAGGGCGAAGTTGTGTCGAGTACATTCGACGAGCCCGCATCGCGTCACGTTCAGGTCGCAGAAATGGTTATTGAGAAAGCCAAACGACTGGTTGAGCACAAGAAAGACGTTGTCATTCTGCTTGACTCAATTACGCGTCTGGCGCGTGCTTACAACTCGGTTGTTCCGCCGAGTGGAAAAATCCTCACCGGTGGTGTGGATGCCAACGCACTGCACAAACCTAAGCGCTTCTTTGGTGCAGCACGTAACGTTGAAGAGGGCGGCAGCCTGACAATCATTGCGACAGCACTCATCGAAACCGGAAGCCGCATGGACGAAGTGATTTTCGAAGAGTTCAAGGGTACAGGTAACATGGAACTTGTTCTCGATCGCAGGCTGGCAGAGCGTCGTGTGTTCCCGGCAATCGATATGAACAAATCGGGAACCCGTCGCGAAGATCTTCTTCTCCCGAAAGAGACACTCAATCGCCTCTGGGTTTTGCGCAAAGTGATTCACCCGATGAGTCCAATCGAGTCGATGGAATTCCTTATCCAGCGCCTCGAACGCACAGAGACCAACGACGATTTTCTTGGAAGCATGAACGGATAAACCAACAGAACTTGGGGTGAGACGATGACCCTGCCTTCCGAACACTCACTCTCCGACCTGTTGGAGCTGCCGCACACCGCGGCAGCTTCTTCTTTGTCGGAGTTGCAAAAACTGATCGATGATGAACGCGCTCGGTGCGGGAGTGTGATTTCCATTCCCGTAGCTCAATTGAGCGAAGCGCAGGCCGATGATGTGCGCGTGCGTTTTACAGGCCGAAAGTCCCCGCTTCAGGATTGGCTTAGATCACTGCGCAACTTTCCTGCTGAGGAGCGCAAAGAGGCTGGTGCGAAAATTAACCAGCTCAAAGCTTTTCTTGAGGTTGAGGTTGAAAAATTTGTGCTCGAATGCCGCGCCGCGGCAGAAAAAGCGAAGCTTGAAAGGGAAAAGGTCGATCTCTCTCTGCCGTTGCCCGAACTCGCCATGGGTTCGCGCCATCCCGTTTCGGTCGCTGCTCAACAGTTGCTCGAACCGCTGCGCCGCCTTGGCTTTACGGTCATTGATGGACCCGAACTGGAGCGTGAGTTCTACAATTTTGAAGCCCTCAACATTCCGGCGGAACACCCCGCACGTGAAATGCAAGATACATTCTTCGTTGCTTCGCAATGGGTACTGCGTACACACACAAGTAGTGTTCAGGCACACGCAATGCTTGAACGAGGTGTTCCTTTGCGGGTGGCATGTGCTGGGTTTACATACCGCAATGAACTCGACCTGACCCACGTTCCAACTTTCCGCCAAATCGAGTGTCTCGTGGTGGATAAAGGAATCACGCTCGCACACATGCGCAGCACACTGGATGCTTTTTTTGCTGAGGTTTTCGGTCGTCCCGTGAAGCTTCGCCTCCGTTCGAGTTACTTTCCATTCACAGAACCAAGCGCTGAAATCGATGTTCAATGCCAACAGTGCTTTGGTGAAGGCTGTCGCAGCTGCAAGCACACTGGTTGGTTGGAAATGGGCGGTTGTGGACTGGTCAACGTCCGAGTTCTCGAGAGCTGCGGAATTGACTCTAAAGTTTACAGCGGTTTTGCGTTCGGAATGGGTGTGGATCGCATCGCGATGAGCAAATTTGGGATCGCTGATTTGCGCTCACTCTATGAAGGCGATGTGCTCATGTCGCGTCACTTGGCTTTGCGTTGAAAGGGAAAAACCCGTGCTGGTGAGTCTCAAACTGATCGACTCTTTGTTCTTGCAACTCCCTACAAAGGCTTCGGCGGGCATCGCCGCTCCTTGCTGGGAGCGGTGGGACGTTAAACTGTTTTCAGAAATCTTCACGCGTCAAGGATTCGAGGTTGAGTCTACGCAGTTGCGCGGCAATGACTTGAAGCAAGTTGTTGTTGGTCGCATTCAGAACGCAGAGAAACATCCAAAAGCCGACAAACTTCAGGTTTGTTTGGTTCAGACGGCAGCTGGCGAAGTTCGGCAGATTGTTTGTGGCGCGGCGAATGCGCGAGCAGGGCTGTATGTCGCTGTGGCATTGCCAGGTGCTGTTCTTCCCAATGGCCTTGAAATTAAATCCTCCAAGATTCGTGATGTTGAAAGTCACGGAATGCTTTGTTCGCGTGAAGAACTTGGACTTCCTGTCGATGAATCACGAGATGGCAACGGTATTTGGGAACTTCATTCCGAGCCCGCATGCGGCCTTCCTGAAACAGAACTTGCATCCCGAATCGGCGTCCCAGTGATGTTTGCCCTGGGTCTAGATGATGTTTTGCTCGAACTTAACGTAACACCTAACCGTCCGGATATGCTTTGCCACGAAGGCGCGGCGCGTGAACTTTGTGCTGGATTGGCTTGGGCAGGCCTCAAAGGTTTCGATTGGAAACCTTGGCAAAAAGAGTGGGTCGGTTCCGCAACTGCGGCAGACCTTGCGCGCGATGCGGCAGAGAAAAATCATATCGAAACACGCGGCGGTACTTTTGTTGCCCACAACGACCTTGGAGTGCCTGCATTTTTCGTTGGACTCGATGGGGTTCAGGTCAGCACAACTCCAGCCTGGCTGAGAAACACCCTTGAAGCGTTGGGTCAGAAGAGCATTAACTCGGTTGTGGATGCCTGCAACCTTGTTCTTTTGTGTTTTGCTCAACCCAACCATGCGTTTGACTTGAAGAAGCTGTCTGCGCAGGGCGATGGCAAAAAGAGTTTACGTTTGCGTTTCGCTCAGGCCGGCGAAGCTTTTATTGGTCTTGATAGCAAGGAACGAACGCTCGCTTCAACCGATTGCGTGGTTGCCGATTCAGGCACCTCTCAAGCTCTGCTCGGCGTGATTGGTGGCGACCATTCAAAAGTTGAAATGAGTTCGGGAAGTCTTGTTCTCGAATTTGCCAATCCACATCCGGTTCTTGTGCGCCGTACCTCGCGTCGGCACGGACGCAAAACTGACAGTAGTTTTGCGTTTGAGAAGGGTATTGACGTCTGGCGTCGGTTTGAGTCGGCTGAGAAACTCATCGGGTTGCTCAATGCCCTACAGCAAAAGACTGCCGGGAACTTGAAATATGTTGGCAGTGTTTATGCACGTGGAAACGCGGTTCGCTCGGAAGATGCTCAAAGCTTTTTCCCGATTGATGCCGCTGGCCAAGAGCCTGCTTTGAGCAAATCACTCGGGGAATTTACGCTTCCGTTTACTTCAGAGGACGTGCGTACTCGTGTGGGTGATGCGCTTGTGCCGTTCGAAAAGCAACTCTCAATACTTGAGTCGTTGGGTTTTGCAGTCAGCAAGAGCTCGAATGCGACTGCCGTGAATGTGGTCGTGCCGAGCTGGCGCCGTTTGGATGTTATGGGTGGCGCTGATTTGGTTGAGGAGATTGTTCGGGTGGTGGGAATCGATCACGTTCCTGCTCATCCACTTTCAGCGGCTGGAAAACTCGTGGCTGACGACGTCCATCTTTCCTTGTTTGAAGCCAGCGCGCAGCGCCTGGTCAGCTTGGGCTACCACGAGACCGCAGGCTTTCATTTCATGCGCGCAGATGACTGGTCGAAGCTCAATCTTAAGAGCATAAATGCATGCGGCGAACCGGTTGCTTTGCTAAATCCAATTATCAAAGATGAGCCCCTAATGCAGAGCACTCTCTTGAGTGGCTTGCTGCGCAAGGTAGCGCACAATATCAATTACGGGACAAAGCGCGGTCAGCTGTTCGAAGTTTCGCGAACCTTCCAGAACACCGACCTTCATGCACGCCGCGTTTTCAACACAAACGGCGAAGGTGTTGGACTCACTGCCGCGCTAGCGGAAAAAGTTCCTCATGAGTTGTACGAGTACTCGCCAAAGTGTTCTTTCCTTCTAAGCCGTGAACAATCCGCAACCGAACGCCCAGGGGAAACCCCTCGGGTGTGTGCTGTTGTCTTTGGAGCGCAGGAGGAAAAGGAGTGGCTAAACTCTGGTGAGCGCAGTTGGGCGTTTCACACGCTTGCAGCGCACGTCGCTGAACTGTTGAGTATCTTTGGCTTGCATGCTGAATTTAGAGCCCTTCCCGCAGACCACCCGATGAACGGAGCCGTGCATCCAGGGCGCAGCGCTTCAGTTGTTGCGAAAGTGCAGGGTCATATTGTTCATCTGGGATGGGTGGGGCAGTTTCATCCTGCGACTCTGCGGAACTTTGAGATTGACTCGGAGTGTCTTGGCTTTGAATTAAATTTAGGTCTGGCTGTTGAGAAACTTTTGGCATGCCAACGCGAAGCGGGAAGCGCACCCAAGAACAAGTCGAGCCTGCAGACGGCACAGGCAGTGCGGCTGCCCTCTGTTGAACGCGATTTCGCATTCCTTGTCTTGGAAACCCTAACAGCCGCTGCGCTTGTAAATTCTGTGCATGCCGCAATTGAAAACGACGTTCTGGCACAAAAGAAGATTCCTGCACGCTTGGTCTCTGTGAAGATCTTCGACGTTTATCGTGGACAAGGAGTTTCGGCAGGGCACAAGAGTGTTGCCCTGCGTGTCACACTTCTTCCTACGGAGCGGACATTGGTTGAGGCTGACATCACGGCCGTCACCGAGGCAGTTGTGGGACGAGTCACACGTGAATGCGCCGCGCAATTGCGTGGCTGAGGTGTCTGTGGGTTGGAGCTGTGAAATCTCGTTTGCCCCTGCGCGATTGCAAGAAAACAATTGACCATAGCTCTATCCCTCTGTAAGGGCGGAATGACTTACAACAGGAGATATGTCATGAAGGTTCTGTCGGCTCTCTTTGCTACCCTGCTTTTTGCAAACGTGGCTTCCGCAGATTGGGCAACCTCAACAGGCGGCACTCCCAGTGTTCCTCAGGTCTGTGTTGCCAACACAACCCCTTACTCGGTGGATGTGTCGGTCAATGGTCAGCGCTTCTACGTGGGTCCTCATTACACTACCCGCGTGCCCAGCTACCAGAATGGCGCTGTGCTCATCCAAATGAACACACGCCAGCTCTCTGGTCCCTATAGCAACCCGATTTGGGCTCAGACCTACGTCTATCCGGCATATTACGGCTGCGGTTCACAGAACTCAGTGAGCATTTACCTGTACGGCAACGTGCTCGGTTTCAACTGAGTTTGCGGCCAACTTTGTCCGTCTAGACAAATTTTGGAAAGAAGGCAGCCTCTCGCGAGAGACGCTGTTTTTTTTTATTGTTTGCCCCCTGACTGCATTTCTTTTGCACGAAGCTCTGCTTCGCGCGATGCTGCTTCTCTGAGTGCGGGAAACAGAGGTTGGCGTGAAGGAATTCGTTGTCTGGTGGATGAAACGTGACCTGCGTTTGGCAGACAATGCTGCCCTCAACGCTGCAGCCCTCCATGCTCAGAGACACAATTGTCCGCTTGTTGCTCTCTGGATCAGCGAGCCAGAGGCTTTCGAAGCACCGGAATTCCACGCACGGCGAGAGCGGTTTGTTCTTGAATCGCTTATTGAACTTGAGTCGCGTCTGCAGCCGTTGAATATTCAAGTGATCATCGCTGATGGCGAAGCAACCAGTGTTTTCGAGAGCCTCGCAAACAAGGGAATGCGCGCTTTATTCTCGCATGAAGAAACAGGAGTGTTGTGGACGTTTAACCGCGACAAACAGTTGAAACGCCTTTTACGTGCACGCTCGATTGCTTGGAGCGAGCTTCCGACCAATGGTGTCGTGCGGGGTTTGAAAGACCGCAGTCTTTGGCAAAGAGAATTACAGCGCAGAATGAAGTCTGCACCTGTGCAATCACCACAGCAGCATCACTTGAATGGCGGCGAGCTTGCCTCAGTGTTATCGATAGAAATTGCGGGCGCGGTCAGGTTTTATCCCTGGCATCTGCGCGCCGAGTCGAAGTTGGTGCGCGCAGCTCAACATGCACCGCGGCAGCAACAACGTGGAGGAGAGAGTGTTGGTCTTGCGCTGCTCCGGCGTTTTCTTGCACCGGAAGTGCATCGCAAGTACATCCGTAATCTTTCGCGACCACATGAAGCGCAATATTTCAGTTCTCGGCTCTCCCCTTATTTGGCTTTCGGATGTCTTTCTTCACGCCAGATTCTGACTGAGATTCAGCAGTTCCCGAGTGAGTCGCTCGATGCGCGTTCTCTTTCTGCTTTCAAAAGTCGCTTGGCTTGGCGCTGTCATTTTATGCAAAAGCTTGAGAATTTTCCCGAGATGGAGATCCGTGAACAAAATGCTGCATTGGCTCGTTTAAGGCCTGAGATGAGTGATGACGAATTTGGGCGTTGGACGCAGGGTCTCACAGGCTTTCCACTCGTTGATGCCTGCCTGCGCAGTGTGCACCACACTGGGTTTTTGAACTTTCGCATGCGTGCAATGTTGATGAGCTTTGCAACACACCTGATGTGGCGTGACTGGCGCGCGCCGTCTTGGGATCTGGCGCGGGCGTTTCTGGATTTTGAGCCCGGGATTCATTTTGCCCAAGTTCAAATGCAAGCTGCCGTGACCGGCAACAATCAGATTCGGATATACAATCCCTTAAAGCAGTCGGAAGAAAATGACTCAGAATGTCGATTCATCAAGCACTGGGTACCTGAACTGAAAGAGGTGCCGTGCGAACGTATTCATGCTTGTTTGGATTTGCCCTCCGGGTATCCAAAACCAATCGTTGATTTGCGCGCGGCAATGTCGCATGCGCGAGAGAACTTGTTCGCGCGCTTTCGTGAGCCCGATGTGCGTGCCGAGGCGCGCGTGGTTCAAGATAAGCTCGGCAGCCGTGGTGGATATCTTTCCTGGCGGGGCAGGAAGGCTCTCAGGGCGGGGCAAGCTCCTCGAAGGAAAAAGAAAACAAACAGTGAGCAAGGCGATCAGCCGACGCTGTTTGACGAGATAGAAGATTGAATGAGCTTTTGCACTCCGAGGGGAGTTCAGAGTTTTAATTTTTCCTGCGCCAGGTCGCAGACATATGATCGCGGCAAATGCTTCAGGAATCCAAGTCCGATCTCTGAAAACCTTCTGCGCGTGATTGGCCGTTGTGTGAGTTCAGAGGTTGTTTCGCGGTAAACAAGGGGTGCCGTATCGTACTGGGAGTTTTCTGCGAATCTCTCGAGCACGGGAATGAACTGCCCCCATCGGTTTGACCAGTGGCGCAGCCGATTTTCGTCCTCAAATGTAAACGGCAGAGCGGGAATTGGGTCTGTTTCCTGATTGATGCGGTGCCATTTCGCCTCAAAAAGAGCGCGCGCGCTTTGGAAAAAAAGATTGTTTCCAACCTTTGGTGCACCAAACGTCCATAGCGCCTGGACGGGAAAGTTGCTCTTTTCCAGTCTGAGTGCATTGAGCAACGCGACCGCACCACCCAGGCTGTGCCCAGTAACAAAGAGCGGTTTTTTGCGCTCCTGCGCATACCTCGCTGCACCTTCAACATGTTTCCAAACAGACTCAGCACCACGTTTGAATCCGCTGTGCACAAGGATGTTCTCACGACCTTCTTCCAAGCGTTCGAGCTTCACCGCAATGTCGATGAGTAGATCGGTTGGTTCCTGAGTGCCACGGAAGGCGATGAGAATGAAGTCTGTGTGCTCGGCCCAATATCCGTTGGTGCTGCTCGCAGAATCATCGAACAATTGGATATTGGAAAAACCCCAAGAGGAGAGAATGCGCATTCGTTTACCTGGCCAGAAGCTATAGGCAAGGTAACTCGCGGCCATCATCATGTAAGCATTATCTGGTGAGCTGTGTTGCCCGATTCTAAATACCTTTTCCTTGCTGAGTGGCAGGCAAGGGAGATCGCTTTTGCTAAAACGCTGGGTCGTCCAGGCGCTCATTGGAGCCGCGTTGGCCTGGAACGCTCCGGATTGGCTTGTTTGGATGGCGAACGCAAGGGCAGCAAGAGCGCAGAGACTTCTACTACCACGCGAGAGAGCCTTCATGGTTGTTCTCCCTAACTGCGGCGATTGAACGTGAAAGTGTGGTTTGGGTCAATACTTTGAGCATGTTTGCGACAATTGAATGAATTTTAAACATTCCTATTTTGCGCAATAATTTGAAATCAAATATGTTTTTCCTGGCTCAGGATTTTCTCAGCGGTTCCCAAATCTCTGGTCGGTGCAGACTCGCAGGAGGAGGACAAGACATGGCGATGACAAAGAAACTCCCTCATTTGAGAACTCTAGGAGGCCTGAGTCTTGTCTCACTTGCCATCGTCGTAGCCTGTGGTCAGGTACGCGACGAAGAATCCGCGGCTCAGTGGGTGACGTCTCCAGGAATGTCAAAGTCATAAGTTAATTCTGCTTTGAAAGCCACTCTCGCCGTGCAGTTGAACTTAAAAACGAACAGAGCAACGCTGTACCGAGATGGGGTGCCGCAACAACAATGGAACATTGCATCTGCTGATGTGACCGGTGCGTATCACAACGGAGAGATGAAGTTCACTCCCGAGGGAATCTACGGCATTGAGGATCTCGAGCATTGTCCCGCTTGGCGCCCGCGTGATCCTGTTAATCCGGCAACCGGAAAAGTTGCACAATCGGATGCTGAACGGTGGCAGATTTTTAACGCGGAACCGGAAGTTTATGGTCCCTGCGGATCGAGTAATCCACTTGGTAAATATGTTTTTTGGTTTCAGGGAGCTTATGGGATGCACGGCAACTCTGCAGAAGAAATTCTGCGTTTGAGAGATCCCGAGGAGCGCCGCGTTTCAGGCGGCTGCATCCGCAACCCCAACGAAAAAATCAAAGAGATTTTTCACACCGCGCTCGATACGTTTCCAGATCTGTCGGCTTATAAGCAAACCGTTGTGACGATGGAAGGCCAGCCGCAACAGAGCAAGCGTACGTTGACCCAAGGCGCGCGTAACATCAACATGCGCGTTGTTGTTGGGCGCTGGGCAAGCGACCCGGCAGTCGGTGGTGGCACATCGCAACCCTCTGCGCCTGTGGTCACTCCAGCTCCGACACCAGCACCCACGCCGATTCCTGCTCCCGTTGGCGCTGCAATGCTCTGCAAAGCAATCAGTGTCGATTCAAAATTTGGCGTTGCACCTCTGCACATTCGTTTGCCAGCGACGCCCGAGAACATTTCAGGCTTTTACCGATTGAAAGATCCTGTGCGCGTGTTCGGCCTGATTCCTGGGACAACGTATTATCAGACAGCGCGTGGCTTCATTGCTTTGAAGCGAAAATAGATTCCATTTCCTTACGGATCATGGCCATATTCTGCGCACGAGTTTCTGCAGGCACCTGATAGGGGTTGCGGAAATAGCTCGTTTCATCGAGTTCGCTGCGCACAAACTTGGTTTGGTAAGTCAGGCTCGCAGCATTGTTGTCGTCGGTTGTTACATATTGCTTGAGAATATTGGGCGAGATGAAATCGCGTATCGATTTGATGTCGTGATCCATGTAAAGCTTTCCGCCGTCTTTTGCGCGTGTAAATCCGCGCACAACGTAATCGCAAACCACAACGTCGCTCTCGAATGCCTTGAACATGAAGTCGAGTGCATACAACGGGCTGATGCTGCCACAGGTTGCAATATCAATATCGACACGGAATGAACAGATGCCATTGGGATCAAGGCTGTCTGGGTAGGTGTGTGCACAGATGTGGCTCTTATCGAGATGGATATTCACCGTGCTTTGTGCCATCAAATTTGCATGCTCGCCTGCTTTGGCATCACTCATGAGCAGAACCACGCTGGCTCCCCACGGGTCAAAATCCTTGCTGGAAACATTCAGCACAGTCGCGTCCATGATCTCGGCGATGCGAATTAGCATAGATTCAATTTGTTTCGCGCTGTAGCGCTCATCGATGTAGCGGATGTAGGACGCCCGTTCCTCTTCGTTCGTGGCAACGGCAAAATCGTACAGGTTGAAACTCAGTGCTTTTGTCAGGTTGTTGAAACCAAGAATTTGCGACATGTGAGCATTTCCAAGCCAAAAGTTGAAAAAGACCCGGCGCGCTGGGATGAAATTGCCGGCGGCCGTGTGGTAACTCAACAGACTGTCGGGTTCAACACCTTTGTGTTACGCTGGGATGGGAAACACTTGTTGTTTTTTAAGGACAAATTGCCCATGGAATCTGATTCCAGCCTATTTTTGGTGTTGACCGACGATGCGGAACTCGTTTCGACGCTCGTTCATATCCAGCCGCGAGGGATGCTCGTACGGGTTTGGTGTCCATCCAAGTCCTCGACACTTCAGGAAGAAATTACTGAGGCGTGCGAAGCGATTGGGGGGAGCGCACTTCTCGCCAAAGGCGATCTCGGCAAGCCTGCGTTCTACAAGCAGTGGGGGGATTTCGACCCCATCTGCGTGGTTCTTGCGTTCCGGGATTCCGATGAGCACCGTATGGCGCGCAGACATATTCTCGATGAGCTCCCCGGTGCACTCATTCTCTCACTCAAGCACGGTCACCCAGAGGAGAGCCCGCGCAAGCTTGCAGGCGGGCGTGAACTCATTCTGACCTGGGCCGAGCTGCTCAGTCGACCCGTGGGGGCTGAGCTCAGGCACATTCAAACAACCCATCTTGTGAAGGCCATTCGCTCGGTGTTGGGCGAGGGCGACCGCATTGCACTTTTGGTGCAGCCCGATCCTGATCCCGATGGTTTGGCCTCAGCGCTGGCGTTACGCACTATACTAGGGCGCAACAAGGTCTCCACTCCGATTGTCAGCTTCGGAAAGGTCACCCGTCCAGAGAACCTGGCAATGATGAGGCTTCTCGATATTGAAGTGCTCACCATCACGCCTAGAGAGCTTGCTGATTTCGACCGTGTGGCGATGCTCGACACCCAACCAGCTCACTTTGGCTTCGACTTGGAGAGGGTTGACGCAGTCATTGACCACCATCCATCAACGCAGACTTATGAAAGCATTCCGTTCGTTGATATTCGCCATCAATATGGTGCAACCTCCACAATTCTCACGGAATACTTGCGTGCGGCGGCCTGTTCTATTGGGCAAAGGCTTGCGACTGCCTTGTTATATGGCATAAAAGCGGATACGCTCCTGCTCAACCGTGAAGTGATCGACGCCGATCTCGATGCATTCGTCTCTCTCTATCCAAGCATCAACTACAATTTGTTGCGCCGGATTGAGAAACCCGAGTTGCCGATGCGGTTTGCTCCAGTGCTTGCAGATGCACTGCGGCAGATGGTGTGTGAGTCAGGCGTTGTGGTGAGCTGTCTCGGACAAGTGGAGCGTGAAGATCTGATTCCCCAAGTGGCGGATTTCCTGCTCCAGTTCGAGGACGTCGAATGGGTCGTGTGTGCCGGTTTGTTCGATGGCAACGTGGTCATGAGCGTTCGGAACGTCGGCTATGTGAAGAACGCGGGCGAGGTTGTGAAGCGGGTGATCAACGGCTGGGGTCTCGGTGGTGGTCACCGCACCATGGCCAAAGCGATTTTCCCGCAGGGTGAATGGAAAAATCGCTACGGTAGCCTGTCTTCGCAGGCCATTCGGGATGTGGTTTTGAGTTTGTTTCTCCAGGAGGCTGTGTGATGTATTCCTCGGACAAAGGGCTGACAACCGACAAGGCTAGAGCTTCGTTGCCGCGTTCTTCTCCTTTACGCCGGAGGCTGACCTCGCGTCTGCAGCCGTTGCATGGCGGACTTGGATTTGGTGCGGGTGCGATACGCGAGCGGGCTTTGGTGGTCGCGCGTCAGTCTTCGCAGCGTGGTTCGCTGCAGCCGGGTCGTCCGCATTTGGGCTCCTCGGGGCAGGGGCTGCAGTTCACCGAAGAGCAAACCGTTGTGAGAGAACTCGAGCAGATTCCCTTTTTGCTCGATGAAGAAACCGCAAAACCCAATGATGCCCGCCTTCAGGCGCTTAACAATCAGGTCCGCCGGGTTTCAGCTCAGCAATCAACTCTCCAACGCACAGCTTCGGGGCTTCAGGTTCCGGAAGCAGCTCAAGTTCCCTCAATCAAATCCTTTATCGCGGCCTCGAAGAGAAACGCCGCTCCGTCCCTCTTTCAGGGGCTTACAGCTTGGTTTTTTGATGCACTTGTTGTTGTGGCGTGTTTGGTTCTTGCATTTACTGTTTCGGCCAGTGTGCCGTTCTTGACCCTACTGTCACAGAAGTTTCCGGTTTTAGCTCAGTATGGGGCGTTTGAGAGCGCGCACAGTTCTCCGCTTGGTTGGTTGTTGCTGATGGGGCAGACCTTCGCTGTGGGCTCTATGCTTTTGTTTGCTGTACAGGCGTTTTCGGGCTTCTTCCTGGCCGCATCGGTGGGTCGCGCGATTGCCGATGTCCGCCTTGCCACCTATCGTTCCCCGCTCGGACGTGCCTTCAAAATCGGTCTGGGTGAGATGCTGCAGTGGCCTCTGGCTTTTGGACTTCTGAATACGATTGTGTCACCGGAACACAATTTTTTGGTTCGCTCGTTGAAGTGGGCGCGCGGTACACCGCAAAACTGATTCAACTTCCCCTTATTTTACAGGCTTCGCTGAATTGAGTGTCGAGGTGTGCTTGTCACGCCTTGACTCTGTGGTATGTCGCATCGTCAGAACCCGTTTCCATTTTCGCGTGCTTTCATTGTTTTTTCGAGTTGTCCTTTTTGGAGGAAATCTTTCATGGCTCATGGAAAAACCACTGCTCCGGTGCCCAGCGTCCGAACCATTGAACGCCCGCGCAACCTCGACGGCTCGCTGTCGCGCGTTGCGGATTTTTACGGCTCAAACGTGTTTGATTTGCGTGCAATGGCGAAAAAGCTGAGCTCGCACGATCTCGACACCATGAGCAAGGTGATGAAACTCGGTGGCAAGATTGACTCCACTCTCGCTGAACGCGTTGCTTCGGCTGCACGTGAGTGGTCTATTGAGAAGGGTGCAACCCACTACTGCCACTGGTTCCAGCCGCAAACAGGAACAACTGCAGAGAAGCATGATGCGTTCCTTTGGCTCGATAAGAACGGCCATCCGATCGAGCGTTTCACTGGCAAGGAGCTGCTCCAAAGTGAACCCGATGCATCGAGCTTTCCCTCGGGTGGCATGCGCTCAACTTTCGAGGCGCGTGGTTACACGAGCTGGGATCCTAGCAGCCCCATGTTTGTTATGGAAACCGAAAACGGACGCACACTCTATATTCCATCGGTGTTCATTAGCTATCACGGCGATGCGCTCGACTTTAAAACCCCGCTTCTGCGCTCCAACGACTCATTGAACAAAGAGGCGCTTAAAACTCTGCATCTTCTTGGCGAGAAGAACGTCACAGGTGTCATCACAACCGTGGGTGCCGAACAGGAGTTCTTCGTCGTTGCGCGCGATCAGGCTATGGCTCGTCCCGACCTGCGTTTGAGTGGACGGACTGTCTTCGGTAAGCGTCCTGCAAAAGGTCAGGAACTCGAAGATCACTACTTTGGTCATATCCCAACACGTGTGCACGCGTTCATCAATGAGCTCGAAATTGAGCTCTATAAAGTGGGCGTGCCTATCAAAACGCGCCACAACGAAGTGGCGCCCGGACAGTTTGAAGTCGCTCCAATTTTTGAAGGTTCAAACATTGCAGCAGATCACAACCAGCTCTTGATGAAAGTGCTGCGCACTGTGGGTGCACGCCACAATTTCTCTGTTCTTCTGCATGAAAAACCTTTTGCGGGAGTCAATGGCAGCGGCAAGCATGTAAACTGGTCGATGTCTGATTCTACGGGTCGGAACCTTCTCGATCCAGGAAACACGCCCCACCAGAACCTTGTCTTCCTGACTTTCCTTGGCGGTGTGATGCAAGGCATCTTCGATCACGCAGATGTTTTGCGTGCGTCGGTGGCCTCCACTGGAAACGATCACCGCTTAGGCGCAAACGAAGCTCCCCCGGCAATCATTAGCTGCTTCTTGGGTGATACTCTCGACAAAATTCTCACCGCCATTGAGGCTGGAAAAGCTGACAATGTTTCGGCCGAGAGAGCGATGCTCGACTTGGGTGTGAACCACCTTCAGCATGTTGCGCTCGACAACACTGACCGCAACAGAACCTCACCGTTCGCCTTTACCGGCAACAAATTCGAATTCCGCGCGGTCGGATCGAGTGCATCTATCAGTTTCCCTACGGCAATTCTAAATGCGGCGGTCACTGCCGGTCTGACCAAAGTCAACGCCAAGCTGGGCGCACGAGCGAAGAATGGTTCGGTGAGTCCAGAAGGTGTCTTCGAAGTGCTGCGCGAAGTTATCCGTGACACGCGCAATATCCGCTTTGAAGGGAACGGCTATTCACAAGAATGGCGCGATGAGGCAGCACGGCGTGGGTTGGGTAACTATCCCGATACACCTGCTGCACTCGGCGTGTGGAGCAACACTGCAAAAACTCAATTCCTTGTGGAAACGGGAACGTTTACATCAACGGACTTGGAAAGCCGCGCGGCAATTCAATGGGAGCGTTACATCAAGCAGCGTCTCATTGAAGTCAATGCGGCCATCGAAATGGCGCAGACGGGTATTCTGCCTACAGCGCTCACACATCTCTCGGAGCTGGTGAGTCTCAGTGAAAGTGCGGCGCGTCTGCATATCAGCACTCCCGCTCAAAAACTTGCTGGCGAGCTGGGGCAACTGACGGTTCGTTTTGAGACGGCTTTGTCTGCTCTGCGCGCGGCAAATGAGCGGGTTACTTCGGGTGATGCATTCGAACATCACGAGCTCGCCAAGACTGCCAAGGAAATCGCTGCACAGCTGCTTCCGAAGCTTGAAGACCTGCGCAGCACGGCAGACGCTCTTGAGGCTCTCATTCCTGCGTCGAAGTGGCCATTCCCAACCTACCAAGAACTGCTTTTCCCAGCCGATTGATGCGCATCATCGGGCGCTCCTTGCTTCACCAGAAGTCAGGGTTGCGTCCGATGATGATAGCAGCCATGACCTTCGGGACGTAGTCTTGGGTTTCTTTGGGAAGGTTTTCCCGCACATGCCAGAAGTCAGCCTGTCTGGCATTTTTTATGCTCGCGTTTATTTCATGTCGTTTAATTTTGTTCTGCCCTGCATTGTACGCTGCAAGTGCCAGTAGGTATTGGCGGTTGCCGAACATGTGCAGCAGTGAGTTGAGATAGCGCGCAGCAGCATGGGTGCTGTACTCGAGGTTTCTGCGTTGATCTTTGCTGTCGCCCGTGAGTGGTGCAAGCCCGTATTCATTCGCTGTGCTGGAAATAAATTGCCAAACGCCAACCGCACCAGCATGGCTTGTGGCCTGTGGATCGAATGCTGATTCTACCCAAGCAATATATCCAAGCTCCGAAGGAAGGCCATGTGCGTGCAGTATTTTTTGTATTCTTTCCCAGACCTGGTCGCGTCGCTTAAGCAGCTCATGGTGTCTGTTGTTTTTGGTGTAGAAGGCTATCCAGTGTTCAACTTCTTTCACAAAGCGGGAGTCCATCGCCGAGGGCGGAACTTCACCGAAGCGCTGTGATATGTTGATGATCTCGTCCCAAACAAAATCGTTTGCAATGAGCGGAACATCTGTGTCCTGATTGCTCTTTGCTTTGATCTTGGTGGACTGTGCTGTGAAGTCTTTTGCACTCAGGGACTTTTCAATTGTGATTGTTTTCTGAACCTGTGTCTCGAAATTTGGAATGGTTCGCGCAAAACCACTGCTCGGGACTTCATATGCTTGCCAGAGGCCAAAGCAGATTCCACCAATGCAGAATCCGGCGACGGTGAACCACAGGGGTACCGTTATCGAAAAGGCCTGACTCGAGCCATTTGCTTCGCGTGGTATGAGCTCGAAACCGCCATACAGGTTGAGTGGCAGGCTCGACTCCAGAGCTTGCCAGGGGTTTAACCTTCCAAGGGTGTTTAATCCAAACTGGAGGTTATCGCCCATTCTGATCTTTGCGATTTTCTTGATTCTCTTACTGTTCAGATATGTTCCGTTGGTGCTTCCCAGATCCATGACTTCGAGAACACCGCTGTCATCCAGTTTCAGGCATGCGTGGCGCCGGCTCACTGTGGGGTCGCCATCGATGCGGATATCTGATTCTGCATGCGAACCAACTATGTAGGCCTCTCCTGGGAGCAATGTGAACTGCCTGTTGTTCATTGGCCCCTGCAGGAACCGCAGCAAAAAAGGTTGTTGTCTGTTCATGTCTCACCACATTGGAAGAGGAGCTGAAGGTCACCCACACGAATGACGGAACCATGCCCAATGGCGCGCAGGGATCGAACAGCACGACCATTGACGTAAAGGTCTCCCTCCGAGAGATCTTTAAGAATAGCTTTGTCGCCCAGAATTTCGAGTTGAACGTGCTTGCGGCGTACCTTTAAGGGTTGCAGGCGAACGTCGCAGATCCAACCTTTGCCTAGAATCGTTGTCTGCTGTCGGATGCGATACTCACGACCTTTATCGCGTCCGTTGAGGACAACCAAAAGTGGTCCAGAGCTAACGTCACCTTTGGCCTCTGTTTCTTGAATCTCTATGATACCTGAGTTGATGCGCCGAATGTGGCGGATGGTAACGACAATGCCAATCAGCAAAGCCGTTGCGAGCCACTCCAGCCACGCATCAAAAGCCAGAGCCGAAGCTTCGGTCAGCACGACCATGCGCTGGGGCATTTGGGGTTGTGTCAGTTGCCGTTGTTGCGGACGCATTTGAGGAAGAGCAGGAGCGCTTTGTAGAAACGATGTACTCGACGAAGCGGGAAGCTTCAAAGACCCAGACTGAAACTCGGAGCCGTGGTATTTGGCGAGCAAGGAGAGTTTACGCGAACGCCAGAAGACGTCCGCAGGAACCTGTGCCGAGATAATGTATTCGCTATCGATAGATGAGCGGACGGTCTGGAGTGCGCGTGATGCGCCACCAAGGTCAACCACCCGATAGGTCGATCCCATGGTGCTGCGTTCGGCTGAGGGAATCCAAAGTCGTCCGTTGTAGTTTTCTGGTCGTGCAAACACGACCTGGTGAATCACGACTCCAGCTTCGGTTAAAAGTGCTGTGCAATCTCTTACCTTGTTTTTGTCGGCTTCAGACAGCGGTGCAGAGCCACCCATCAGGATCAATGTTTTTTGGTCTGTGAGCCGTAGACCGAGTTTTTGCCAATCAGCAAATTTACGTGCAGCGTGGCACACGGGGAGATCGCGGGTTATTGCAGTGCTTTTGAGGGAAACAGTATCTGCAGTGAGTTGTCGTTGCAGTAAAGTGGTATTGCCCTGGTTTTGTGGGTCAACAGCAACGCGTTCAAAGTTTTTTCCCGACGCCACGCCCGTAATGGAGAGATAGTCACTTTGAAGTTGAGGGAATTCCTGTGCAGCAATGGCACGCAATTCACGATTCAGATTTTTTATGGTTTTGACGCCGCTTGCATCGTAAATCCAAACCACCGCCCGTGTGTTCCACTTTCTGCTGGCCGAAAATGTGGTCAATGATAAGTTTGGCTTTTGCAGCGGCTCACCATCGACAGTGAGCAGGAACGCATTGTTGTTGAGGGTGGTGATGGGAAACTTTCTTTCACCATCTTTCTCATACGCGGAAAGAAAAACTCGGACGTGATTTTCCCCGTCGCGCTCAATCGCACGAACTTCCAGAGATCGCAGCGGCTCGGACTTTGCAATTGCAAGTGTTGGTGCAATCAAAGAGAGAATTGCTGTGGCGAGTCTTCCTGACGAGAGAATCATTTTCATTTTGTGAACCCCACCTTGATGGAGCGGAAAAGAAACTCTCTTTGCCCAAGGCGCACGATGTCTCCGTTTTGAAGACCGATCCCTGTGCTGGGAACACCGTTTACATAGATAGGTTCACTGACCGTTACCGGAACAATTATCCAGTTATCCGAGTGGCGAGTGATGACCGCATGACGAAGTTGGATTTCCGGATCAAACAACACAACTTCAAGTCCACGCTGGCTGCCAATGCGGTTCTCGCCTTGAACCAACCTAAAGTCACGCCCGACACGATCTCCCGCCAATTCAACCAGCCATCCGAGCGTGCATGATCCGCGGGCTGGAAAACGCTCGTTAAAGAAGATGGTCGTTTGTTCGTCTTTTCGGCTCGGCAGCAGCGAAATATAGGCAAAGCTCTGCTCACCCAAGCGAACAGTGTCGCCATGACACAGTGGTGCAGGCGAGGTGCAGGGAACATCATTCAAAAAGAGTTCACGCCGGGTTGAACCCGGGTGAAGAAGGGCTGATTCGCCAGAGAGAACATCAACAATGGCATGCTGCCGACCGACTCCCGGTGCTGTTAGAACAACGTGGCAGCGCGCCGAAGAACCAATCACATTCGAGCCCGGGTACAGCCGAAGGTCTTCGCCGATGTGCAGCCCGTTGAGCCCCAACAACCACCCCGAAGTTGTCAGCGCATTGCGCAAACTTGGGTTTTGTCCGCGCGAACATGCGAGTGCCTCATCGACATTGTCCATGTGCGAGAATTGCAGTGCTGCGGCCATCTGTTTTAAAGAGATTTGAGTGTTCATGTGGCAATGCTAACCCAGAGTTCGGGGGAAAATCCTGCCGTTTGTCCAATCTCTTGAACTGCCACTGTTGTTTTGCAGCGTGTCCTCATCCAGACTCCAATTGACGAAATCGATTGCAGATTTTGGAGATTGTTCATGACTCTGATGAAAGACGCACCGTTGCCGACGTTTGGAAAATCGATTCGCTCTGTTCTGGTCGGTTCTATCAAGGAAGCGATGCAGCTTTATGGGATTGATGTTCAGGAAGAGCCGCAGGTTGTTTGTAAAAATATGATGATTTGTGGTGATTATCTCGCCGGAATACGTATTTCTGGCGATTCCTTTCAAGGTGCTGTCACACTTGCTATGGACAGAAATATTACAAAGGGCATTGCCGAAAAGATCTTTGCAGGTACCCAGGCCAAGAGTGACGATTCAATGTTGTGCGATATCGTGGGTGAGGTCTGTAATCAGATTACCGGTGTCATTCAAAGAAAAATGGGTGTTCTTGGGTGTCGCATTCAGGTGAGTGCACAGATGACCGCACAGACTGCGCAAGCATTTGATTCCGGAGCTGAGCCGAATGAATGGTTGATGACACCTTTTCTCTTAAGCTCGGGACGTGGGGTTTTGTCGTTCGGATTCGAAGGTTCATTGAGTTTGTCGGATGAAGAGGCGCCCGAAGACCTCTCCGACGCCCGCAACATCACCTTCTTCTAAGTGCGCTGCGGGTTGATGTTGTTAGCGGCTTGTTGTCTCATAAGAACAGAGTTTTTGGTCGTTGATTTTAACTTCGCTCGCCAAAGGGCCAAAGCCGCGCGCACCCATGATTTCATTATTTAGGGTTGCTGTGGCCTTCACTCCAGTGAGGTCGAATGAAACGGCCGAAGGAGATGTCGTTTTGTTGGATGCGCTCTGTTTGCTCAATTGGTTCAACAGAGCACGGCCAACTCCCTCAAGAATGATGCTTGCTAATTTCATATTTTGAACGGCAAGCGCATCCTCGGCACTCACGTATTTTTGATTCAGGTTGATCTGGAAGAGGCTTCCGTCCCGGCGTCGGATTTGATCAATACGCATTGTCTGCCGGTCAACGATGAGAATGAGGGATGAATCGGCATTCTGAAAGCGCTCATCACCCACAAAAATCTGCTCGAGGCGTGCATCTGGCGGTGCTTCATTGAGGAAGGTGAAGCTCAATTTGCGTTGGGCAGGTGTGAGTGGGGTTCCGTCTTGAAGAACCGAAAGATTGCACCCGTAAATAATTGCGAGTCCTTCGGGGGTTGTGCTCTGGCTCTTCAGATTCGGGAAGAGCTGACAGCCTCCGATAAGAGGTAAGAAGAGGAGTAAAAGTGATTTTGTGTGATGCGGTATTCGTAGCGCTTTTGCCGATGATTTTTGTTTAAATAGGCTCAAAAGTGTTCCGAGAAGGAGCGGCAGAAGGAGCGGCAGAAGGAGCAAAATTCCAGCTGTCTGAGAGGCTGTTTGCGTGCGAATGGCTGTTGCTGAAAGGGAACCGCAAGTGAAGCCTCCCTGTTGCTTTTCGACCACTTCACCCCGCGCAGCAACAATTCTCTGGCCTTTGCTGAGGTCGACCTCAGCTGTTTTAAATTCCTCAATCAGGATTGACTTCCAGGTTGAAAGTCCGCTGACGTCGGCGGCCTTCAGCATGGCTGAGGCTGCATCGCCCAGCTTTGTTTTTGATGTTTCGCCAAGGAAATTGATGCTCAAGAGAACAATCCGGTCGAAATCCATAGGGCTAACCTTGAGCGCAGCGGACACTCTGTTTCGGGCACGCCACAGCGCTGAACTCCACACGACTCCGAAGGCATGACCTTCCTCGAGCACCTTTCGGTCGTTGGTTGTCGGAGTGTCGAGCAGCTTACGGAGGTATCGCGCTCCTGCAGGGCGGGTGACTCTCCAAATACGTCCGAGAACCGGATCTCCGAAATAGGATGCGCTAAAGTAATCGGCGTAACCCTCGTTCACGGCGAACCACTGCCAACCTTCAAGCGTTCTTTCATCACGGATGTGATTGAAAATAACGTGTCCGAGTTCGTGTCCTACAATTGTCGGATCATGTGCTGCCGAGTAGCCGATGGGTGAACATGTCGAAGCTGTGGTTTTGTCAAAACATGAGTTGGGATAAAGGAAAAGCGATTGCACACCAATCACAAACGCATTGTCTCGTTCGGGTGTGCTTCCGTCTTCGGGCTGATAACGGGGTGAAAAGTAGGCTCCTTGAATTTTGACCCGCGAGAGGATGTCTTCGCCACGCGGTATTTTTCGGAGAAGGGGTGCAAAGTAATTATCCATCATGTCGTTGATGGTCTGGACTGATGTGATCACCGGAATGGTGTCTTTGTCGGAGCCCAGGGCGCTCAGCTGTGCTTTGTTGAGTTCTGCCCCTGTGAGACCTGCGCCTGCAGGATTCTCCCCCAAATAGCGGATTGTAGCCCAGCGGCTATCGACCAGAAATTTAGACTTGCCAAATCCCAACGCAGTAGCGTCGGGAGGTTCGAAAAATCCCGATGGCAGTTCGGGTTCGGGGATCGGTTGATTTGGGTCGGAGAGCGGATTGTATTTTGAATCAGCGAGAAGCGTCGCGATGTTCTCAGGTTTAAGTTCGCTGGCCTGAGCAAACTTTTTGCCTGGAGCTGTGAGTGAGAGAGCCAGAAGCGACTTTGGCTCGCGCCCAGACCACCAAAAGAATGCACTTGCTGAAGCGGTCATGCCAACTGCCAAAGCGGTCACTTCTTTTCTGTAGGTCTGTAGTACCTTCATATACCTCTGTCCAAAGTGCACGTTATCTCACTCGAGTCGCTGTGAGTCGTTTGATTTCCTCGGCAACAATCGCAAATCGTTTCAGCTCAAGGCAGCCTGAACGTGCTATCAGGTGCAAGCCGTTTTTTTGCCGCGAAGCACGTTCAAATTCATAACCCGCATACATTTCATGTTGTGCAACGATCTGCTGCGGCACAATACAAAGTGAATTCTCAATCGTGGTCACAACTTTGGGGATGGCAAGAATGTGGTCGAGACATGCGACTACTTGCACATCATTCCAAGGAAAGGGCTCTCCATCGAACGATTCTTTCCAGAATGTTGTCACAATCGAGTCAGGAATGCTCATGGTCACCCAGGGGCGGCTCAGCAAAGCTTTCTTTCGTTCCGATTTTTCCAAGTTCTTCGGCAATTTCTTTCCGAAGAGTACAAGCTCCTCGTCGATCAACTTTTCGGCGTGAATCCCCTCACTGTGGTCAAATGGTTGAGCGACGATGGCAAGATCCACCTGCCCATGGGTGACCATGTGGAGCAGGTTGTCGGTTTGATCGACGTGAAGTTTGAGTTGAATTTTTGGGCTTTGCCTATGGATACTGGCAAACGCTGGCAATACGAGTGAGTCGAACCAGCCCATCAGGCATCCGATGCGCACTGTTCCCGTGAGTGAATGGATTTCATCGGAAAGTGTTTCTTTGATGCCATCGAAGCGGTTGAGGATTTCGCGCACTTTGGGAACAATTCCCAGAGCCGTGGGAAGTGGCACCATGCTTCTTGGAGTGCGTTGAAAGAGTTTGACTCCAAGCTCAGTCTCCATCTTCTTGAGCTTGAGACTAATGGCCGGCTGAGTGAGTCCGAGTTCATTGGCGGCATGTGAAATCGAGCCACCATCGACGATCGCCAGAAATGCTTCGAGGTCTTTAACGTCAATCATGCCTTGCCTCCGGGCGGTTGGAGCTGCGCCAGCGGTAGGTGTATCTTGAAGGTTGTTCCGACACCAGGCGAGGACTCAACTGAAATCTTGCCACGGTGCTGTGTGATGATGGAATAAGAAATAGCAAGCCCGAGCCCTGTTCCTTCACCTACAGGTTTTGTGGTGAAAAAGGGGTCGAAAATTCTTTTGAGGTGCTCTTTGGGAATTCCTGTGCCTGTGTCGCGCACAGTCATTTCGACCAGCTCTCCTAATGTTTCAACTGTGATCTCGAGTTCGCCACCACCATCACGCATCGCATAGATGGCGTTGGTAATCAGGTTCAGCAAAACCTGTGCAATGCGCCCTTTGGAGCCCTCCACGTATATGGGAGTAGCTGGGAGAGAAGTGTGAAGTTCGATTCTCTCTTTGATAACCATTACCCGCGCAAGGCGCAGTGTGGATTTGATGCTCTCCACGAGATTGTAGAGTTCGGTGGACTCGGGCGAGTCCTGCCGGGCAAAGCCTAAAAGCCCCTCGACAATCACTTTGCATTTTTGCGCTGCAGCCTCAATTTCCTTCATGTCTTCTAAATGTGGATCGTCCGGGCTCATTTCCCGAAGTGCCATCTGCGCAAATGCCATGATACCCGCAAGCGGGCTGTTGATTTCATGCGCAACACCGCCAGCGAGCTTTCCGAGAGCAGCGAGCTTGTCTGCTCGAGCAAGACTCTCCTGCAGCGCTTTCTGTTGTGAGATGTCGCGATAGTGGACAACGGCGAGTGCATCGTCATCATCGACATCTACGTTTGGGAAGACGTGAATCTCAAGGTCTTTCGATGCAAAGAGCGAGGAGCTCGTCCAAGTTTTTGGGAGGTTCTCACGCGTTGAGTTCTTCATGTTGCAATCAGGGCAGGGGGAATTGCGCCCCGCAAACTCTTCGTAACATTTCTTTCCCTTGAATTCGGTCAAGCCGAGCTGATTGGGATTCACTGCACGATTAAAATAAGCCATGTTCTGACGGCGAATATTGTAATGCTGGTCAATAAGCACAAGAGGATCTTCGAGGGCATCGATCATCGCCATCCACTGTTTTTTTAGATGCTCGACAAAACTGACGTCCATAAACTAGAAAGCCCTCCGCTTTGCTGTTTCCAGCTTAGCAGAGGGCAATTCTTGCCTCGCGGCACAGAGGGTGCAGCGTGTCAGTGTCTTAGTGTTTCGCCTGTTGTAGGACGAGCCGAGGCGTTGAGTGTCGCAATCTCGCTCGCAGATTTGAGTTTGTCCTGCAGCTCATCGCTTCCTGTCCAGGCCAAAGCATGGAACAGCACGGTGTCGACGTGGTCGACAGCAACAACGGTCAGCTTCTCGAGCACATTCTTTGGAATTTCGTGAAGATCTTTCTCATTCTCGCGTGGAATGATGACTTTCTTCACGCCACCTCTATGTGCAGCCAGAAGCTTCTCTTTGAGACCGCCGATGGGAAGCACACGACCACGCAGAGTGATTTCACCGGTCATGGCGATATCACGGCTCACGGGGCGCTTGGTTAGGGCGCTGACAAGCGCCGTGGCCATAGTGATTCCTGCGCTCGGACCATCCTTGGGAATCGCACCCTCGGGGAAGTGCACGTGGATGTCGATCTTCGAGTAGAAATCCTCTTCGAGACCCAGGAACGTTGCACGCGAGCGAACATAGCTGAACGCAGCCTGCGCTGATTCCTGCATCACATCGCCGAGTTTTCCGGTGATTTTGAGGTTGCCCTTGCCAGTCACTACGGAGACTTCGGTAATAAGAAGGTCGCCGCCCACCTCTGTGTACGCAAGACCCTGACACACTCCAACTTCATCACGCGCAGCTGTTTCATTGATACTGAAACGGCGTGGACCGAGGTTTTGGCGAATGGTGGCGTCGTTGACTTGAGGCGCAGCGATACCGTCGAGACGGATGATTTCCGAATTCGTAGCGGCTTTTTCGGTTGCTTCGGTCGCAGTTGCCTGGTTCGCAGCAGTGGCCTTGGCTGCCTTCTCGGCCTTGGTCGCTTTGATTGCTGTGGTCGGTGTCGCTGCAGTGTTCGAAGAGGTATCGGCCGTTTTCTCTTTCAGAAGTGCGCGTGCGATTTTTCTGCAAACACTTGAGATCTCTCTCTCAAGACTACGGACACCAGCTTCGCGTGTGTAATAGCGGATGAGTTCTTCAAGCGCTGAATTTTCAAACTTCAGACCGGTGTTCTCCAGTCCGTTGGACTTGGCAGCCTTGGGAACGAGGTGGCGGGTCGCGATATTGACCTTCTCCTGCTCTGTGTAGCCGCCCAGAGTGATGATCTCCATACGGTCAAGCAAAGGCTTGGGAATCGAGTGGAGATTGTTTGCTGTTGCCAGGAACAACGTCTGCGAAAGGTCGTAATCCATGTCGAGGTAGTGGTCGTTGAACATGGAGTTCTGCTCAGGGTCGAGAACCTCAAGCATTGCGCTCGCGGGGTCGCCACGGAAGTCGGAACTCATTTTATCGATTTCGTCGAGAAGAATGACAGGGTTACTTGCTCCTGCCTTCTTCAGCGCGCCGATGATCTTGCCTGGCATAGCACCAATGTAAGTGCGACGGTGACCACGGATTTCTGCCTCATCGCGCACGCCACCCAGAGCAATACGCGCGAATTCACGGCCGGTGGCACGTGCTACGCTGCGCGCCAGGCTTGTTTTACCCACACCAGGAGGACCAACAAGACAGAGGATTGGTCCTTTGAGCTTGTCGGATAGGCTTGTGACTGCGAGATACTCTAGGACGCGTTCCTTGACCTTCTCTAGACCGAAGTGATCCGCTTCAAGAACTTCGTCGCTGTATTTTGGGTCGCGCAAGAGCGTGCTGTAATCGCCCCAGGGCAGGCCAAGCACCGTATCAACGTAGTTGCGCACCACAGTTGCTTCCGCACTCATTGGGCTCATGCCACGCAATTTTTTGAGCTCTTTCTTAAGTCGCTCGCGCGCTTCGTCGGAAAGTTTTTTGGATTTAATTTTGCTTTCAAGCTCTGCGATCTCTGTACGGGAGTCATCGAAATTGCCGAGCTCCTTCTGAATCGCATTCATTTGCTCGTTGAGATAGTACTCTTTCTGAGTCTTCTCCATTTGGCGCTTCACGCGTGCACGAATCTTCTTTTCAACGCGCAGGATTTCGATTTCGGATTGGATGATTCCGAAAATCTCTTCCAGACGCTTTGCCGGATCAACGGTTTCCAGAATGCGCTGCTTGTCGGCAAGCTTGAGGTTCGCAAGCTGAACAACCAAGGTGTCTGCCAGGCGGCTCTCGTCTTCAATTGACGAGATCGAGAAGACCATTTCTGGCGGAACCTTTTTGTTAAGCTTCACGTAGGTGTCGAATGCAGCCTTGACCGTGCGCACAAGCGCCTCGTTCTCAACAGCTTGACCTGGCGGTTCAGCAATCTCTGCAACTTCAACCACGAGGAGGTCAGAGCTCTCAACGTAACGAGTGACTTTTGCGCGGCGCTTGCCTTCAACCAAAATCTTCACTGTGCCGTCAGGCAAACGCAGCAGCTGGAGAATCTGTGCGATGGTTCCGAACTCATAGATTTCATCGGGGGTTGGATCGTTGGTTTTAGATTTGCGCTGAGCAGCCAGAAAAATTTCTCTGTTGCGCGACATTGCATCGTCGAGCGCTTTAATGCTCTTCTCACGGCCAACGAAAAGCGGCACCACCGTGTGTGGAAAAACCAAAAGCTCACGAAGCGGAAGGAGTGGGAGCGTTCGAATGTTTGCTTTCTTCTCAGCCATTGAGATCCTCCAGGCGAGGGTGGTGTCCCACCGTCAAGACAAAGTTTAAGCAGTTGGAGACTTTTGGCAATCGATTTGTGATCCGCGCACCAGTCAGATTTACGTTGCCTCCTGAATAGGCTTTTCCCATCCAGGAAGTTGCGTTTCGAACCTGGGCCACAACCGGGTCATCACCGCGTCACCGATGTCCTTTTGCTCAGACAACACTTCGGCGAGGATCTTGGAAGACGTGAGGGGATGAAACAGCACTGCTCGAAAAACGACGGTGTCAGTACCCGGCAAAACTGACTCAAGCGTTGTACGGGAAACAAAACTCTTCCCGTTTTGTCTTTGAATCTTTTGTATTTCGACTGTAGCTTCGTTGAGTAGGGTGGTCAATTGTTGCAGCGTATTGTCTTTGGCTGCAGCGGAAATGTTTTGCAGAGCTTCTTTGTGGAGTTTTAACAGACGCTCTTTCCAGCGCGCAGGGATATATCGCCAGGTCACGATATTGCTGCGTACTTCGCTGGTGAGCTGGAATGAATTTGAACTTTTGACAAGTTCAGCAAACGTTTGGCCGAGCTGCAAGGAATTTTCCATCAGTTGGCCATAACCCCTGCGCCCCAACGCCCACAGGGCGAACCAAAGTTTGAAGGAGTCGAAACGGCGGCTGCCTTCAAGACTCGTGCGACCGAGATCAACGCTGCCCGCGCGGATAATGTAGCGCGCTGTATGGCGCAAAACATCGAGTGCGGTTTCATCGCGGAAAAGAACCATCCCCTGTGCCATCGGAACTGAAAATAGTTTGTGGCCATCGAGAACGACAGAATCGGCCAATTCGATACCTTTGAGAAGGGCACGGCCTTGTTCGCACAACAATAATGGACCGCCCCAGGCAGCATCGACGTGAAACCATGCACCAGACTTTTGGGCGAGTGCTGCAAGTGCACTCAAGTCGTCAGCGCTTCCAGTTTCTGTGCTTCCTGCAACTCCTATGATGGCCAGTGGCAGAATCCCCTGTGCTTGGTGCTGAGCCAGAACCTGTTCGAGGACTTCGAGGTTGATTTGATTTGTGTGGGGAACCACGGGAATTTCGTGAACTGACTGCGAGCCCAAACCAAGCACTGAGGCAGCCTTGCGGACCGAATAATGAACGCGTTTGCTTGCGTAGATACCGACCTTTCTTTTTCCCATACGTTCGAGCGCATCAAACACCCCCCAATCGCGACAGCGTGGGATTTTTTTGTTGCGTGCGACAGCCAACGCAGTGAGGTTGCCCATGGTTCCGCCACTGGTCACGTTCCCAAAGCACAGTTCGGGCTTGTGCATGCGCGCTTTGTAATACTCGGCATTTTTTCCAAAAATAAGTCGGTGAATCCAGGCCAGCAATTGGCCTTCCACAAAGCTTCCCGAGAGCGCAGTCTCGATTTTAACAACGTTCTGGTTCATTGCGGCGATGAGCAGTTCAAGACCCAAATGGAATGTGGGTGTCGCACCCGTCATGTGGCCAATGTAGTGCGGATCTCCCACATGAACAGCGTGTTTCACGACACGTTCACTCGCGAGCTTCAGGGCTTTATCGAGACCGATGCCCGCAGCGGGAATGTCCACCTCGTGAAACAGCGCTTCGAGGTCAGGTAGGCTCAGGTCGCTGTGAACGGTGCTATTCTTCTTTGGATTCAAAAAAGACAAGGCCAGGTCTAAATGCTGTTCGACCTGTTTGCGAACCACAGCTTCTGCTTCGGGTTGGAAAAACAGCTCCTGCATGGCATTCTTAGACGTCATTCGGATATCCCGTGTCTGTTGAGTGTCCCGACACCCTCAAATGGTGTCTAGACCTTGCCGGATACCCCTATACTAGCCGAATTTTTTTGCCAATGTCTGTTCAGAGGGTGAGCCTGACAATGAACAATTTGCAGCAATACGACGATCTGGCGTCGCTGTGGTGGAAGGACAGCAGTCCGTTCAAAGACCTGTTGTATTTGAACGCACCACGCTTTCGTTTTTTTGAGAGTTGGCTCAGTGCATGGCAGGACAAAAAAGTTCTCGATTTGGGCTGTGGTGGCGGATTCGTTTCTGAGGAGTTGGCGCGCAGGGGAGCGCAGGTGGTGGGAGTTGATCCCGCCCAATCTCTGGTCGACGTTGCGCGTCAGCACGCGCAAGAAAGCAGTCTTCATATTGATTACAGAGTGGGAACAGGGGAGGCAATACCTGCGCCCGATGCGAGTTTTGATGCTGTTGTTTGCGTCGACGTGCTTGAGCATGTTGCCGATCTCGACCGTGTTTTGAGCGAGGTTCACCGCGTGCTTAAGCCTGGTGGTCTTTTTCTCTATGACACTATCAATAAAACTTTCTTTTCCTTCCTGTGGATGATCCTTGTGCTCGAATGGATTGCGGGCAGGATTCCACGGGGAACCCATGACTGGCGCAAGTTCATTAAGCCTCAGCTGATGAGCGCCAAGCTCAAACATTTTGGGTTCACTGATGTGGAGCAAAAAGGGATTGTCCTGAGCGGAGTGAGGTTTGCAGCCTGGGGTCTAATCCCAAGATTCGGCATTTCTGCGCGCCAGAAACGTGGTCTGTACGTCGGAGTGGCTCGTAAGTCATGACGCTTCCAAAAACTTCAATTGTTTCGTTCTTGATTTTTTTCTTTGGTTGCCTCAGCAGTGCGTGCGCAACTCTCGGTGGTCGGCAGCAGCCAGTGGCTGTTGACACCGCACCGCGTGGCGTTGCCGTAGGTATCAACGGTTCTGTTGAAAAGGGCGACGCACGTACTCCTTTGGCGGTGAACGTCAAGCGCAGTTCATCGCTCGAGCTCGAATACCAGCACGATGTTTACCGCAAAAAAAATGAAGTGGACTGCAAAGTTCGTGTTGGAACAGTGTTTGGCGGAAATCTTACCTTCGGACTTCTGACCCTCGCTGAGCCCCTCTCTGCGTTGGTTGTGTATGCTTCAGCCGTCGGTCTTGATTTTCTCTCTGGAGCTGCATTTGAGTGCCCTCATCATATTCAACACGCCCTCTCCGTGCCAGAGGCACTTGCAGAAACTCTCCCGGAGACTTGTTCACGCGTTCTAATTCTAGCACCCGGAATGGAACCGGATCTCGCGCTCAAAGCGGCGTTAGTTGAAGAAGCGCAGGGATTTGCAAAACGGGTTGAGGACGGTTGCCTGGAATTCGTGCCTGCGGCTGTGTCTGCCGATGCCCTGCAGCGCTCCATGTTAGAAAACGAGACGCTTGAAAATATTGTTAAGCCAGAAATGAGCCGCAAGCTTGCTCAGCTCTTACGGGACACAGGTGCAGTGAAGGCGGTCGAGTTACGCCTTGAAGAGCAAACGGATTCTTTCGTGACAGTGAGTTTCAGTTTTTGGGATTTGTATGCGCAGGAGCGCGAAAGCACTTACCGAAAGAATTTCAATCGAGAGAAATTCGACACCCTCAAGGGCGGCTGGGTGAGTCAGTTTCTGGGCCGCTCTCTCAAGCTTCTTCCCAATAGCGTCACACTCTCAGCCTCCAATCCAACTCTGAATCTCGCCGACAATATTCCAAACCAGGAGCGTCGCATTGGACGGCGTGGCTCACTTGTCGGACTCCTTTCGGTCACGTCGGTGGAACATCCGAATCAATACGACACTTGGGGAACCGGCATTCAATTCGGCCCTGCATTGTTCATCGACTCCATCGCGCATCAGGTTGAAGTTGATCGGGAACGAATAACTTCGTCGGAGTGGGCGAAACTTACGGAAGCAGAACGTCAGGCGCGTGAGTTCCGAGCATCCGCACTCACGCTTCCGGTTGATGCCGTGCTTTCGTTGCACACCCCGGCCGGCGCATTTCGAATCTTTGTTGGTTACGGACCGTTGGTTTACATTCCCACCTCAAAGACCTCTGAGAGTCTCGAAACTCGGCTTTTCGGTGCGGCTCATGCCGGGCTCGACTGGGTCGCATATTTCAGTGACAACGTATTCTTTCATCTCGGCGCGCATGCAATCAGCCGCTCGAAGACTTCAATTGAGGAGCAAGGAGCGTTCAAACTGATGGGATGGCAGGCCGCTTCCTTGGGGGTTGGTTATTACTTTCCTGCAACATCGGGTTACGTAGAATCTCTGTTGAGTCAAAAAGACAAATGAGCAAACCACAACCACCGCTAATCGATGCTCACTGCCATCCAGACGCCTTCGGTTCGGATGAGTGGGGCGATGTTGTTCGTCGTGCTTCAAAGGTCGGTGTGCGCGGTTGTGTTGCGGCTGGTCTTTGGCCGGATCAATTTGAGCGGCTGCTCAAATCACATTCTGCTGAACTTGTTGCACGTGTTCACACCAGGGCAGAGTTCGTTGCTTTGTTTCAAGCGCCTGAAGAGTTTCACTTGATGGCCTGTCTTGGATTGCATCCCATGGAGGTCGCGCGGCGCTGGAGGCTCTCGAGTGGAGAATTTGCTCGTCCTATGGCGGAGCGTGATGTGCTTTTCTTTGTCGAAACGGCGCGTAACTACCAGGCATTGGTTTGGGCCGTGGGTGAAGCAGGTTTTGATGCTTCCGAGGAGTGTCTTCTGGGGTGGAGCAGCAAAGAACAGCTGCTCGAGGCGCAGGACTTTGCGTTCGAAGTCAGCGTGAAGCTGGCCGTTGAACTCGGAGTGCCTTTGGTTGTGCACAGCCGCTGTGCGTGGGGGCACACACTTAATCGTTTGCAAGCTGCAAAAAAAATAGGCTTGGGGCAGTTCATGGTGCATTGTTACCCGGGCTCCGCTTCTGACCTTCAGCGCCTGGAGCGTATGGGAGGATTTGCGAGTTTCGGTGGTGTTATGACCTGGCCGAATGCAAAGCGGATGCGCGAGGCTTTGCGTTTAGCGCCGTCTGGAAGCTACCTTATCGAGACCGACTCGCCAGACCTCGCACCCGCAATCGCTGGGTTCGAACGCATTGTTCGCAATGAGCCAAAGTATCTGAAGCCCATCGCTGAGGTTGCAGCTCAGTTGCGTGGCGAGTCTCTCGATGACGTGATTCGCTCGAATTTTGAGAATTTGCAGCGTTACTTTCTTGCTGTTAAATGATGCAAACACTAAACACGGGCACCATCTGAGAAGCTGCTTCTCATGAACTGAGCTATTTACCGCTTCAATATGGTGCAAAGTCATTCTCCAAAAAGCGGCCGCTTTGACCTTGATGTTCTCGTTGGTTGTGCGACTCTCAGTGGGTCATCTAAAAATGCTGAAGTCAAAAGTTGTCTGCGGAGGGGTCTGCGGGTTGACTTCTCCTGAGCGATGACTTTGTATGTGCATGTTTTTGTAAACATATACACAAACTCCCCAGCCCGTCGAACGCACGGAGGCCGAGAGCCGATGGATAACGCGAGTCCGTTTTACGCTGACATTCTCGCCAGCTTGAAGTCCAGCTTTGCAGGACGTGAATTCACACTCGAAGAGCGCTCAGAGAAGAACCATGAGCAAACTCTTTTTATTCCGAAAGACACCGTTGTCGGCGTCATGGAAACACTGAAAACCAAGCACGGCTATAATTTCATGCTTGATATCTGCGGTCTTGACTGGCCCGAGCGCGAAAAGCGTTTCGATGTTGTCTACCACTTGCTCAACAAAGACCTGAACCGTCGTCTGCGTGTTAAAACGCAAGTGGGCGAAGGTGAGTCGGTGGCTTCGGTGGTTCCTGTCTGGGCAGGTGCCAACTGGTTTGAACGCGAATGCTTCGACATGTTTGGTGTGAAGTTCGAGGGGCATCCAGATCTTCGCCGTATTTTGTGTCACGAGGAATTTGTCGGTCATCCGCTGCGCAAAGACTACCCAGCAGACCAAATCCAACGCATGTCTGGGCAGCCTCTCGAACACTCGTTTGAGCGCGATCGCGAGAGGCTCATGAAGAAACACAACGACGATCTTATGTGGATCAACGTTGGACCTGCGCATCCTGCAACGCACGGTACACTGCGCTTCATGGCCGTGGTCGACGGCGGCGAAATGATCAAGGAATTGGATTCCGAGATTGGTTATTTGCACCGTTGCTTTGAAAAAATGTGCGAAACGCATAACTACAATCAGATCATTCCCTACACCGACCGTCTGAACTACTGTTCCGCGCCCATCAACAACAATGCTTGGGCTGCAACAATAGAGAAGATGTTTGGTGTGAAGGTGCCCCCCAAAGCGACCATGATGCGTATGGTTCTCGATGAGCTGTCCCGTATCATTGACCACTACGTTTGCATTGGTACCAATGCTGTCGACCTTGGTGCGCTCACCGGCTTCTTCTATATGTTTAACGAGCGCGAGAAGGTATACACCTTGTTCGAGAAACTCTGTGGCGCCCGCCTCACAGTTTCGCTCACACGCATCGGCGGTTTAGGCTTCGATCTGCCCGCGGGCTGGATTCAAGACGCGAAAGATGTTGTCGAGCACATCGCCAAAACACATGAGGAGATGGACAAACTTCTCACCACGAACCGCATTTTCGTTCAGCGCACGCGCGGGGCGGGTGCGATCGATCAAAAGACCGCAATTCAATATGGTTTTACTGGCCCCTGCCTCCGTGCAACGGGCTACGAGCTCGACCTGCGCAAGCATGATCCATACTATTTCTACGATCAGGTTGAGTTCGATATCCCGGTAGCGGCTAAGGGAGATACCTACGATCGCTACTTGGTGCGCATGGAAGAAGTACGTCAGAGTATTCGAATTCTGCGTTGGTGCTTGAACAACATGCCCGAAGGCCCGATTGCCGTTGACAACAAGGCGATCTCGCTTCCGAGCAAGAAAGACGTTTACGGCAACATCGAAGGCTTGATGAACCACTTCATGCTGATCATCAATGGTGTTCAACCTCCTGCAGGTGAAGTTTACCACGCAGTGGAAGGAGCCAACGGCGAGCTTGGCTTCTATGTGGTTTCCGATGGCTCGGGTACGCCCTACCGCGTCAAATGCCGTCCCCCATGTTTTGCTCTGATGAGCGGTTTCGCTCAGATGTGCCTGGGTGGGCGTCTTGCTGACGCTGTTGCTGCGCTCGGTTCAATCAACATCATTGCAGGAGAGCTCGACCGCTAAGGTCGACAACGGAGATACATTCATGGCTTCATTTTTCTCGTCCGCTCTGAATGAAACAATCAAAGGCTACCTTGGGCGTTATGAAACCAAACGCTCGAGCATTCTCCCCATTCTCCACGCCATCCAGGATGAAAACGACTGGATCTCAAAGGAGGCTGTGCAGGCACTTGAGGCAGAGCATGGATTGAGCGTTGTGGATGTGAACGAAGTGCTGAGCTTCTATACCATGTACCGCAAAACTCCGCCGAAACCTTACCGCTTGGAAGTGTGTGGTAGCATTTCTTGTTGGTTGAATGGTGCCGACAAAACCATCGCCACCGCCAAGGCACACATCGCCGAAGCCGAAAAAGCGGGAAAGCCTGTGCCCTTTGAGTGTCACAAGGTCGAGTGCTTGGGTGTGTGTGGTTATGCGCCTGTCGCATTGGTGAACAAAGATCGCCACCTTAATGTGACCCCTGAGCTCGCGCTTAAATTGATTGCTGACTACAGCAAAAAAGATCTCCCAGCCGCGGCAAAGAAGTGTGCAGCCGACCTGGCCGCTCGCTCTTCAAAACAGTAATGAAAGGGCTCTCAAATGCCAGTCATGAACAGTCCGTATAACGGTCGTCAGCCCAGCGAATTCCGGATTCTCACCGAGCTCGAGGGTGTGCCCAACAGCCGCTCGCTTGAGGTTTATAAAAAGCACGGCGGATATGCTGCACTCGAGAAGGTGCTCAAAGGCGGGATGAGCCCCGATGACGTTATCAATCTGGTGAAGGCGTCAGGATTGCGCGGTCGCGGTGGAGCAGGTTTCCCAACCGGCATGAAATGGGGTTTCGTGCCCAAAGCTCCGGGAGAAAAATACCTCATCACCAACTTCGACGAGGGCGAACCCGGAACGTACAAAGACCGCTACATTGCAGAACTCAACGCCCACATGTTGATTGAAGGTAAACTCATCGGCGCATATGCCATTGGTGCTTCCAAGAGCTACATTTATCTTCGTGGCGAATTCTACGGTGAGATCGCATGGTGCGAGCAGGCCATCAAAGAGGCCTACGATGCGGGCTACCTCGGCGACAACATCATGGGAACAGGCTTCAAGCATCACATGGATGTTTATATTGGCGCTGGATCCTACATCTGTGGCGAGGAAACAGGTCTCATTAGCTCACTTGAAGGTAAAAAAGGCCAGCCGAAGCTCAAGCCTCCGTTTCCCGCCGTGAAGGGTTATTTGGGGCAGCCGACAATTGTGAACAACGTTGAAACTCTCGCGGCGGTGCCATGGATTATTCGCAATGGCGCTGAGGCGTACAAAAAGTTCGGAACCGAGAAATCAGCTGGTACGAAACTTTTCAACATCAGTGGACCTGTGGTGCGTCCTGGTTGCTACGAGCTCCCGCTGGGATACCCGTTGAAGCGTTTCATCTTCGAAGATTGCGGTGGTCTCATTGGCGGCAAGAAGCTCAAGGCAGTGATTCCAGGTGGAGCATCGGCTCCCGTTCTGACCGCTGCTGAAATTGAAACCATCACCATGGACTATGAAGCCTTTGCGGGTGCTGGAACCATGTTGGGATCGGGTGCTGTCATCGTTATTCCAGAAGATGTGAGCATGGTTCATGTTCTCGAGAACCTCATGCACTTCTTCAAGGATGAGTCCTGCGGACAGTGCACACCGTGCCGCGAGGGAACCGGCTGGCTCCTCAAGATGTCCCGCGATATCGTCAACGGTGAAGGCTCTCCCGGTGATGCGGAGAAAATTGCAGATGTCGCTGGCAAAATGATGGGGCGCACAATCTGTACTTTCTCAGACGCAGCGGCTGGTCCGGCGCGTTCCATTCCGCAAAAGTTCGCACACGAGTTTCTTGAATTTTACAAATCGAAGCAGAACGCAGCTCAAGCGCACGGGTGAAACATGTCGAATCAGGTCACGTTGAGCATTAACAACCAGTCCATCACGGTTCCTGCGGGCAGCACAATCATGGAAGCTGCGCAGAAGCTGGGAGTCTCTGTTCCTCATTTCTGTTGGCATCCGGGCTTGTCTATTGCCGGTGTGTGTCGCTTCTGCATGGTTAAGGTCGAGGGCATGCCCAAGTTGCAGATTGCCTGCAACACGCCTGCGACAGAAGGCATGAAGGTCGACACGGTTTCTTCCGATGTAAAAGACGCTCACAAATGGGCTCTTGAGTTTCACCTCATCAATCACCCGCTGGATTGTCCCATTTGCGACCAGGCGGGGGAATGTGAGTTGCAGAACTATTACATGAAGGTCGGCAAGTATCAGTCGCAGATGGAAGACGAAAAGGTTCTCAAGCCCAAGGCACTCGATGTGGGTGACACTCTGGTGCTGGACACCGAACGTTGCATTCTCTGCTCGCGGTGCGTGCGCTTCGAAGACGAAGTTACAAAAACCAGCACGCTCGGTATTTTCAACCGTGGCGACCAAGCAACCATCGGCACCTACCAAGATCGCAAAATTAAGCACAACTACAGCTACAATTTGGCTGATATTTGCCCCGTGGGAGCCTTCACTGCCAAGGATTTCCGCTTCAAGTGCCGCGTTTGGTTCTTGAAAGAAACCAAAACTGTGTGTCCGGGTTGCTCTACGGGTTGCAATGTTAACCTGTTTCAAAATAGCAATCAGCGCGAATATTATCGTTTGAAACCGCGCCACAATGCCGACGTGAACGGTCACTGGATGTGCGATACCGGTCGTACAATGTACGAGCATCTCAATGCATCTGCGCGTCTACCTGCACCGCTGCTGAATGGTGAAACGGTATCGAGCCAGGCAGCATTGCAAGCTGTCACGGATACATTGAAGTCTGTGTCTGCCGACAAAGTGGCTGTCGTTCTGACCGCGCAGTTCACAAATGAAGATTACAAAGCAACGTTGTCGACGTTGAAAACTCTCCTCAAAGGAACACCCAAGGTTTTCGTTTGGCGCGATGAATCGGAGAAGGCTGAGGACTTCGACGGTATTCTGTTCCGCGGCGATCGTAACCCCAACACCCGCGGCATGATGGATGTATTCAAGGAGCAGGGCGTCTCTCCAGTGATGTTGAAAGGTGATTTCTCTGCTTTGGCCTCCGCGGCTGCTGAGCTCACCCTTATCTTCGGACCGGAAGTGGAAGCCGGTTATCCGAATCTCGGCAAGGCGCTGAGCCGTTTTGTTGAGGTGAAGAAGGCAGTCTATTTTGGCAATACATTGAATGAATCAGCTAAAAAGATGTGGCTGCGCATGCCGGTGAAGGTCTTCGCAGAGAAGAGCGGAACCTTTGTGAACTTCAATGGCGTTGCGCAGAAGCTCAAGGCCAATCCTCCCGTCTTTACGGCGGTCAAGGGTGTAGATGAATATTTCGCTGACCTGAGCAAAATGTCTCAGGCGACACTTTGATTGAACGAGGTCAATGACACATGGCTTATGTGAACGTCTCTCGGGATCCGGAACGTAATCTCAAAAATGGTTATTTGGCCACGTCACTTGTGGGCATGGGCACCACTCTTGTGACCTTTGCAAAACAGGTTTTTGGTCTGGAAGAATCCAACACAGTTCAGTGGCCTGAAGTTGAGTACCAGTATTCCGAGCGATTCAAGGGAGCACACTTCCTGACGAAGCGTCCGGATGGTCGAGTGCGTTGTACGGCTTGCTTCCTGTGCGCTACAAATTGTCCGGCGCAGTGCATCACCATTGTTGCGGGCGAGAGTCCCGACAAAGGCGTCGAGAAATACCCTGTGCGGTTTGAAATCGATATCCTGCGCTGCGTGTTTTGTGGTTACTGCGAAGAAGCTTGTCCTGTTGATGCCATTCGCATGGGGCCAGAATACTCGATGGCAGGTCTTGCCGAACGCAAGTGGGTTTATACCAAAGATTATCTGCTTGAACGCGATGCGGTGAAACGCAAAGTGGGTGAGAAGCAGATCTCCAAAAAAGACGAAAACACCAAGCACGATACCGTGGATAGCACACTTCCAAATATCCATGCACACGGCCCTGGGCACGGGCACTGAGTTTATTTTCGCTCACCCGTTTTGAGTCCGCTGCCGTACAGTCCAGACTCAAAGCAGGTGGGGAAGTGCATAGACAAAAAACAACGCACCCACGTAAATTAAAGTCGCAGTGCACAAAAATATTGTGGAGAGTTTGCGCGTTTTCATGCAGGCTGCAGCCAGCACTGGATCTACAGGACACACCTGCGCGGCCGGGCGACTTCGCATCCAAAATGCAGAGCCCACAAGCATCCCTGCAACCGTAAAAATTATCCCTTTATGTTCACCAATAAGTGCGAGTTGGGGCAGAGCTGCAAAAGCACCTGCAACACTCGCACCAAAGCCAAGTGCAACAAGCAAGACAGGGATCACACAGCAGAGCAAGGTCGCAGAGCTGCCTAGAAGTGCTATTCCTGCCCATGCTTTGCTCATGGCTTTTCCTTCGTGATTTTTACAACAGTGTAGCCCGCATCAGTGATGAGTTTGGTGATTGCTTCGTCATTGAATTCTTTGCCTGGCAACGTCGAGAAAGAGACGATTTTGCTTTCCAAATCGACCTTAATTTTATCGACAAGTCCAGTTTTCTCGAGCTTTTTTTTGATCCCCTGAGCGCAGAATCCGCAAACCATTCCATTTACGTTGACCTTGATTTGGTCAGCTAAAGCTATCGAGCTCAAGAGAATTCCTCCAAGTATAAAAGTTGATGCAATATATCCGCGAAGACTCGACTTCATAAAGCAAAACCTCCTTTAATAAGAGTGAATCATGTAATTGAATGCGAGTCGGCCATTGAGGCTGCTGCCCACTTCGAAGAGCATGTTGCGATAGAAGTAACGCACCAGAGGGGTAATCTCGTGCTCCTGATTGTTAAATTTTGAGTCGGATTGAACGCTCCATTCGACCATAGCCCAGAGAGCTGGCTCGTCGGCTTGCGCTTTGTAGGGAGCATATCCGAGGCGAGTGACCGTTTGATTTGAGAAGGCTTGTTCGTTTTTGAACATTTGCTTAAAACGGGCTTTTCCGTAGTACTGCCTATCCTCTGCATCAGCCTCGACGCTCCAGCCTTGCACCCTTGAGTGCCTGCTGCGTTCCTTGGCGAGCGCAAGGTTTCTTTGAGTGGATTGATCCCCATGGGTATGACCGTCGAGTGCCCCCCATCCCATTCCACCCGCAAGCCCGATGTAGAGGTTACTTTGCAGATCGGGAAAGTTTCCTCTCCAAACCAGTGCGTTTGCGCGGGCGAGCAAAACGGAGGAATTTTTTGTTCGTTCTCCCACAATCCCTAGGCCGCACCACCAGCGTGGCGAATGGATGATCTCAAGACCGGCCATGTCGCCCTGATGGTGTCCCATAATGGCTGTGCCCTGTTCAAACACGACTGGGTGTGCTGAGGCTGCCTGGGAGGAGATCAAAGTAAGAACCGGCCAGGCAACTGCGAGCGCCAGAGCTCTTGGCCACTGAGACGCTTCGGTGCATTTTTTTCGGGGTGAACGGGGCATGCGTCACATCCTTTGTTATTCTTCGTATACGTTTACGAATCTCCTCTGAGTTTTGTGACAGGTGATTTGTTTTTTTTTGTAGGTAACTGGAAGTATTGCTTTTATGATAATTATTGGCGAGCCAAGCGACGAGGAATTACTTGAGGGTTATGCCCAAGGCAATCCCGAAGCATTCGAAGCCTTCTTTGTGCGGCATCGTGGGCGCGTCTATCAATATGCGCTCAAAAAACTGCTGCGCCCTGAGCTCGCGGCCGAGGTTTCCCAAGAAGTTTTTCTTAAGCTGCATTCAAAGATTCATCTCTACAAGAGCAACTCAGCCGCGCTGCCCTGGTTTTTTACAATCGTCCACAACACCTGTGTGGATGCGCTGCGGCGCAATTCAGGCCGCATTGAGCTCTCATGGGAAGGCGAGTCAGCGATTGAAGGCTCGGCGTCTTCTTCGCTCCACAAGAGCGGAGTGTCATCGCTCGTCATTAGCGATCCGCAAGCCGGACAGCACGACGAGGCAATCAGCAAGGCAGTCTCCGAACTGAGCATGGAACAGCGCACGGTCGTGCAGGGACGCCTTTTGGAGGAGAAGAGTTTTCGCACTTTGGCCGATGAAAGCGGCAAGAGTGAGGTTGCGCTCCGGAAGATTTACAGTCGTGCGCTCGAAAAGCTGCGCACCTTTTTGCTCGGGCAAGCGCCTCGAAAAGGAGATGAGTGATGTCGGATAAAAAAATCGCCCCAACCCCCGAAGAGGATCTTTCACGCTCCTTTCAAACGTTCAATACTTTGAATGGTGAGGTTCCCGACGACGTTCAGGGGAGCATGAAGATTGTTGAGAAGAAGATTGCGGTTGAACTTGTTCGTTCGAGGAAAAGGTTTTTTGCAGCCTATGCATTTCTCTCTGTGCTTGGTTATCTTTTTTCGCTTTCGCTCTGTTCCCAAAATTCAATCGCACTGACTGCTTTCTCACTCGATACGGCTGCTTTGTTGCACAGGCTCCCCGATCCTTTGTGCCCGGTTGTTTGTGGTCTCTTTTTCACTTTTGTGCCCGCTCTGTGCCTGCTCTTTTTTCTCGACCGTTTTCAGATGCGCCGGCTTGTGCGTGAATTCTGGTGGTTGCCTGTCCTGACAGCCTTGCTCACCTGTCTTTTGATGGTCTTTCTTCCTGGGGCTTATCAGCACGCAGGGATGCATGCGCATCATCAAGGTGTGCGCCACACACAAGGAGATGCGTTGTGGCTCTTGTGGTGGACACTGGCAGCAATCTCTCTTCCTGCATTGGGCGCTTTTGTGCTCAACCGTCGCTTTCAGGGCGAGCAGTAAGGCAGTTTACGGTGTTACGGCAGCGGAATCTCGGCGAGCCCCGAACTCAACACGTATGTACCATCTGCTCCGTACAGCGATGAACACGATTCGAGGGCTTTGCTGCCGTAGTCGGATCGGCTTAAATGATATCCCGTATAATCATGTGCAAGCGAATGTAGCTTCATCGTTTGGCCGGCAGCGAGCCTACTGGCGAAGGCGTTTTTGACTTCCGTAGCACCTGATGTGGTCCATTCGCCGGGTAGAAACAGGTTGAGCTCATCGTTGATTCTCCAGAACGTGAGGTGCGCCTGTTGAGGAAGATTTTCCAACACACGCACTCCCACCAGGGTATCGGCCTGCGATGCACCACAACCGCTCCAGTTGATACGCGCTGATGGTAGTTCAATTGTACCTGCTGATGTGCTCATGGTGAGGTTGTTGGATGAAGATATTGATTGGGTGTTCCGTAGCGCTTCGGCAACGTTTTTGGCCCACATATCATTACTCAGGTTGCTGTTGTTGGCAGTCATGTTTCCAATTTCGGTTTGAAGCAAAAAAACATTTTCAAGGTCAAACGCACTCCCAACGGCCTGCTCGAGCGGAGCGACCAGATCTGCACTCAGGACGAGGTCGCTTGGACCATAGGAGGTTGGGTGCACGGCCATGCGTAAAAGCGCAAGAGGTGCTCTCGCGTTGGCTGTATTGAACGATAAGAGAGATACATCATTATTTGCGCGCATGCCTTCAAAGCGACTTTTCAAAAGCTGAGCTGCTTCGGATGCCCTCGTGCTAATAGATTCTACGTTTTGTAGTTGCCCGAGGGCTCGCCTGAGCGTGTCTTTGAAGACGCTGACGTAGGCATTAGCGAGTGGTGGGTTGTACTGGTCACAGACAAAGGCGCTCCACAGAGGATTTTCAGAAAGACCTGCAGGACCCGAATGTGTGTGCGTTGCAACGACTAAAGTGTTGTTGAGGTTTGCTGATTTTTTCCCAGTCACTTCGTCGATAGCAGCATGGATTTTCTGCGTCATGTCGGAGGTCACAGCAACGAGGTCGAGTGAAACGAGAAAAAGATTTTGATTTTCGAGTGCATTGCTCTGACGAATTTCAAAGACTGCGGTTTTGATTTTTGGGGGTTGCACTATTTTTTCATAGGGGCGGCAGAAAGAGATTTCTCCGCCCTTTGCAAACAGAGGAAAAAGAAAACGGCGCGCTACTCCTCCATAGCCAGAAAGTGCGGTCGGCCTTTCTGGTATAAATTCCGTTCGCGCAGCTCCCACGCGGACAATATTACCCTTCAGCGGAATCCCCTGGTTGAGCGCAGGACTTGAATTGGGTGAAGGTACCAAATCAGGTATTCGCGATCGGATTTCGCAGCCCCCGAGAAGAACTATGGATGAAAGTATTCCGCATCGAAGAAACTTTTTCATGGCGTTCCCAATTCCAGTGTGATCTCGAAAGTTGGATAAAGCGAGGTGGCCGAAATACGATCGACTTCGACCGTCATTCGCCCCAGACCCAATTCAGCCGCCCACGGATTCTTGGTGAAGAAATACAGAGCCTGAAGCCCGCGCGCGTCAGCATTGCGGGTTTCGTGTAAGCCCCCGAGAGTGCGCCAGCGTGCGGGAAGTGTTTGCCAAGCTCTGAGGCCAAAGCGCGGTGCCTTATCCGCAGTTTCACCCCAATAGCGCAGCTCAAGGCTGAGGTCTGAGTCCATCAGGGCGTTCCACTGCTGAAGTGCTGGTGATGCAAGGGCGAGCTCGGCTCCGGACGTTTTAATCCGCGTCGCGGTGCCTTCTGGGAGATAGGCGTACTTTACACTGTGGACGACTTGCCATGAAGCCAGCCCAGCTGGCCGTCCCTGTAAACCTTCGGGTGGGTAGGCCACGCTCGCTTTGGTTCTGACGTATTCAACGGGCTGTCGGAATCCTAAAAGTGCCGTTCCGAAGCGCACTCCCCAGCTTATTCCTGTTTTGCATTCAATTTGCGCAGCAAAAAAACCAGTAAGCGTCGCGGAAAGGGGCAGGCTCCATTGGCAGGGGGGAGGTGCGCCTGCTGCTGTGTCGGAATCAATTTTCCCAGGCTCTGCAGCAGATACTCCTCGAATTGCGAGCACGAAGGGCAGGAAGGCAAGGGCGCGTCCCCAGAGTCTGTACTGGAGCAGGCCTGCAAACTGGGCTTTTCTGCGAAAAAGAGCCACAAACTTCGGACTTTCCTGGGGGGATGAATCTGAACGCTTGCATGTTTGCTCAAGAGCGGTTATGCGACGCGGTCTGGTTAATCTCCTTGCCCCCGCACACCAGATGCTGATGAGGGGGCTCATGTGTTTCAGCAGCGATCCAGAAGGAGCTTTTATAATGCGTGAATACGAAGCAATGATCATCGCCAAGCCGGACCTTCCCGAAGCTGAGCTCAGCAAGATGCTGGCTCGTTGGGAGGGTATTATTGGTACCAATGGCGGTCAAATTATCCGTAAGGACACCTGGGGTGTTCGCAAGCTTGCTTATCCTATCAACAAGGCAACCCGCGGCATTTACCACGTGTATGATGTTGCAACCGAGCAGGATAGCGCTCGCGAACTCGAGCGTATTTTGAAGCTCGACGAAAACGTGTTGCGCAGCCTGATTATCAAGCTTTCCGACAAGGTGAACGTCGAAGCTCGCCGCGTTGAACTGCAGAAGCAAGCTGAAGCTGCCGCAACACGCGCAGCAGAGCAGGCTCGCGAGCGCGCTGAAGGCGATTCGATGAGCGCACGCCGCGGCGCACCACGTGACGAAGAGTGAGAATCCCTCACTCCCGTCAACTCAAGCACAAAAGAGACCTCTGAATGAATGGTTTTCCTGATTGGAATGAACAGCCATCCGGAGTTCAACCGGAACGGCCCGCGCAGCAGAAACGCTCCGCGGGTCTTCTGTTGTCCGGCATTCTTATTGCCATTAGCCTATTGGCTTTTGTCTTTCCGCTTGCGGCCTATCATGTGGCGCAGGTTGCCTCTGTGCTGCGTTTGCGCAGTGCAGTTCTTCTCATGGCAGCCGTATCCATGCTCATTTATTTCTTGGGCATGATAACCCGGCTCCCGGTGTTTGTGATGGCCGGAACATTGGGGATATTGAGTCTGCCGTTTTTATGGCTCAGCCTCATGTTTCGTTTTAAAAACCGCTCCGCGCTCTGGGCTTTGCTGGTTTTGGCACTGCCGGTGGTCTTGATGATGAGCAGTCTGCTCGGCGTTCCGCAGGGCTTCAACGTCGAGGCCTGGTTGACTGCGAATATTGCGGGTGGGTTGGGCGCGACTAATGCAGCACAAGCCGAAACTCTGCTGCGACAGCTGAAGGAGTCTCGGGTAATCGATGAAATGCAGCGTTTCCTCGACCAAGAGAGTTGGGAACGCTTGGCTTGGCTTCTCTTTGCCGACTCCGGTTCGCTTTCAGTTTTTGTCCTGGGTTCATTGGCCGCAACGGTGGTTCTTATTGATTTTGCGTTCAACCAAACCGAACGCATGCACTTTGTGCTCCGTTATGTGCTCGCTAACCGTGAAGTTTTTCCGCATCAGATGGTGTTCATTTTCCAGCAGACCGCGGAGAGCATGAAGGCTCTCATGGGGCGAAAGAGGGGAGCCCCTCTGGATGCTTTGACCAGCGGAGTGGTCGTTCAGGCGCACGTGAAGAAGCCTACGCGGGGCGCATCTGAATCCGGCAATACAGCTCCGTGGTCCGAGGAGAAGAAGTCCGGATCAGCGATGCTACCGGGCTGGCTCAGACGCCTGGCACGTGAGCCAAATCCACCTTCGACAACAGATATCTTTGGCTACCGCTTCACCCTCTCCGCTGAACCGGGATGGCGCTCGCGTTTGTTTGCGGTTCCTTTGTGGTTGGCGGTGCCCGCACTCGCAATGCTGTTGTACATGTCCTCGCTCTGGCAGGGGGACGCAGAACTCGGGAGCTGGCTCCCCGCCGAGCCCAAAGGCCCAGTGCTGGTGTGGGGGGCTTTGGCTGCGCTCATGGTTCTGGTGGGGCTGGCATTGCAGGGGGCACTGATAGTTCATGCCTGTCTGCGCCCATTGGTTGCCTTGGCGGCAGTCTTTGCCATTCTTCTGCTCTCGAGCTCGCTCGACGGGGGGCCGTTTCTTGTTGTTGCGGTGCTCGCGGGAGTCGGATTGCTCGACAATGCCTATGATTTTAGAAACCGGCTTGCCAAAAACAAAAATGCGGTGTAGGCGGTTGTTTCCGTTTTCGGATCGAAGATTCATGATCGGGGTATAAGCATGCAAGTATTACTTCAACAAAACGTCCCAAATCTTGGCCACATCGGCGACCTCGTAAAGGTCAAGCCCGGCTATGCGCGTAACTTTCTTTTTCCGCGCAAGCTCGCGATTCTCGCTGATGCCCGCAACAAGTCGCAGCTGGATCACCAGCTCCGCTTGGCTGAACTCGGCAAAGCTAAGGCTCTCGCAACTGCGAAAGAACTCGCAACCCAAATCGGCTCGGTTTCCTTGACCGTTCAGAAGGCTGTGGGCGAAGAAGACAAGATTTTCGGTACTGTAACCACTCAAGAGCTGGCAGACGCTTTCAAGTCGGAAGGCTTTGAATTCGACCGCCGTTCTATTTCCATCCTCGACGACATCAAGCGTGTTGGCGTTTATCGCGGTTCTGTCAAACTTCACCCAGAAGTGTCTGCAGAATTTAAGATTTGGGTTGTCGCTCAGGGCTAAGCCCCACCTCGCCCCGCTTATGAATTGCCGCCAGCCGTTTGGCTCGGCGGCATTTTCATGTCTGAGGGGGCTCAGACTGTCTTTCTGCCTGCCGATACGCCGTGTATGAAGCACGTAAATGAAGCACAAAAGCTCTATGCTGCAGGCGACGGAACAGGGTCACTACAAATCCTAGAGGATTTGCTCGACCTAGCGCCGCGTAATCCTGAAGCGCTTCGGCTCAAGGCCAGAATTCTGGATTCTTGGGGACGCTTTGAGGAGTCGTATCAAACGCTGCTTAAACTCTCACAATTGCCTAATCCCTCCGAAGAGGTTGTGCAGGAAATTGAGCAACGCGCTAACGAAGAGCGAGAGGCCATCTTGTTTAGCGAGCTGACCTCGGAAGGGCGCTGGTACTATGCATTTCCGGGAAGTCAGTTGTGGGTTTCGATCGCCGGACTCGTGGGCTGCGTTGTTTTTCTTCTGACAAGCGCTCAAGTGCGTTTCACCAATCCGAATGAAGTGATCACCATGGCACTCTCTTTTGTGTTTCTGGTGCTCCTGCCGTGCGTAGCGCTGCTCGCGATACAGATGACCGGCATTAAACGTATTCTCGTGGGTCTGCGTGGTCTCTCTGTGTGCACCCGCTTTCGTGAGCGCGTCTATGCATGGGACGAACTGAAGGTTGCAGTCATTGAATTCGACCAAGATCCACGCGTGGATTTTTTGCGTCTTAAAATTTTCGGTCAGAATGACTCACACGTGCCGCTGCTGAACTTTGACATTTCCCGCAATGGAAGTGTTGTTCGGGCACGGCGTCATTTCCTAAAGAACATCCTCACCCACGTGGATACGGTCTCCTATGTGACGCGGGCGGCCTCTGGTGTCCGGATGAACCGCAGCTTTGATTCGGAAGATTCCGAAAATTCCAATAAAAACCCGCCTCAAGCGAGTTAATGTCCCTGGTTTGAGGGACATTTGCTTGTCCGTTTGAACATCCCACTGGCATTGTCGCGCCGGCCAAAAACGCAACCTTGACCGAAGAGGATTTCATGGAAACAGTCGATCCGCGCATCAGCGAACTCACGGGTTTTCTCAAAAACGCTAGAGAAGATGATTTGATGCAGCTGTTGAAATCTCTTCTGACACCCGCAGAGATCGATGCACTCGTGCAGCGCTTGGGTATTTTAGATGGCCTTGCGCGCGGAACTCCACAGCGCGAAATTTCCGAGCAGCTGCGCGTTGGTATTGCTACCGTGACGCGCGGCAGCCGAGTTTGGCAACGGGAGAATGACCTTTTGAAACGCTATTTCCCCCGCGCTAAGTGAAGTCCGACAGCCTCGCGGTGGTCAAAGCCGAAGGCTCGTCGTGTGAGAGCTAGAACTGGAGGAGCCTGCACTCTTTTGAAGGCTCCCATTCCCACGTAGGCACTCCACCATCTCCGCACATCAGCCTCGAACGCCTCTTGGGTTTTGAAGTTTTGTGAGAGGTAAAAAGCGGCCTCTGGGCTGAGCCAAGCAGCGAGAGTTCCCTTCATCCAAGCGTCGATAACGCTTTCGCAATCGTGTCTGTTCCACTCCTCGACCCAGAGGCGGAAAAGCTCATCGTGGTAAGGATAGTGCAGTGGGTCGCCCAGGCCTTTGGTGATGTCCTGTTGCGGTGAAAGTTCCGCACTCGGCTTCACGTTCAATGTGTCCTGCGGGATTATTTCTTTCCCATAAATTGTTGAATTGTAATGCGCTGCCAGCGCGTAAACATCTCCCTTCCACAGGTCACCGAGTGGTGCGAGGTACCCCGCGTGATCTCCGTACAACGTTGAGTAGCCCACGGTCATTTCAGATTTGTTTGCGTTGCAGGGAAAAACGGCACCCAAAGCTGAAGACACGCTTGCAACAAGCCGTGAGCCACGATCGCGCGCCTGAATATTCTCAGCCACAAGAGGGTTCAGAGTTGCTGGTATCTCAACCCCTTGTTGGCGTGCGTCTTCAAGCTGTCGGAGGGTTAACTTCACTGATTCCTCGATGCTCAATGATGCGTAGGCGCAATTCAGATTTTTGGCCAGTTGGTGTGCTGCATTTATGGTTAATTGTGAATTGTATTGAGAGGGAAGATTCACGCAGGTGACGTTCTCGGCGCCAAAAACGCGTGCATGTAAAACAGCTGAGAGTGCTGAATCGATTCCACCGCTGACACCGACGACAACTTTCCTGAGCTGCCATTCTTCGCGCACAAAACTCAAGCCTTTCTCAAGCGCAATTTGAATTTCTTGAATGCGCTCGCTTGGTGCCTCGCTCATTCGTATTGGAGTTTTGTTCGAGGTTATTTCAGCAGGATCAATTGTTTCAGAACATTCTGCGAAAGGTTCGGCAGTTGGGAAAAAGTCCTGCCCTAAATAGATCCCACTTTGGCCGTCGAAGCTGAAAATGGTCTTGCCTACGTTCTGGCTCCCCACAGCATTAACGTAGACAACCGGTAAGCCCGCCTTGGTGGACATGCTACAGAAGAGTTTTTTTCGTCTGGATTGTTTACCCAAAGTGAACGGTGAGCAACTCAGGTTGATGAGCAGATCGGGCTTGTGCTGAGCACTGCAAAGCGCGCTGTAGGGTTTGAATGCGTAATCTTCATCCCACGCATCTTCACACAATCCAATTCCGAGTCTCACCGTGGTTCCGTTGCGCAGGCGAATCATGGCAGGATTGAGGAGTTGCTCAGGAGCAACGCCGCGTTCAAGAGCCAACTTACGCAGGTCGTGGAAGTGTCGGGTGTCGTCAAATTCGCGGTAATTTGGCAGCAACGCTTTGGGCCAAAAGGGCAGTTGCAGTTTTTCGTTCATGAGGAAACGTCCGCTCTGCGCCACGAATGCCGCATTGTACTTTCGAATTCGGCCGTCTTCATTGCGTGCAGTCGGGTCGACACCGACACTTCCAAACAGAATGGCCACGTCGTTGCTGAGTGCTGCGAGTTGTTGCGCGTATTCCTGACAGGCCTTCAGGAAGTGTGGACGCTCCCATGCATCACCGAGAAAATAACCCGGCAGAGCCATCTCAGGGAAAACGATGAGGTCGGCTCCATCGGCGCGTGCTTTGGCAATGGCAGCCTTCATGGCTGCAAAGTTTTGCTCGAGTGCAGCGGCGCGAACACGAGTCTGGGCGATACAAATACGCATGAGTTGCCCCTCCAGGTGGCAGTCTCAGGGCGAGACCCTTGAATTTTCCTGACCTAAATGACATACCAGATGAGCCTTCATGTTCATAAACCTTAGCGCCTCTCCCTTCCCATGCCGGAAGCGGAGACACAGGAGTTTCGATGACCACGCAAAACAGACCCACGCGTCGTGTTGTTCTGGCTGCTCTTTCTGTAGGTCTTTGCTCATTGGGCCTCGGCGTTTCGACGCTTTCCCATGCCGCCGTGACCGAAGTCAAAGTCGGTGTGATTCTCCCCCTGACGGGAGACAAAGCGACCTTTGGGCAAGAATCGCTCAATGGCTTGAAGCTGGCACTCGATAAGGCTGGCAAAGATAGTCCTCAGCTCAAAATGCAGGTGGAAGACACCCAAGGCACGCCTGCCGGCTCTGCGGCTGCGGTCAACAAACTGATTGCCTCCGACAAGGTTGCGGTCATCATTGGTGAAGTGGCTAGCTCAAATACCATCGCGGCCTCGGCTGCAGCTCAGTCAGCCAAAATTCCTCTGGTAACCCATGCTTCGACCAATGACACTATCACGATGGGCAAAGAATTTATTTCGCGCATCTGTTTTGTTGATAGTTTTCAAGGTGCAGTGATGGCGAAGTTCGCTGTCAGCAACCTTAAAGCGAAGACAGCAGCCATTCTGGTTGACTCTGACTCTGACTACAGCCGTGGTCTGCGCGATTCTTTCAAGCAAGCCTTTGCGACTGCAGGCGGTTCTATCAAAGATGAACTCGTCATTTCCTACTCGCAGAAAGACCGCGACTTCAAAACCCAGCTCATGAAGATCCGTAAAGCTACACCTGACGTGGTCTTCATTCCTGGATACTACACTCAAGTAGGCGCAATTTTGCGCCAAGCTAAAGAGCTCAAGCTCAACACCAAGTTCCTCGGCACCGACGGTTGGGATAGCCCTGACTTGTTCAAGATTGCTGGCGCTGCTGCTGCTGGTCATTTTGTGTCCAGCCATTTCGCTTCCGACGACACTGACCCTCGGGTTCAGGAATTTGTGCGCGAATACAAGACCCGCAACAAAGAAAACCCAGGAGCTATGGCGGCTCTTGGCTACGATGCTGGATTCTTCATGCGTGCAGCTATCAAGAAAGCAGGCTCGAACGATCCCAAGAAGATTCGTGATGCAATCGCTTCCATGAAGAACTTCGACGGAATCACAGGAACCATTACCCTGGATCAAAACCGCAACGCGGTGAAGCCAGCCGTGATCGTGACCACAACAGAAAAGGAATTCAAATTCCTTACTCGCGTGTATCCATGATATTTTTCTGCGCGTGACTGAAATGCAGGGGAGGGCTATCTCGGTGGGGTGCCTTCCCCTTGTCTTGTTGATTCGGACAGGGAGTGTCTGTCGGTGTTTGATCTCATTCAGTACATCTTTGATGGCCTTGCTGTTGGGAGTGTTTATGCACTCATCGCGCTCGGCTATTCTATGGTTTTCGGTGTGCTCCAGCTGGTGAACTTTGCGCATGGCGAGTTGTTCATGGTGGGCGCATATTTTGTGATGTATGCCATCTCGCTCGGCCTTCCCTGGCATCTGGCGTTGGTTGTGGGCATGTGTTGTGTTGGGTTCTTTGCGGTTGCAATGGAGCGTTTCTGCTACAAGCCATTGCGTGGTGCGGGCAAGCTCGCACCTCTGATTACCGCGGTTGGGTTGAGCCTGCTTCTTCAAAATCTTGTGCAAGCGATTCTTGGCTCTAATCCACAAAGCTATCCGGCAACCTTGCCCGACGGCACCGTCTTCGGTTTTATCAAATCCCTCTTTCCTCCCGTCGATCAGGTTACACTTCCGCAGCTTCCGGAAGGTCTTTTTGATTGGGGACAAATTGTTGTGCGGCATCGCGATTTGCTGATTTTTGTGGTCGCAATCGCTGTGACACTGGGGCTTGAGCTTTTCCTGAGAAAAACCCGTCCCGGCCAGGGTATCCGCGCACTGGCTCTGCAACCGAACGCAGCTCGCCTCGTGGGTGTACCCTTTGATCGCACTATTTCACTCACGTTTTTCATTGGTGCGGCTTTGGCTGTTGTGGCAGGTCTGTTGCAAGGCATGGCCGACAATCAAGTCACACCGTACATGGGAATTTCCAGTGGCCTAAAAGCCTTTGCCGCTGCCGTCTTGGGAGGAATTGGTGTTATTCCGGGCGCTCTTTTAGGCGGCCTTGTGCTGGGTATCGCTGAGCGTCTGCTGGTGGGCTACGATTTGTCGACCTACAAAGATGGAGCTGCCTTCTTCATTCTTATCCTTGTTCTATTGCTGCGTCCGCAAGGACTTCTCGGCAAGGCTCGGATGGTGAAGGTATGACGGTGCAAGAGTTTCTCCAATACTCAATATTGCCGCTCATTTTTTTCGGTATCACGGCCATTCAAGCACTGGGTCTGCAGTTGATATTGGGTGGAGCGGGTTTGCTGTCACTTGGGCATGCCGCGTTCTATGCTGTGGGTGGATACTCGGCAGCAGCCTTTACGGTCTATGCGGCGCCTGCGCTTGGGCTCACCGATCCCACTTTATTGATGCTGCTTTCACTCGTGGTTGGGGCTCTCTCTGCTTTGGCTGCAGGCTTTCTAGTGGCCGTGCCGTGTCTGCGTTTGCAGGGTGACTATCTGGCCATGGCGACTCTTGGTTTTGCCGAAATTCTTGGAACTGCGTTGAAGAATATTGATGCGGTTGGTGGAACACGCGGATTTGGTAATATTCCTAAATTGAGCTCACTGCCATGGGTTTTTGTGACTCTCGCTTTGGTGTGGTGGGCTTTGGCTCGCTTTCGCCGAACAGGACTGGGCATGGCCATCCAGGCGACACGTGACGATGAAATCGCAGCGCGGAGCTTAGGTATTAGTACCTATTCGGCCAAGCTCTCAGCATTTGTGATTGGTTCTGCGATTGCTGGAATCGCCGGAGCTCTTTACGTTCATGCGGTACAATTTATAAGCCCGGATGAAGCCGACTTCTCGCGCAGCGTGATTATTGTTTTGGCAGTTGTGATTGGCGGTATGACGAGCTTGTCTGGAAGCGTTCTTGGCGCTTTGATTCTCGTTGTTGTTCCCGAAGCGCTTCGCCACAATGACACTCTGCGTGAGCAACGTATGATCTATTTTGCTCTCATTGTGATCTTTGTGATGCTTTTCAGTCCGAAGGGACTGCAGTCACTGTTCATGCGCTTCATGCCCAAGGCGGCTCAGCAGCGCGGAGGAACGCGATGAATTCAACTTCTAATCACGGCTCTTCAGAGTTTTTGTTGAAGGTTGAGAATCTCACTATCCGTTTCGGTGGGCTCGTGGCTGTGCAGAATTTCTCTCTGCGTGTTCCTGCGCGGCAAATCGTTGGACTCATTGGTCCCAACGGTGCCGGCAAAACCACAGTGTTCAACCTTATGACAGGTGTTTATAAACCCAACCAGGGCACGGTTTATCTGCAGGAAACTGAACTTACCGGGCGCGGTGCGCATGTGATTGCCCGTTCGGGAGTAGCACGAACCTTCCAGAACATTCGATTGTTCGCAGGGCTTACGGTGCTCGAAAACGTTATCGCTGCGGCGAGTTGGCAGCGGCGCGGACAAAGTGTCGCGAGCCTTTTTGCACTTCCCGCGGTAGCGCTCAAGGAAAAGAAATTACTTGAGTCTGCCCGCAAGCTTCTCGAATTTGTTGGTCTGTCAAGTTATGAAAATTGGGAGGCCACTTCACTTCCCTACGGATTGCAGCGAAAGTTGGAAATCGCGCGAGCCATGATGACCAATCCGAAGGTTCTTCTGCTCGATGAACCTGCCGCGGGCATGAACCCCACCGAAAAAGATGAGCTCGCCAAACTCGTCCGCAGTATTTGTGATGTTCATGGTCTGGGTGTTCTTCTTATTGAACATGACATGAAATTTGTCATGAATCTCTGCGCGAATATCACTGTTCTTGACCACGGTGAGGTGATTGCTGTTGGCAGTCCTCTCGAAATTCAAAAGAATCCCAAAGTGATTGAAGCGTATCTGGGAGCCGAGGAAACCACGGGCGAGGGAACCGCCGCCGCTTCGGGACAAGGGAGTCACTCATGAGTCTCCTGAAAGTTGAGAATCTGACCGTCCGCTATGGAGCCATTGAGGCGCTCCGCGAAATCAGTTTTGAAGTGAATGAGGGTGAGATTGTCACCTTCGTTGGTTCAAATGGCGCGGGCAAAACGACCACGATGCGCTCGCTGTCTAGTCTGGTGAAAATGGCCTCAGGTCGCATTCAATTTAAAGGTAAAGACATTCATACCCTTCCGAGTCATCTTATTGTTCGCATGGGTTTGGTGCAGTCGCCTGAAGGGCGCCTGGTTTTTCCAGACCTGTCTGTCCGAGAGAATCTGATGCTCGGCGCGTTTTCGCGAAAGGCTTCAGCCACAGAAATCAATCAGGAGTTGGACAGTATTTTTGAGCTGTTTCCGCGTTTGAAAGAGCGGCTCAAGCAGGATGCGCACACTCTGTCGGGTGGTGAGCAGCAGATGCTTGCCATCGGCCGAGCCCTGATGGCCAAACCCGCACTTCTGCTTCTCGATGAGCCGAGTCTTGGTATCGCTCCTCTGCTGGTGCAGCAGATCTTCCAGAAGATTTTGGAGCTCAACAGGAAAGAGGGAATGACAATTCTGCTGGCTGAGCAAAATGCGCGCATGGCGCTCAAGATTGCCCACCGTGCCTACGTTCTTGAGGTGGGTGAGATTGTGCAGCAAGGGCAGGCGAGCGAGCTCCTCAAAGACGAGGCGCTTCAGAAAGCATATTTGGGAGGCTGAGAGGTGGGGATTCTTGTTGCGCGCAGCCGCGATCAGTTCAGGTCAATGTTGGATTCTTTGGCTCAAACCCTTGTCGACGCAGAGGTGCGCTGCAGTGTCGGTTTTGTGCCGACCATGGGTGCTCTGCATGAGGGGCATGCCGCGCTTGTGCGCCGCAGTTCCAAAGAAAATGCGATTACGGTTGTTTCCATCTTTGTGAATCCCAAACAGTTTGGTGCCAACGAGGATCTTGCAAAGTACCCTCGTACGCTCGAGGCTGATTTGACGCTTTGTGAGCAGGCAGGCGCGCAGATTGTTTTCGCTCCCTCCGCTGATCAAATGTATCCGCAAGGTTTCGCAACTCAGGTCAACGTGACCGGGATGGATGAAGTTCTTTGTGGTGCCTATCGCCCCGGGCACTTTGCCGGAGTGTGCACGGTTGTGATGCTGCTTTTGAATCTTGCTCGCGCCGATAGAGCTTATTTCGGTTTGAAGGATTTTCAGCAATATTCGATTTTGCAGCGCATGGTTCAGGATACCGCGCACCCAACTCGCCTTGTGGGTGTGCCGACCGTGCGTGATTCGCATGGATTCGCTCTCAGTAGCCGCAATAAGTTTCTCGATGCTACTGCACGCCAGGCAGCGTTGCGCATCCCAGCTGCCCTCAAGGCAGTTGCTGGACAATATCTGCAGGGTGAGCACTCGAGTCAAAAGCTTTTGGAGTTGTGCCGCACCAGTCTGGCTTCGGACGCCTCCTTCGAGCTGCAGTATTGTGAGCTGCGGGATGCCAAGACTCTTGGGCTCTGTTCTGTGCAAGTTGAATCAGAGGCAGTGTTAGCTGTGGCTGCATTTGTGACTGGCGAAGATGGGGTTAGAACGCGTTTGATTGATAATATTCTTCTGAGTCGCAATCCGGATCATCTCGAACAACTTCTTGATTTTGTGCATTCCAAGTAAACAACACTAAGGTGACAAAATGTTTCGTCTGCTCGGCTTGCATTTTTCGCAGTGGCTTTTCCTTCTCACACCCATCCGGGTTCTCTTTCGTTTGCAACTCACGCCCACGGAGAAACCCGATGAGTGGATTAAAAGGGTGACAGAAGGGAAAGATGTGGTTTATGTGCTGCCGCGCATGTCCATCCTTGATCTCCTTGCTGTCAACAAAGCCCTCAAGATGATGGGGTTACCTCGCATTTGGGTCGAAGCACGCCCCAATCGCTTCCGCAAAGCTGCGCTGCTTTCGATGCGCACACGCAATATCAGTTTTATTCCGCGCAGCCGTAAGGATTTTCTGAGCCCTGCGGTTTCTGAACTGTTGAAATCAGATCATCGAGTCAAGCGGGGGCAGCTGACGTTACTTCCGGTTCAGGTGTTTTGGAGCCGTGTTCCTGACAGAAATGAGCGCAATATTCTTCTGCGCTCGCTGTTTCCTGATGAGGGCATGGAGAACGTTCTTCAAAAATATTTTATGTTGCTCCTGCACGCAGGGCAGCTGCGCGTTCACTTCAGCAATCCTGTTGAACTATCTACAGTTCCTGCCGGTGAGGAAATGGTCGCTGGGCGTCGCATTCGGCGTTCGCTTCTGATTGAATTTCAGCGCGAACGCACTGCTGTGTGTGGGCCTGTTATTTATGATTTGGCCACAGCCAGTCAGCGTATTCTCTCAAGCCAGGAAGTTAAACGAATCATCGGGCAGGGAGAAGGCGCCAAAAAACAAATGCGCAAGGCAGTGCATTATTTGAAGGAGATTGCCTCCAAATACAACTACAACACCATCCGAGCCTTCGAGACAGTTCTTGATTTTGTATGGACACGTATTTTTCAAGGAGTGCGTGTACGCAATCTCGACTCCGTTGCACAGGAGACCAAAACTGGGCAGGTTTTGTGGATGCCCTGTCACCGAAGCCATCTCGACTACATGTTGCTCTCCTATTTGATGAAGAAAAAAGGGCTTGCAGCCCCCCACATTGCGGCTGGAGTTAACCTCAGTTTCTTCCCCGCAGGGCCAGTGCTCCGCCGCGGTGGAGCGTTTTTTCTGCGTCGTTCATTTGCAGGCAATAAGCTCTACAGTGCCGTGTTTTCCAGTTATGTGGACTTTCTATTGACCAATGGGCATTCGGTTGAGTTCTTTCATGAGGGTGGGCGCTCGCGTATCGGCAAATTGCTACCCCCAAAAACCGGTCTCACGAGTATGTCCGTGCAGAGTATCGTCAAGCGCAGAGCTGAAAACACCTTTCTCTGCCCTGTTTTTATTTCGTACGACAAGGTGATGGAAGATAATGCTTACGCGCGTGAATTGAGCGGTGCCAAGAAAGAGAAAGAGTCCTTCTGGCAGTTAATAAAGTCTTTGCGATTTCTGTTCAGCACGTATGGTCGAGTTGAGGTTGCGTTTGGTACACCTATACGGTTCGGCGATTTCTGGACAGAGTCCGTGAGAAAGATGCAGATGTTCTCGGAAGCCACAGGTGGCGCGCTCGATAAAGAGCCTCTGCCTGAAAATTTGTCAGATTTGCGTCCTGATTTTGATCTGCGCGATTCGCGCATCCAGGCGATTGTGCGTGATCTGGCTCGGCGTGTGAACCAAGGGATAAACTCTTGTGCGACTGCATCCGACACGGCTTTGTTGGCCTCTGTCGTTCTCTCGCATTCGGGCAATGTTGTATTGACTCGCACGGTTTGCCTGCAGCGAGTTGCTCTTTTAAGGCGTATCGTTGGTCGTTTGGGTTCGTTGCTTGGATGGTCGATTTCGGCGGGAGAATCCAATGGAAATGGATTCGTTGAGGAAGTTGAAATTATCTCAAACGCGTCAGAATTCTCAAATACTGCACATGAGGCAAAGAATCGCCCAGACGACCTGTTAACGAGCGCTGTGCGTTGGGGCTTCCTTCAGCCTCTCATGGCTACCGCTGCTGATGCACCGGTGCAGAAAGCAGAAACAGCACAACTCAATCTGTGGTGGTATCGCGGAACCATTTTTCACTTGATTGCTATTCCCGGCATTGTGGCACAGCTTCTCGTTCAGACTTGTTTGTTGGGAGAAAGAAAGCAGTCTGGAGTTTCTGTTGTAGCTCTCGAAGGTCAGCTCGAAGGCGTGCGTCAACTCTGGGAGGAGGAGGTCTTCTGGCCAGAGTCGACCTCCACTGGTTCGCTCGTCTCCGCAGCGTTGGAGATTTTTGAAGAGTTGAATCTTCTGACCTGGAAGCGTGAGGGCGGATGGGTTGAGCTGAATACCTCAGATCCAAAAACACCCGAGACACTGAGCTGGATTGCAGCTCTGGTTGAGCCTGAAGTTGAGCTCTACAGCATCCAGATGGGTGCCGCTTTGCAGCTGACTCAGGAGTCGGGCATGTTTAAGCGCGACGAGCTTTTGTCGCTTTCATTGAAATTGCACCGCTCGGCGTTTTTTCGAGGTCAGGTGAACGTTCAAGGGCAGTTGAGTCAGGTCTTTGGGGGACGCATTGCAGATGCGTTCCTGCGTTCACGCTATTACACGACCGCCGAGGGAGCCGGTCTGACGGTCAGTTTTGGTCAGCTTGCACATCTGTCTTCGTTCCTGCACGTAGAACGCTGGCGCGATCATTCAATTTGATTGGTTAGTTGAGTTTCTGTTTGGGGTCGACCGGATAGGCCCGAGCCAATGCCAGAAAAACGCAGCTGGGTCGCCAGCACGTTGTTCAATAACAGAGTTTTTCGGAGTGTTGAGCAGCGACGAGACAGCATCGCGTGGCGGAATGCGGGCACTGTAGAGACTCAGCGACCGGTGAATTTCGCTTGCTGCCGAGCCTGCTCCAATCAACAAACAAACTGCCACGGCACTGCGCTGCAGGGTTTGGAAGGTAAACTCTGTTCTGAGTACCCGCAGAGAATAACTTCCCAAAATGAGGATGGCTGGCACCGAGGCGCGCATGCAGAGGTCATTCATGAGACCGACGCGGTAAAAAGGTAAGATGCACAAGGTTATAATGGCAGCCCAGCCGAAAGCTTTTTCAGCTGAGCTGAGGAGCAGGGGCGGTGGCAGGGAGATTTCGTTGAGAAAGACCTTTTGCTTCAGGTGCTGAAACAAAAACGGAGCAGCCAAGGGAATGAGTTCAAGCAAAAAGATGAGACTGTAATTGCGGAGAAAATCTTGTTCTCCCCACTGCCATCCAGTGGCAAAGCGGAAAGCATTTGAGCCGTAGTAAAGTAGTCCCAGCAATGCAAACGCCGGTGCAACAAAAAAGTTTGTGCTGTTTATGAACGCAGTGCTGCGATTATTCTCGAAAATAAAGCCGAACAGCACAGCAAGAAAAGGCAGCAGCCCTAGGCTTGCCATCGGACTCCATAGAAACGAGAAAGCTGCGATCAGAAGAATAGATTCGATTCCGAGTTGTCGCTTCAAAGCGAGCAATAAAAACGCGGTCGCAAGCCAAGGCGCAAGCACATGCTGGGGTACCCAAAAAAGTAAGGTGGTGTGGCTCGAAAACTGGCCGATCTTTGCCCACCATTCAATGTGGGTTCCCGGAATAAGAACGTCGATCGGATAATTGAGAAGCGCTCCAACGACGTCCCATCCTCCGAGGAAGACGAATATCAACGCTGCGCACAATTTGCGCACGCGCGGTAGACTCTCGAGTCCGAGTGCCACAGACAGCACGCTCCAGAGAAGCATGAGGCCGAAATAGCTCCAAACGAAGATGAACACCCATGCTGCGTTCCAACCAAGCCATTTGCCAATGAGAGCTGCAGGCAGGTAGTAGCAAACGTAGTAGACGAGCGGCACGTTGTCTCGCAGTTGCAGAGGCCATGGGTTGTCGATGAGATCTTTGAGCAGAGCGTTGCTTGCGGCGTAGTCGGTGTTCTGGTGTCCAATGCCACCGACTCCGGAGAGAGCCATCCACACCAGAAACACAGTGAACACGACGGCATGTTTCTCGGCGCATTGCGAAATGAGCTGTGAGAGCGAGAGAGCAGTTGGGCGCGCGTGAAAATTCCAGACCTGCCACACACCAAGCAACAATATACCGGAGAAGAAAAGCGCAGCTCCCAGATTTAGCCAGTGTGTTATGAAGAGAAAAACAGGAGCTCCGAGATACAAGAGAGCAAGGCGTGTTAGCCAAGACGCTGTATCGTGATTTTCTTCATCGTTGCGACGGTAGACGGCTGTGCTCATGCGCGTTTCATTCTCTGCTCACGCTCATGAACTGGAGTTTCTTCCCTTGTGTTGCGAGCACAAGCGCTTTGGTCTTGCCGACTCCCGGTGGCTTTACTGTTGCACTTTTGGTTCGCTCTTGACCGGGACTCGTGAATGCAGTGGCAACGAGGGTGCCTCTTGGCATGTGTGAAGGAACGAGTGCGAAATTGCCGATCACAAAGGGCTTTGGCGGAGTAGGATTCACAGGATCGCTGTATGAACCAACGAGTGGCCGGAACGATGCGGGGATTTGCATTCTGACGTCGGAAGGTTGCCCCAGTGCGCGAGTGACGTTCGCGAGACGCAGCGCGCGGCACGCTCTTGGCTGCTCGCTTCCGGTTTCCTCGAGCCCAACGGTGTTGTCTAGGAGCCAGTCGGGGTTCCACATTTGCAACGAAATGAGTTTCTTCTGAGCAGACAAACTCGCAAAGAAAGTCGAGCCGCGGGTAAATCCAACGAAGGTGAGTTCCTGGATGTTGATGAATTCCGGATTTTTATCGAAGAAGTCATTGAGGCACTTGTAATACTGAGGCGTGTTGCTGATTAGTACTGTGAGTCTCTCAACGCCTTCAAGTTTTAACTGCGACGCGCCTGGGCGGCAGAGCGGCTCGATTTGGGCAATAGAATCGCGGGCAGAACGCGTAAACTGCTGAAGCTCGAAGTCAACCGGTGAAAGAGCGTGCAGAACCATTCCAACATTCGCAGGACGCGTGGGAAGATTCGCAGGAACTTTTTTCGAGACAACATCCAAGAACTGGCCACGGGTGATTGCCAGCCCCTTCGCTTGGTGACGATAGCGGGGGGTCATTGTGACGCTCAGATTTTTCGTGCCACGTTCCATCAAAAGCTCCTCAAAGCTTCTGAACTGTCGGCGCCACGTTGTGTAGTCGACCTCACCAGCGGCATTTTCTGTGATTGTCTCTTCTTGAAAAAGCACGGCAGCGGATTCTGGCTTCAGTGGTTCCGAAGCGGCCACAGGAGCCACAGATTCTTTTTTGTTTGCTGTTTGCGTTTGGGTAGCATCGACAGAAGCGGAGGGGAGGGCTGATTTATTATTCAAGCGCATAAGATCTGCGCCTTTGCCCGGGTCCGTGTTGGATTCAGGATTCAGAGCGCGCATGGCTGTCGCTTGTGAATCCATGCGGTCAATCCATTTGCGGAAGATCATCCCGATAGCCAATGCCAATACGATACCGGCAAGAAAGGCAACAAGGTTTGGTGGCAACAGTTCGCGCTTCGATTTTGGGCTTGATGGGTTCGACATGGCATTCCCCCACAAAAACATATCCGCGACGCGATTTTACCGCATCGTGCAATCTTTCCCTAGTGGTCTGTGCCATTTTCGACGTTGTGCCTTTCTAGGAGGCAGGCCAAAATGTCGGGAAGCCTTGTTGGCGTTTGGAGCTGTTTTTGCAATTGTCTGAATTGAAACATTTTATTGTTACGGACAACGAGGCTGTCGGCCCGTTTAAGACAGCTGAAGTGATCAGTTATCTCAGAGAAAACCCCGGTATTTTACATTCCGTTCAATGGATTACCCCCGAGGGCGACTCTCCCCTTCTCGTGATGGAGTGGTTCACCGATTTTGCGGGTGAGGGTGAACTCGAGGGTATCCTTGCACGTCAAGCACCCGCACCATCGGCTCATCCCGTACTTTGGCCTGGGGATAAAAAAGGTGCTGCTGAAGGGGCGAAGGTTGAGCCGGGCGACAACCTCACACGACTCGAGAATGGCTCTGGCAAGGAGTCTGGTAAATTTCTACAACGCGCATGGCGTGAGCTGCTGGCACTCTTTGGTGTGGGATTAATTGGATTTGCGATATTCGTTGCTGGATTGAAAAGTTTGCGGCCTGGAAAACCCCTGCTCGGAGCAGCGAATGCGCTGCATGCGAAACTGTTGAGTGCAACGCCAGATGCGCTGCGCACTTATCAGGATGTGCTTGAATCCAAGATACTGCGCGATCCGAAGAGACACGCTCTATCACTGATTAAAATTCAAAAGGATAGATCGCTTTATCCAGAAGGGCATCTGCCGTCGCCAGAGCTCACAGCTTCACTTGCACTTGTGCATCTCTCGCATGCCGAACTCGACAAGATTCCGGAGTGGAAGCAGCTGTTGCTCTTGCTCTCTCCCGAATCCAGGCAACGTGGCCTTGCTGTGGTGGCCTATGAGCTCTCGCGGGTTGTCCAGGTTCGCCGGGAAATTCTGAGCGCACAGGGCAAAAAGAAAGAAGAGCACGTCGCAGCAGCTTTGGAAGAGGTGGGTGTTGTTCTCGAACGCTTGATTCGGGTGATCCCAGGCTCAGAACCTTCTGAGCGGATGCTGCATGGACTTCTTCTCGCACGAGCAACTGTTTTATCACTCATTACAATCCTTGAATATCCGCAGGCTGCGTCCAAAAACGCAATCGTGACAGCTGCACTTGAGCGCTTGCCCGAAATATTCTCGAGTTTAACTTCAACTGATCGTGAGATTGTTGCGGCAATGCGCGAGCTCACACAACACTCACAGCGTCAGCCTAAAAAAACGCCACAGTGGAGTGGAACTTTAGAAAAGGCACTGGGATTGCAATCTAAGTCGGGCTTTCTTTGTCAGCTCATCGACTCTGGGGCGGCCTCAGAAGCACTTCTCTTTCTCCTCCAGCGGGTCAGCGCCAATAAGCAGAAGTTACCCGAGCTCAGTGGTGATTTTGAAAAGTGTTTTTCGGGATTAAGACTGAGTCCTCAGTTAACTGTTGCACCTGCACTTGAGGATGCTGCTCAGGCGCGCCTCGAGTATGTGACTCTCGGCGCTCCAGATGAAGCTTTACTGCGAAGCTTTCGTCAGAGCTATCCCACAATGGCACCTGCTCTTGCACGTTTGTCGGGAAAGAAAAATGCAGCGGGCGATTGGTTGCTGACCCTTTATTTCAACGGTGTGCTCGATGCACAATTGCGCGGAAATAAAAAGTCAACAAATCAATCGAATCTTTGTGGCAAGGGTGTGAGCGACACTCTTCTTTGCGCGCGTGCCCGGTGGGCTGAGATGCAGGGTGACTGGCGAGAGTTTGTTCCTCTGTTGAGTGAGTTTCAGGAGCAGGCCAGACCTGGAGAGTTGGAGCTCATTGTTGAAAGATTTGTTCTTGATGCCTCGAAAGAAATTCTCCTCCGTGGCAGCAAAAATGCGAGCAAAGAAATTGGTGAGTTGTTCATTAACCTGAAGAAGTATGGGGTCAGTGACAATCCTTCGATCAGGTTTGTTCTTGACTATGCAAAGAGCCGGGACGGGGAAAGTTGAAGAGGGTCGCTGATGTCCATGTGTGTTTTGGTGCGATCAGAAGAGTTTGAAGCTCGTCCTTTGGCCGAGCAAGATCTGATCGAACATGCCGTACGCGATGTGCCGGGCGTGCGGATGATTGAAAACGAAGAGTGGATGAGCGTACTGGCCTCGTTGCATCGGATGGGCACACCGGTGGTGATGGTTTTGCCGTTGTCACTGAAAACTGCGCAACGTGAATTGCAAAAGCTTTTGGGTGAACTTGAGCGTCGCATGCCCTTGCCCCAGTTTTTGGGTATCCTTTTGCTCGTGCAAAACTCGGGTGAAAACACAGGCGCGCAGTCTATGGATCTGCAGGCTGTGCAGTGGCTTGAACGGATAGACCAGTTCTTCGACAACGCACTGCCTGTTCAATTTCTTTTTACATCCAATGAGCATCCACGTTTGGTGCAGATGAATGTGTCAGCCGCTGTCAGCAGTCTGTGGAAAACAATTGAGTCGTTTCGTGAACTGAACGTACTGTCGCGGGAAATTGATGCTTTGCGGCATCAAGTCGAAACGTTGGAAGGTTCCATCCGCCCCTGAAAATGGCTGCGTGCCGAATCATAAATAAAAATTGCCAGACCAACCCATATGATCAGGAACGCTGAGAAAAGACTGGCGTTGAAATCCTCTTTGAAAACGAACACAGCAATCAGAAACTGAAATGTTGGTGAAATGTATTGGAAGAAGCCCAGCGTGCTGAGTGGCATGCGTTGAGCAGCCTCCGAAAACCATACCAGAGGCAGGGCAGTGACTGCGCCTCCAAGAATCAACAAGAGCGCAGGAATGAGTGGATCAGATAGATTTCCGATTGAAACGGGAGCAAGTGCACCCGAAGACAAAATCACTAAAGAGAGAGGAATCAGAATAAGGCTCTCGGTTGCTGTACCGGTGGTGCCCTTTATGGATGTTTTTTTGCGTATCACACCGTAGGCACTAAAGGTGGCCGCCAGCGACAAAGCCACCCAGGGTATACGACCGTTAACAAACGTCAGCCAGGCTACTCCTGTGAATGCCGTGGCAAATGCAGTCCACTGCAAACGATTGAGTTTCTCTTTGAAAAAAACTGCGCCGATTAAAATGTTGAAGATGGGGTTAATAAAATATCCGAGACTTGACTCCAGGGCATGTCCGGAATTGACTGCATAAATATACAATCCCCAGTTCACACCAATCGCAAGCGAGCTTGGCAGACTGCGCTTCAGTGTTGTTCCATTTCTTAGCTCGGTGATCCAGGATTTTAGATTGTTTCTGAGAATAAATATAAAGACAAAAAAGAGAAGCGACCAAAGTATTCGATGCGCAAGAATCTGAACCGGAGAAAACATGCGCAGCTGTGCCCAAAACAGTGGAACAAACCCCCACGCTGAATATGCTGCAATCGCATAAACAGCCCCGCTGTTTTTTTCAGATGTAGGTATCATTCAAATCGCTCGCGTCGATGGCGATGAGGTAAAGATGTCGGGCATCTCTTCAAGCAGCTCGGCAAGGAACCAGGCGTCTGAGGTGCGGGTTGTTGATTGTCCACCCCGCTTGAGCAATCGTGTTAACTGCGATCCGAGCTTCTCGCATTCGGCTCTATAGGTTGTGTATTTTCCGCCGTAAATGGAGAACAGACCGGGGCGGGTTTCATCAATAATTGTTTCGCGTGAAAGTGCAGAGATGTTTAAACCCTCGGTGCTCTGCATGTAGGCGGGAGAAGCGAACGGGTTCTCAGACCATTCTGACTTGAGGGTTGCGATTGAAAAGGATTTGGATTTGTCGTTGATAGGCATGGTGCGCACACCTGCGAAGGTTTCTTTGATATTTTGTTCACTTGCGTCAATGTCGAGGTTCAGGCGTGCCGCGTCGAGCAAATAGGAGATCTCCTCCGCAGAGGGCTTGAGTCCACGAGGGGCTTGAGCAGGCAGAAGAGATTCAGTTGTGCCCAGCAGCCATTCTCCATTCCAGGGGATGAAGAAGACGACTCGTCCGTCTTTGTTTTGCAAAAGTGAAGCGGCAGCGTCTTCGGGTTGTATCTGGGGAACAGCGCTGTTCTTAAAAATAAGATGGCTTCCCTGATTCAGAAGACATCGGATTTTTGGTGTAATTCCCCAGCGAATGAGATTTGCGTTATTCCATGCACCTGCCGCATTCACGACAGTGCGTGCCGTGATCACTCGTTCTCCTTGCGCGGATTTGATTCTGACCTTGAATCCATCGTGCTGATGCAGCGGCTCAACGCCAACAACTGATGCGTTTTCCTCATAGCTCGCGCCAAGTTTGACTGCAGCTTCAGCTGCCACCCGAACGATAACATCGTCGAGCATCTGAGCATCATAATAAAGAAACGCCGCGCTTGTTTGTCCGAGAATTCTCTGTCGGTTGAGATAGGGTGCAGCTTCGAAGATTTCTTCGGTCGAAAGACGGCGCGAGCGTGGTAGCCCACCGTCTCCTGCAAGGCTGTCGTAGATGAAGAGCCCTGCCTGTAACATCCAGGCAGGCCTGTCGCCTTTGAAGGCGGGCAAAACAAAAGGCAGAGGCTGCACGAGCCCTTTGAGAATTCTGAGAAGAATGGCTCTTTCCGAGAGCGCTTCCGATACAAGGGGCCATTGTTTGAGGTGCTCAAGATAGCGCAGGCCACCATGCACTAGCTTTGTTGAGCGGCTTGATGTTCCGCTCGAGAGAGTTTTTTCCTCGACGAGATGGACGTTGGGAATTCTCCGCGAGGCCAGGTCATGCAGGAGTCCGACGCCATGACAGCCACCACCAACAATGAGAACCTCAAGATCGTACATTGTTCACCCTTCGAGATGTTTTCTATGGCAAAGGCGCAGACAATTTCAGAGCAATTGTATCACGCGCGCGGGGCGGATACATCGTTCATCGGGAAGGGGGAGATGTTGTGAGTCAGTTTTTCGCCGCGCTTAGACTGCGGAAGTGCGACGCAGGTCGAGCGCAGTTGCTGCAATCAGATCGGCCGCTTTCTTCATTTCTGCTTCAGTGTTGCTCAGACCCAGCGACACCCTGAAGCTCGAAAGTGCTTCTTCTTCCTCGAAGCCCATAGCCTGGAGCACATGGCTTGTGGTGGCCTGGAGTGTTTTGCAGGCACTCCCTGAACTGACGCAGAGTATGCGAGCGTTCTCAATCAACTTCATGGCATTCACACGCGGGATTGTGAGCATCAGTATTCCCGGAACGCGTGCGCTGTTTTTACCGGCAATATTAGCATCGATTTGTCCATACAATGCAGAACAAAAAATCGACTGCAGATGGGAGAGGTAATGGAGTCGTTCGTTGCGCTCCTGTAACTGCAGTTTCATTCCCGCAGCGAGGCCGGCAACGGCGGCAAGATTGGGAGTTCCTGATCGCAAACCAGCCTCATGTCCGCCTCCTGTAAGCTGCGGTGCAAGGCGAATACGGGGATGACGCTTGCGAACAATCAGCGCAGCGGCACCACGGCCGGAATAGATCTTGGCACCCGACAGTGTCGCTGTGTCAAAGGGGGTTGTTGTTGAATGAAAGTTGCCCCGCGCAAAACCTTGCACGGCATCTACGTGTACAAGCGCCCCTTTTGAGTGTGCCATTTGAGCAACAGCAGGAAGTGACTTTTGTATGATTCCTGTTTCGTTGTTTACATCCATCACGCAAACAGCGAGCGTGTTCTCATCAATAACTTGCTCCGCTTCCAGAAGATTGATTTGCCCTTGAGCGTCAACTTCAAGGACTTCAATGCTTACACCTGCTCCTGCAAGCGCCTCTGCCGTTGTGCGGATGGAAGAATGTTCGGAGGCGGAAATGAGGATTTTGTTTCGCTTCCGAAGCGGGTGTTGAATCAATCCTCGTAACAATAAGTTGTTTGCCTCTGTGGCGCTCGAGCAGAATGTGACTTCATCGAATTCCACGCCGACACATGCGGCAACATCGAGTCTTGCCTGAGCCAAGCCATGCTCTGCCAATTCTCCCATGGGATGAAGGCGATTGGCTGGGTTCCCGTAAATATTTGTCACCCAGGGCAACATGGTCTCAAGCACGCGCTTGTCGACCGGAGTTGCTGCGGCGTGGTCGAGGTAAATGAGCTCCGCCGGGAGAGTTACACCGCCGAAGCTGCGGTTATTTTCTGCGGCATGCATCTGCCCAAACCACCCAGCAAAGGGAGAGTTTTGCGACAGTCGGGCGGGAGTTGAACTCATGGCATGCTGCTCCGTTCGGCTGGAATTATGGCTTTCGGGACGATTCAAACACAAAAAGCTCGGTCAGCAATGACCGAGCTCTTGATAGGTTCGTCAGGATGTCCGCTTAGCGGAGAGCTGCGACCAGGTCGGTTTTCAAATAGCGCTGAGCCACGAAACGGCCTTTGTAGAATCCGCAGCTTTCGCAAACGGAATGCGGAAGGCGAGGCGCGCCGCAGTTCGAGCACTTCGACAAGTTCAGAGCTGTGAGTGCGTCGTGAGCGCGGCGCATGTTGCGAATGGACTTAGAAACACGTTTCTTTGGCACTGCCATGATACAACCTCGAATTCAAATATGGGGGGCGTCTTGCCCGGACTAAACCGGAGGAGTTGCGACTCGCCGACGCGCCCTGACATTAGCTGAGCTCACGGGTGATAGACGAAGAGAAGGGGAGTGTCAACCACTTCATTGCTGGCTTTGCAACCAATAATTACCGGACGTTGAGCTCGAGAGAAACAGGCGCTCCATTACGCAGAACGTTGACCTGAAGCTGGCTCTCTTCGCGCAATCCGTTGAGAAAGCGAATGGTTTTGGTTACATCAGTGAGCGGTATTCCGTTTATTTCCCTAACAATATCGCCGTCTTTTAAGCCGAGTTTGTGGAATATGGAATTCTGGTCAAACTGGAAAATGCGGAAACCTGTGATTTCGCCGTTAACCACAACCGGTTCGCTCGATGCCTGCATCAAAATGCTTGGGAGCTCTTCGCGAATCATGCGATCTCGGTAACGCGTATCGACTTCAATTTTGGTTCCAATACGCGAGAAGCCATCTTCGATGTGCTTGTCTTCGTTTGAAACGATGACTTTGGGTTGCGTGCGGCTGGTAATACCGCCCAGCTTGTTTGAAACCATGGTCATTTGGCCGTCGTTGTCGACTAGAATGATCTGTTGACGGTCAACACTGAGCAGCGTGCCTATGCTAAAAACCGAATCACCTGTTTTAAAAGCTTTGATCTCGTTGTTGTCTCGGTTTTTGACCAAAGCAACACCACCACGTGCGCTCACGATTGCGCCCACGAGTTGAAGTTTTTTCGATTTACTTTCGGCAAAAGTCGCAGGGAGCCAAACGAGGGCAAAAAGTGCGCTTAAAAGCACCACTGCACGCTTCGGACAAGCGGAGTTTGTTGCTAATATGGCGCGTTCAGGCGTCATCGTTTGCCGTTTCTCCCTCTCGCAGACTGAGCTTCACGTGCGTGCACAAGTCAGTTTAGTGGAAGTGGGGTAGCATCCCAAGGGGGCTGGCGTCTCTTTGACTCACATTTGCAAAAAGGAAGAAATTCGCCCAGGCGTCGGAAATTTCTGGCACACTTGCAGCAGCCTGCGTGGCGTTGCAGGGCAGAGAAGTTCGCTGAGTTGATGGAGGGAGACAATGCTGGAGGCCTCGGCCGAGTCTTCATGGATTGAAATTGACGGTTCCGCGTTGCGTGCAAATCTTGCCGCGTTTCGCGGTGTGTTGGGTCAGGGAGACACAAATCATGGCGAGCGCAAGCTTGGGATTGTCCTTAAGGCAAATGCCTACGGCCACGGACTCCTGGAAACCCTCACGGTCGTGCATCCTCTCGTTGATATCATTCATCTGATCTCCCCCAGGGATGCTCTTTTGGTTCGCAAATATGAAGAATCGAGGCAGTGGCCACGGCGGCGGCTTCTTGTTATCGGCGCAACCTCTCCCGAAGAGTTTGTTCAGCTTGCGGAAGAGGGTGTCGAAGTCACACTCGGCGACGACAACGCTGTTGCCGCTGTTGCTGCACTTCAGGCGCGAGGATTGCGCGCGCAAGCGCATGTGCATGTAGAAACCGGACTCTCAAGAGAGGGTTTTTTTCCTTCTGAAATGCGGACAAAGCTTGCGTTTCTAAATGCTCCCGAGTGTCCGTTCGAAGTAAAAGGGGTTCTCTCCCATTTTGCCAACACCGAAGATGTAACTGAGCAGCAATATGCGCTCCAGCAGCTTAAGCAATTTGACGCAGGAGTGACTTCTTTAAGTGCGCTTCTCGGGAAGAATTCTGCAGATTTTGAAAGGCATATTGCCGCGAGTGCAGCAACCCTGGTTCTCCCTCAGTCACAATGCGATTTTGTGCGGGTCGGCATAAGTCTATATGGTTTGTGGCCCTCGACGGAAACAAGACTCTCAGCCAAAATCGTACTCCCCAACTTACCTAAATTGCAGCCGGTGTTGAGTTGGCGATGTCGCTCGCAAATCGTGAAGAAACTCGCGGCAGGCGCATATGTGGGCTACGGCTGTACTTTTCGCTGTGAGCGCGAAACCCGAATTGCGGTGTTGCCTATTGGTTACTACGATGGATACCCCAGAATTCTTTCGGGGCGAGCGCATGTTCTTGTCAATGGGCACCGCGCCCCGGTTCTGGGACGGGTTATGATGAATCACATCGTGGTTGACGTGACCGGCGTGACGGGTGATGAAGGCCAGGTAGTGGCCACCCTCTTGGGCAGCGATTCTGGTGAAACGGTGAGCGCAGAGATGGTTGCTGGCTGGGCACAAACCATCCACTACGAGATAGTCACCCGCATAGGATCGCATCTGCGAAGAATTGTCATCGATCAATGAAGACCAAAGATTTCCATTTCGACTATCCGGAGAAGCTTGTAGCGCAGGCTCCTCTTCCTGAACGCGATGCCGCACGTCTACTCTACTGGGATGGCGTGCGTGGCTTGCATCATGATCGCACTTTCTCAGAATTGCCTCAGGTTTTGCGCGAAGCTTTTCCAGTGGCGCAGTTTCCGTCGATTTTGCTTTTGGTGAACGACTCGAAGGTTTTTCCGGCGCGTCTGCGCTGCATCAGGAATTCAGGTGGTCGTGCTGAAGTGTTCGTACTCTCTACCAAAACCGAAGAGGATATTTCCTGTTTGCTGCGCCCCCAGAAAAAAATGAAGGTGGGCGAGGTATTGTTTACCGAAGAGGGTAAAAAGCCAGCCTTCGAGATTCAAAGTATCGACCCCCCACGTGTAAAAAATGTCTCTGGGATACCGCTGTCGGAATTTCTTATGTCTCACGGGGAAATGCCTCTGCCTCCCTATATTGAGCGCGATCCTCAGAAGGTGACTGACCCTGCGCTCCATGCGCTTGATCGCATGCGCTATCAGACGGTCTATGCGCGGGATCTTGGCAGTGCCGCAGCTCCAACTGCTGGTCTTCATTTCACGCCCGCAGTTCTTGCTGAGTGCGCACATATGGTGATCCGTATGGCGCCGGTGACTCTGCATGTGGGGCTGGGGACATTTCAGCCAGTAACCGCGCAGACACTCGACGAACACAACATGCACTCCGAGCTGTGTGTGATTCCTCAAAACACAATGGATCTTGTTGTTGAGCATCTCGATGCCGGTTGCCCAGTGATTTGTGTGGGCACAACATCCTTCCGTTGTCTGGAATCGGTTCTGTTGAGAGTTATTGGCGTAGAACTACCCAAAGCAAGCAACGCAGAGCGCGAACCATTCAAAAAGCGCTGGGGAGAGATTCGCTCCAGCATCGTTCCCAAACTCAATGCCGCAGCAGGGGTCTGGCACGAAACAAATCTTTTTGTGAAACCGCAATCCAGAGAATCTTTCTACGCACCGCTCTGCTGTGACGGCATCATCACCAACTTTCATCAACCCGAGAGCACACTTGTGATGCTTGTTGCTGCACTGATTGGCTTCGAACAGTGGAGCGAGCTCTATCGCCATGCAATCTCTGAAAGCTACAGGTTATTTAGTTACGGAGATTCAAGTCTTCTTCTTTTCCCGGAAAAAAAATGATGAATTTGCCTAGCCGTAAGAAAATGTCTTTCACTCTCAAGAAGAGCCATTCGTTCGAACAGCTGGCTGGAACGCAGCTGGAACGTTTTGATTCGCCTGTGATGCGCGGTTCGTGGTTGAAAAGTGAACAGGACTATCTGCATTCTCGTCAAGTCATCTCAGAAGCTGACAATATTCTTTTTTCTGCCGTTGGTCCGCGACGTGGGCAAATGACTTTTGGTGATGTGGTTGTGGAAACCCCGACGTTCATGCCCGTTGGCACTGCCGGTGCTGTCAAGAGCCTCGAGTCCGCTGATGTATCGTCGATTGGATTTTCGCTGATTCTTGGAAATACCTATCACCTTTACTTAAGACCGGGGCTTGAAGTGCTCAGCTCCTTCTCTGGTTTGCATGGATTCATGCGTTGGCCAGGCGTGCTGCTCACAGACAGTGGCGGATTTCAGGTGATGAGTCTTGCGAAGATCCGCAAACTGACCGAAGACGGTGTTACTTTTGCGAACCACATTAATGGCTCAAAGATCACTCTGACTCCAGAAAATGCTGTCCAGATTCAAGACACCATCGATTCCGACATTCAAATGGTTCTCGATGAGTGCACTCCCTATCCGGCGGAACATGACGTGGCACGACTCAGCATGGAGCGTTCGATGCGCTGGGCTAAACGCGCACGTGCCGCTCGCACTGAGAAAACCCGTGCACAATTCGGAATTGTTCAGGGTGGAATGCACACTGATCTGCGCGTGCTGAGTGCGCGCCAGTTGGTTGATATCGGCTTTGAAGGGTATGCGGTAGGTGGTCTCTCCGTGGGTGAGCCCAAGGAAGAGCTCCGCCGTGTGCTCGCGGGCACAACCGCGTTTCTACCTCATGATAAGCCTCGCTATCTTATGGGTGTTGGAACACCCGATGACCTGTTCGATGGCGTGCTTTTAGGAATTGATATGTTCGATTGCGTGTTGCCGACACGCAATGCCCGCAATGGTTCTGTTTTTGTGAGAACGAACGCGGATCCTACAGGGAAAATTCATATCAAAAATGCAGTTCATCGCTTCGGAGACACTCCGCTCGACCCTCAGTGCCGGTGCCCGACCTGTCGAACCTACTCAAGAGCCTATTTGCGCCACTTGTTCGTAGCTCAAGAGTTGAGTGTTTATCGATTGCTGACTCTCCATAGCCTGCAATTTTTGCACGACTTCATGGCCGAACTGCGCGTCGCTTTGGAAAGCGAATCCCCTGCAGAGCAGTTGCTCGAGGTGCGGCGCATGTACGTTGGACGAGCGACGCGGTAAATATTTCCCGACTGCTCTTAAAAGATCTTCCGATCCCCCCATGAGCAAATGTGATTGAGGGTCACCTTCGGAATGAGTTTGATGTGGAACAAAAACAACCAGGCGTGGCGTCTGCCCGATCCCCCCGACAAAGGTGTGGGACAACCGGGAGCAGGCGCAAGCAATGGTTCCGCAAGCCCACAGGACTCTCAAGACGCGAGCTTCGAACTCGATTTTAGCGAAGCGCCCGCCTCTGACCCTTCTGCTCCAAGGGCGACTCCAGGGGCTCCAGAAAATCACCCGATCCCCGATTCAACACAAGTATCTCAGCAGAGCACAAGGCAACCTGATACGTCGGCAGAGCAGTTTGATGGCGTCTTTGAGCTGCCCGCTCTCGAGGTTGGAAATCCAGGTGATTTCAGATCGCAGCAATATGATCATGGCGTGAGTTTGAGTGACTCAGCGGCGCAGGAGAGTGCGCTGGTCGCACCGGTTGCAGTCCCCGAGGGCTTGGATGCTCTCGTTATGGTAGATGAGCCCCTGCCAGAATCGATGGGTGGGGGAAGTGCAGCCGTTCAAGATATGTTCGTAGCGGAGGTGCTCAAAGGAGCGCAGGTTGCCGCAAGTTCGGCCGACCTGCAGCCCGCACTGGGCGAGACGGTGGTCTATGGAGCCAGCTCCGATGCCGACAAAACAATAATATTGCCCGAGACGAAAACTGAAATTGAACTTGCGGCCGCGCAACGGACAGAAGCCTTCCCGAATCCTCCGTCGAACACTGGACTTGAGGCAACTATTGCGACAGCGGTTCGACCTTTGGCTGTGCAGAGCCAAATTGAGCAGCCGGAATCCCCACGGGTTTCCGATCTGCTGGCTCAAGGTTCGGCAACAATTGCAAAGCCTGAGCCCAAAAAAGCAACAAATAATTCAGAAACAACGAAGGTCGGTACGTCAGAAAAGACAAAAGTAGGTGGTACTGCGAAGGCTCAGGATGCGGCTGCGAAAGACAAGCCAGCAGGTGGCGGGAAGAAGGCGTCTCCGGCCGCAAAAGCTGCACAGGGCGAGCCTAAAGGTGGAGGCGCGGAGCAGCCGCAGTCTCAAGTCGCTAGCCCCACAAATACGAACCCGGCGCGTCTGTCTTTTCGTCAGTTACCTAAAGACGCGCGCATCGTTCTTGGAACCCTGGTTGCCTCGGTTGTGATTGGTGTGACTTTGGTTGGACTCAAGCAGTTCGGACGGGTCACTGAGAAGAATATTACAGCAGCCGAAAGTGTTGCTCCAAAACAGCCGGACAATATCACCCCTTCAGCGACATCCTCTGCCGCAAATACAAAATCGGCCAAAGCGTTGCAGAGCGCGGATGAAGATAAAGAGATGGAAGCCGCGGAGGCTGAAGCAGCCGATGAACTCGACCGCAAAGACGCTGATGCGCCTGCCCAAAAATCTGCTGAAGAGAAAAAGTCAGAGACCTATTTCGCACTCACGCGCCCAACAAGTCGCTATGCAATGGACGTTAAAGCACTGACTCCACTTTTTGATGCAAGCATAGCGCTCGATCGCGTGCAGCCGCGCCGCGTTCAAAATCTACTCCGGCAGCTCCCAGAGACTTACGCTGCGACAGACCCCATCGAAAAGAACGCCATCCGCGAAATAACTGCTCGTTACTATTTACAGGTCGGTGCACTGAGCAAGGCAACAATTCTTTTTAGTCAGGCTTGTTCCGATCCTGCCAAAACGAGTGACGTCGAGATTTGTCTGCATGCTGCGCGCGGCATGCTGTTGTCAGGCAACACGCAGGAACTGAGGGAAACGATAGACCTGTTGCGTCCGCGCCTCACAGAAAAGCTTGCAGAGTGGCGTGAATGGGTCAATTTGCTCGAGATAAGCAATCAACTTTCAAATCCGACTTTGGAAAGTTTCACTCAATTTACAGATGAAATGATCGACAAAGGTCCGTTCATGACCTCTGAATGGAACCTGCAGTTGTCTGGGCATTTTGCAAAGATACTGATGTCAGTGCCGCACAAACTCAGAATTGAATACCTTAAGACCCTGACTGGGAATCGCAAAAAGACTTTTGAGATGCGCCTGGCGCCTGGCCAATTCGGAATTGATATTGGTTCGTATATGCTTCCGTCGCTTTTGAATCTGTTGCTCCGCTACTACGAGCTGCCGGTGCTGATGGTTCAGGGCGAGGAGCCAGAAACAGATTCCGAATTCAGTTTAATGGCCTGGGTCTTTCACGTTATAGCCCAAGCAAACATGAATGAACCTCGTCAGACGCGTGCGCGCCTTGCCCCTCTCTTCGGTGAAAAAAGCTTTTCCCCGCTTGCCAGAATCATTGAGGGGCACCTGGCTGCACAGGCGGGAGACTATCAAGGTGCTGCTGCGATGATCTCTGAGCAGATTGGATTGGTTTTTGAGAACGTCGATCCAAAAGCAGAGGAACTTAACAAAGAGATTCAGGGCAAGCGCTTCTTGTATGCAACACAGCGTTTGCGAGAGTTCCCCTTCCTTTATGTAGAATGGCTTTTCCTTGGGGTGAAGGTTGCTTCGGGTCTGAACGACAAAGAGCTCATGAAGACGGTCGTTCTCGCTCTCGAGGACGCACGCAAGCGCTTTCCTGAGCTCAAGCAGGAGATTCAATATTGGATCATGCTGGGGCGTGGTTACCGGCTGTTAGGCTATGTTGCGGGGGTCGAGGCAAGCAGTAAAGTCACAGAACAGCTCGCCAGCACACCTCACGAAATGGGATTTGTGATGGCCGACAGAATCTGGGTTCTTATGCAGAAGCGCAAAATCGCAGAGGCGAGAGCATTGATGCTTAAGAGCTTACGTGAAATCGCTCATCATTCCCGATTATTAGAGTTAGGAGCGGAATTTGCCGCACAATGGTCTGAAGATCCCTCGTCTTACCTAAAATTGGAGCAGGACATCCCCAAACGGTATGAAAACCGCGGCAGGGATAGAGTGTTGTTGTCCTTTTTTACAATCCGGAAATTACTGAGTAATTATTAAAAAAATTGATCTTCTTCAATTGCTCCTTAAGTCTGAATCAACTCTGCCGAACCATGCCCTTGAGAGGCAGTTGTGCTGCTTTTCGGCGTGACTCAGGAGGCTCCCATGATACGAGCATTTGCTCCCGCACTCGGTGATTTTCGCGGCACTGGAGAAATGAGGGATGGCACAGAACTGCGCTGCAGCTTTTCGGGCAAGGAGATGATACCGGGCGTATGCTATGGGCTCCGACTTGAAGTAACAACCGCCGAGTCGGAAGGGCAAATGATGAACGTGTATTTCGTTCTCTCCCAAGACCACTCAGAGCACCTTGAGATTCAGTATTTTGATGGGCGTGAGCAGCTTCACGCACTTCATGCGGTGGATTCACCCATGCTCTCTGAGCATCCGGCAGGGCGGGTTTTCAGCTTTGAAGGGCAGCGCCCGAATGGCACAGTCATTCGGTTTCACTTTGACCTTGTTTCAAGCGAACGCATTGATATTACAATGGACTCAAACACAACCCGCAGCACGACTGTAGAAGAACGCTGTTGTCTGCGTTTAGAGCGGGTTCATGAGAGCATTATGGGATCCGCCGCGTAAAAGCCTTACGTGGGGAAATCGTGCCTTGCCCCGTTGAGTTGGGGAGCAGGACTGCACCCGGCAGAAGAATTGTGCCCGGGTTGGTCACTGCATTGCATCCTGTTTGGGAGCGATTGCCGAAAATTGCGCCAAATTTCTTGAGTCCACTGGGTACACGTGCGTCTCCGACTTGAACCGGCACCTGGCCGTGATCGAGGCGGAGGTTTGCGCATTTGGTTCCTGCTCCAAGATTGCAATCTTGCCCTAAAATCGTGTCGCCCACGTAGGCGAAATGGGCGGCCTTGGAATCGGGCAAAAGAAGAGCTCCTTTGAGTTCGCTTGTGTGTCCCACAACCGCCCCCGTGGACACATAGACCTGGCCGCGGACGTAAGCCCCATGACGCACGGTTGCCCCGGCTTCGATGTAGGTCGGTCCCGCGACGTAAGCTCCGGCCTCAATTGTTGCACCCGCCTCAACAACGATTTGTTCTTTTTTTTCAAGAAAAGCCTGAGGTGAAATGTTTCCCTTGAGGCGTTCACTCGCGGGAACTGCAGCAATCTGTTGTTCCACGAAATCGGCGAGCGTCTTTCCAAGAAGCTGCCATGGGTATTCTTTGCTTTTGAGAAACTCAAAAACAGCAGGGCGAATCTTCGCTGCAACTGTTCCAGAGAGTTCAAAAAGAGAGTCATTGGTGCAAAGCATGGCTGTGATTTTTGTGTTCATTAAAAGTTCCTCAAAGAGGTTCTGAAAGTCAGCCGTGTTAGGTTAGCGGGCTTTGAGGCTGGTCGCAAATTCCTCTCAACATTGGGCAAATCTTTCCGAGAAACCGAGTGTCATGTGGAGAAGGAGAGAGACATGTTTGACAAGAATCACTTCAAGGAGGCCTTTCGCAGTTGGGTTCAGCGCAATCCAGCTGCGAGCGAGCAGGAAGCATTGGATTTTTGCCAGGCAAATATACCTGCAAGTTGTATCGCAAGTCATTTTTGGCTCATCGAGCAGAGCGTGCAGTGGTTCAAGTGGGTGCATCAGACTCGAGCCATTGATGATCCATTCTTTGAATCGATTGATGCAACTGAAGCGCGCAAACATGTGTGCTGAGCGTTGAGTATTGCGCAGTGGTCGTATGAAAGGTGACTCAGCTGAGTCGCCTTTTTTTGGTTCAACTCCGTTTTTCAGGCAGAGAGGAGAGCAGAACGACCATTCAAAACGAGATCTGAAAGGTAAGACTGCACGTTCGGATCAAAACGGCTCGTATCAATATGCCTGTGTGTCCAGCAATGTGAGAATGCCCTGCGCAGGTGATGCAGTGCGAGAGCTTCGGCGTCGCGATACATTTCCGGATCGCTGCTCTTAAATTCACGCTGCTCGAAAAGAGTGTCGCAGACCTGGGAGCAGTTTTGAAAGTTTTTTGTCAGGCATAACTGGGGGTGGAAAGTGTTCCAGTGCAGAAATAAAAGAAAGCGATCGATCTCGGCCAATGCTTCGAGTTGAAGAACACTCACAGCGCGCTCCCGCTGCGCGGCATCCACGAGGTGAAAGAAATGACTGACCTCCTCGCCAATCACGGATAAAGCCTGCATTTCAATTACACTGTTCGATGTCAGTGTAGTTTTGAGTACACGCGGTAATTCGATGGAGAAAAAAACAGTCTCTTGCTCACTCACTTCATCGATCAGGACACGAGCATTGGGATGATCGGCAAGGCAAACAAAATCGAGCACGTTGATTTGTGAATTTTGTTGATAGAAGTTTTCCAGGAATGCCCAGGTTGAACGGATGACAAGCTCAAAGTTGCTGTCACTCATTGAACCGCCTTCTTCGAAACGCGGATGGGATTGATTCCGCGCTTGTTCAGATCGCGGGCGAGTTTCTTGCTGCTTGTTGAGAGCCATGCATCGTAGAGAGACAAGGTGCTGCGGTGGCTTTCGAAGCCAGTGGTGTTCTCAGAAACGTCGGTAATGATGTCCACAGCGGTGCCAAAACTCGAAGCCATTTCACCGTACATTTTGCTCAGCGCGGCATCAGAGGCCGTTCTTTTTTTGGTGAGGTTGGCGAGCTGCTCGTATGCTCCTTCCCCCATCATCACGTAGTACTTGATATCGAAGCATTTGCGGTTGAAGTACTCCTGGAAAAAACCAGAGAAATAGAGCGCTGTGTCTGCGAGCTTTTTGTATAAAAAGATTTGTTCGCCGGGCGAGCTTTCGAGAGCCTTTTTGAGAATCAGTGCCAGACACTCATCGCTCATCCGAGAGTCGTCGACCCGGAGGTAGTCGCACAACAGGTTGACAATGTAGAACTCGACGTTTTCGGACAATTGGATACCCTGGCGGCTCTGTGCGTCCAGAACTTTGTCCCTGAAAAACGCCTGTGGACTCAAATCCGTGGTCCAAATGTTGCTCGGTGATGAGTTTGAGCCGTCCAACCAGCTGTCCTCCTCTTCAAGCGAACTCAAGTAGGGTCGCTACAACCCTACGGTTCTCTTTCAGTCTCGGATGATTTTGACTGAATGGCCAGCCCAAAAACCGCCGGGAGTCAAAATCCCGCTGAAGGTGATATCGGAATTTCCTGAAATTCCTTGAATCAGGGGCGTGCAATGCCTTCCATACGCAGTCGAATGATGCGAGCGCCGAGTAGGGTTCCGTCGGATTTACGATTGACCACTTTAAGAGCGCGCATCTGGTTGCCGTTCAATCCGCTGCGGCGGATTTCATGGGTGAAATCGAAGCGTCTTTGGCGCGGATCGAGATCACGCTTAAGGACAAGATCCCAAGTGGAACCATCGGCATTGGGCTCAGACGCATCTTGGTAAATTTGAATTTGCCCACTTTCCGCGTCGGGATACACAACGCCTTCAATCACGGTTCCGGCAAGACTTTGCCCGTGCAGAGGCTGCTCGATTTTGACTTGGCTGAGCTGCTTTGGCAGCAGCTCGCTGTTAAGAAGTTCCCGGAACAGCGCTGAATCCCATGTGGCACCGAGCGCGAAATTAGGCCGCTGCGCGTTCTCGTCGATGACACCGAGAGTTTCGGCTATTTGCGTGCGGATAAAATCACGTTGTGCTGCAATTGGATTGTCGTTGTTGAGTCCTTCGGTCACGCGTCCTGCCGCGCGGCGCACGAAGCTACGCAGAGCGACGTAGTCTTCCCAGTCGAACAGATCTGGACGCAACGTTTCTCGGGTGATGCCTGTCATTCCTGCAATCATGAGCGTGATGGTGTCTTTCTGGACTTCGTCATTCCAAACCAATTCTTGCTTGTGGTCGTGGAATTGGATTGTTTCACGGTTGCCGTTCATGGTGCGGTAGGAGAGGAAGTGAGCTCCGAGCGTGCTCGTTTTTCTCATCGCTTCGAAGCAACGCAATGCGGTGGAGGGGCAGAGGCGAAGCACAAGTTTAGGCATTTTGCCTGGTGCGCGCAGTCCACCGACGCGCGCTTTTACATTGCCTTCAACCACCATGTCCGCCAGACCGTCACTTTGAAACCGCGAGCCGTTGAGGAGACGGAGTTGACCGGGGTCGAGCAGGCGGAGATCAATTCGCTCGTCGTCTCCCGCGGGACGGAGAGTATAAACCTCTTTATCGTTGAGTGACGCGCTGAAACCCGAATTATGCGCTTCAATGAGTTCCATGAGAACCATGCGGATCTGCATTGCGGAAATGTTGGGGTCGGGCTCAAAATCACCCACAACGGCCTGTGCGATGAGAGTTAACCAGTCGAAATCATTGAGAGGCTGTTGACGCTCAGCGCGCAGCTGAATGTCTTTGGCTAGGATGTCCATTTGCCCTCGAAAGTTGAGCGATTGAAGCTCCGCTGTACGGCGTAAATCGAGCCCAAGTGAAGAACTGCGCGCAGACTCACCCAGCCAGGCCTGGTGTTTCTGCCCATCGGTGAGTCCAAAATAGCCGCCCACGTAGCCAGCAGCCATCAAGTGGCGCTCTTTGACTCCAAGTTCACCTGCCAGGCGCAAAACTGTTCCTATGCGTGGTCCGTACACCTGTTCTTGAGAGGGGTCGGTCTCGGTGGGTGCATCCTTGCAGGCAGACAGCCCCAAAACTGCGGCCGCGCAGATGGTCGCCAGTGCTGGAGTGAGGCTGCCATGATGATTGGATTTTTTCATTTAAAAAGCCCTTTCCTGACGCAGGATGTTCTGCTCGATTTTAGCCAATGTGCTGGCAAATTGCGTCGTTGAGGTGAGGCATTGCTTTGACGCACCCCGGCCGCCCCTTCAAGCCCCCCTAAGTGCTATCAAGTTGCCCAAGAATTGGTTGACCTTGCGGTGGTTTATCAATAACCAAGAGATACTTTTGCTGGAGAACTGAAGGTGATGCATCCGTTTGAGTCGGCCGCCATCAAAGACACCCCCGACCGTGCTGCGGAGCGCAAGCAACATCACATCGATATCTGCCGGACTCAGAATGTTGAGTCGCGTGCGGTTGCAGGAACTGAGTTTTTTCTTGCGCCCGAAGCGCTGCCTGAGTTCTCTCCAGATTCACTCGACACCCGACGTCCGTTTCTCGGTCGAACTTTTTCGTGGCCATTTCTGATCACCGGCATGACCGGAGGTGTGCGCGAGGGACAACGCATCAATGAAACGCTCGCATTGCTTGCTGAGCGCTGGAATATTCCCATGGGGTTGGGATCCCAGAAATTGATGCTTAGCGATCCTGCGAGCAGGCGTCTGTTCGATGTGCGCAAAGTCGCGCCGCGTGTTTTTCTCATGGGCAATATAGGTGCAGTGAGCTTTAATTACGGAGTTGCAGTTGATGCCGTTGTGCGCATGACCGAGCAGCTCGAACTCAACGCATGTGCGGTTCACTTGAATGCTTTGCAGGAGCAGATACAGCCCGAAGGCGAACGCAACTTTGACCGCTTGCTTCCTCACATTGAGCAACTGGTGAAGCGCCTTCCCGTACCTGTGATTGTCAAGGAAGTTGGCTCTGGTATGACCGCTGAAACCGCGCGGCGTCTGTTCTCGGTCGGTGTTGCCGCAGTTGATGTGGGTGGCAATGGCGGAACAAGCTGGAGTGTTATTGAGGGCAAGCGGGGTGATGTGCTGACACACCGCCTTGGTGAACTTTTTCGCAACTGGGGTTTGTCTACGCTTGATTCCGTGCGTGAATGCGTTCCGGTGGCAAAGGTTTTTGGTGTCGCACCCGAGCGCGCGGTGGTGGCCACCGGTGGCATCCGTGATGGTGCGCAGGCCGCAGTTCTACTGGCCTTGGGAGCACAGATGTGCGGTATCGGACTTCCGTTTTTTAGGGCGGTGGTGAATCCCTCCGACGGCATATCGCCTGAAGATTCTCTCGAACAAGAAATGCAATTCTTCACTCGTTCTCTGCGCATCGCAATGTACTGTTCGGGTGCTCAGAAAATCGATGAGCTCTCCTCTCGTCTCAGACTCAGGGGTCAACAATGACAACTTCCGATTTGAATATTGTTGCTTCGAACGAAACGTCCGCCTGTGTATTGGCGCATGGAGTAGAAAGCGGATTGCGGGAAGAGGTCAAAAACGCCCCCGCTGCGCGGTCGAGTCGCATCTCTGGATTTGCACAGATGAGCGTTAAGGCGCGGCTTACTGCGCTTGTCGAAAGAGGTTTTCTATCCCGAGATGCTGCAGGGGCGCTCTTTAGTGCCGAGAATCTTTCTCAAGATCTCGCCGATACCTTTATCGAAAACTGCATCGGTGCATTCGCCCTCCCGCTCGGAGTGGCTACAAACTTTCTCATCGACGGTCGTGAGTATCTCATTCCAATGGCCGTGGAAGAATCGAGTGTTGTTGCTGCAGCGAGTCATGGCGCGAAGCTCGCGCGCTCGCGCGGAGGTTTTTTCACCTCTCCCACCAAATCGATTGCAACCAGCCAAATCCAGTTCACAGTCCAGAGTGAAGATGCCGCGCGGGTTCCTGGTTGGTTTGAATCCGTTCGGGCTGAGCTCATCGACCGGGCCAATGCGTGTCATCCTCGCTTGCTGAGCCGAGGCGGTGGAACAGTAGGAGTCGAGATCCGTATTTTGCCCAAGCCTGGAGTTTTCGTCATTCATGTGCACGTGGATACGCGCGAGGCCATGGGCGCAAACATCGTCAACACGATCGCCGAAGACATTGGTCGTTGGTTGCCCAGCTCAATTCCTTGCCGCGTTGGACTGAAGATTCTCACCAATCTAACCGTGCACCGAATCACGCGTGTGCGTTGCGAGGTGGACAGCAAGACTCTCGAAATAGGTGGCTTCACCGGTGCAGAAGCAGTCGATCGGATCGTTGAAGCATGGGAATTTGCCGAGCTCGATCCATATCGTGCAGCGACTCACAACAAGGGCATCATGAACGGTATTGACCCTGTGGTTATTGCCACCGGGAACGACTGGCGCGCTGTAGAAGCTGGTGCTCACGCCTTTGCAGCGATGAGTGGCCAATACAAACCTCTGACGCGTTGGATCAAAGGTGAAGAGGGTCAGCTTGTGGGTGAGATTGCCGTGCCGGTGGCGGTGGGCACGGTCGGTGGTGTCACACGTTTGCATCCTGCAGTGCAGTCGACGCTCTCCTTGCTTGGCCATCCAGAAGCAGGCGTACTCTCCGGTTTGATCGCGAGCGTTGGTTTGGCACAGAATTTGTCGGCTCTGCGCGCCTTGGCCTGCGAGGGAATTCAGCGCGGACATATGGCGCTTCATGAGAAGAACATCGAAATGCTGAGGCGCTATGATCACATGCCCTCGTTGACGGCGGTGGCACGTGGAACCGATTCAGCAAAAGAACCATAACCGTTTACGGGCGATCTCTGTTCCCGGTAAAGCTTTGCTTTTTGGTGAGTACGGCGTGATGCGTGGCGGTGATGCGGTGGTTGTCACCTTGCCTGAGTTTCGCATGGCGTTGGATTTTTCCTTCGCCTCTGGCGAAGAAGATGCTTCGCACCAGTTTGCGAGTGACTTTTTATCGGGATCCATTCATCTTAAATCGAATCAAATTGAAGAATTCCTTGCTCTCGAAACAAATGACGAACGTCGGAATTTCGCCTGTTACCTTTCAGGCTTCCGAGCGCATCTGGTTGGGGTTTCAGTGGCTGCCGAGGTGGTCGCCAGTTTTTCTCCCAGTTTGGGTTTTGGAAGTTCATCGGCGTTGTTGGCCTGCTTCCACATTGCCCTGGCCGAACAATTTTTTGCACAGTCTGGAATGGCGCAGGTTGGTATCGATAAATATTGGCAGCGCCTATTCGATTCACTTCTGCGGCTTCAAGGACGTGGGAGCGGATATGATGTTGCTGTTCAAGTGTGGTCAGCATTGCATTTTCCTACGCAGTCGCATGCCAGAGTTCTGCAGTTTAAGAACAAGGGATATTCATCTGCTCTGAATTTGAATAGCTTTGAGCCTGAAATCTCTTCGCTCTCCATTGGTCAAACTGAGCTGCGTCGGCTCGGATGCTTTGTGGAAACGGGGGTGCGTTCTGACACCCGTTCTGTTTTGAAAAACACCCTTCGGAAAGAACTTCCGGAACGATTTTTTGAGGCACAAACAGCATTAGCGCGGCAATTTTTGCAAGACCCGACCTCTCTGCGCGCCGCGCAATTGTGCCGCGAAGCAGCTGCCCTTGCACTGCGAGCCGATCTGCTTCCTCAGACCTCTGAAATCCAGAATTTCGTAGCTGCATGTGAGCGCGCTGAAATTCCATGGAAGACGATGGGTGCAGGACATGGTGATTGTCTTTGGGTCATGGCAACACGGTCAGAGATTGATGCAATCATAGCTCAGATTTCAGCTTCACGAATGAAAGTTAGCTTCGCATTTGAGGAAGAACAATGAATGAAAATATTTTTCGTCAGAATCCGCGGCTAGCAGCCCTATCTGAGCGTCTTCTGCACGCACGGCAGCGCGGTGAACTTTTACTGCAATCCGGAGATGAAGGCTGGAGCAGTGCGCCGAGCAACATCGCTTTGCTCAAATACTGGGGCAAGAAAAACGGATTGCACCAACTTCCGATGAACTCGAGTGTGAGCCTGACCTTGAATGCCTTTCGTGCTTATACACGGTTGACCGTTCGCGGGCGTTTTGTTCCGTTAAAGGATGGCCAGTCTCCTTCATTCGCGGAACGTCCTCACTTTTCGTTGATGCTGAATGCGAGCGAAGCTGCAATGCCTGCAAAAATGGAGGGCTTTCTTAAGTCTATCCTCCATGGTTTCGCCGATGAAATTGCAGTTCGGGTCGAGAGTGTGAATAATTTTCCAACGGCCTGTGGGGTTGCCTCAAGTGCGGCTGGGTACGCAGCGTTGGCCGCAGCAGTGGCCGATCTTCTGAACCTCAAACGGTTTTTGAGCGAAGCCGACCTTCAATTTTGGCTGACAGAATGGGCGCGTATAGGAAGTGGTTCTGCGACACGTTCAGCAGTTTTTGCTCAGGCGCCCGAATCATCGCAGTATGTGGTTTGGGAGTTGGCTGAACGTGGAGATTCCTCTGCAACCATGTCTCTTGCCACGCATCCAAACTTTGCACAGATGCAGCATTGCGTATTGGTTCTTGATTCGTCAGAAAAATCCGTTGGGAGTTCAGAGGGGCATGTGTTGGCACAGACGAGTGTCCTTCAAGATATCCGCTTGGCTCATTATCCGCGTAGACTGCAAGAATTTAGAACCGCACTTGCTGAAGGCGACTTTCGCACAGTGCAGCGTCTGAGCGAGCTCGATGCTTTTGAAATGCACGCTGTAATGCTCTCTGGCGCAACCAAACTCGAATATATGAGCAGAAAGACCTCTCAGGCTATTGCACACTTCGTGACCTACAGGGATGCGCATGCTGCGAATATGCTTTGGACGCTCGATGCGGGCGCCAATCCTCATTTTTTATTTCTGCCCGATGCGGCTCAGCACATGCAAAGCTACCTGACTCAGCTTGCGCAGCAGGGGAGCTTCTCTGGAGCGCAGTTGCTGTGGGGAAACACCCAGGGGCAATCCATCGAAATAGGCGAAACGCATGGCCTCCGAGCTGCCTTGCGCCAGGAGCCTTATCATTCATCTCTGAAACAATTGCCTCTCGCAGAGGCAGCGGTTTTCTTCGCGGAGGGAGACCTCGATGCTTCTCGCTGAACCGGGAACCGAAGGCCTTGCTTGTGGTAAGGCGATTTTGATTGGGGAACACGCTGCCGTTGCGGGCTTCCCAGCCGTAGCGCTGCCACTCCGTTCGCAAACCCTAACGGTAAGATTCGGTGAGCGTCTGGCACCAGAGGGAACAGCCGCCGCGAACGCAATCGACCACTGGCAGCAGGTCTGGAGCCTGACGATGGCAGACACGCTGGTTCAGTTGCCATTAGAGGAGAGGCTTCGGCTAACTCAATCTCTCGATTTGGGTTTGCGTCTGTTACTTAATCAAGAAGACAATGAACATCTTCTCGAAAAGTATGAACCACAGAAGATTGAAATCCTTTCGCAGTTGCCGTTGGGCGCAGGAATGGGTGGGTCTGCCGCATTGAGTGCTGCTTTGCTTAGGGCTCTTGCCCGTACACTGGGACAGGCGCGGTCGTCTGCCGAAATTTCACTGTTTGCAAACCGTCTCGATGGTTTTTTTCATGGTCGTGCCAGCGGTCTCGATGCAGCGACGGTTGTGGCCGATGGAATCATTCGTTTTGTTCGCGAGCAGGGCTCACGCTCTGTGCGCAACGGCAAAGGATTTTGGTTGTTACTCATTGATACCCGTGAACGCACGCCGACGCGCACCATGGTGCAAAAGGTCGCGCATTTGCGGGAGACTCAGCGTGAAAGTGTCGAATCTACTTTTATGTTGATTGGTGAGTTGTCGGAGCGCGTTATTGCTTCCCTGGAGAGAGGAGATCTCTTGGGACTGGGCGAAAGCCTCAATGCGGCGCACATGGCGCTGCAATCTTTGCAGGTCTCAACACAAAAACTCGACGCCTGCGTAGCTGAGCTGCGCAAGTGCGGCGCCCTGGGAGCGAAGCTGACGGGGGGCGGTGGAGGTGGTTTAGCGTTGGGGATTTTTGCCTCTTCACCCCCCATTCCGTTCTCGACTGCATGGAAAGAATACCCACATTATCTGACATTTGTGCGCGCGGACGAAAATCCATAGACTCTGGATTCGATTCGCTTTGAGTTCCGGGGGGGCACACCATGACGGCTGAACAGAACGATCAACGTGCGCGAGGATTTCGGGTTGTCTATTTGGGCACCCAGGCCGTGCTCGCTCAGTTGTCGGCCGACTTTCGTCGTGTGGGCATCCAACCAGAGCCGGGGCTCCAAGGGCAGGGCGAAGCTTTCGTTCTCAGCAAAGCACTCGCAAGGCGCTTGCCGTCGTTTATCGCCGGTCATGAGATGCAGGCGCCGGCCACTATCTTCTTCTGCTCTGATATTTTTCAAGTCGCTCACAACATTGCACACCTCGAACCCGATTTGATTATTCTCGATGAGCGCGTTCAACTTCCTAAAATTCCTGGTGTGCATCAAAAAACCTCGAAGCGTCGTGCTTCAGATGCAGCGCAGAAGTTAGCTGGGGAAAGTTCCCTCGATAATGGCGACCAGTCTTCATCGTCCGCAGAGGTTTTGCACAGCGTTCAACAGAACGAGCCAAACAATGGCTCGAACAAGCCACCACTCTTTGAAGACTTTCGCAGTGCGCTCACAAGTTTTTCGCCACGCGGCTATCACTATCCAACCCGACGCATCCTTGTTGTTTTGCCTTCCAGCGAAGACAACCAGACGCGCTCTTTTAATTTGGGTCTTGCGAATGTGCGCGGCGTGATCACCGATCCGGCAAGTTCAGCGCAGCTTTTTTTGTTTGCAATTCGTCAGCTCTACGAGTTCCGCATGTCGCAGCAAAAAAAAAGTCTGTGTATTTCTGGCGGCGGGCTTGAAGGTTACATTTACGCGATTGGCGTCACCAATGCGCTCGACGATGCCATGGACGGAAGTGCATGCAACCAGTTCGATATTTTTTGTGGGGTGTCATCAGGTGCCATTTTGGCATCGTTTTTGGCAGCTGGAACACATTCGCACGATATTCTCAAGCAACTTTATAAGCGTCATGGCAAACTCGACCCGTTGTCTCTGAATGTTATTTTCGATTTGGCTGGTGGGGAAATCGTGAGCCGGATTGTGGGCGTGCTGCGGATGCTCTCGACACTTGATCCAGGTGAAGTGGTTGTGCGACTGCAACGTCTCGTGCCCGTAGGCTTCTTCCGTGGTGAGCGCCTCAAGGCCTTTATTGAAAGGCAACTCTCGCGTCTTGGAATTCCTGACAACATCAGTGCGCTTTCCAAAGAACTTTATATCAGTGCAACCGACCAAGACACCGGAGAACATGTTGTCTTTGGCGAGGAGCCTTGGCGGAATATCAAAATCAGCCAAGCCATTCGTGCAAGCACTGCACTGCCGCCGTTCTATCTTCCTGAGCGGGTGAATGGGCACTGGTTTGCTGACGGGCAGTTGACCAGTTCTTCGGATTTCAACACGGCCATCCGCAAAGGCGCGGGGCTTATTCTGATGATTGACCCAATGGTTGCCTACACGAGTAATTTCCCTGGCGCAGTGATGCGACATGGCGGTTATTTCACCGCAGTTCAGGCAATCAAGAGCCTTGTGCAAACTCGTTTTTCATCGATGCTCAAGCACAGCATGGATGTGAATCCTGATGTCGATTTTGTGGTTTTCCGCCCCACCGATGAGGTGATGGAGGCGATGGCCGGCAACCCGATGCGCTATCGCATTCGTACGGAGCTTGCCGAGATGGGCTACCGCGGAGCTGTGCAGCAGATTTTGGCTCAATATGACTCTCTCGTTCATAAATTCGCCAAGCACGGGCTTGTTCTGAAGCCACGTAGCACAATAGAACTCCTTCTCAGTAAACAGTTTTCTTGAAATTATTTTGAGCCACCGAAAGAGCATGTGTCTCTGGCACAGCCGGAGGCACATTGTAGGGCTGAAGTGGGTGCTTTTTGCCGGTTCGTCAAACCATCGACAAACGGATTAAACTCGCCTCACCATCCGCCGATGAACCGTGTGAAACGTAGTTCTAGAGACGACTCACGCACCGAAGAGGTTCTAGGTCATGGCACGTAAAGATGAACAGAATAACAGCTCCCAGTTCGACACCGGCTTCGGCTCTGCCAACGGTACCTTCGGAGGTTCTGCCGGAGGTGCGCCCAAGTCTCAATCGGCACAAGGAACGGGTGGAGAATTTTCGAGCGGATTTGGTGGCGGCACGAACGCTGTGAGCCAGATTTTCCGCGATGGTGGCATGGGTGGCGATGACAAGCGCCGCAAGATAATGATGGGCCTCATCCTAGGTGTATCGGCCACAATCGTTGTGTCGAGTGTCTATTATTTCGTGTTCGGAGATAGCGCGATTTCGACCGAAACACCGACGATTGCAACGACTCCGGCACCGGATGCTGCTGGCCAAGCAGGCGAGAAGAAAGACGAAGCCTCTAAAGCTGTGGGTGCAACTGACACTGAGTTTGCAGATGTTGATAAAGAAGAAGAGTTCGATGAGGAAGAGGAAGGTGAAGAAGAGGAGCTCGTTTCTGCTCCCGCGCCCTCGGCCTCTGCGACTTACGCCTACAATGAAAAAGGTGGAGGGCCGCTCGTTTCCGCCCCTGCAGGCACGGCGATTGAAGTCTCTCGCATGCAGGATTTTTCGGTTATGTACATGACCGGTACCACCAACGCTGCAGGGCAGCTGCGTATTCCAAACCCTCCCGCAGGTAAGGTCTACTGGCGTGTGTCAGGCAAAACAGAATCAAATGAAATTGCGATTAGCCCAGCTCCGAAGCTCAACATCGGTATGCAGGTTGGTGCCTCCATCGCAGCTACAGATACGTTGCAGTGGAGTGCCGACGGCGAAGCGGCTCATTACCGTCTGGAATTCGCTGGCGAGCAAAACTTTGGCAGTATTACCTTTTCCTTCTCTACCAACAAGAAACAGGTGGCTCTGAGCGGAGTGACTCCCGGCAACTATTTTGTTCGCGTGGGTGGTCTCAATGTTGCTTCAGGACGCTGGGAATTCACCCGTGGTAGCGCGGTTGAAGTGAAGTGATGGTTTGATTAAACCTCGCCTGCAAACGCTAGGAAGCCTTGCAAGTTGATGCCTCTTCTGTTTGAAAGATCAGAGGAGGCTTTTGCTTTTTATGTTTTCACTCGAGGTTCGGCAAACCCTAGAAGGCATTTCTGCGGCCGAGTGGAATGCCTTAACCTGCCCAGATTATCCATTTGCCGACTACGAGCATTTGCATGCTCTTGAGGTTACAGGCTGCGCAGGGCCCGACATGGGTTGGCTGCCTTTCTACGTCATCGTCAGAGACTCTCAAGCTCGGCTGTGCGCTGCAACGTTTTGTTACGTTAAATCGCATGGGTATGGTGAGTTTGTGTTTGACCATGCCTGGAACCAGGCTTATGCGCGTGCAGGTCAGGAATACTATCCGAAGCTCGTGGCCGCGGTGCCCTACACACCCGCTACGGGGCCTCGAGTCTTGGTGCATCCGGCAGCCAATCGCTCTGCGATGGAAACTCTTGTTGCCGATGAACTGATCTCAATCGCGAAAAGAATTGGCTGCTCTTCGGTGCACGTGCTTTTCTTGCAAAAAGAGCACCTCAGTTCATTCGCACAAAAAGAGTTCATGCTGCGGCATGGATTCCAGTACCACTGGTTCAATAACGGGTATGCAAACTTCGACCAATTTCTCTCGACCCTAAAATCGAAACGTAGGCGACAAATCCAACTTGAAAGACGTCAACTTCTGGCGACCTCGGGTCTGACCATCGAAACTCGCACGGGCAATCAATTGACCGAGGAAGATGCCGACTTGATGGCTCGCCTTTATCTCGACACCAATGAACGATGGGGTTCTATACCCTGCTTGAGTCGGGAGTTTTTCCGCACTCTCATAAAAACTATGGCAGACAGAGTTGTTCTCTTTGTCGCACACCTCGATTGTTCACCCATCGCCGCCGCAATTAATTTCAAAAAAGGCGAAAAGATGTTCGGCCGCTATTGGGGCTGCCTGCGTGAGGTGCGCTTTTTGCATTTCGAACTGTGTTACTACCAGGCTATCGAGTATTGCATCGTCAACAAACTCAAGGTGTATGAGGCAGGTGCCCAGGGCGAACACAAGATTCCGCGAGGTTTTATTCCTCAATTGACCTACAGTATGCACTTTCTTGCCGATGATGAATTCATTGCACCTGTGCGTCGGTTTCTCGAGCAAGAGAAAGGTTTGATTGACGATCAGTTCCGCGAATGGGAACCGCATCTTCCCTACACATGATATGCTCTATAAGTTGGCCGGGAACTTATCCAGGCTCAGAGGAGGATTGAATGCTTAACAAAATTATGAAAAAAAGCATCTGGGCAGGAGTATTGCTGATTGCCGGAGGGCTGTTGTGGGCCTGTGGGGATGAAAAGTCTTCTTCTGGCACGGGCGAACCGAGTGCAACGCCGGGTGCTGAATTCGATGCAACGTACAAAGCATTGTTTACTACCCATTGTACAGGCTGCCATTCCGCACAGGACCCTTTCAACACCGCAACGTTTACTTCAGTGAGAGCAAATCGTCAGAAGATTATTACGCGTATTGAATCAACAGACAGCAGTAAGGTTATGCCGCAGTCTCCGACCACGCAGTGGACGAACACCGATAAAGCGCGAGTTCTGCAGTATTTGAAAACCAGCACTGACTTCAATTGAACGCTGAGCAGTTTCAGTTAAGGCGCTCACTCGTTTGAATTTGCCCGTGGTCGAGTCGGATGAGAAAGTCGCAATCTACCAATGTGTTCGTGCGGTGTGCGATGACCAATTGGGTGCAGTCGGCAAACTCTTCGCGCAGGGTTTGTTGAATCAGAGCATCGGTTCGCACATCGACATTGGCTGTTGCCTCATCGATGAGAAGAATCCGGCATTTTGCAAGCAATGCACGCGCAAGACAAACCAATTGCCTTTCGCCCACACTTAAATTCCGGCCGTTTTCTTCTATTTTAAAGTCTGCAGCAGCAGTGGCGGAAGGACAGAGGTGGAGCAGATGCGCTCGCTTCAGAGCGGTTCCGATGTCTGCATCGGGGTAGAGTGAAAACGGATCGAGATTCTCTCTTAGGGAACCAGAAAAAAGCACAGGGTCTTGAGGAATGATAGCAATCGCACGGCGCAGCTCCTTCAGCGGAACTGTTGCAATGTCCACTTCATCAATAAAAATCATATTGAGCGGCACCGGTATGATGCGGGTGATGGCAAGAAACAAGCTGCTCTTGCCGCTTCCTGTTCGCCCCACAATACCGACCTTCTTTTGCGCAGGAATAGTTCTCGAGATGTTCCGCAATACGGGACTCAGATGCTCTGCATACGCAGCGGTCAGGTTGTTGAACCGTATTTCGCCTCGCGTTGGCCAACGTGCAGGTGTTTGAGCAACCTGCTCTTCTTTTTCGGGAGCGAGCTGCGCATATTCCAACACCCGATCCACCGAGACCAAATTGTTCTCCAGCATCCGCAGGCTCCGTGCAACGCCCCCAAGAATACCAATCATTTGAAGGCTGAAGGTGAGTCCGACGGCGGTTAACATGGGGGAAGTCTGCCCTGGGTTAAGAGCGAGCAGTAAAACAAATCCACCCACCAGCGCTACTCCCAGCATCTCAAGACGAAAGGCGAACCAGAGGTTGGTTGCAATGGTGTAGAAACCCGTTGCGATGTGACGATTGATGAGCTTCGTGTAGTGGGAAAGAAAGCGTGGCTGAGCTTGGAGTGATTGCACGACGGAAAGCCCAGGGAGTGTTTCAGCTGTGAGCGACATCCAGGGGCTGCGCACCACCTGAGAGAGTGCATTAAGGCGCAACTGCGCTTTGCGTACCCATTTAAATAGCCAAACGTAGAGAACAAGCGCAGGAAGGAAGAGAATCAATGTGGGCGGCTGACTCCAAATCACCGGAAGCAGGGAGGCGAAAATCCCAATGAGCGAGGTCAGGAATTGGCCTACCGAGGAAGGCATGGAGTTGTCGACTGCGCTGGTGTCAGAGGTGAACCGGTTGAGAATTCTTCCCTGGGGCGAAGTATCGAAAAAGCGCATCGGGGCATGCATCACGCCAGAGAGTAAATTCTCAAATAAACGTGTTCCCGCCTTAACTCCACCATCGAAGAGTACCACTGAGCGCGTGCGCTCGGCCACAACAGTCACAAAGGTTAGAAGCGCGAAAACGACCACGGCAGTCGTGATGGCAACCTGGGACGGGTGCGACGTCCAATGCCCGAGCCAGAGGTTCGATGCGATGTCGGTTAGGCGGGGGAGAAGGAACACAAACCCAACGCCAAGGAGTCCAAGTGCTGGGGCGAGTGCCTTAGAATAAATTTTGAGGGCTATTTTATTGAACACGGGGAGAGTGATTTGCTCGTCGGTTGTGAGCTTGCCCGAAACACTGCGCGTAGAAGTTTCAGAGTTTGGAGCCAACTCGGCACTTGAGGAGTGCGCAACGAGCTCCTCGCCACGTGTTTTTATGTGCAGTCCGTGCAAGCGTGCAAACGAGCCCTGAAGCTGCAACAGTTGAGCAGGTTCGCCTTGTTCAACAATCCTTCCCGCCTCCATCACAACAACCCAGTCTGCGCGCAAAGCAAAATCGATGCGGTGCGTGCAGAATATCCGCGTGCGTCCCATTAGCTCTTTCTGGAGGAGTGTCTGAAAAACGTGACTTGCAACGGATTCATCGAGTGCACTGAATGGGTCATCCCAAATTATCGTTTCCACACCTTGCTGGAGACTCGCATAGGCTGTGCGCGCCAAGGCAAGGCGTTGCTTCTGGCCACCCGATAGGTTGATTCCACGCTCGCCAACTTCGGTCTCGAGGCCTGCAGGCCATCTGTCGAGGTCATCTTGGAGCGCTGCTCCATGCACAACACGACTGAAAAGCTCTGAATCAAAAGGGAGCTGAAAGACGATGTTGTCTTTGACGGAAGCGTTTTGATTCCAAGGAATTTGTGGCGCAAAACAAACGGGATGGGGGAGTTGTGCATCCCCCGCAGTGAGTGTGAGCTCACTCAATAATGCGCTCAGTAGAGTGGATTTTCCCGCCCCAATGCTGCCGACAACCGCCACACAGTTTCCTTTGTCGAGGCTCAAGTTGATACCCTGCAATGCAGGGCTTTGGCTCTGCGTATTGGCTGCAACCGGGCGAATAAATGTCGCGTTGCACAGGTTTAACTGCGTGGAATTTGTGTTGGGTAGCAGGGGCTCTTCTGAAGTGTTGCTTCCTTCACCAAGAAAACGCCCTATGCGGTCGAGACTCACCCGGATTTCTGTGGCGCTTTGCAGATGATCCGGAATTTCACTGAAAATTCCGACGAGTGCAGTAATCACGCTAAACGATGCAAAAACGTCGGCGGTTGAGGGCACTCCTGTAAACCACGACACCAAAGTGACAACCGTTGCACCCGTCAGAATAGGCAGAAGTGCTGTGAGTGCGCTGTGGCGGGCAGCCACGCGCGCTCGCTCGCGCATCAGAGCAACCTCTTTGCCACGCACAACGAGTACTTTTTTGGAGAAGCGCTCCTCCCATGCATGAAACTTGATGATCCGGATTCCTGTCAGAATTTCGCTGAGAATTCCGAGTCGAATGCGTGAGTGCTCACGCACCCGTGACGCAAGATCACTCATGCGTCGCTCCAGGCGGCGTCCCAAAGGCACAACTGCAGCGAGAGCAACGACAGCTAACAGTGCCCAGGGACCTAAAAACGAGACGAGCATGATGCAATACAAAGCGATCGTGACCGGGTAGAGCAGTGGTTCGAGCAGAAAGGGCAGCATGGAGGTCGAGTCACAGTCACGTGTGGCCAGGTTAACGTATTCGCCTGCTGTGAGCTGATTGCGTTGAGCTGACTTGAGATGGAGCAGGCGTTGATAAACTTCATGCCTTAACAAACCTGGCATAGACCAGGTGAGCTTGAAACAGTGGCGCAGGAAATGCGAACGAACAAAGCCAAGCAGCACAAAACAACTGACAGCAAAGCAGGCCATGCCCAACGGAGTTTCTATCCAGGCCAAAAAGCTTTGTGCCTGCACTCCTTCGCCCGGACTGAAGCGTTGGATGAGTTCACGCAGAAGCAGTGGTCGCAATAACCCCAAGGCGGTCAAAGTGCTCAAAAACCAAAAGATGCGCACAAATCGGGGGCGGAAAGCAGCCAGTAGTGCTGCCAGCACCTTGCCGCGGTAGGCCGCGCGGAAGAGGGGCGAGGTGGTTTCGAGGCAGTCTTCAAGTGGTGGTTGCGGGTGGAGGTCATCGAGCGTGATGGGACGCAAATGGCCCACTCGTAAAAGTGGGCCAATCCAGCTGTGAAAGATCAATTTGCTCCAGTGAGCTTGGTCTTCTCTGATTCGTCCCGTCATAGGGACAAAGGATTACTTCTGCTTGGCGTCATTTGCAAATCTGAACGCGTCATCAAGGTTCCGTTCAGCGGGCTGAACGATAACAACCTGGCCACCTTCGTAGCGCGTGATGGCTGGAGTGCGCTCAGCGGGCAATCCGGCCTCAACACGTGCCTTGCGCATGCGCAGCTCGCATTGCTCGCGGTTGGTGCTGATGACCTTGGTGAGGCGGCGGTAGCTCTTCTCTGCGTTTTTCTCGCTTTTGATGCGATCTTCGAATTTCTCCTGACGTACGAAAACCAAATCTCCCGATTCATCGATACCCACACTTTCTTTGTAGTTGGGATCATCTTTGATTCCGTCAATCTCCGGAATTGGTGCCATTTCGCCCGTTCCACCCAGGCGTACGTCCGAGAGCTCTGTACGGCAGCGCTTGAGTTGCTGATATTCAAATTGGAGCTTGGCCTGGAGAGATTCGTTGACGTGAGTTTGGGTCATGAGTTCGTCGGTTGCAGAGGTTTTGTCTTGAATCATCAGGTTTCTGTCTTTGTCGAATCCCATTTTCTCTGAGGTCTTTTTGTCTGAGGTTTCAAGCTTTGTCTGAATTTTCTCATCGCCGTACTTCTTCGAGGCGCACCCCAAAACAGCCAGTGACCCCGCAATTAGAAACAATGTGGTCTTCATGTGTCATCTCCTTCGCAGTGAGTTTTCTCCCAACACATGTTTTACTCGATCTGTGGCACAAGTGTGGAGGGCATCATGGAATCGACGTCGTCTTTTGGGCAGGGGGGTGAAAAAACTTCCTCAGTGGCCGAACTACGGCGTGATGCTCGCTTCCAAGTGAACGTTCCTGAGGCATATCGTGTGGCTCTAACCCTCGGGCACAAAACGCTCGAGGCAGTTTGTACAGATTACAGCCCCTTTGGTCTGGGGCTGAGGCTTGAGCTCAAGCCCGATTTGCCGTTGTTTTCAATTGGTGAGTCAGTCGATCTGCTGTGTGATTTTCATGGTTCTAAGTTCAGCGCCCGCGGCACAGTGGCCAACACTCGCGTCGAGCGCGGGGGCTCTGTGGATTTTGTGCGCCTTGGAATTGCTCTGAGCCGATCTGCAGAAGTCGTGCGTCCCGCCCACGTCAAGCGGCGCTTGTCTCGCATTCAAATGAACGAGGCCGTGGCACCACTCGTTTATGTTGCAGATGAGCTTCGCCTCGGAGAAACCGTTTTCGCTAAAATGACCGATGTGTCTCAGGGTGGCATGCGTCTTTTGATTGATCGCCACCCGCTGCCGTTTATGGAAAAACAGCGCTATTGGTTCGATATCGTCCTGCCTGTTTTTGGAAATTGCAGAGCCTATGCTCGAATTGCTTATGTTCGACGCGAGGAGGCAGGACACCGCTATATTGTGGGCTGTGAGTTCATCGATGGTGGCGAAGAGCAAGAGCTTCGCCCTTTGGCTGATTGGTTGTTCTATGCACACACGTCACTCTCAAGAGGCGATATCACTGAGGCTGGTTTTTCGTTGAAGCACTTGAGCGACTGCGATGAAGAGTATCGTGTTCTCGTGAGCTGTTCAGATTCAACACATGCCCCTGTGCAGCACCGCAGTGTAACCGAGGATACGCAGCCCACGTTGGTTGATGTGCTCGAGTTTTCCCATGCCTGTGGAACTGAGACCTACATGTTGCGTGCTGACTTCCAAGGGCAAAATCAATTCATTCAAGTGCGCTCGATCAGTGCTCTTCCTGACAATGAAAATCTGCGGTCATCGTTTTGGAAGTGCTTTCTTCTCTTTGCCATGCATAATCAAATCAAGAAAATCGGGCTTGACGAAAGTTTCCGAAGAACGACTTTTTTCATCAAGAGTTGCTCGGAAGCTGTGAATGAGAGCGAATTGGCTCCGGAGCGTCTGTTCGCAAGCAATGTGTTGAAGTACAGCCTGTGGCGTAAGCTTTACGGTGAGCTGCGGCATAGAGAGGGATTCACACTTCCTAAGCCCAATTCTCTCATGCGCCGCTGGGCATGGTTCTGAAAAACCAATTGTACCAAGACATTCCCTGATGTGGCTCGCACAGTCCAGGACACGGATTGTGCTCTGGCAGCGGTGTGAGTTGTCCGTCGTTGACCAAGTTTATCCAACCGCAGCCAGAAAAGTCAGTGAGCTTTGAGACAACTGTCGGGGGCAGTGTTGCACATTGCGTTGCGTTTACGACCACGGTTCCGGTCAAGCTGCAGTGCTTTACATCGAGATCAAGTGAGTGTGATGCCACGAGGGCGTAAAGCTCTGCAAGATTGTGTTGGTGTGAGAACGCTTGCATGGCATCAACACCACAGCTCTCAGCTGCTTCAATACGTTTTTTTCTCGTTTCAATAAGTCTTGAGAAAAGCTCTGCGGCGAATGTTCGAGAAAAATTGCTTGTCCAAGCACGAGGAGCTTCAAGCTGCAGCGGCGTGAGGCAGCCGCGTCCCAGCCAGAGTGAACAGAGCTCTGCGCACTCTCCGGGATGACTTGTTTCGGTGAGCTTGAGTGCATTTTGGAAATGTCCCAGAGGAATAAAATGCGGGGGGCGTGCCAGCCGCGCGCATGCACTGCTGAGCGTACGTATGGTTTCATCGCTTCCGAAAACAAGGATCCGTTGGTTTGAGTTGTTTTTGTTCGAATTCTCCTGAAATAGGCGGTGGTTGCGCACTTGGATGAAATCAATAGCCGTCTGTTGGTTGAAGGCCTCTGCCAAGTCTACAATTTGTTTCCGCACAAGCGCGGTCAGAGGGTCATCTGGGCGCAGTGATGGAAGGTAGAGTGTCACATCACGCGCGTTCATGAGCCACGCATGCACGGCAGGAAAAAGCCAGGTGATGGGTATGTTTGCAGAGGTGACGATAGCAATATGCTCGTCAGTGAGTTTCTTTGGAGATGAAGCGATTGCAGCTTGGTCGGTGTCCCAACCACTCAGGCTTGCGCGCAGATCATTCAGTGCAGGTGCAGGCCAGTGGCCTGCAGGGAGTGATTGCAAAAGTTTCTCGGCCGAGAGCATGGCGCGCGCTTGGGGCTGTGCATGCGAGCCCTGCAGAAGCACCTCTGTGTATTCCCCGATGGAAGCAGATGGGGGACTCTCCAAATCAAATCGATAGGTGTCGCGAACGTTAAGACTACAGCCTTTGAGCGTTGCATCGGGAGCTCGTCCAGACAACCGGAAACTGAACTCAGGCTGCGATAGAGTCATTCCCAAATCTTCGCTAATTAAGCAGGGCCAGGAATCCGTGTTCGCAAAATCGATGAACCCAAGAAAGCCGTTGTGTTCATGCGCTAAAATGCAATTCATCTTCGGGGCGACCGCAACGGCTCTGAGTTGGGGGCTGCATGCGAACGAATCAGAATGGGGCGATTGCAGCGAGTAGGCCTGAGAAGCCAGTTCACACATCCCGTACTCAGATAAAAAGCCGACCTGCGTGTGCCTCGGAAACCAACTCCTCAGACCTGAGTGGAGCTCTGCTTGATGCGTTGATTGTGTGCGGCCTTTTGTTCCTCCTGTATCGAAGCACCAGACCCGTACGGCATCCAAAAAGGGCTGCCCCGGACGAACATTTTGTTGCCATTGCAAGACCTGCAAATGGTGCAGTGAAGTTCCAAAAAGAATAAACTCTGGGAGCCTGCCTGTGCGTTGTTGAAGTTGCTTGAAACATGATTCGAGCATTTGTGGAGAAGACGTGAGATCAACAAAGTGAACCGGAACGCCCGCGTCACGCCAAAACGAGAGCATCATAGAGAGAGAACTGTCGGGGATGCTTTCGCCCGGTGGAACAAGACTCAAGACGGGCGTCTGCGGAGGTATTCCGAGGCGTTTGCAAGCGTTCTGCCAGCCTTGCAGGGCGCTTTGGCGATAGCTCTCCAGACCTTCATTTGACATGCGGTGGCGTGCGCGTTGTGCCTGGGTGCTGCCGCTCGACAAGAATTCAGCAATCCACTCCGGTTTTGAATTTTCCTCGGGCTCGAGAAATCGAGAAACATTTAAGAGCCTGAAGCACCGGATGGGAAGAAACGGCAACTCCACACCGGGAGCCACTTCGATGTTTTTGAGCCAATGTGCCAATTGAGGTTGAGCGCTCAGGGTGCGAGCACAGATGCCTTTCAGTTTGGCGATTTCATCGGGAGTCAGCCGAACGTCCCTGGATTCAATTGCCTTTTCGGGGGCAGTCATGCTTTCATACTCCTCGTCGTGGTCTCGACCCTAATGAAGGAATCCGAATGGAATCTAAACTTCAGCCGCAGCGCACCGGTCGTCTTATCATGTTCGGCTATATCTTGCTCTTCCTGGCCATGGTTGGGCTCGACCAGACCACAAAATATCATGCCCAACGTCAATACATGACCTGGTCCCATGAAACCGACCTGCGCAGCTACCGGGGAGATTCATACCGGGTCATGACCTGGGGCGTATCACCCTCGCTTGCCACCGAAAAGGGAATGGAGCGCAGTACCATGAGCGCCAACTGGGTCGATTTCCACCTCACCTACGTGCGTAACCCCGGCGCTGCCTGGGGCTCGTTTGCAAATACGCCCGAACACATTCGTTTGTGGCTCTTTTATACTGTTACCGTGTTTGTTTCCGGCATGATTCTCTACCTTTTCAGGAGCTCGCATCCCGGTCAGCGTCTAGCCCGTACCTCGTTGGTTCTCGTTTTATCTGGAGCGGCCGGGAATTTTATCGACCGCGTGCTGCTCAAGTACGTTATCGACTTTCTCCATTTTCACTGGAAGATTTTTGGCTGGGAATACTCCTTTCCGGTCTTCAATTGGGCCGACGTGGCAATCAACGTAGGCATTGCTCTCATGTTGATTGATATGCTGCTGCAGGAAGTTTCTCTGCGCAGAGGCGCTAAGCAGGTTGCTCTCCAGCAGCCATCCGCTGCCCCTTGACAATCGAGTGTTCCGTCTCAAGTTGACTCCCAAGCGCTGCACACTTGCACCGAGGGGGAGTCATGCCACAGCATTTTTTGAAGAGCTCCACACACAAGGTCAATGAAGTTTTCCAGGCCGCAATCACCGAGGCGGTCAATGCTCAATCGCGTTTACTCACGCCCGACTTTATCCTTTTTGCTTTGGTTGAGCAGAAGGATTCCATTGTTCTGAAGGTTGCACAGGAGATGCAGCTTGATGAGGTGAAGGTGAAGACCGGACTCGTCAACGGTCTTTATGAGCGCATCAATAAGTTGCAGCGCAGACCCGATCCTGCCCCGGGCGCAAAGGCCGACTCCATGAACCTCTATGGGACTCAGGAGGTCAATTTTCTTTTTGAGAAAGCTGATGCTGAGCGCAAAAACTTCGCTGATGCGTTCATTTCATCGGGAGCTTTGTTTCTTGGCTTTTTCGATCAACGCCAGGGCGCGCTGCGTGAGCTGCTGCACAGCGTTGGTCTCACGTACGAAGACACGCGCCGGGCGTTGCTCAGTGTCCGCGGAAGCCAGACCATAGCAAACCGTGATGATGAATCGCGGCAAAGTGTCTTGAGTCAATTCACCAAAGACCTCACTGCAATGGCTCGGCGTGGAGAACTCGATCCAGTCTCAGCGCGCGATGCAGAAATCGACCGCGTTATTCAGATCCTTTCTCGCCGAAAGAAGAACAATCCGGTTCTCATTGGTGAGCCTGGAGTTGGCAAAACGGTGATCGTTGAGGGATTGGTGCAGCGTATGCTCGCCCAGGAAGTTCCTGAGCATCTACTCGGCAAACGGGTTTTAACACTCGAAATGGGTGAGTTGGTCGCCGGAACAAAAATGCATGGCGAATTTGAGGAACGCCTTAAGCAAATCAAAGAAGAGATCATTGCTCTCGAAGGCGAGGTCATTCTGTTCATCGATGAAATTCATACGGTGGTTGGTGCTGGTCGGACTTCAGGGGCACTTGATGCGAGTAACATTCTCAAAACCGCTCTTGCGCGTGGCCAACTACAATGTATCGGTGCGACGACCTTCAAAGAGTATAAGCAATACATTGAGTCAGATCCTGCGCTTGAGCGGCGCTTCCAGCCGGTGCGTGTCGAAGAGCCGTCGCTCGAGAATGCAAAACTTATGCTGCAGGCTATTGCTGCGCGTTATGAGCGTCATCACCATATTAAGTATGGTCCTGATGCGCTTGCTGCTGCTGTCGATTTGTCGCATCGGTATATCACTGGACGCAGTCTTCCCGACAAAGCCATTGACCTGATCGATGAAGCAGGAGCGCTCAAGCGGATCCGTGTTGTGAGTCTGCCGCCCGAAATTCAGAAACTCGAGCAGGAAAAGCAGCAGAAGCAGGAGGATCGTACCGAAGCGTTTAATCGGCAGGATTTTCAGAGTGTGGCAGAAATTCAGATGGACGTTGTTGCTCTGGAAAACAGGATCTCGGAGCTGCGAAAAAACTGGGAAGCTACCATTCGCCCGGAAGATCGCATTGTCCATCCAGAAGACATCGCTGAACTTGTTTCGCGCAGCACGGGTATCCCAGTGTTACGTTTGCAGGCCGAGGATCTTACCAAGCTGGCGAACATTGAAACTGAGCTCGAGAAGCGTGTGATTGGTCAGCCACACGCTGTGCGCGCTGTTGCCAATGCCTTGCGCAGGAACCGCGTTGGACTGCGCGAGCGCAGAGCGCCGATTGGCTCCTTCCTTTTCCTAGGTCCAACAGGGGTTGGTAAAACTGAGCTTGCGAAGGCGCTGGCAGAGTTTGTGGTCAACGATGAATTGCGGCTTATTCGCTTCGATATGAGTGAATTTATGGAGCGTCATGAGACCTCCAAGCTGATTGGTTCGCCCCCAGGTTACGTTGGCTATGGTGAGGGCGGCCAACTTACAGAGAGAGTTAAACGACAGCCCTATTGCGTGTTGTTATTCGATGAGATCGAGAAAGCACATCCGGAAACATTTAATCTTTTTCTACAGCTTCTCGATGACGGTCGCCTCACGGACGCAGAGGGGCAGGTGGTGAATTTTGAAAACACCCTGATCATTTTCACAAGTAACATTGGCTCCGAGCATATCGTTTCAAACAAGCGGGCCGTGGGGTTGAACTCTGATGCGCGCGAGTTGAGTCATGATGAGGTTGAAAGACTTGTGAAGGATGAACTCAAGAAATCCTTCAAACCTGAATTCTTGAATCGTCTCGATGAAATTATTGTCTTCCAGAAATTCTCTCGAGCCTCAATCCAGATGATTCTCGATGCGCAATTAAAAAGTTTGGCAGTGCGGCTGGAGAAACAGGGACTTGCTCTGGAGGTTTCCAATGGAGCACGCGACTGGCTGTGCGAGCATGGTTTCGATCCGATGTATGGTGCCCGACCGCTACGCAGGTTGCTTGAGCAAGAAGTCGAAAACCGAGTTGCCCAAGAAATCATTCGCGTGGGTCGCGACCGAGACGGCAAGAGGGTCAACGGTCGGCTTTTGCAGGTGGAGCTTGAGCAGGGAGCTAGATCGCAGCTTGCTGTCAGAATTGTTCATTAAATTGGAATCTTGAATAAAAGTGGCTCAGGTTCTCTGGCTCCTCGCCGAACAGCGGAGGCGCGGAGGGAGTCCGGGATGAATCTCAAGGCGCCGCCGATCCGCGAGGAAACGCGCAATCGATGTGTTGTAGTGCCCCTGACCAACGAGCTTTCACAGAAGCTCGTGAACATCAGCCTTGAACAGTTTCATTTTTTGTTCGAAGTGCAGAAAATCGACTTTTCACTCTTCGTATCGATTGAAGGATGGTTGGTTGAGTTCATCAAACCCAAGGAATTTTCCAAAGAGCTCCTCGATGAAATCTGGTCTGCCTGCCTGAAGCCCAAAGGCAGCTTTCGTGTTTGCATTTGGCGAGCCGACCGTCCCAAATTTGAAGCGGTCATCAACCAAGTTCGTTCTAAAAAACTCAATCGACTGCTTGCGTATGTGCCACACATGGATAGGAAAACGCTCGACGTCTATGGCCAATTGAGTAGTTCAAGCCAGATGGTGGTGAAGGGCGGAATCGACGAAGAAGTTGTTTCTCGCGTGCGCGCGAGTGCCTCGCAAATCGTCTCCTCGGTTTTGGATTCGCAAGCGGCTCTTTACACTTTGAGTAAAATGATCGCTTGCGATCCAACGTTGTATGATCACAGCGCAACCGTTGCTTTGCTCTGTGCGATTATCTCGCAGGAAATGGTCGACCGTCCGATGTCCGAGAAAGAGGTTATGCACGTCGCCGAATGCGGTCTCTTTCATGATACGGGAAAAACCTGTGTTCCGAGTGAAATTCTCAACAAGCCTGGCAAGCTAACACCCGAAGAGTTTGACGTCATAAAGCAGCATACGACTTTTGGTCGCAATGAGCTTGTGGATTCTGTGAAGCAGGGAGCACCCATAAGCGACCTTGCAATTCGTGTTGCTTACGAACACCACGAAAAATTCACTGGGCGTGGCTATCCGGAGGGGCGTAAAGGCCGGCTCGAAACCGAGCCGGAAAGTGGTATTCATATCTATAGCCGCATTTGTATGATTGCCGATGTTTACAGCGCACTGCTTATGAAGCGCGTTTACAAGGAAGCATTCGAACCCGGGCAGGCTTTGAAAATAATGATTGAATCAAATGATGACTACGACCCGTTGCTGTTCAAACCCTTTGTGGGGTTGGTCGTCGACAGCGTGAAAAAGTATCAGAACAAACCCGCTACGCCCCAAGTTCTGGCCTACGATAAAGAGGCCAAGGGCAAGATTATTCAGGTTGGAGCAGGACGAAGTGCTGCCGAATCACTTCGAACAACTCAGGGCAGTGATGCCGAAAAAAGTAAAGACAATGCATCCCTTGAAAATGACTTGAATCGGCGCAAGGGAGCCTAAAAACAGCTCCACATTTTCTTCAGAAGGCGCGCTCGCCAAATCCGCCGGGTGAGGATTGCCGAAGATGCGTTCGCAATTGGCTTCGGATCTTCTCAACTGTCCAAGTCGAGTCCAGTTGAGACTGAAATTTCTTTAAAAGTTCTTTGGCGAGTTTTTGGAGTTCTTCCAACTGGCCTTCGCTCTGAAATTGGTAGCTGTCTTCTACCGCGAACAGGTTCTCAGAAAAAAGCCGACTGACGCGTGATTGGTTTTGTCCGTCGAACAGGTGCGTGCCCAAAGAGGAGCGCGAAAGACGAGCTGTTCCCCGCAAAGCAAAGTTGAGCTTGGTTCCAAATCCGCTGGGGGTCGCCTCAAGGCATGCAATTTCGACAACCCAAAGTAGGTCGGACTGCGCAGAGCGGTGCTCGACGGTCTCGAGAACCCACGGAAATTGTTGCAAGGGGAGGCCACGGAAAGCATCGCGTGCGGTTCCGTGCTCGAACTGGGCGTAACGCTGATTTCTCAGGATCGACATAGCCATCCTCCTCTGAAGACCATCATAAACGGCGAGGAGGGGGGCGGGCGGCGAAAAATTGCCCCAGGAATGCATGGCTTGACGGGGATTTTCCTTGACTGCGCGGGTGCTTGGGATAAGACGCGCGAGGATCCCCGGGGCGAGAACCGGGCGGGAAAACAAGGAGAATCGCATGGCTATGACCCAAAACATCCAGGACGCTTTCCAGAAGTACGGGATTGATGGATGGAGTTCAGGTTATTTTGGAGTTTCGAGCCGAGGTACTGTGCAGGTCCATCCGTTTGGAAGCGAGGATGTTTCGCTCGACCTGACACGCATCCTTGAGCATGCATCCGAGCGTCGCATTCAAACTCCGCTCATTCTGCGTTTCCCCCAGATCCTCGATACGCAATTAACACGTCTGCACACGGCCTTTCGATCTGCCATGGAAGAATACAAATACGCAGGCGACCTGCGTTGTGTGTTCCCCTTTAAAGTTAACCAAAGAAAAGAATTTATTGATGCGTTGGTACGGAGTGGTCGGAAGCATGCTTACGGCCTCGAAGTGGGTACCAAGGCTGAGTTGTTTGCGGCGTTGAGCTATGATCTTCACCCGGAAGCGCTCATGGTTTGCAACGGCTTCAAAGACTCCCACTATATTGAGATGGCGTTCTCTGCGAAACGCATGGGTAAAAATATTATTCTCGTCATTGAAGGCACCGACGAACTCAAATTCATTATTGAGTATGCAAAGCAAGTGGGTTTCTGCGTCGACATCGGTTTGCGCGCAAAGCTTTATTCGAAGGGATCCGGCCTCTGGGAGAAATCCTCCGGCACGGAAAGTAAATTCGGGTTGAGCTCAGTTGAGATGATGGAAGCCCTGTGGCTCATTGAGGAGGCGGGTCTGAAGAACTCGCTCGTGATGGTGCACTACCATATTGGCTCCCAAATTACGGAGATCAAGCGTGTAAAGAACGCTATGAAAGAAGCAAGCCGTGTGTTCTCGAAAATTTACAAGAACGGCTTCAATCTCCGCTACCTGAACATTGGTGGTGGTATTGGTGTCGACTACGACGGTTCTAAAACAAGCTTTTATGCAAGCGCGAACTATACACTTCAAGAATTCGCCAACGACGTTGTTTACCTTGTTCAAGAGGTGTGCCAGTCGGAAAATTGCCCGCCTCCCACGATTGTGAGCGAGAGCGGACGGGCTGTGGCGGCTTACCATGCAGTGCTCGTCACTGATGTGCGTGAAGTCGAGAAGATGGGTGGCGATATTCAGGATGTTGTTCTGGACGATAGCGATCATAAGTTGCTGCGTGACATGATGAATGTTCACATGCAGATGAACAGCAAGAACTACGTTGAATTCTATCACGACTCAATTGAATACCGCGATGAGTTGTTCACGCTTTTCGGGCTTGGATATTTGAGTCTCGAAGCCCGCGCCAAGGCGGAAGTGATTGTGAATGAGATTGCCAACAAGGCACTGCACTATCACGCGCTCTCGGGCGTACAGCTTGAAGAATTCGAGGAATTGGCGAAGAGTCGAACGAGCAAGTATCTTGCAAACTTCTCAATTTTCCAGTCGATTCCTGATTCTTGGAGTATCGAGCAACTGTTTCCAGTCATGCCACTCACGCGTTTGAACGAGCGCACCAGTAAAACCGGTGTCATCATGGATATCACCTGTGATTCGGATGGCTGCCTCGACAAGTTCGTTGATAAACGCGACGTCAAACCTTCGCTTGAGCTGCATGTTCCCCAATCGAATACGCCTTACCATATTGGCTTTTTCCTCGTGGGTGCATATCAGGAGGCACTCGGAAACAATCATAACCTGTTCGGAGCGGTGAACGAGTTGATTGTTCAAATCTCGCCTGCGGGTCAAATCGAGAACATCGAAGAGGTCAAAGGCGAAGACGTTGGTGAACTCCTGCGTGTGATGAACTACACCGATGAGGGGATTCTGACGGGTTATGCCAACCAATTGAAGGCACGCATTGAAGACGGTAAACTCAGCGCGACTGACGCTGACCACATCATGACTCAAGTGAAGGGCTACTTCTCCGAGTATCCGTATCTTCTCGTGAAGAGCAGACTCGAGATTATTGGCTAATTCACGCCTGATTCAGACATGGGCAGCTGAACTTTCATTCAGCGAGATAAGGATGTCTCCCATGAAGATGAATCTCCATGCCTTGGTTGGTTTACTTGTTGCTGCACTCTCTTCGACCACCTATGCCCAAGAGACAAAAGTGCTGCGTAGCCAATTGAAAGATCAAACGGCAGTCTCGCTGACGGTCTATTCCAACGGTCGTTCGATGATTCGTGAACGTCGCCGAGTGAAATTCGATAAAGGATTTGCTGCTCTCGAGCTTCAGGATGTGAGCTCACAGATGTTGAGCGAAACAGCCCAACTGCGTAACGTGAACGCCCCCGATGATTTGTTGGTTCTCGAACAAAATCTCGAATTCGACCTTCTTTCACCAACCAAGTTGCTCGAAAAATTCCTGGGAAGAAACGTCTCCGTGACTCGGACTCATCCTACAAATGGTTCCGAAAGCAGCGAGTCAGCTGAAGTTCTATCGACACAAAATGGTGTCGTGCTGAAGATGAAAGACAGGATTGAAACAGGGGTTCCGGGGCGTATTTCTTTTCCGGAAGTGCCGAAAAATCTCCGTGCTGAGCCGACCCTGAGCCTGCTCGTTGAAAGCCGTAAAAGCGGCGAGCAAGATTTGGAATTGAATTATCTGAGCGGGGGAATCACCTGGAAAGCGGATTATATCGCCGACCTCAACGAAAATGAAGATAAAATAAATCTGACTGGGTTTGTAACACTCACCAATCAAAGTGGCACGGCGTTTCGCAATGCAAAACTACAGCTCATGGCAGGTAGTATTCAAACTGTAGAAGAGCCTCGAGCCTATCGGCGCGCGAAGATGAATTATGCTGAGACTGCAGTCGATGCTATGCCCATGTCTGCAGCTGCACCACAGATGCAGGGTGAATCGTTCTTCGAATATCATTTATATACGCTGCCCCGTGCAACAACAATTTCTTCAAACCAAACCAAGCAGCTCACGCTTCTGCAAGTAGCAAATGTCCCCACTCGTAAGGAGATTATCTTTGAAGCCTCGAGTGGTTATTACTTGAATGACCTAGACGGCGGTGAGGAGGAAGAAGGTGCAGGCGGTGTAACCGACAATGTTGAGCTCGGAAACCCGATTCCCGGTGGCGTGTTCATTGCTTTTGAAAACGATAAACAATCGCGCCTGGGCATGGCACTGCCGGCAGGTATTGTGCGCGTTTACAAGCGCGACAAAGCAACGCTTTCACAGTTTTTGGGTGAAGATAAAATTAGGCACGTTCCCGAGAACGAAAGGGTGCGTGTGCGCTTGGGAACTTCTTTCGATGTCACGGCACGCAAGAGGCAGCTCTCGTACAAAAATCTGCCCACCATCAGGGAGCAGCGTAAAGAAGTGCGCGTGGTTGAATTTACAAACCGCGTCGTCTTTAGCAATGCCAAAGACCGCGAGCAGCAGGTGATTTACCGTGAAGGGTTGCCGGGTGATGCCAAAATCCTAAAAACGACATTCGAGCAGAAAATGCTTGGTAAAGGCACAGCGGAGTGGAGAACTGTTATTCCTGCCAAAGGGAAACGTGTGCTTGAATATACCGTGCGTGCAAAAATCTATTGATCCGGCTGTTTTGTAAGAGTCTGAAAAGTCAATGTAAAGTCTAAAAACTCGCAAATCTCGAACGCTTGTAGGTTTTTCTTTGGGTCTACCCCGCCTCGGCCGATACGTTATCAGACGTCGCGAAAAGGCGGGGACTGCATGGGCAACGAAAAAAATATCCATCGGATTAGTCTGTTGAGCCCTGTCTGTGCTGCCCTTTTCTCTATTGCTTCATGTTCACCGGGATCCCCGAACGGCTCCGTCAGTCCCGGGCTGCGCAAGGCATCGGCTCAGGCACCCTGCAAATCAAATACGAGTCAACAAAAGTTGACTGGAACAGAGTTGGATTTGAGCAGCGGCACTGAAAAAGCCAACCTGGAAAACCTCGTCCAGTATGACTCTGGTGGTTACGTGACTGTCCGGTTCAATGGCGTTGCAACCGGCGAGCAAATTTTCGGAACAAGAGCAGGTAACCCGGAGGGCGTGATTGACGTTCTCAACATACCCTACTGTACTGCAGCAAAACCCAGGGTTACTGAGGAGCAGCTTAAGAGTTGTGTTAGCAGAAGTGTTTGGGAAATCTTTCAAAATGAAAAAAACACAGCAGCAAAAATAAAGGTTTTGAACTCACCTTGGAGCCCAAAGAGTTACTACAAAAATTGCACGGCTCAGGTGACTGTTGATGAGGGCGACAGAGAAGCAAAAAATGGGATGCAGCGTGTGCGGCTCTGGACTGCCGAACATTGCTATCAAGCCTCTTATGCAACCGATGTGGTTGCTCATATGTCAACTGCAATGGGCTCCGCTGGAAAAGCAACTGATGCCTCTTATATTTCCCTTCCTTTGAATCAAGTTGATGGCATGGAATATGCAAAGCGGGTTGTATCTCACAATGGTTCAGGAGATCGAAACGATACTCTTTTGAGACACAAGATTTTCATTCTTAGGTCATTAGATGGGCGCTCAGCAGATACATACGCGCGCTCCCTAACACAGGGGTGCCTCAAAAATATTGAGACATTGCCGACGGGGATACCTTCTACTCGGTTCAAGAACGTCGATTGTTTTACGACGGCGGATCTTGCTACGTTCAAAGCCTCGATCTCATTATTGGCTCTGTCTGATCGAGGAGCTGGCAAGATACGTCCTGAGGAAAAAGCGTTTTCGGCGGATAAGCTACAAAGCAATCGTCGCAGCGCGATTGCGCGAATTATTAAGCTTGACAAGCAGCGTTCGAATCTTCTTGAGTCTACGGCTCAAGCTTTCAATGTAAATTTAAAATTCAGTTTTACGGACAGTATTTGGTTTGTGCGTCGTATTGTTAGCTTTGAACAAATGATTACTGCACAAATGGATGGGGTTCAAGCGTCGCGGCGATACGAGGCCATGGAATACGAGCTGAGTGAACAGAGGAAATCTGGACAGGAGGTTTTATCATCACCACAACAGCTCCAGTCTCTGCAAAATTATTTCAAGGAGGTTAACGTTGGAATTCTTACAAAAGACTTCGATCTTCTCACAGGGGCCGATGCTGCCACTGACCTTATGCAATGTCACACGTTGTTATTTCAGCCTCCTTCAGCTGCAATTTTAGGTACTCGATTTATTGTAAAGTCCATTACTGGTGGAGACTACGAGTGCTCTTATAAACTCGCTCCACCAGATACTGCTCGCTTTGAAGAGTACCTGGTTGGTGTAAACAAAAATTTCGAGGAATTTGTGGCTCAGCGGGCGCAGGTCTTTCTCCTCTCCCGGCTGGGTAATAAAACTCTTCCCGATAGTCATCGTCTCAAGATTTTCAGCACAGATAGCGATTCTTTGGCGAGTTTGAAAATGGGTGCATCGATAACCAGAACGATGTTTGATTCTGCGACACTGCGAAAAAATCCATGGGCAGATGCACCAGAAGGAAATGTATATAGAAAATTTGCAGAAACCGCGCAAACTCTCATGAAGCAGGGATGTCGTTACTCCGGGTTTCTGAGTCGTGCTTTTCCTGTCTATGCGAACATCAGTACACCCGGTGGCTTGATGTTTCTGAAGCATCCTCTGCTTCCTGTTGGCGTGGGTGCAATAACGAATCCTATCGTTATCTATCCGATTGTAGCTGGACGATTCGGCTCTGCAGAGTTTGACAGCTCAATATGTGGTCAAGAAGCCAGAGTGGGATTTCAACCAAGTGAAGGCAAGGTTTTTGCGGGAGGCGTGTTCAAGCCAAAGAGTTCCGCTATTGGCTTGGAAACGGATGAGTCTGTTTTGAACTTGGCACCTGAACGCGCAGCGTATGAGTACATGGCGCGCCGAGTCGTGTATCGTTTTGAGTCATCCGAAGAGACTCGGAAAGTATTTCCCTCTGATAGCGGGATGGGGTGGACCTTCTTGGGTTTTCCCTCTTTTGCTCTCTCTTCTCACAACGGCGAATTGACCAACGGTGCCGTGTTCCCAGACATGCCTGATATCAACACGGCAGACCCCGATGCTGCAGCTCCTGTGGATGCACAAGGGCGTCCTATTTTGGGTTGCGACGGGCGTTGATTCCAACAAAAGCGTTCTTGGGCTGTCTGACACCTCTGCGGAGATGTCTATTTTTTTGACAACTTTCCGAAAACGGCAAGTCAAGAAAAATCTTTATTTTCGGGCTATTTCCGAAAAATCAGGTTGGCCTAATCATTGCTAAGAATCCCTCGTACTCCATCGTGCTTGAGAGTGAGGGAGAGTGTCATGATCAACAAGGCTATTTTTCAAAAGGTTCTTCCCATCACAGCCGCTGCGCTTGTCGCTGTTGCTGGCTGTGCAAAGAAGTCCGAACCTGTTGATTCTGAAGTTGCGTGGCTTGCAAGCTCTTCGCTTTCGAGTGCTGAAGTCAATAAAGCTCTGCGCTCACGCATTGCTTTCCGTGTTAACCTCAAAACAAACCGAGCAACACTTTACAAAAATGGTGTTGCTGTAGACCAGTGGAACATTGCCAGTGCTGATGTGAGTGGTGCCTACCATAATGGTGAAACTCAATTCACACCAACCGGTATTTACGCGGTAGATGATCTGCAAATGTGTCCAGCATGGTACCCGCGCAAGCCAATCAATCCAGCCACTGGTCGCGAAGTTCGCAGCGAGGCTGAGCGCGCTGCTGTCTTTGCAAACAACCCTTCTATTTATGGCCCGTGCGGAGCACGCAATCCGCTCGGACGTTATGTGCTTTGGTTCCATGGTGCATATGGTCTGCATGGCAATTCCAACGAGAGCATTCTTGAACTCCCCACGGCTAATGAGCGGCGCGTTTCAGGCGGTTGCATTCGCAACCCTAATTCTAAGATTAAAGAGGTTTTCAGCGGGATCTTGAATACGTTCGGTGAGCTGTCTTCTTTCCGTGGCAGCGTTGCATCGATGGAAGCGCGCCCCATGAATCAGCGCTGGACTTTGACCAAGTCAGTTGCTTCGCTAAACATGCGCGTGGTTGTTGGAAACTGGCCAAATGATCCGGCTCTCAATTCCACTGTGGATGGGCCTGCAGCTCCAGTGGTCACACCAAAGCCAGAAGTCACGAAGCAGCCCGAGCGGGCTCCTGCTCCCGTTGCAACTGCAACACCCACTGTTCCTCCGGTTCCCGAGTCTGTTCCGGCGCTCAAGCCAAACAAACAATCTTGTTACATTGGCTCGGTCGATCAGGAGAGCAATATTGCACCTGTTTACTCCAGCGTTCCCAGTCCCACGGCAACAGTCTCGTCGTTCTATCGCAACGGTTGGCCTGTCACCGTATGGGCTGAGGTTGAGGGAACAAACTTTGTGAAAGTGAATCGGGGTTACCTCGATAAGAAATATCTGACCCGCTGTGCACCTGTACCCGAACTCTGACCGGTTGCCGTAAATGGCATTCAATGGCAATCATAGAGGGAGTCATCCCTCTGTGATTGCCTTTTTATTTTTTGGAGAATCGAATGCTGTTTCAGCTTTCGCCGTTGCTTCGTATCGGAGTGTGTTTGGGACTTGGTGTTGGTCTTATAAGTGCGGCAGGTGTTGCTGTTGCTCAAAGTGAGAACACGCCATCTGGAGCTTTACGCCGAAGCAAGAAGGTCGCACCTCAGCCACAGCCGGTGACTGCCAAAGAGGGCGAAACCATCGACGAGGAAACGGAAGCATCCCAAGGAGCGAAACCTGCGCAGCAGCCTTCCATTTTCTTCCCGGATTGGAAGCCTAACGCTCCCGGCTTTGGTCTGCGTCCCGTTCTTGGCTTTCAATACAGTTCTGATTCCCGCTCTGGAGCCAAGGTTGGTCAGGGGGAGTTTGGGCTCTATGCATTCGCCAAGGGAATTAATGTTGTTCCTGGAAATCCGGGTTTGCAGTTTGAACCAGGCTTTGGATACGCGCTCGGCGCTGCAACTGTGCAGCAGCCTGGGGAGCGCGAGAAATCAGGGAGCTATCGGCGTATTTGGGGCGGCCTCCAGGCTCCCGTTTACTACCGTTTCGTGCGCCAGCTCTTCGGTGTGAATTATGGTCTTGTTTCCGGAGGTCCGCTTCCATTGGCACGGCGCTTTCAATTCGTGAGTGATACGGGGGTGGCGGTGCTGCCACACATCTCTGCGCACTATACTCTGACCTACGATCGCACCTTCGGCGATGGTTCCGCTGCGCCAGAGCTCAACTCCTACGATCATTGGCTGCATGGGCGTTTGTCTGCAGGATTTCTTAATTTCTTTATTGATGCAGGCCCAGGGTTTTCAACTTCAAAACTGTCGCAATCGACAGAGTCTTTGAAAGTGAATTCTTCATCTTCGGAAACGTATTTGCTTGCCCGCTCTGGACTCGATCTTTTTACCGATAAAATCGGTTTAGATGCCCAAGCGAAATATATTTTCTCATCCACAACAGAGAGTTCGTTTGAGAGTGGCTCTGTGCGCTCACCACTCGATGACCTCGGTGGCGATGCGCGGCGTGTTGGGCTTCCTGAAGATAGCTTCCATGCGAGTGTGTTCTTTGGTTTGCGACGTGTCTTTGCGGGTGTGGGAATCGGTTGGCGCTATACGCTTGAGATTCTCAACATGAACGAGCGCAACAACACTAAGCAGCAGAAAACCGAGAGCAACGGTCTTGGCATTTTTGCCTCTGTGAATTTCTGAAACGGCTTTGTCGGTGTCAAGTTCTTCGACACCCTTGAAGGCATAGGAAATTAATAAAATCTGAATCTTATGCGTTGGCGCAGTGTTTGCTGCTCGTTAATAAACACAGCGTGCGGAGGTTCAGAATGAAGTTTCAGGTTGTTGCTCTTATGGCCGCTCTTCTTGTTGGTTGCGGTTCGGCTCAAGACCAAGAGGCTTTGAATTCCGAGGTGGCATCACTCTCCAGCACCAATTTGCGTGTTGAGTGCTTCAAATCAATCGAGGCGCGCGATGTTGTTTTGCGTGATCGCCTCACGCTGATTGTGCAAGGTAAGTCTGTGAAGCTCACCCGCCTGCGAACTGAGAAAAGAGCGGATAGAAGTTTCTCGATCAGTGATACGCTCACGGGTTCCAACAATACGATTTACGATGGTGCGGTGGTGAAAAAGACTCACGTACGGATGCTGCTCACTCCTGCTGAGCATGTAAAGAACAACAATGGGCAGAGCACTTCAGCACAGCTCCGGCATGCATTGATTGAGTACTCTCAAGGTAAAGTTAAAGTGACAGACCCTGATACGAAGATTCTTCTGAGTCACGAGAATTGTCGTACTGCCTCTTTTTGATCCGGAAACCGAAGAACATTTCGTTTAGCCTCTTCTCTTAAACAAAGAGTCAAACCACTGACGCCCGAGAGTGCCTGACCAGCGCCTCGGGCTTTCGTAGGATGTTCCCACCCTCAGTTGAAAAATGAAGCGTGGTGGAGACAGTGGCGATGGCGGTGAAGAGCAACGATGTTGTGCAGCAGATCAAGAAATATCCTGGGCAAAAGGTTAAACTGGCAGTTGTTGACATCGATGGCATCCTGCGCGGTAAAGTGATTCACATGAAAAAATTTGAGTCAGTTGCACAGGGCGGACTTGGTTTCTGCAATGTTGTACTGGGCTGGGACTCGAACGATGTTTGCTACGATAACGTTGCGTACACAGGCTGGCACAGCGGCTATCCCGACGCTCAGGTCTTTTTGGATCTGAACACTTACCGCACGGTGCCCTGGGATCACGATGTCCCCTTCATTCTGGGTGATTTCTGGAAAGCACCGGGCGAACCTTTGCCTCTGTGTCCGCGCAATCTTCTCAAAAAGATCCGCACGCAGGCAGAAAAGGCGGGATTCCAGGCATTCTTCAGTCAGGAATTCGAATGGTTCAATTTTATGGAAAGCTCCGAGAACCTGCATGAGAAGGGTTTTCATGAACCCGAGACTCTCTCCAAAGGCATGTTTGGATACTCTTTACTGAGACCAATACAAAACAACGGTTTCTTCAACGACCTGTTCGATCTGCTCAATAAATATAATGTTCCGCTTGAGGGTCTGCACACCGAAACAGGACCTGGTGTTTACGAAGCGGCACTCATTTACAGCGATATTCTTGAAGCTGCCGATAGAGCAGTTCTGTTTAAGGGAGCAGTCAAGGAGATCGGGAGCCTGCACGGCATTACGCCGACGTTCATGGCGAAATGGAATGCGTCACTTCCCGGGAGTTCCGGGCACGTGCACCAGAGCCTCTGGAAGAACGGCAAGAATATTTTCTTCGATGCCAAATCTCCCGATCGCATGAGCCAAATGATGAAACATTACATGGCAGGCGTGCTGCACTGCATGCCACACCTGACTCCCATGTATGCACCTACGGTGAATAGCTTCAAGCGCTTGGTTGAGGGTGCTTGGGCACCCACCACTCTCACCTGGGGAATCGATAATCGTACAACCGCGCTGAGGGCTCTTCCTGGATCCGATAAATCCACACGTCTCGAGTTACGCGTTGTCGGTGCAGATGCAAACCCTTATCTGGCGATGGCTGCATCTCTGGCTTCTGGTCTTTATGGAATCAAGCACAAACTTCCGTTGAATGTGAAACAGAGCAAAGGTAACGGCTACGCCGATAAATCTAATGGCACCTTACCTCGAAATCTCTTCGATGCGGCCACCGCAATGCGCGATTCCAAGCTTGCCAAAGAGCTTCTCGGTGCGGAATTTGTAGATCATTTTACCAACACAAGACTTTGGGAGTGGCGCGAGTATTCAAAGGCTGTCACCAACTGGGAAATGAAACGTTACTTTGAGATTATTTGAGGAGAATGGAATGAACTGGACCGGTCGCTATGGTTATAATTTCCCGACGTCCATCCGCTTTGGCGTGGGAGTCATCGAAGAACTCGCTCCCTATTTGCAAACGCAGGCGCTAAAGCGCCCACTGCTGGTCTCAGATAAAGCGGTCGTGCAGTTAGACTTTTTCAAAAAGGTGATTGCAGGCCTCGAAAAGGCGGGGCTGTCGCCAACGGTTTACTCTGGTATCTCCAAGAATCCGGTTGAGTCAGATGTTCATGCAGGAGTGGAACACTTTCATAAAGAAAAATGTGATTCTGTGATTGGACTGGGCGGAGGTGCAAGTCTTGATGTTGCCCGAGCCATTGTTCTCAAGGCTTACCACACGCGACCTCTGTTCGACTACGACGATGCTCTGGGTGGCGACAAGTACGTGACCGAAAAGGTGCCGGCATTCGTCACCGTACCAACAACAAGCGGCACGGGATCTGAGGTTGGCCGCAGTACAGTGATTGCAGAAAATACGACACACAAAAAGCGTATTTTGTTTTCTCCGCGACTGATCGCCAACAAGGTTTTCGCCGATCCGGCTTTGTCGGTTGATTTGCCTGCACATGTGACAGCTGCAACAGGAATGGATGCCTTGACCCATAACGTTGAAGCCTTTCTCTCCAAGGGTGTATCGCCTCTGTGTGATGGTATTGCCGTCGAGGCAATACGTTTAATTTCCGAGTCGCTTGAGAACGCTACGAAGAAGCCGCATGACCTTGAGGCGCGAGCGAAGATGATGATTGCGTCCTTGATGGGGGCAACTGCCTTTCAGAAAGGACTCGGTATCATTCATTCCATGGCTCATCCGCTTTCAACAGTTTTCGATACACACCATGGTCTCGCAAATGCTGTGATGATGCCCTACGGACTGGAATTCAATAAAGACGTTTGCGCGGAGAAGTATGAGTATCTCGAGAAAATTCTTGGAACCTCGAATTTCATTGCATGGGTTCGGGATCTCAACAATCGCGTGGGTATTCCTTCTTCTCTGAAGGCAATGAATTTGGATGCTGGCAAAGTTCAGGAGCTCTCTGACTTGGCTATCGACGACGCTTGCCATCATTGCAATCCAAAACCCGTCACGCATGCTGACTTTGAGCGTCTTTTTAAGCAGGCGTTTCATGTGTGATGGATGCTTTTGAAGATGGCTAAATCAGGGAGACACCTTGATGCTTAAAATTGGCCTCAGCGCCTGTTTCATGTATCCCGACCCTGCGCGTGTTGTCTTTGGTCATAAGAGTTTGACCTATATGGAAAACGACATGGCACGATACGTTGCGCGCGAAGGTGTCATGCCGGTTCTTATTCCTGATCTGCCGCGTGAAAGACTCTTGCCCATTCTTGAGCAGCTCGATGGAATTGTTTTTCAAGGTGGGGCAGACCTTTGTCCTGAAACCTACAATGAACCCTATTTAGACAAAGCTCGTTGGCCAGGAGATCGTCATCGTGACCTTTATGAGCTAAGCCTGGCGGACTTTTTCTTCAAAAAGGGTCTACCCATTCTTGGTATTTGCCGTGGCTTCCAGCTTTTGAATGCGTACTTTGGTGGAACTTTGCATCAGGACATCGGTACTGAAATACAGACAATCACCGAACACCGCAATGCTCAGACGTACGATAGAGTGCATCACGGTGTTCGTTTGAGCCATGGTGGTTGGCTAGAGAGCATTTACGGAAAGAATGAGCTTGAGGTGAATTCTGTGCATCACCAGTGCATCAAAAATATTGGTAGTGACCTTGTTGTTGAGGCGCGCAGTGGCACTGATGGCATTATTGAGGCGTTTACTTATTTGGGTTTGAAGAAGAATTTTGTTGCCGCGATTCAGTGGCATCCTGAATTTTCTCCAACATTGAATGGTGTGGTCGACGATCCTGAGCCTATTTTCTCCAGTTTTATGAGTGCTGTCGTCGCGGCGAAGATTAAGTCGCGTTGAGTTTAAAACACATCACAGGAGCATAAGATGCAGATTTTGAATCCAGCAACAGGTGAATCGATCGGGCGTGTTGAGGCCGATGACGCAGCTTCTGTACGTGAAAAATTTGCAGTGGCGCGTGATGCGCAACCTGCTTGGGCTACTCGACCTCTGCAGGAGCGTGTGTTGCTTGTTAAACGCTTCGGTGAGCTCCTCAAGCGCGATCTTGAGCACGTGGCACGCGATATGACTCTTGAGATGGGTAAACCACTTCAGCAGGCGCGCAACGAAGTGAATGGGAGCCTCAACAAGATTCGCTTCTTCACCGAGGAGGTCGAAAAGACTCTCGCTCCAGAAAAAGTACGGCAAGACGGTAACACGGAAGAGATTCTTGCGTTCGACCCGCTGGGTGTCGTGTTAAACATTTCAGCATGGAATTATCCAATTCTCGTTGGTTTCAACGTTTTTCTTCCTGCACTGCTGTGTGGCAATGCGGTTGTCTACAAACCTTCCGAACACGCTACACTCACAGGGCTTCACCTGACTCGTCTGCTGCATGAAGCAGGCATTCCGCAGAGCGTTTTTATCGCTATTGTGGGTGATGGCGTTGTGGGAGCTGAACTGCTTAAGCTTCCCTTTGACTGTGTTGGTTTTACCGGCTCCTTCGCCACGGGCAAGAGAATTTCGGAGACTCTGGCAGGCCGTATGACACGGCTCATTATGGAATTGGGCGGCAAGGATCCTCTCTATGTGACTGAAGAATGCGGTGACCTGGATGCTGTAGCAGATGCCGTTGCAGAGGGTGTTCTCTACAATAATGGCCAAAGCTGCTGCGCTGTTGAAAGGGTTTATGTGCATGAGAAGATTCACGACGCTTTTGTTGAGAAGTTGAAGGCTAAAATGCAGTCGTGGAAGGTGGGTGACCCACTCGACCCATCAACGCTCTGTGGTGCGATCACTCGGCAAAGTCAGATTCCGTTTTTGCAAAATCAGGTTGACGACGCCATCGCTAAAGGGGCGAAGCTTGTCCTTGGTGGTAAAGCACTGGAGGGCAAGGGGCAGTTTTTTCCACCCACACTTCTTCTGAATGTAAATCATAAAATGGACATCATGCGGGAAGAGTCTTTTGGGCCGATTATTGGTGTGATGAAGGTGAAAGACGATCACGAGGCTGCGCAGCTGATGAACGATTCTGAGTATGGCCTAACGTCGTCGGTGTATTGTAGAAACCTTGAGCGTGGAAAAAGAATCTTGGCTCAAATCAACACAGGGACAGGATACTTGAATTGCTGCGATCGCGTTTCAGCCTGGCTTCCTTGGTCTGGGCGCGGAGCCTCCGGTGTGGGGTCAACCCTTTCGAGGTTGGGTATTTATGCCTTCTGTCATGCGAAAGGGCTTCACGTTCGTTCTTAATGCGAAAAGACTTCTCGGTCTTAGTTTAATTTCAACCCCACGTTTCTCAAGTGATTATCGGAGTTGTTTAACTTTCAAATAAGAAGCTCCGATACTGTCTATAGGAAGAACAAACGAGGGTGAATAAATGAAGTCATTTTTGAGTCTGTCTCTTGCGTTGATCGTTGCTCAGGGATGCGGCCAGCTTTCTCTCTCGGCGGAGAGCGATGCGAATAGAATTTCATCCGATACTCGCATCCCCGAGAAGAATGAGATGGTCTCAGTTGACTCTCAATTGGACTTGAAAGCTGCAGGGGACGAGAAGGCTGCGGAGGCCGTTGAGGCCGGAAGTGAAAAAGCTCCCGAAGCATCAGTGAGTGCAGACGCAGATAAAAAACTTGCCGCACTCAAGGTGAGCAGTGCAGCAGAGAAACCTTCTCTTGCCCGCGTCACTTTCCAGCTTCTGCCTGAGGCAGGTGTGGCGGATAAGTCACTGAGCGAGAAAGTCGTTCTTGAAGAGAAATTTCCTGCAGATGTTGGTGCAGCAAGCATCCAATCCAAATCTTCTTTAAAGTTGCGTCAGGAGCGTTCTTATAAAGTGACTGTCGAGCAAATTAAGGATGCAAAAGTTCTGCAGACAACCACACTGACTTTTGAATTCAAGAGAAAGTCGAGGCAAAAGCTTGAGATTGCAACGAGCCAGTTGAGCGGCGTGATGTTGCGCTACGGCAAGTCGAGCTCGGAGGTTTTGCGCGAATGCCCTGCGGGACAATTCATGAGTGGTATTGGTTTTAACGATATCCCCATTTGCCGCGTGGTTGAAGCGAGCGTCGCTCCGGTAGAAGCAGCCAAGAAGGCCACGCCTGCTGTGATTGCACCAGATGCAAAAGAGAAGGCCGAGGAAAAACCTACTGAGGAAAAGAAGGCAGCACAGTCGCTCCCGAGTTGCGATGCTCGCAGAAAGTGTGCACAAAGTCTTAAGGATAAGTTGATTCAGGTGTGAATCATTCGTACCCAAGAACATTTTATTATCGAACCGGGTCAACCTGACGTTGACCCGGTTTTTCTTTGACTGCGTAAGAAAAGCAAAGTCGAGCTGTTTTTTGTTTTTTTTTGCACTACTTTCAGGAACTTGGAGACTTATTCTTTTGGGTTCGGATAAGTCGCCCGATACACACTGGGGGCGTTTATGACTTTGCAACGTCGTTCTATGCCTGCGGTAAGTTTGCTTTGGCTCGCATGCACTGTGCTGTGGGCCTGCAGCAATTCTTCACAAAACAACACACTGTGCGCCCCTACGAATTCTAACGTGAGTGCGCCCAGTCGGCTTTTGGAACTTGATTCTAACATCCAAAATGTAAAGGGAAGTGGCTCTGGTTACCTAGATATTGAAGCGATCGATGAATCCGGACGAGCCGTCCAGCGGCGTTGCAGTGTGATGCTTGCGCCCGATGAAAAAGATGCGAGTATCATCAAGGTTTGGACTGCGGTTCACTGCCTCTTCGATGCTGATTCTCTTGAGTTTGAAAACTCCAAATACACTCTGCACGTCTTCTACAAAAACGGGTATCTTCCGCTCCCCATTCAATTTGAGGAACTTGCGAAGCTGGGTAAAGCCGCCCGAGCTGTTGCGCCCGTTTTAAGTTCCTTTCCGGAGAAGGAACGTAATCGCTGGCGGTTCGCCTTGAGTGATGACAGTGTCCTGCCCTGTCAGGAACAAACCAAAGCGTTTGCAGCACAGCTCGGCTCTGCAAAGAAGAACATTGCCTGCTTTTCAAAAAATGAGCTGCGTTTGCTGCGAGGCAAAGTGCAGGCAACGGCGGAAACAGAGAAAAAGCTAAACGTCGTGCTCGATGCTGTTCGACAGCGGCGTGAGAAGACTCAATCTGCTCTTCCAGAGCTTGAGAAAAGATATCTTTCAGCTGTGGAGAGTTTCCGCCCCCTCTCAGCCAAGTTTCCTTTGTACATGCGCACCTATGGGTACTGGATGAATGACGTGCATTGCTCCACTCCAGATGTCGACCTCCCGAGTGATGCTGACGGTCGCAAAGAAACAAAGAATTTTTGTGAACAACGCGATCTTTACAAGATGGCAATCAAGCAAACTGTACCTGAATACTACTCTGACTTTGCAAAGGTCGCAGATGCAAAGCCAGCCAATCTTGTTGAGCTCAAGGCTCTCCATGGCTCCGTTTTCGGTTGTCAGCTCGAGAGCCTCGATGCGTTCACGGCTGGGGTTCCGGACGTATCCACAATTTGCGACCGAGAACGCCTAACGCGGATGGTCTGGGCAAAACTGATCAAAAGTGGAATTGCTTCATTCACCGATAATTCGTTCGCAAAGCCAGGAGTCTTTGGACTCACACGTGAGTCATATTTCACAATTCTGTTTAATAGCAGCCAAAGAGAGGGGGGGGCCTTAGCTGCAGCCAACACGCGGCAAGGTAACATTCTTGAGGTGTCTCCCTCCCTGGGAACATTGAGTCCGACAGAATTCAACAATCAGGTTATCCTACTGAATTTTGATAACCAAAATGGCCGTCTCAGGCTCAGCAAGAGCGACAGCGGCTCGATGCTTTCTGTTTTTGGTACGGTGCCCATCGCATCCCTGTCGACGCTCGATCAAGAACCAACGTCAGGGGGAACGAGCATCTTGCCTCTTCCCACTCACTCAGAGGACGAGGAACCAGTCGCGACAACATCTCGCTGCAAGTAAACTTCCCGCCTGTTTTATCAGTGCTTGGATTCGGTGCTCGAATTCGGAGTTGGGTTTTGGGCTTGCCGGCTTGCGCGAGCTAGACGGATGCGCTCGAATCGTTTTTCGAGTGCCTGCTGATTCGTTTCTATAGCCTTGCGTTTGCGTTCTTCAAGGCGGCGCGTTGTTTCTTCGGCGCAGTGGGGGCAGAACTCATTTTCGCGGTACAAAGGACTCTGCTTGTCTTCGGGTGAAAGGGTCGCCCAGCAGACGTAACACATGTCATGCTCTGTTTTCTTGAGTCCGCTGTTTACAGCGACGCGGTGGTCGAAAACGAAACAATCACCTTGATAGTGGTTGTCGCCCCGCATCTGTTTGGTTTGTTCGAAATACTTAAGGATTCCGCCCTGAATTTGGTACACTTCGTCGAATCCAACTTGGCGCATGTAGGCTGTTGCTTTTTCGCAGCGGATTCCTCCGGTGCAGAACGTCACGACGCGTTTGTTCTTGTTTTGAAGGAACTGCTGCTCGACCCAGCTCGGGAATGTTCTAAATGTGCGTATGTCTGGAACGATAGCGTTCTTAAAAGTTCCGAGTTTGGTTTCGTAGTCGTTGCGGGTGTCGAGGAGAATGACCTCGTCACCGTTGTCGAGCCACTGTTTGAGGGTCTTGCCATCAACGTGCTTCCCAGTGAAGTGTTCTGGGTCGATACCCGAACGCCCCATGGTGACGATTTCCTTCTTTTGTTTGATGAGCATCCGTGAGTAGGGGTTGAACTCGCTCGTGGAAAGCTTGAATTCAATATCAGCAAAGCGCTCGTCGTTTTGGCAGTATGAAACGAACTTTTGTGCAGATTCGGGAGTTGCCGCAACATATCCATTCACACCTTCGCAGGCGAAGATAAGCGTTCCCTTCATGTCGAGCCCGCTTGTCAGGACACGGAATGCCTCGGCCGTTGCGGGCACATCCTCAATCCGGACAAATTTATAGAAGGCAAGGTTGTGAAAGGTTGTCATGGCACTGCTCCCGTGCTGGCTCAGGCGTTCATCTCGGCAAAAAGTTTTTCGAGCAGGTCTTTATCTTTGCGTTCCCATGCTTCGAAAACGCGGCGTGCTTCGCGGTTGACAAGCGCTTTGGTGCGGAAAAACTCGCCGAACTCATTCTTCTCTTTGAGTGTGCGCAGAACCTGAACGTTGGCAGCCTCGATCATGAGGATGCTCGCGCCGCGGCGCAGGATCATGTTGTTGAGTTTCCATTCAAGTGAAACTGCCATTGAATTGAAGGCCATGGGTGCACTCCTTGCCTGAAGTTTAACGTTTTGGGGTCATACTCCAGAGGGTCAAGTGCCGCAAGAGAAGGAATTTTGTGGTTTTTTTAGGTTATTTTGGGGGGTTGTGTTTGATTCCTGGCTGCATCCCGGAAAAGTGACGCCTGTGGTCAGGGTTGCCGGGTGCCAGGAATCTGGTCTGCGTATCCTGAGAGGAGCACGTCTGCGTCCCTTCATGTTTTTCGAAGGGGCATATCAGGAGGGTTTCAGGGGTGGCGACCAAATACACGGGTCCACAGAAGGCAGCCATTCTGCTCCTCGCTTTCGGTGAGGAAATCTCAGCTGAGATTTTCAAGCAGATGAATGAATTCGAGATTAAGCGTGTCGGTAGCGCGATGAGCCGTCTCGGTCGTGTGGATGGAGAAACGATCGATGAGGTGATGGAAGAGTTCTATCACGTTTTGCAAAGCAACAAAAAATACTTTTTCGGTGGCAATGAGTTCACCAAAAAACTCCTTGAAACTGCTTTTCGCGACGGTCAAGCAAATAACTATATTGAAGACCTTGCACTTGAGACCGCTGCCACCCTTGAGTCTCTGGAACTCATCGATTCCAAAATGCTCTCAAACATTTTGCGCAACGAACATCCGCAGACTATAGCCCTTGTTCTCGCGCATCTGGAGCCAAAAAAGTTCGGTGAGACTCTCAAGCTCTTACCAGACAGTTTGCATACAGAACTGATTCTGAGAATCTCCCGTCTTGAGGCAGTCTCGCCTGAACTTATCGATGAAATTGATGATGTACTGCGTGGCGAAGTGCAGCGTATGGGTAATGTCACTCAGCAGCAGATTGGTGGTGTGACACCTATCGTTGAAATGCTCAACATGATGGACAAGGCGACCGAAGAAACCATTCTCGACCGCCTTGAAGAGCGTGATCCAGACCTCACGGAAGAGATTCGTAAGAAGATGTTCACATTCGAAGACCTCATCAAGATTGATGACCGAGGCATTCAGGGCATCATGCGCGAAGTTAAGATGGAACAGCTTAAGCTGGCCATGAAGACGGCGTCCGAAGGTGTCAAGGAGCTTCTCTTCAAGAACATGTCCTCTCGTGCTGCAGAGTCACTGCGCGAAGAAGTTGCGAACGCAGGCCCTGCAAAGATCACTGACGTCGAGGCGGCGCAGCAGGGTATTGTGCAGATCGCTCGGCGCCTTGCCGATGAAGGCAAGATCGTTATCGCAACAAGTGGTGAAAACGCTCTGGTGTAACGCTGCCAATCCTGGAAGGATGATCGCGCATGACTCGTGGACGTCTGGTAAAGAGAGCAGAGCAAGACAAGCTTTCTGGTATGCAGGTTGAGAATTATCCATGGAAGGATTTCACAACCGACAGCATACTGCTGCCCGACAACCCGCGTAAAACAGTCGTTCTCGCGCAGAGTCATCCCCAACAGGAATTGAAGCGCAAAGTTCAAAAGCCACCAGAATTTTCACGCACATTCGGCTCGCCCGCAAAGACACTCTTGCCGGAAGACATGACGGCCGAATTCTTGGCAAGTCAGGAGGAACTGCGGCAACGCAAGCGTCGTATGCAGATGGATGAAGATGAGGCTGTTGCTCTCGAGATCCTCGACATCACCGAAGAAAACTCTGAAATGGGAAGCGCCGGCGCTGTTGCTGAAGGCGGACAAATGAGTCCCGGAGAGGCGAATGCAGATGCTGCAGCTTCCGTCTCCAAACCTGGCGCGAGAGCTGCGACTGGTCCAGATATCAGTGACCTCAGTAAGCTAGCCGCGCAAAATAATCGTGGCTTTGGCGACAGCGCGTTGTCCTTTACGGAAAGTGGAGCTGGTCTGGAAGACGTCGAGGCTCGTATCCGTGATGCTTATGAGAGTGGCTTTGCGAAGGGACGCACCGAAGGAGAGAGCGCTGGTTATCAATCTGCGTTGCAAGAATATGAAAATAAGTCTGCTGAGCCTGCAGATGCTAGCCAAGTTCCTCTCCAGACTTATGAGCAGGGGCTTGACCAGGGGCTCGAGCAGGGCAGGGCAGAGGGACGCGACCAAGCACTTCAAGAGGCTGAAGAGAAATACAACCATTCTGTTGTTCTATTCACACGCGCCTTGTCGGAGCTTCAGCATCTCAAGGGTGAATTGCTCTCCACAGGTCGTGAAATTTTTGCAGAGATTGCTCAGATCTGCGCAGAGCGTGTGCTGCGGCAGAGCGTCAAGTTAAATGACGAAGCTTTGCGGAGCGTCTTTGAGGCTGCAACGGCACAGTTTCAGAAGCAAGATGAGCTCAAAATTGAGATGCATCCCGAAGATCTCGCACGCATCGAGCCACAATTGGCTGAAGAGCAGCGGAAGCATTTCCGATTGGTTGCTAACACCTCACTTCAGCGCGGCGATCTTAAGATTGAAGCCAACAACGAGGTTGTGTCTCTCGATCTTCACAGCACTGTTCAGCAGATGATTGATTCCTTAAAAGATGATCTTTTCGACGCGAGCAAAAAAGACGACAGCACCGAAAAAGCAGGGTGACCCATGTTTTCAGCGAATGCGCTCCAGAAGCTTCGGCAGGCCAGACCTGCCCTCGCGCGTGAACCTCTCGTTCTCGACAAGCTCGGTAAGGTGCTTGAGGTCGTCGGTACGGTTGTTGAGGCTGCGCTTCCGGGCGCGCCGCTGGGCGCTCTTGTGCGGATTTTTGATCAGCGCAAGAGCTACAGCATTGATGGCGAGGTGGTCGGCTTTCGCCGGGATCGTGCTCTTATCATCCCCTTTTCTGATCCAACCGGTGTGTGCGCCAATGCTCTGGTTCAGTGCGTAGAGCGTGAACCAAAAATTCGTGTCGGTGCTCATCTCATTGGCCGCATTGTCGATCCCTATCTGCGTCCGATGACCGGAGATCCAATTCCGCCTCTTGCAGGTGTGCCTTGGTCTATTGTTCGTGAACCTTTAAATCCCCTTTTGCGCCGCCGTATCCATGATCCTCTGGATTTGGGCGTGCGGGCAATGAACACCATGTTGACTTGTGGTGAGGGGCAGCGCGTTGGAATTATGGCCGGTTCAGGTGTGGGAAAGAGCGTGCTTTTGGGCATGATTGCGCGCTATACGCAGGCAGACCTCAACGTCATTGCTCTGATTGGTGAGCGGGGACGGGAGGTGCGCGAGTTTCTCGAAGAGAACCTTGGTCCAGAAGGCCTTGCTCGCAGCATCGTTGTTGTTTCAACGGGCGATCAAAGCCCGCTGGCTCGTATTCGTGCTGCACATGTTGCAACTGCGATCGCCGATTTTTTTCGACAGGGCGGAAAAAAAGTGTTGCTGATGATGGACTCCTTGACCCGCGTTGCGATGGCTCAGCGTGAGATTGGGTTGGCTGTGGGTGAGCCTCCCACCACCAAGGGCTACACACCATCAGTCTTTTCGATGTTGCCACGTCTGCTCGAGCAGGCTGGAAATTCCGACAGTGATGGTTCTGTGACCGGGATTTATACTGTTCTTGTTGATGGCGATGATTTCAATGATCCGGTCACCGATGCTGCGCGAAGTATTCTCGATGGCCACGTAAATCTCTCTCGCCAACTCGCTGCTCGAAATCACTTTCCTGCAATAGATATTCTAACGAGTGCAAGCCGCGTGATGGTTGATATTACCGATGACCGTCACCGCAACGCAGCGGGGCAGATCCGCGAGTGGATGGCTACCTATCAAAAGAATGAAGACTTGATCAACATTGGTGCATATAATCAGGGAACGAACCCGAAAATCGACAAAGCGATACAAATGCAGAGTCGCATTGATTCTTTCCTGAGTCAGGGAAGAAATGAGATCTCAAACTACTCTGAATCACTTGAACGGCTCTTTGAACTCACGGAGCTTGAATGAGTCGATTTGTTTTTAGGCTACAGCGCGTTCTTGATATCCGCATTCAGGCTGTGGATGAAGCGCAAACCTATTTGGAGAACTGCCGCAAAGTCGTATCCGAACTGCGCCGTATGTTGCTTGAAGAACGCGATTTATATCTTTCCGAGCGTGACACTTTGAATGAAGCTATCCGCAGCGGTGAGACCTTCAAATATCCAATGTTCGAGCAGAGTTTGGAGAAGCGTAAGTCGAGAATGATGGAGCTTCTTGAGGCAATCAGGGTTGCAGAGTCAGACGTCGACATTGCTGAACAGCATCTTCTCGTCTGTCGAAGAAATCTGAAAGTCTTGGAAAACCTGCGCGACAAAAAGCAGGCCGAGCACGTTGATTTGCAGGAGCGAAAAGAGCGAAAGTTTCTCGATGAACAGGCAACCCTCAGGCATGCGCTTTCCGTTTATGATTCCTCAAGGGAGTGAGGTCGTGTTATGAAGTCCCTCCATCTGCTTTTCGCAGCAAAACTTATTGCTCTCGCTGGGCTCGGGGGCTTCATGTATGCAAATCATCAAGCCAAGGCAGAGGATTCCAAAGAGAGCCCCGCCGCAGCGGGCAAGGACTCTGAGTCTTCTGGGAAGCTCCCAGAGATTCCCGAAAATGGGCTCACTCTCTCGCGTGCGGCTGAAATTCGGAATCAGTTGCTGTTGATGCGAAAAGACGTGGAACAAAAGATCGAGAAGCTTAACGTTGCTCGCCAAGGATATGATCGCTCCAAAGGCGAAGTTGAGAGCAAACTGAAGAGAATTGAGGAAGAACGCAAACTGCTCGAGGAAACACTTCAAAAAGAGCGCAAAGCAAAAGATGAACGCCTTTCTGAAACTTTAGAGTTCATCTCCAAGATGGAGCCCAAAAAAGCTGCTCCATTGATCGAAACCATGGACAGAGACCTTGTGATGCAGCTTTTGCGTAAATTGCCTCCACGCCAGGTCACAAAACTTCTTGAGTCCGTGAATCCGAAGAAAGCAACCGAAATTCTTGAATACTATACTCGTATCCGCTCGGGCCGGGAGTATGAGCTGTTGCGTGAAATGGGTCTGTGTGCAACGGACACCGAGGAGGGAACAAATGACAAGTCGAAGACCGACAAACCAGGCCCCACAGGGCAAACCCCGGGCACCGCGCCCATCCCCGTTGCAGCAGACTCCGGACAGGCCGCAGCAAAGGCAAAGGAGCCAGGTGCCGACACCGCGCCCCCAGCCGAGACAGGATCTGCCGCTGCGAAATCAAAGGAGCCAGGAGGCGAGCCAGCGTCCGACACCAAGGAGGCCTCTGCAGCGGGAGCCGCAGCGACACCGGCCGCAGTTGTACGATAATCAGAACGCGACCTTTTTTGTGAGCACCATCCATGGCCTCGAGCAGGAGCTTGCCGACGAAATCTGCGAGCTAGCTCAGGATCTCGGAATCCAATTGACCGAAAATCCTGTGGTCGCGAGCGCAGGGGTTTACGTACGCGGCCCTTGGAGCTTTTGCTTGGCCATGAATTTGGGTTTGCGGTGTGGGAGCCGCGTGCTGTGCGAGGTTCTTGAGATGGACGTGCGCTCTCTTGAGGACGTCTACAATGCAGTACTTGGCCTGAAATGGGACACATTATTCGATTCTGAAATGACGTTTTCGGTTCAGTCGAGCTCAAGTGATACCTCGATCAAGTCGAATGCTCTCAATTTGAAAATCAAAGATGGCATTGTTGATGCATTCAAAAGAGCTCTCGGGCGGAGACCCAACGTTGACAAGGAAAGCCCCCAGGTTCGGATCATGGCTCGCGTGCACCGCGGGCTGTTGTCGGTGAGTCTCGATACCACAGGTGTACCATTGGCTATGCGCGGCTACCGCAGTGCAACTCATGATGCTCCTCTGAGCGAGCTTCTCGGAGCTGGTTTGTTGCGGATGACTGGGTGGCAGAAGCTCTGCCGGGAATTGAGAAAAGAAAATCCAGAAAGGGTGTACTTTTCAAGGGTGGAAACTCACCAAAATCGGTCAGCTGAACAGCAGGAGAGCGGCAAGGAATCCGCTGGCGAACTCAAACGACGCATCCCCGAGGCCATTGTGCTTTCGCCGGATTTGATAGATCCCATGTGCGGCACTGGGACTTTCGCAATTGAAGCTGCATTGCAGCTGCTCAATCGCCGCCCGCAGCTCGATCGCGCAGGTTTCGCCTATGAGTATCTCAGTGTGATTCCATCTTCAGTTCTCAAACAAGAAGATAGAATTCGCCGCAGTCTTCGCGCTCAGGAGCTTTCACTTCTCGATGCATTCAAGAAGGTTGCTCAGTACAGAAGAGACGCAATGGGACAGAACACGCCGAGCGATGCTGTTTCACCATTTTTGCTGTGCCGCGATACCGACTCGAGCGCGATTTTGGCGGCAAAAAAGAATGCAGAGAATGCAGGCGTAACAAAACTGATTCAGTTCGAAAAAGGAAATGTACTGGGGCTTGAGGTTCACGCTCCCGCGGGCGTTGTTGTCATGAATCCTCCCTATGGCGTGCGCCTCGGAGAGGAGGAACAACTCAAAGGCCTCTACAAAGAAATCGGTGATACGTTGAAAAAAGAATGCAAGGGGTGGCAGGCGTGGATTTTGGCCGGCAGCACCGCTTTGGGCGGCTCAGTGGGGCTCCGGCCAACTCGCCGCAAGAAGGTCTTCAACGGCGGTATCGAGTGTCTGTGGTTACAGTACGTCCTCTTTTGAGACACGGTGCAGCTTGATTAGGTTGGTCGGCTGCATCGAGGCCAATGGTATGCCACCCGTGATGACCAACAAATCGCCCTCTTTTGCCATTCCTTTTTGAACTATCGACTTTGCAATCTCGTGCAGGGCACCGTCGGTATCGAAGAACATAGCATTCTGCAGTCCGCTTACCCCACGCACCAAGCTCAGTTTACGCACCACATCGGGACGCGGGCTGAGCGCAATGACAGGAACCTGTGGCCGATATTTGGCAACTGTGCGCGCGATATTGCCCGTCAGGGTTAGGCACACAATTGCAGCTGCTTTACAGGCATCACCGAGCTCCGCTGCCGTGCGGGCGACCACTTCTGGGGTCTTGTTTGATGTGAACAAACGAGCGTTCTCTTCGCCTGGGAGAAGCATCCCCGAATTTTCAACACGTGCAAGAATGTCGCGCATGGTATTGACCACATGGCTGGGGTGACGCCCCGACGCTGTTTCGCCTGAAAGCATGGTGGCGTCAGCAAGGTCGAAAACCGCGTTCGCAACGTCAGAGATTTCAGCTTTGGTCGGCACATGGTTTTCGATCATGGAGTCGAGCATCTGAGTGGCAACGATAACGGGTTTGCCATGGGCGCGTGCCGAGCGCACAATCTTTTTCTGGAAAGCCGCGACGTTTGCAAAGCCACATTCGACACCAAGGTCTCCGCGCGCAACCATCACCGCGTCGGTGACAGTGCAAATTTCGTCGATGTTCTCAACCGCGCTGAGCATCTCGATTTTTGCAACCACCGGGATATCCGAGCCCAGTGCGCGCAACATCTGCTTGAGCTTTTGCACATCGCCGGCTGTGCGCACAAAGGAAAGTGCGACATAGTCAACACCCTGTGCGACACCGAAAAGCAAGTCGCGCGTGTCTTTCTCAGTTGTTGATGGAATAGAAAGATTGCTGTCGGGGAAATTTACGCCTTTACGAGACTTCAACAAGCCACCGTGAACAACTTCACAGTCAACGAGGCCATCACGGATGCCCACGACCGTCATTCCGAGCAGGCCATCGTCGAGAAGAATCTGCGCACCGACGTGAGTATCAGCAGCCAGCTCGCGGTAATCGATGGGAATGTTGTCGTCGGTCTGCTCTAGTCCGAAAACAAGCGTGATGTGTTGTCCCTTTGTAAGAGTGGTTGACCCTCCACGCAACTTTCCGACGCGGATTTTTGGTCCTTGCAGGTCTTGCAAAATAGCTACCGGCTTGTTTTTTTCGCGGGATAGTTCGCGAATGTATGCAATGTTTTGTGCATGGGTTGCGTGTTCACCATGCGAAAAATTAAGCCGTGCGACGTTCATTCCAGCATCAATGAGAGCGGAAATGCTTTCTCGGTTGCTGCTCGATGGACCCAGAGTGCAGACGATTTTCGTGCGCGTGTTGTTGGTTGCCGATGTCATTATTCGGATTCTCCTTCACCTTTGGGGAGCAGCGTCTTTTGTTGGGTGTTGTGCCGCAGCGAAATGATGTTTTCAATCTGGGCTTCTGCCTCAGTGAGGCGACCCTTGAGAGTATCCACAGTCTCGAAACCCGATTTCAACAGCTGTCCAATGTCGTCGAGAGAAGTTCCATCCTGTTCGAGGGCATGCAGAATGCTTTGGAGCTCACTCTGGAGTTCTTTGTAGGACAATGTTTTTGAGGGGTTCATGATTGACTGTGATCCTTTGTCTGGGGAGATAGCGGGTGCTCCACTGGATGTGAAGTTCCGGCCGTTGAAACTCTCTGTTTCACGGCAGCAATTTGAATTTCGAGCGAAACTAGGGCGTTTTTCTGGGGGCTGTGCAGTTCAATTTGCACCGTACCCGGCAGTTCAGATGTGAGAAAGTCATCTGCAGTCATTGCCTTGCCGTTTGTCGCACGCATGACCGCGTAGCCGAGGCGGAGGGGCTGTGCCGCGGTTCTTTGTACAAGCCGGAGCGCACGCTCACCCTCTGCGTTTTTCGCTTTTTCCCGTTCCAAGCGTCTTTGCGCCGACTGAACGAGCAAAAGATCGGTGCGTTCGAGAGTTTTTGCTTCGCGCAGCAGGCGCCCGCGCACTGCAGTTGAAGCGCGCTCAAGTCGAGCCAACTGGCGCTCGAAATTCTGTGCCACTGTTTGCGTGAGAAAACGTGAAGCGCCGGTTGGGGTCTTTTCTGCAACTGCCGCAACCTCATCGGCAATGCTGACGTCCTCGAAATGCCCAATGGCGGTCAATACTGGTAGAGGGCAATAGGCAATAGCCTTGGCCACCTCAAGATTGTCGAACCAGCGCAGATCGAGCCGCGAACCACCCCCGCGTGTGATGACCACGCAATCAAATCCGCTACTGTTGCGGGAAACCTCATTGAGAGCTTTGCTGATATCACCCTCGACCTGTTCTCCCTGCATATGGCAATCAAAGAGTGTGATTTGGAAAGACATGTGGGGCAGCTTGAGCTCGTCGAAAAAGTCAGTTTGTGCGCGCGAACCAGCCGCCGTGAGCAGGGCAATCCGCATGGGAAATTCAGGCCAACGTGCCATCATGCGCTGGCGATCGTAGAGCCCACGCCGCTTTAATTCGCGCACTATGTTTTCTCTTTGAAGCGCGAGGTCACCCAACGTGTAGTGTGGGTCGAGATCATCGACAATCAAGTTGAGGCGCGCGCCCTCTTTTCTGAAATCACAGTGCACTTTGAGTTTGACTTTGATTCCTTCGGCGAGTGGCAAGCCGGTAAACTTATCGCCGAGCTGGCGTATTTTTCCAGCCCACAGACAACAAGGAATCGAGGCTGCTCGACCTGTCTGGAGTGCACGCTCTTGTTCTGGTTCAACAAGATCGAAATAGACGTGCCCACTCGAACTCTTGAGAGATGAAATCTCTCCAACAATCCAAAAATCGAATGCTAAGTGTCTTTGAAAGATGGCTTCAACACGTTGGGTGAATTGTGTCACCGTGAGCGTATCTGTGTCAGCCAAAGCATCTGAAGTGGGTGTTGTTGACTCAGGTGAATCAAGCGAGCTAGGCGTTGGAAAACTCGATGGGAGGATAAATCCCATAAACTCAAGCTTCTTAAGAACACTTTCGCTGGAACTCAAGAACCAACATTTCTGTGCACCATCAAACCGTGCCCCCAGTTTCTTGAGTTCCTCTTTGATGGTGAAGGTGTCTCCGCCCAATTTCAGCAAATCACCTTGCTGTGTCAGCGTTCGTCGTGGTGCCATGATGGAGACGTTATTCCTTTTCGCTTAAGCGTTCTTCGGATTCGCTTGCAGGAGACTGTGTGGGCAAGTGAGTTGCGGTTGAGGTTTGCTCAAGCAAGAATGTTGCACGCGGTTCGTCGATACCACTGGGTAGTTTTTCGCTCCAGAGGACAACCGAAGTTGGCTTCGCTGCCTCAGCATCAGGCGCGCCCAGTGCAACCGTTGCATCCAAAATCTGCGCACCTACCAATTCAATTGTGTCGGGAGAACGCCACAGAAACCCCCGCACAGGAAGAGCAAATTCGCTCAACCCTATTTTCTCTCTTTCAATGACTTGGCCGTTCAGTTTGAAGCGCAATCTCATGAATGTGGAATTTGAGATCCGTCCTTCGAATAAACAGAAAATATGCCATTGAGCTTGGGTGGGTCGTCGTCCGATGAGTGTCATCGAAGTTTCTGTACCGAAGGGAGCTTCTTTCAGTGTAAGTTCCTTGATTTTAGCATTCTCTGTTTGTGACTCGCAGCCCACTGCACCGAGCGACGTACTCAGTTCTGTTTCGATAATTTCGTCGCGCATGTTGCTGCTCGTGAGAGTAATATGCAGCCCGGTTAATCGGCTCTTCTTTTTCTCCGCGTTGGCCTGCTCTTGTACAAGCTGAATCTTTTCGGGGAATGCTCGAAATGCATATTTAATGTTATTGCCATTGGTCGCGTGTTTAGGATCAATCAGCCAGCCGTCGCGCGTCAGAGTTGTGTAAGTTTGACTTTGAATTTGCGCGATCGGTTCTTCGTCGTTTTGAGCAGCCTTCAAGAGAGAGTCTTGCTCTGAAGCAGGCAATGCCTGGTGAGCTGACTTTTCGAAGACACGTAAGATGTTTTGGAGAGAGGCTGGGTTCTCGTTTTTTTGAGTTTCTGCATTTTTCTCGTTCGCAGCACTTCCACCAGCATTGTGCAGATAAAGCAAAGCCTCGCCACGTTTGAGCACCCTGCGCTCTTCGGCTTCAGCTGAGAGCTGGATGGGCGAGCCGTTGTCATGCAGAATGAGAGCAATATTCGCAGGATTAGTTGATGAGAGGAAAGACTCCATCAGACTGGAAAGCCAAACGTCAAGCTGTCCAATTTTTTCTTCACCTTTGAGCTGCTGATCCTTCTTTCCGAAAAACTCAAGCAATCCTGATGTTATCCAGCGTGTGGTTGAGCTCTCACTCTGACTGATTGTATCCCAATTGAGTCGAAGATGTTCCTGTGGAAATTCAACCTCAACAAAGAGAAGTCCTGGATCATTTATAAACTCTGCACTCCGCAGGTAGGACTGCGTGCTCGCGAATTCTTCCCTTCGAAGAAGAGTTAACTCAGATGTGAATACGCTGTTGAGAGCCGCTGTAATCGCGTTTTGTTTGCAAATCTCGCCACATTTTTCTTGAGCGCGGAGTTGGATTCGTCGAGCGGAACCACCCTTACTTATCATCTTGTTGATGAGCTGATTCTGCGGAGAGAGAAAACTTCGCAGTTTTTCATTTTTCAGAGAAGCACCCAACTCGACCGGTGTTCGACCCGTAATGAGTGCGTCCCGTGATAAATGATATGACTCAGCAGGAGGAATGACGTTACTAAAGTAATTCTGCTTATCCTCGTTGCCGGTTGCTTTGTTGATGGTGCTCAGTGTTTTTGTCAGGCGAGTTAATGGCGCATTCATCTTGTCGATATATACAATAAGAGTCTTGGGCGACTGCGCGCGAGTCTCAGCTTCAACAACTCCCGGCTGAAAACCCTCAAGAACAAGAAGACCTGATGCAGATTTGGGCCACTCGATGGCGAAGTTCTTCTCTCCACGGCGGGTAAACTCTGTTAGGGCAGGAATATCCAGATCTGTGTGGTTTCCATGCGGGTCAATATCTACAGTCGTTGCAGCATCGCTTGAGAAGCCCACTGCAGCCTGGAGGGTAGAGTCGCGCCTGTCCTGTGTGACCGCGAGAGTGCGCACGCGGAGCTTCCACTGGCGCACGAGAGTCGAGAGTGTATCAAAGTGGATGCTTATCTTCTCTCCGGGCACAAGAACGTAAACGTCCTTGTGGATAGTCACTTGCCCATTCTTGGCGAGCCTTTCTTCAAGAAGGAATTTGTTCGGAGTGTCTGGCGTGGCGCGCAGTATTGCCCGTGAACGTCCAAGCTTCAGAAGTGTGTCTATGTTTTTGATTCTCTCGGGGTTCTGCAGCCGTTCACTCTTCAGCTGTGGTGCATTGAGTCGGGCAGGCCATTCGAAGTGAAAACCAGCATGCGCCCTAAGATCAGTCTTTGCGCTTTCGCTCTGCAAAGCTGCATCTGGCTCCCAGCCTCGTGTGCTTCTCGAGACTTGCTCATATTGGCGGTGTACAGGAGAGAGGTTGGTTTGTGAGGTTCTCGTTCCCAGCGAGAGACCAATCAGAATGGCAAGTGCCAGCGCTGCAGCTGCTGCAACTTTCGCAACGATGATTTCATTCTGGCTGCTTTTTGAAATGTGTTGGCGTCGTTTGGTGCGTTTGGTCATTCCTCGGTTTCCTCGCTCTCGGCATCGGGAAGTGCCGACGTCGACTGGTCAAAGAGCTCTTCCGATTCAGGATTCGGTTCAGCAACGCTCGATGAAGTCATGATGGATTTGACCGGCAATCCCATCAGCAGCGTTTTGAAGGCTGAGCTTTCGCGCAGTGTGACGTCCTGAAGAATACTTTTAATAAGTTTCTCGCGCGCATTGCTCAAACAGTCATCAAGGGTCATTGCGTCTTTCTGGGACGGGATGTCTGTATTTTGAAAATCTTCATACATGAGTTGCGGCAGGCGCGACTCGTTGCCGCGCAGTGCCAGGCTGACTCGGACGTTTAAACGTTTGCTCGTTGCGGAACCAACATTTTGACAAATCACGTGTCGGCGAGCGTTGATGATCACCTTTCGAAGGAGTGTGTTGTCGATGCGTAACTGGGTACGTTTTGCGCCAGTTGTCTTGAGCTCCACTACATCCGGCTTCAAAGATGAAATCCTTATGTCTTTGGGATCAAGGTTGTATTCGGAATAAAAAAATGGCGAATCTTTTTCTTCCTGTTGGCTTTGACCGCGCAAGAGTTCTGCCACGGAAGATTGAGCACGGCGTCCTGGTGATTCCAGGGTTAGGTCAGTCAGCTCCGATTTTGTCTGACCATCGAATCGTACAAAAGCAGTTGAGGTGGACTCGGAATCAGCCAATCCGAGAAAGAACGTCTGGTGGAAATTTTTTAGACCACTTGAGTCGAGGAAATCGAGATGGTTTTGCAGCACGCTGTGCACCATAAAGGTTGACTTAGACCAGGTATCGATTTTGGTGTCGGCAGAGGCTTGCGTTGTCTGGTTTTCAAAACCGGGTGCGAGCCAAACAAGAAAAGTTTTGGAGCCAGGCTCATGCAGGTGTTGAATGATTCGATGGTGCGCTAAAAAAAGGTGCTGGTCGGTGGTCAGGAATCTGCTCGAGCAGATAAGCTGTGGATGCAGCCAACGGTCGAGAATCCGGGGTGTCAGGCTGTAGGGGATAACCGAAGCCTGAAAATGTCCAAGGCGTGCCAACTGGGTGAGTTCCTGTCCGCAGCGTTCGCCGGGGAGGGACGCTGCCAAGACGGCCGGTAATGGCGCTGGGCCAGCGATTGCAGTTGCAAAAAAACCGCTTTTTGATTGTTTAAAACGAGATGAGAAAGTTGTTCTCACATTTGAAATAACTTCTTCATCCATGAGGTCGTGTCTGAGTCCGTGGGAAACCGGTTCTGTCCCCAGAAGACTCGTTGCAAACTGGCCAAGTAAACTCGGAGTACTCGGATGAATTTCCTGGAATGAGGTCAGTTGTTCTCTGAGTGTAATAAGTTTCTTGTCTGCCAGAGCCAGAGGCACATCGGTGCGCTTGAGGCCAGGCAAAATGTAAATAAATGTTGTGGATGCCGGATTCTTCAGAAAAGATTCATGAACTGAATGTGAATTTTTTGAATGCAGATAGTCGAGCATCAATAGCCCGACGAGCAACAGGGCGACGCTCGTCAGACGAACGCTGCGGTTGAGCTTTGAGGTTGCATTCTTAGCCAGTGCATAGATTGCAGCGGCTACAAGGCTCATCCAGAGCAGCGCTCGCAGACTTTCAAAAAATCCTTCGCCCAATGGTGCTAATAAGCGCACGAGAAGATTTCCCGGGGTCCAGTCAGGGTTGTGCAACGCAACTGTCATGAAGCTGCAAAAATAAAAAACAATGAGGTAACACAAAGTCACCGAGCGTTGCACCGAGACTCTCAAAGATGCCAAAGCCCAGCGCACTGCGACGCTCATGGCGACAAGTGGAATACACAGTCCAATCCAGGTGGAGAAAATTAATTCGTAATTAATGAGAGAAGCGCTGCTTTTGAGTGCTGCTGTTAATTCCGCTTTCGGGAGTTGATTGATTGCCTCGGGGAGCATTCCAACGTGCTGGTCGAGCTTATAGAAGGTGAGAGCTGAATGAGCAAAGGAAAAGAGTGCGGCAAGTGCCGCCACTGTTGTGAGGAATGGAACATCAAAGAGCGCGCCGAGCGATCGTGAGGATTGGCCTGTGAATGAGCGCTTGTGTGAATACATTCTGCACGCGTCCTCAGTTCTCGGTGTAGAGATGGTAAGCAGAGCTCATTTCTTCAAATGCCTTTGCATCGTTCTCTGACCATTTGAGCATGTCTACGAGCTCGGCCTGCAGAACAGCGCTCCATGGACGTCCGCGCAAGCTATCAAAGAAATCGCGCCAGCGGCTGTTCCCAAGCACAAGGTGAACCGGAGGATCCACAAGGTTGTATTCGTAGCCCGGTCCTTTCCATTGGAATTCTTTAAAGTCCGATGCGGCCGCGGCGAGGAATAGAACCCCTAAAGCAAATGTATTGCAGTGCTCTGGATTCTCGACGTGGATTTGAAACCCCTTGCAAAGTGCCCCTTGGTGCTTGTTAAAGGTTGGTCTGAACTCGTGGGTTCGAAACTTGAGCCCTGAGAAGCGCAGATGCTCAGGGGCGGTTCTATTCCAATCTGAAAATGCACTCAGCATGCGCTGAGCTGGCAGATTTGGAGCTCCAACCGTTTGGAAGGGAAGAGTCGTTCCTCGACCTTCACTGATCATGGTCGTTTCAAGCGCAACGAAAGATGGAAAGCAGAATGCCGTTTCCCAGGTTGGAAGGTTCGGGCTAGGTAGCGTCCAGCGTCGCTGGGAAAGCACTGATAAAGGCGTACTGCGTTTCAGCCCATCGACCGTGATAACTTCATAAGGAATGCTCATCTTGTCGGTGGCATGGAAAAGTTTACCGAGCTCTCCGAGGGTCAGGCCATGACGCATCGGAATGGAGTACCATCCGACAAAACTCTCCCAGCGCATGTCCAGGTTGTTGCCTTGGGTGAAGTCTCCTGGGCTTTTCAGTTGACTCAGGCCCAATGGATTGGGTCTGTCGAGCACAACGACCTTCTTTTTCGCCTTCTCTGCGGCACGCATACAACCAGCTAGGGTCAGCATGTACGTATAGACTCTGCAGCCGACATCTTGAAGGTCAACGACGAGTGTGTCGACGTTTTTAAGTTGTTCTGGTGTGGGAATGCGGGTCTTGGAATAGAGGCTATAAAGGGGAACAGTTTTTCCGGAGGGCATCACCAGGGTGCTGTCTGGTGTTTCGATCATGTTGTCTTGCTCGGTTTGTCCATAGCCGTGCTGTGGACCGAAAACAGCAGTGAGGGTTGAGCCGCGTGCTTTTTCGAGAGCGTTGACCACGACGTCCACAGTCGGGACGAAATCCTGCGTTGTGCAGGCCTGGTTGGTCACGAGTCCGATCTTTCCCAATTGATTGAGAAGATTTGCATCGTTTCGCACTCTATCAATCGCTGAGTTCACCATTTGCTCACCTTTTTATCTATTTCATGGGTGATTGATTGTAAGACGTCTTCAAGATTTGAGCCACTGACTGGGCGAAAAGCCTCGTGAGGGTCTGAAGTGCTCTCGGCATAGGCAGTGAACATGTTCCCGGGTGACTCTTGAAGCTGAATGGAGAACGACTGCCCCTCGATAACGTAAAGAAATTGACTCACCTTGAGAAGGGTTCCCTTGGAGCGGCGGATCTGCCCTGAGTTCGTTTGTGGGCGAGAAGTCATTGAATCTGTTGCTCCATCGTTGAACAGCAGAGGCTTGTTTTTGCGGTCGCAAAACACATTTGGGACGAACTGTCAGCAGTTCGACTCCCCCCTGCAAATTGTACGCGTTGATGACAACGCAACATGATCCGATCCCATGGCCAGAAAGTCAATCAACCTTTCGCGCTTGGAGCAAAGGATATTGCTCCAGACGCTCTGTCCGCCGCAACAAAACGGCGTGCAGATGTTCAGTTGATTGGATGTGGGGTTTTTTTGCTTCATAGGGTCAGGACGACCCGACGGCTCTGAGTACATAGGAAGTGCCGGCCGTGTGTCTAGGAGGAACACCGTATGGGTTTGCGGATTCAAACCAATATGCAGGCGATGTCTGCGCAGAGAAACTTGGTGACCTCGACTGAATCAAACAATCAGTCGATGGAACGTTTGGCCTCTGGTTATCGGATCAACAAGGCTGCTGACGATGCAGCTGGTCTGGCCATCTCTGAAAAGTTGAAGGCCGACATCCGAGGACTAAATATGGCCAGGCGAAACGCCAGCGATGGTGTCTCACTGGTTCAAACTGCTGAAGGCGGCCTAAATGAGGTCGGAAACATTCTGAGTCGCTTGCGTGAACTCGCAGTTCAATCAAGCTCGGACACGATTGGTAATACTGAGCGCGGATTTCTGAATAAGGAATACACCGCACTCAAGGACGAAATCGACCGCATTACCAATGCAACCGAGTACAACGGAACTCGACTTCTCGTAGGCAACCAGGAGTCCCTGGACTCTTCCTTGGTGAACCGGAGCAATCCGTATCCTTTGGAAATCCAGGTGGGTAAGGACTACTTCACGACTGTTGATGATAAGGGTCAGTCGAATCCGGTCAACGTAATCCGGATTGACTTGCAAAACCTGAACACCAACACCGATTCGAATGGTCTGAACCTTGGCCGTAGCACAGAAGATGGCGGAACACGCGTCGACAGCAAAGAGGGCGCTCAGCAGTCCATCGGGACTCTTGATGCAGCAATCCAGAAGGTCGCCGATTACCGCTCTTACCTGGGTGCGATCCAAAGCCGTCTTGGCTCGACGATCAACAACCTGTCTGTGCAGACTGAGAACTTTGCGGCTGCCAACAGTCGTATTCGTGATACCGACTTTGCGGATGAATCTGCGAGACTCACGCAGTCCAACATCCTCAAACAGGCTGGTGTTGCGGTTCTCTCGCAGGCCAACCAGTCGCCTCAGGCGGCACTTCGCTTGCTCGGGTAAGCGAAGACGCGCCCGGCTCTTTGGGCCGGGTTGCTTTCAAGATTATCTCCTTCCACATGGGCGGGCCGGCAGGATGCTGGCTCGCTTTTTTTTATGCTTTGTTTGCGAGCATCGGCCGTAATATTGTGGCTTGCTGGCCAAAATCCACCCCGAGGCAACCTTCGTCTAGGCGAGAAACCGCGAAATTAATGGGGAACTTTTCCTGAACAAGTTAAAGTTGAACTTGAAAAGCGTCTTTTGGCTGTCAGGGGCTCCGAGAAGTAAGGTAGACTCCGTTGTGTTGCTGCTCCTGTTGCTGTTGATGCTGTTTCTGTTGTTGAACACCACGTGTTGCCCGTTGTTGTTGCAGTAGTTCATTCTGTTCAGGGTCTTGAATGACCGCAGACTCCTTTGTGTCTGCGGTCATTTTTTGTATTCAGAGCAGGGCGCCTGGGCTCCCGCTCTGGTTTTCACATCGATATGAGGCTTCGAAAAACGAGATGATCACCCTGTCCAATTTGACCATGCGCTTTGGCGCGAAAATTCTTTTCGAGAGTATCAATACCCGTTTCAACATGGGGTGCACGTACGGGATTATCGGCGCCAATGGGGCAGGTAAATCGACCCTCTTGAAGATCATCGCGGGACTCATCGAGCCCGATACTGGCGACGTGACCCTCGGAAAAGATCTGAAGCTTGGCTTCCTCAAGCAGGATCATTTCGAATACGACGAGCAGACAATCATCAATACAGTCATCATGGGCAACCGAGCGCTCTGGGAGGCAATGCAGGAGAAGGAAGAAATATACATTCGCGGAACCTTCACAGATAGCGAGAATGATAGACTTGGTGAGCTCGAAATGGTTGTCGCCGAGAACGATGGATATGAGGCAGACGTCCTGGCTGCTCAATTGCTTGAGGGACTTGGACTGCCCACCTCAAAGCACAACGAAAAAATGAAAACATTGGCAGGTGGCTACAAGGTACGTGTGCTCCTCGCTCAGTGCCTGTTTCCAAGGCCTGATATCCTTCTTCTCGACGAGCCAACCAATAACCTCGATGTTCACAGTATTCGCTGGCTCGAGAACACAATTAAACTACGCGACGGGATCACATTGATTGTGTCGCATGACAGGCACTTTCTCAATTCGACGGTCACCCACATCGCCGACATCGACCGCAACACCATCCAGTTTTACACGGGCGACTATGAATATTTCATGGCTGCGAGCCAACTTGCAGTTGAACAGAAAGAATTATCGAACATGAAGCTTGAAAAGCGCAAGACGGAGCTTGAGGCCTTCGTCGCTCGTTTCAGCGCAAATGCGAGTAAAAGCAGTCAGGCATCCAGTCGTCAAAAGCTTCTCGAAAAACTGGAAAAGCAGGTCGAGGAGATTGTTCCCTCGAAACGCCTCTATCCAAAGTTCATGTTCAAACCAAATAAGCAGCTCGGAAAGCAACTTCTTCAGGTTGAAGGGGTGAGTAAAACCTTTCCTCCAAGCGAAGGAGAGTCGGCTCCGAAAACTTTGTATCGCGACTTACACTTGTACTTGAACCCAGGCGACCGCCTAGCCATTATTGGTGCCAACGGAGTTGGAAAAACAACCCTTCTCAAAATGTTGGTTGGGCAGCTGTCTCCCGATGCAGGAAAGGTTGCCTGGGGGGTGAGCACGCAAATCGGATACTTTCCGCAAGATCACAAAGAGGCTCTGCCCTCGGGAACAACCCCTTTCGAGTGGTTGACCACCTTCGCTCCGAATGAGCCGCACGAAAATGTCCGAGGTTTTTTGGGACGAATGTTGTTCCGTGGACCCGAACAAGACAAAAAAATGGAATCTCTGAGCGGTGGAGAAAGAGCGCGTGTGTTGTTCTCGAAGTTGATGATGGATGGAGCAAATGTCATGCTGCTCGATGAGCCCACGAACCACTTAGACCTAGAAAGTATCACTGCATTGAATGATTCCCTCAAAGAATTTCCGGGCTCCTTGATTTTTGTGAGCCATGACATCGATTTCATCACATCCCTGGCGAATCGTGTTCTTGAAATTGACCAGCAGGGAGGTCACAGATTCATGGATATTGCTGAGTTCTCACCCTGAGAAAGTGTGCGTTTTGCAATTGCTTCAGTGCTGCGTTGCCGGTGTTTGCATAATTTACATTTTGAAGAGATTTAAGAGCGCTTCACGGCTTGCAAATCGCTCGCCGCTACATGTGTCAGCTGTGCAAACTTTGCTGCGGCTACAAGACGCGCTCGCATCCCAAACAAAATCATTCTCGCCACCCAAGACCACACCCTCAAGTGTACCTGTTTCAGGACTAAAAAGCGGTGATCCCGATGAACCACCCGAGACATCTGCTCTTCCACGAAACGAGTACGTGTCGCGGGAATGTCTTCTGCCTTCCAAAGGCGCCGATTTAAGTGATATGCCTGAGGGATAACCCAGCGTCACGAGCTCTGTGTGTTGAGTGCTGGCAACGCTCGCAACGTTAAAGAGTCTACTTCCCGATGGGTTCGTCTTCGGGCGATCGAGTTCGACAACAACCAGATCACCTTTGCTTTTTGGGAGCGAAGAAATGATTCTTCGACAAGAATAAACATCCTGTGTCGCAAATAATTCCTGTCCTGCGGTATGATGATTAAAAACGAATTTGCGCTGTTCACACTCCGCATGGCTTGAAATGCAATGACCTGCAGTGACCAACTGCGTCTCGCTCACCAGAAATCCTGTGCAGTCTCCCACAACGCGCTCTTCAAAAAACGGCTCCTCTTGGCAAAGCCCGAAAAAATCCCCAAGTTTCGGTGCTGGTATCTTGAAGAAGCTTTCTCCCACAGTTTTCATTCTGAAAGAGTGCGTGAGGAGTGCAACCGAGCCTGCGAACGCAGCAAGATTTGGTTCGGCTGTGGCGAGTGTTGCTCGATCGTCTCGAGCGTAAATAGTTAGAAGATCTGATTGATTCCGTGAGCAACCCACCACAAAAAAAAGACCAAGGGCAATCATGAAACAGGCGCTCAGAAACTTCTGGTGCGTCATACTGCCTCCTTTACCCTTGGCCTGTCTGCAAATTCAGATAGGGTAAGACGGATCGGCGATCAAAAAGAAGATTCCGACCATCAAGAGACTCATGAGAGCGAAAGTCAGAAGAACCATGAAAACCTTGTCGCCGGTCTGATTTTGTTCAATTTGTTTAGCGAGCTGCTGAACTTTAATTTCAGAAGGGTTGCTCCGCAAATCTGCGATTGAGGACGCAATTTCCTCCTCGCTCATATTGAGTGACATTTTCTCGCTCAGTGTTTTGAGCAACTCGGTTTCGCTAACACCTGACGAGCGGGCAGTGCTGACCAGGTTCTTGGCTTTGCTGACGATTTCGTCTGCTTTCATCTGGCCATCCATGATTTCATGCGCAAGTTGATTGAAATCATTTTTGAAGCCGTGCGTGTTTGCGCGCGCGTAGGATTGTGTCTGAAGAAAGAACAACACCAGAAGAACTGAGAATATGCGTTTCATAGAAAGCCCCCTTTACAGGATCGATTTACACCCAGAAACCCATCGCTATCCGCAAGAGGAGGGTGAGGCAATAGAAATCACCAGGGTTTAAAGTGAATTCGTGATGCTTATTTTATTTATTTATATTGTGTATTTGCGGTTATTATCTCAAGAAAGTTAGAGTTTCTTCCGATACAGATGCCGGAGGAAAGATGAGAAATACGCTGTTGAAATTGATGCTGTTGGTTGTTGCTGTGGTTTCGGCATGCAAGCCTGCGACAAAAGGTGGCCTTTCTGAGGTCAATATGGCTTCTGCAGGCGGAGCGATTGTTGCACTCGTTGGAAAAAATGGCTCTGCACTGACACTCACTCAACTTTCGCGCCGCAGCCTCCGGCCTGGAATCGTCTGTCGCTACCCAGCGGATTCCGAAAGTCGCGAGTTGCGCATTGTTCCTTCAACCCTTGCACGCATCTCGTCGACGAACGGGTTGGAATATTTTGTTAAGCTTAAATCGCCTATGCCGGCCTCCGAGTGCCAGTCATCGGATGATGGTGATAGTGATTTCGATTACATCAGTTTTTATGTTTCTAAGTCCGAAGTTGAAGTTCTGACTTCCGCGACCGTGACTCCCGAGCCCGGGCGAGAACTCCTTCCCGATTCTGGTATTTTGACGAGCCGGAAAGCGGAATCTCTTGCTCGTGACATTGAAACTCGGCGTTCGGGTGGCAACAAGGCTTGCGGATTAACTTCCTTCGGCCAGCGCGGTTGCTGGGGCTGCGTGGGTTGGTCAATGACTGCGGTTAAACTGTTCCCGTCAGGTTTGGGTTCCGGCGCAGATGCGTCGCCGAATGGCTTTCTGCGCGCGACTGCGGCCGCCAGATCACGCAAGTCTGCAGATGGAACCATCGATATCAATGGTGTTCGTTTTCGTTCTTTGAGAGCTCAGTACGGGTCAACTCCTTCGTTGGCTCCACGCGGTTCAATCCTGTTCTGCAACACCTCAGCTGAGGGGCATGCAGCGATTATTACGAAAACAGCAAATGAAATGCGCAGTGATGTGGTCGAGATCCTTGGCGCAACTTGGCGACAATCCGCGTGCTGGGAACGGGTCGACGAAATCCTTTTTCCTCTCGATTGAACACCGACACAACGGCAGGTCTGCTGCCCATGTGCGAATTTCTTGCGCGAATGTCGGAAGAGGTCAGTGAGCTCTGACCGGAACGGGCGTTGCAACGCGACGCCCGGCTCTTGAGATTTCGTTTAAAGCCAGCTTGAAGAACCCTTTTGCCAGCTGTGTCTTGTTGGTGAGTTCAACAGCTTCGACAGTTTCATTCTCCATTCCATCGAGTTGTTTGACTGGTCCTTCGTAAATCACATGATGGCGTATGTGATTAAAAACACGCTCGCGCAGGTTGGTTTTATCAGAATCAACCGCATAGATAATATTTTTTGCCTGAGCGCTGAGGGTTTGACCGACAACGTAAGACCAATAGCGCGTTCTGCGCAGCGTGTTACCAGGTGAAAGACAAACAGCCGTGAGTTCAAGAACGGATGCATCGACCGGCATCGGACCCATGTCGGGGATCTGCTCGAACGAACGGAACGGACCTGATTCAATAAGTGCGAATCCCCCCTGTGGTTCAAGGCGTGAGTTAAAACACACGAAGGATTTGCCCTGCCTGAGGTAATTGATGGGAAGATTAATGCCATCAGCGTGCTTAAATTGTCTTTGTAGCACTCTGTAATCTCGCTCGCTTTCTAGTTTTTTGAAATGCAATTTATTTTCACCCAGAAAAAAATTGCTGAAATCTGAGAATGCAATCAACCCTTGACCTATCAGCGTGAACATTGAGTAACCTCCAGCTCAATTCGAGTGTGATGCACAGTTATCTGCATTGCAAAGGGTGTTTTGTTCGCGCAACAGGAACGAGTTTTTATGTTCCTGAATTTTGTCTTGATTTGATTTATTGCAACAGCTCGTTGCGATAACCTGGAGTTGTGTTTTGGTGTAGCTTTCGAGCAGATGCATAGCTGAATCGAGCACGGATTCTTGCAGTTGCAAATTCGAACCGCACAATGCCGCATGCAGCCGGATTGAAAGAGACATGTGTCCCTGCCAGGTGATGATTCCAATACCAATGGGAAAACAGGGCGTACCTGCGGGTGGTGCGATGGAGATATGGGTTGGCCAAAGTGGATTTTCTTGCAGGGATGGAAAATCCCAACGCCCGAGGTTGCTGAAAGACCCTAGCCAAGAGTTTTTCTCTCCACGCAAACGCGCGAGTGCGAGGAGTTGTTTCTCGCTTAAAGAAGCCAACAGCTCGGTGAGCTTCTCATTCCCAAGGGCTTGCCAGGGGTTCACTGATTCTTTGTAGGTTCTAAAAAGCTCAGAGAGTGTAGTTTTGCGATCAAAATGAAGTCCAATGGAGCTTGTTTGGTTGCTGCTGCACGAGGAGTCTTTTGCTCGGCGCATGTTTACAGGAAGAAGCCAGTGGCAGTGTTGCTGTTCGGTCGCGAGAAGTTCTTCGCATACAGATTTGTTGAAGCACCAGAGGAGGAGGGTATTGAGATTCACGTTATGCTTGGAAGCGGCAGCTACAACGGCGACTGTTGCGTGCTTCGAAAGCACCCGTCGTGCGAGCAGGCGTGGTGTGTAATTCGCCTTCAAGTCAATCTGCTTCCAACGAGTTTGGTGTGGTTGTAGATCCCTGATGATTCCACTGATTCCCCGAGGAAGCGTGCTCATTCTTGGAGATAAGCCAAAGCTTGGTAGCTCAAGAGGATGGGCATTCCACTCGAGCGAAAGTCTGTGCAATGCACCCAGTCCGTCGCAATCCTCATGCTGAAAAATTCGAGTTTCCTCTCTTCCCCCGGGGAAGACTGAGATGACCTCAAAGAGGTCGCCGCGCCCGAGTTGCTTCTCGACTTTAAAGATTTTTCCAAGCGCATTTCGACTCATGACATCACCCAATCGAAAGCAGCTGTGTGCGCTGGTCGAAGAAAGCCATTCTGGAAGTTGTCGAGTCTTAAATGCTCGGGATGGAAAACCCGATAGAGCCCGCCCGCAATGGAGAAGCGTATTTTCGTTCGCCACGCCCCCCCCTTGTGGAGGGCATTCTCGGTTTCAATGAAGCCGGTGAAATTGCCTGGAAGCCCTTGTGAGGTGCGGAGTGCCTTGCGCATCAAGGTGCGTTCGAGAGATGCTCGTTCGAGGTGTGATGCTGAGCGCTTGACCCGGAATGCAGTAATATAAGTTCCCGATGTTTCAATTGCCCAGCCCAGGGGTGCGTACTGCGAACGAATGCGGCGTTCGGCAGATGTATCAACAAGCAGGCACGCAGCCTGAATTTCGGCGTTTCTCTCCACCACAACGGGCGTTGAGTGATTCTGCAAACGAATAATGTCGTCTGTAGTTAAATCAAAACCCAACTTCCCGAGTTGTGACTCATAGAACGCAAGTAGTGCTGTTTCTTTGGAATTTAGGTTCATTTCCGCACGATGCGCATGCTTTGGCCAAAGTGAAAGCTTCGGCCAAACGTGTGCCTTATACTGCGCCAAACGCACGTATTCGAGCGGAAAAGATGGTCGCGAGAGAGCTGAGCGCGCTGCCGCGTTGTCGTTGAGGATTGCGGTTAAGAAAACCGAGCAGTTGTCAAAATCCGACAAGCTAGGGCAGACGCGTACAAACTCGCAAAAGAGTGCGTAAAGTGTTTGGCGCATGCGTGCCGAGGCTGTGGGTATCAGTCGAAGGTCTTGGAGGTAACAAATACTTTGCTTCTTTCCACGCACAAATCCCTTGCGCATGGAGACTGCTCCAACTCCGACAATGGAATTGTTTTCTTCACAAACCAAGGTGGCAAACCGATCGGATTGTAAGCTCGGGAGTGAGAAGTAGTCCTCGCCGCGGGTAAAGCCGAAGTTGAATCCGTTGGTGCTCATGGCTGTGGCATTAAAAAAATTGCTTAAGGCCGCCGAATCGTCCGGGCGTGCTAAGCGCGCACCGGGAAAGCGATCGAAAAGAGTCCGGAACTCAGGCGAGGCATTGCCCGGATGGATCAACAAAGATCACCTCATCTTCATGCAGTCTTGAGGGGGCATAGCGAGAGATACGAGGGAACGCAATTGTTATTTGGCAGAACGCTTGCTCTCCTGTAAACTCCCGCAACTGCTGATGGTTGAGGAGGGCTTGCTGTGTCTCCCTTGGTATTTATGTCTGCGCGTAACTTAGCCCGAAACCGCAGGCGCACGCTTCTTGCAATGGGTGCGGTTGTGGTTGGGTTGTGTGCGCTCACCGTGCTGCGCGGGTTTGTGAATTCAGTGCAGCAAGCACAGCTCAATACGACGCTTCTTGGCACCACCGGTATGCTTCAGATTCATCGCAGCGGTTATCTTAAAAACGTTCTCAGCAATCCACTCGATCTCGCGTTCGAGGATTCGCCGGAGTTACGTAACAAGATTCTCTCTGCGGCACATGTGCGTGCGCTTGCTCCTCGGCTTCAGTTTAGTGGTTCCATTTCGGTGAACGAGCCAATGGCGAGTGACCTTGCCAATGTGGGCGATGCTAAAACGACTTTTTTGACCGCCAACGCAGTTGATCCAGAGCTCGATCGGCAGACTCTGCCGCAGCAGTACGAGTGGTTGATAGAAGGCATGATGTTTCCTCGAGCTGATTCGCTCGCTTTGGTTGTGCACCGTGACATCGCAGGTCCTTTGGGCGTTGAGAATGTTGCAGCAAATCTTCAACAGCCTTCGGAAACATGGCCTGTTGTTCTGGCACCGGATCGCGATGGCTCTCTTTCTGGTGAAGCGTTCAATGTTATAGGTTTGCTTGGCAGTGCTGTTCCCACCGACAAGCGACTCGCTTTGGCGCCACTCAAGTCTGTCCAGAAACTTCTTAAAATGGATGACCAAATCACGGAATACGTTGTTCGCCTCGATGACGTGGTTCATGCTGCAGAGGTACAAAAGGAACTTGAGCAGCGGCTTGGCTCAGATTTCGAAGTCAGTCGATGGGACGAGATCTTGCCTTTCATCAAAGATCTCATCGGTAATCTTACAAATATTTTCGATATTATCTCCGGCGTTTTTCTGCTTGTTGTAATGCTTGGGATTATAAACTCTATGTTCATGAATGTGCTCGAGAGGGTGCGTGAGATTGGCACAATGATGGCCATCGGAGTCAAGCAGGGTTCCATTCTTTCATTGTTTGTCGTTGAGGGCGTTTTTCTCGGGGCTCTTGGCGCATTGGTTGGGCTTTTGTTGGGAGCCGGGATCGTTCAACTCATGTCACTCATCGGGATTCCCATTTCTGCTCCAGGTTCTTCGTTGAAGTTTATATTGCGTCCGTTTTTGACTTTGGATTTTGTGGTGACTGCGTTTTCGTTCACGACCTTCGGCGCTGCCCTGGTCAGTGTGTGGCCGGCTTGGCGAGCCTCGCGGCTTCGTCCTGTGGAGGCTTTGTCTGCCATATGAATATTCTCTTCCAGGTTGCGCTCCGCAATGTATTTCGAAACCGCCGGCGTAGTCTTTTTACCTTGTCTGCGTTGGTTGTTGGTCTTGCGGTGGTCCTCATGATCACTGCAGTTGCCAACTCGTTTCACCGTTTTTCGGTTGAAAATGCGGTTAACGCGAAACTGGGTGCACTCCAGATTCACAGAAGTGGCTATATGAACAACCTTTCGCTCAATCCGTTGTCCTTTAAATTTGAATATTCTCGGGATTTGCTCGAAAAAATTGAGTCTGTTCGGGGCGTGAAGGCTGCTTCAGGTCGCATTGCGTTTCGAGGTCTTGTTTCAAATGGTCGAAATCAGGCTCTCTTCTTCGCCAACGCAGTTGACGTTTCCCGGGAAGAAAAAGTCTGTCCACGTTGGCTGGGCGCACTGACGCTGGGGAGTAGCGCACTTCTTTCCACTGATTCTGCGCATGCAATGGTAGGGCATGAGCTCGCTCGGAGTTTGTCTGTTGCACCTCGCGCGGGTGTTCCCGCAGAGGGCGATGCGTCTTTTATTGAAGCTGCTCCAGTCGAAGTTGCAAGTGACACACTCAATCTGTCTGCTGCAAGTCCTGAAGGGCGGCAGAATGCCGTTGATGTTCAAGTGAAGGCCACAATTCGTTCTCTTCTGCCGATAGAGGAAAAGCGTTCGATGGTTGTACCTCTTTCGCTGGCACAGTCGCTTCTCGGCATGGCTGGCAAGGTGACCGAAATTGCAGTTGCCGTCGATGAACTTGACGAAATCTCCACAGTTCAGCGGGAGCTTCAGTTGGTTCTGGGAAGTGAATATGAGGTCAGTAGCTGGGCTGATGTTCAGCCGTTTCTGCGTGATATCGTATTCCGCCAACGGGTCATGATCGCCATAGTCAGTGTCATTCTTTTTGTTCTTGTTCTCTTTGTTATTGCAAACACCATGACCATGGCTGTGTTTGAGCGGACACGGGAGATTGGAACAATGCTTTCTGTGGGAATCAAGCGTGGTCAAATTCAAACCATATTTTTCTCCGAGGCTTTGTTTGTTGGTGTTGTGGGCGGATTTATCGGTCTCGTCCTTGGACTCGTTGGTGTATTGATCACGCATCGGATTGGGATACCTTTCGGTTCGGTTGGATTCGAACGCGGGATACTCAGACCTTTCCTGACTCTTGAATTTGTGGTGGCTGCTTTCTGTGTTGCGGTTCTGTGTTCTGGTATCGCTGGGATTTTTCCTGCCAAACGAGCGGCCGGTATGAATCCGGTCGATGCGTTGCGGTCAAATTGAATTTGGAGGTTTCTCTCATGAGATTCAGTCAGTCCTATATCTTTCCTATTTTGGCTACGATGGTAGGCGTGGCTGCGTTCTTTTCATCCTCTCAGGCAGCTGAAATAACAGCTGAATCGCTGCTCGAGAAATACGATTCTGTCATGGGGCCTGAATCGTTCGACTCAACCGCGCGCATGACAGCCACGCGTGAAGATGGAACGAAGCGCGTCTATGAGATGCGTTTTGTAAAAAAAGGGACAGAGAAGTTCAGGATTTGGTTCAAAGGTCCTGCCGCGGTATCTGGACAAGAGGTCTTGCGCGTTGGCGAGAATTCTTGGGTTTACCTGCCGAACTTGAAACGTGCAACGCGCATCGCCAACCGCGATTCATTCCAGGGCGGTGACTTCAACAATGCAGACGTTCTGCGGGTCAATTACAAAGCCGATTACAACGCTGCACTTGCGGCGTCCGAGAAGCCCGATCTTTGGCTCATTGAGTTGAAGGCCAAGAACAGCAGCACATCCTACGATGCCATCAAGCTCTGGATGAGAAAGTCTGACTCCATGCCAGTTCGCGGTGAGTATTACGGAACGAGCGGCAAGATTCTGCGTTCTGCGGAGTTTTCGGAATATAAGGAGTTTTCAAAGGGGTACCGCCGACCAGCAAAGGTGCTCATGAAGAATGAACTTATCAAAGAGCGCTCAACTGAGTTATTGACTCAGTCAATGAAAGTTGAAGTCAGTTTTCCAGATCAGCGGTTTACTTTGCCAGACCTGGGTAAATAACCATGAAGAGTTGCCGTTCGAGAAACTTTTTCTGCTTCACGGCTATGGCCTTTTCGGCTCTACTTTTGCTCTCAGCAGAAGTCGCTTGGGGGCAGTTGGACACGAATTCGGCGGTGGATGATTCGTCTGCCGCTCGCCCTTGTTTGGTTCTCCCAGCAGGAATCTCTTGGACGTGTTTTGTTGCTTTGCGGAGCGATTTTTCTCAGCCCCGGTTGAGCGAGAGGCTGCCGGCACCACCTGTTCCCGGTCAGACTTTGCTAGTCGACCTGAACCTGACTGGCAAACAGGAGCTTCATTCAGGAACTCGCTTTGCTCTCGATCTCGATCTGGTTGCGCGCCGCTCATGGGATTTTGAACAGCGTAATCTGTTGTCTGGAAAAACTGAGAAGGCTGAACCTGTCGAAGTTGAGAACCCCTCTTATCGTTTGGGTCTCAACGAGGTTTTTGTGGCAACCGAATTGAGTCCTGAATTTCAATTCGCTCTTGGAAAGAAACGAGTTTTGTGGGGATCTGGTTTTGCCAGTAACCCGACCGATGCTCTGAATCCGGGAAAAAACGTCTTGGACCCGACCCTCGAAAGGCGCGGCGCATGGCTGGGCTTGTTTGAGTATTTGGGTGAAAAGAACGCGCTCTCGTTTTTCTTTGCTCCTGGTGTGTTGGAAGACAAAAACACACTTCCCGAGAAGATACTCCGTTATGCGTCCGAACCGGGTCAGGACAAAGAATACAGATCACTCACTGGCGCGCGTTGGTACCAGCTGCTGGGTTCTGCAGATGTAAATTTTTTGATTTTTCGAAGTGAACGCTACCGCGAAGAAAGGGGCAATGCCTGGAAATTCGGGGCATCTTGGTCGCAGATACTTTCTGGCATCAGCAAGAAACTCGAAGGGCACAGTGAGATCCTAGTTCAGCGTGGCACTGCTCGGTTGGATCCTTTTTTACGCTCGAGGCTGGATAACTCCTCATGGCATATGAGTGTTCTTTTGGGCGGACGATATGACTTCGAGAATGAGTCTGCACTGGTGGTTGAGCTTTACCGTCAGAGCGATGGTGATTCACGAGCTGACCTCAAAGCTCGGGTCGAAAATGGGCTTTCAAATTTGCGTGCTGCCACCTCGATTGCTGCGCAGGGGGAAGTTGGACGAACGGTGAGTCAGCTTGGGATGCAGAACTATCTTTTCATGAACTGGCAAAGATACAAACTGAGTGAAGACCTGTTTTTGTCATGGTCGATTGCTCACAATCTGCACGATTCAGCTGGATTTCAGAGCCCTGGGTTGCAGTGGACACCCTCACAATCCACGAGCCTGACGCTCTCGGGCAGTTCCGAATATGCACTGTTTTCGAATGCGGGCGTCGTGGTCAAGAACTACGGCCGGCTGCGTGAAATTGAATTGAATCCCGTGCGGGCTCGTGTTGGGCTCGAACTCAAAGCTTATTTCTGAGGTGGGGCCTATGGCCAATACTGAAACTCACTCAACCTTAACGAATGCGCCCAATGCGAATGCTATCATTGATATTCGCGACCTCAGGAAGGTTTATCAGCTTGGCAAGACCAGCGTCGAGGCGCTGCGCGGAGTGAATTTTGAGGTCAGCGAAGGTGAGTTTACGGTTGTTCTTGGTCCCTCGGGTTCAGGTAAAACAACCTTGCTCAACATCATTGGTTGTTTGGATAGAGCAACTTCGGGAACCTACCGTCTCGATGGTGAGGATGTCTCGCAGCGCGATTTCAATGAACTTGCTGAAGTCCGGAACTACAAAATTGGGTTTATTTTTCAGAACTTTAATCTTATTCCAGTCTTAAATGTACTAGAGAATATTGAATTTCCATGTCTTGTTCGTAAGGAGCAACAGAATCGTGCTGAGTTGCGTGAACGTGTCCGTGCTCTCTGTGCCGAGGTTGGATTGGAGCGTTTTATGAAGCACAGGCCCGATGAGCTCTCTGGTGGCCAACGCCAGCGCGTGGCCATCGCTCGTGCCCTCATTACGCAACCGCGCCTTGTTTTGGCAGATGAACCCACTGCGAATCTGGATTCTAAAACCAGCGACCAAATCCTTGAACTCATGCAGAGGCTCAACCGTCAACACGACACAACATTTCTTTTCGCAACTCACGATCCGCGCGTGATGGATTTGGCACGCCGCACGGTCAGAATCAAAGACGGTTTAGTGCAGCCCGATTAAACACCGAGGCTGGCCGCTCTTGGGGTGTTTTTGCCCGGAGCGGCCAGTCTCTTGAACCTTAGTGAGCGCAAGTGCTGTACCAGCGTGTTGAGTGAATGGTCTCGACCTGATCGTTGATTCTGAAAACCTTCATTCCCAATTTTGAAAAGCTGACGTATTCCCCATCGACTTTCAAAATGCGTTCAATGTCTCTAGAGTGAGCAGATGTGTTCCACCTGGTTTGAATGCCTGAATCTTTGCAGTTTTCTGAAAGTAGGTCAGCATGTGAGATAAACTTTTCAGTTCCGAATTTGTTTTGTTCGATATTCACAACGGCCGCCCCACTTATCATTCCACTCTGCTTTAACAGGGCTGAAATGAGGTTCTTCTGATTCATGCAGGTCAGGTCAATGTTGCTGCAGGAGTGAATCAGCTCAACGGGAAAGGCCATAATTCCCTGCTCAGCATCCAAGAAAAATGCTCGATGATCATTTATGGCCGCCGAGTGGGAGCCGCTCGTGCCAAACACTTTAACATCAGTTCGTGCCATTTCCTTTGGATTGCTGACATCAAAAAGAGAGAGCTGCAAACCTTGAATGGCTGCGCGACGCTCGTATTCGATAGCATCGAAACCGAGTCCGATAAGTTGATTCTCATTCAATGGGTGCATGTAAGTGGAGAAGCCTGGAATTTTAAGTTCTCCCAAAATTTTGGGCGATGCTGGTTCTGTGAGGTCGATTGCAAACAATGGGTCAGTGTTTTTGAACGTAACCACATAAGCTGTGTTGCCGACAAACCGAACAGAGCGGATATCTTCGTTTGCACCATATTCAGGTGTCTCACCAATTTTGCGCAGTTGACCCTCTTGCTCTGCTAAAACAGTGAAGTGATTTCGTGCTGAATTGTTCCAAAGCTGGCCAGTCGTGGTGGCAACTGCAAGTTCTCCCGTTGCCAATTCAGAGAGTGCCCAAACGTCTTTTATCCGACCTTTGACTTCTCCAATTGCAGGATTTCCAAGAGAGCCATCGGCGTTTAAAGGGATTCTGCGGAGGGAGGATGTTTCTAGCTGTGTTGCGCTTCCTTGAGCGGATCCTCTCCACCGAAAGTGTGAATATTGGGGATAGAGGTAAATATTTTTGTCTGTCATATACATCTTATTTTCACCAAGAAAGCTTATGCTCTTCAATTCGGAAATGTTGCTGACTGGAAAAGTCTCAATACGGGTTAGGTTTGTCGACAAGTAGTTGTTGTCTGACGACGCATAGATCGACGAGCAGTCCTCGTTGTCGAGAACGAGGTTGGTTGTCAGAACACCATTTTTTTGGCTGACCTGTTTGGTTTTCAGGTGACCTTGCATGACCAGGGTGATGCTGTCGTTGCGGAGTCTGGCTTCCAGAATCCTTCCTTTGAATTCACGCTTTTGTCTGAGGCGCGGAAGCGCGTTAGGAAGAACGTCATATACAGCCACTTTTGAGCCGCTCAAAACAATGAGTTTATCCTGCGCGACAAGCAATTGAGTGTTGCTCTCTGGGCGATCCCATCTGCTGTGGGATTGAATTGCTTCACCGACTGCAAGAGTGCCAATCAATTTCTTAGTTTTTCGGTCGACGACATTTATCCCATCGCTTCCAATAACAAAAAATTGCTCTTGCGAGATTTTAACCATGTCAGCTTCATCAATGCCTGCGTGGCGGACATTTGTGAGGACATCTTTTGCTCTCGCACTGTCTGCAGATTTTGCCACAACGTCGGCACTGCTTGCGGCATGGATGCCTCTCTCAGATTCAGTTCTCTCTCGGTGGGTCTGATAAGCTTCGCTGACGCAGCTGTCGTACTCATATGCTAGCAGCCACTGTCCCTGAATTTGTTCGCAACTCTGAAATGCAAGGGCAGGTGTGTATTTCTTGCTTTGAAAGTTCGTTTGGCATTTTGCGAGGTCGTACTGAAGTTTCGCATCGTCGGAGCCACCTCTGCGAAACTTTCCACAGCCCACGATAAGCGGAAGAATTGTTGAGATAGCAATAACTGTCGCATTTTTTCTCATTTGCCCCCCCAAAAAACAGTCTGTTCAATTTTCTTTGTCTTACTTATCGGCGGTAATTATATTTTCTTTAATAATTAGATTCAGTGATATTGGTTGGTTGTAATTTTTCTTCCGTATTTTGAGTTGTATATTTGTATATGGAAATGAGACGCGATTTGCTTTCGTTTCCCGACGCTTCGGGCTAAGAGCAAGTTATACCGGGAGAAACAGTCCATGAGTTCGCAGACACGCTCCGCTCCTTTTCGCAGTGAAGACATCGTTGGGTTCAGCTGCCGCACTCTTTCCTCAATGGGCTCTGAAATTAGGCGAGTATTTTTGTTGGGACAAAAATTGCGGGAGGAGAATCCTGCAATTGATTTGGTGGATCTTTCCCTCGGCAACCCCGACCTTGAGCCTCCGACTGAGGTGCGCGAAGAGCTTGTGCGTTTGGCACAGGAGCATGTTGCTGGCGCGCATAGGTATATGGATAACGCTGGATATCCCGAGGTGCGGGAGTTCTTGGCGTCTACTTTGCAAAAGTCTGAAGGTGTTGCGCTGACGCGCGACAGTGTTTTTCTAACTTGTGGCGCGGCTGGTGCGTTGCAGATCCTGCTCCGGACTCTGCTCGATCCTGGGGATGAGGTGATTCTCCTGGCTCCGTTCTTCTCGGAGTATCGCCCTTATGTGAGTAACATGGGTGGTGTGCCCGTTATTGTGGGCTCTGATTCAAACCACCTGCCTTATCTATCGCAATTGAAGGCAGCACTCTCGCCGCGCACCCGAGCCATCATTGTGAACAGCCCAAACAACCCATCTGGCGCGCTTTATCCGGAGTCAGTTTTGCTCGAGATTGCCGACACACTGAACCGTTTTTATTCGGAAACGGGGCGTTTGGTGCATCTTATTTCGGATGAGCCCTATGCGCGTCTCCTGTTTAATCCTGCCGAACTTGTGCCCATCTTGAAAATCTATCCGGCAGCTTGGTTGGTGCGCTCTCACTCGAAGGATCTTGGTCTTGCTGGAGAGCGTATCGGATATCTGGCTTGGGGTCCTCAGCTTGCTCTTCCCGAAACTCTAAATGCTTTAAGAAATTCTGCGCGGGCGTTGGGGTTTGTGAACGCTCCAGCTTTGATGCAGCGTTTGCTGCCTCGTGTCTTCAGTGCATCCGTAGATGTGTTGCAATATAAGCAGAGAGTCGATGCCTTCGTCGACATCCTCCTGGCGGGAGGTCTCGAGTGCACGCGCCCGAGGGCTTCATTTTTTGTGTTTCCGAGGTCGCCCCTCGGCGACGATAATGCATTCACTGAACGCCTTCTTGGTGAAGGTGTATTAGCCGTTCCTGGGAGTAGTTTTGGTAAGCCAGGATATTTCCGTTGTTCACTGACACAGCCATTGGAGCGGGTTATTGAAGGGGCGCATCGCATTGTTCGCGCTGCACAATTTAAGAGCGCGAAATGACTGTTCTAAAAAAGTTTCTGAAGGTCGTTGACAAGCTCAGACCGCTTGAGTAAGTCTCCGAGGCTCTCAACGAGAGCGTTCTTTGAAAAGAGAAGAAAGAAGTCACAGAGTGCGGGAAGAGCCGTGCGAAGCGACAGAGTGATTCGAGCAGCAATGCTTGGAGAAGTTTGTAACGGACGCGCGGTTTTAACCAAATAACGT